>ERZ869936.559-NODE-559-length-33970-cov-7.140203_pt1 | contig 33970 bp, 20 predicted proteins | sample MGYA00520876_ERZ869936 | MGnify/ENA primary metagenome ERZ869936 (study PRJEB32218, sample SAMN09650985) | biofilter metagenome | isolation source: enrty point of leading RO module | place: Saudi Arabia: Thuwal, RO plant located on Red Sea | collected 2016-02-17 ... | reverse complement strand
CGAATAAATGTGCAACTGTAATTGTACAACAGAAAGGAGTAAATGTTATCCATGGAATTTAATGATTATTATAAATACTATTTGACTCTACACAAAAACTCTTGGAACAGAAGACTACACTTTGCAGGACAATTATCTACACTTGTTTTCATCTTGTTCTGTTTAGCAAAATCCTATTACTTGTTTTTAGTATTGGCTCCTTTGGTAGTTTATCCGTTTGCTTGGTCTGGCCATTTCTTCTTTGAAAAAAATGAGCCTGCTGCATGGTCTAACCCTCTATGGGCAAAATACTGTGATTTACTAATGTGCAGAGACATGATTACTGGAAAAATCCCATGGTAATATGGACGAACGGGTGCTTCGATGTTCTTCATCGTGGACACATTGAGCTGTTTAAGTATGCAAAGTCCCTTGGAGAATTGCTCATTGTGGGGCTTGATACTGATGCTAGAGTCAGAGAAAATAAGGGCGAGAGTAGGCCAGTCAACAGACTAGAAGATCGTTCTTATCTAATCTCTGCACTAGAATGCGTAGATTCAGTAGTTTCTTTTGGGAGCGATCAAGAATTGTCCGATCATATACAGAGGCTACAGCCTGATATTATGGTTGTTGGATCAGATTGGAGAGGCAAGAAAGTGGTTGGCTCGGAGTACGCAGGAGAAGTCAGATTTTTTGATCGCATAGGCGATTACTCAACTACAAATATTTTGGAGAGATCATGAAAATTTTAATTACAGGTGCTGCTGGTTACATTGGTAGCGAATTGATAAATCATTTAATTGGCGATCATAAAATTACTGCCTTTGATAATATGATGTATGATCGGACATCACTGCTCAGATACGCGACACATCCTAATTTTACTTTTATTAAAGGTGATGTTAGAGACACAAACACGCTGCTTAAGCTTGTCTCGCAGCATGATGTTATTATCCCTCTGGCAGCTTTGGTTGGTTTCCCGTTATGTGACCAAGATCCTAGAGCGGCAACAGAGATCAACTTAGCCTCTAATCGATTCATTGCGAGCAATAAATCACAAGATCAGATTCTACTATATCCTTGCACTAATTCTGGATATGGTGTTGCTAAGGATGGAGTTTGTACTGAAGAGTCTCCTCTAAATCCTGTTTCGCTGTACGGGAAAACTAAAGTTCAAGCTGAGGAGATATACAGAAATACATCTGGTTGCACCACTTTTAGACTTGCAACAGTTTTTGGCCCTTCTTCTAGAATGAGATCTGATCTTTTGGTAAACAATTTTGTTCTTAGAGCCCTTCAGGACAGGCTGATCGTTCTTTATGAATGTGAATTTATGAGAAACTATGTGCATATTCAAGATGTTTGTCGTGCTTTTAGGTATGCTATTGATAACTGGGACGTGTTTAAGGACCAGACTTACAATTTAGGCAATGACGCACTCAACATGAATAAGCTTCAGCTTGCTCAAAATATTAATGAACATATTCCATTGGAAATTATTCGTGCCGAGTTCAACAGCGACCCAGACGTTAGAGACTACATTGTTAGCAGCCAAAAGATTTATGATACTGGTTTTGTTTGTCAGTATGATTTACATAAAGGGATTAAACAACTCATCAATGCATATTCTTTAATACAGGAACCATGGTATGGAAACTACTGATAATTTTAAAACATATGTATTTGACATAGATAATACCATTTGTTATAGTAAAGGTGGAAACTACGAATTATCGGAGCCTTACAAAGATAGAATAAGTATAGTAAACAAATTATACGAAGAAGGAAATACAATTATATTCCATACTGCTAGAGGTATGGGGAGACATAAAAATAATATCAATTTGGCTTACCACGACTTTTATGAGCTTACAAAAAAGCAATTATCTGATTGGGGAGTTAAATATCACCAATTATTTTTGGGGAAACCTTCTGGCGACATTTATATTGATGATAAAGGGATGAAAGATAATGACTTTTTCAAAAGAGATTAATACGCCAATCCACTTTGTCCCAAAAGGTTGGGGCTTTGAAAAGTGGATTGTTAATTGTGAAGAATACTGTGGCAAGCTGCTCTATTTTGTTAAGGGCAAAAAATGTTCATGGCATTACCATGAATTGAAAGATGAAGTTTTCTATATTCAATCTGGTCGTATTTTGGTTAGATACTCCGAGGGCGATGAGATTTACAGAGACGGTAAGCTTGTTGCAAATGAGGTTATACTTGGACCCGGTGATAATTTTCATGTTTATCGAGGCTTAAGGCACCAAATGGAAGCTCTAGAAGACACAGAACTTTTTGAGTTTTCAACACAACATTTTGATTCTGACAGTTATAGACTGATCAAGGGGGACTAATGAAACTTGTTGTTGTAACTGGATGTCTTGGGTTCATTGGTATGCACGTCACAAAAGCTTGTCTAGAAAAAGGCTGGAAAGTATATGGAATTGACAAGGGAACATATGCAGCGAATGAATTAGATGATCTTTTTCAGTTTTGCGATGGCTTAAAACATTGGGAAAACTTTTCTTTCATTGAAGAAGATATCTGTACTATAGGTGATATCCCTAGCTGTGATTATGTCATCAATACAGCAGCAGAGACTCATGTTGGCAATAGTATAATAGACAGTAAAGATTTTATTCAAACCAACATAAACGGTGTAAAAAATTTGTTAGATATTATTAGACGGAAGCCAGCTAACATATCTAGAAAACCTATCTTGCTTCATTTCAGTACTGATGAAGTTTATGGAGATATAGTTAGGGGATCACACACTGAATCTTCTCCGCTGGCACCAAGTAACCCTTATTCTGCCTCAAAGGCTTCGGCAGATATGCTAATCAAGGCATGGGCAAGAACATATGGTATCGAATATCTGATTGTTAGGCCAGCTAATAATTATGGGATGTATCAATATCCTGAAAAACTAATTCCTTTAGTCATTAAACACCTACAAGTTGGAAGGAAAATTAGACTCCACAACGAAGGAAAGCCTGTAAGAAATTGGCTTCATGCTCATGATACTGCCAATGCGGTAATAAAAATTATAGAGTCTGGCAAAGTGAACGAGATTTACAACATATCAGGAAACTTTGAACAAACCAACAACGATACAGTTTTAAAAATTGTTAACTCATATTTTAATAGGTCTCATAAAATATTTTATGAAAATGTTGAAAACCTACTTGATCTCTGTTATATTAGAGAGGGACAAGACGTAAGATATGCAGTAGACGATTCCAAGCTAAGGAAGCTTGGGTGGCGACCAGAGAAAATATTTGATGAAGAAATTGATTCTATCGTAGAACATTTTAAGAACAACTTTAGATGGTAAAGGAGAAGAAATGAATAATCTTACAACAGACATGAAGCTTTCAAAGCAAGCATTGGGTGCCCTGATGATGGCACTACAGAAGTCTCTTCTAGAGCAAAGTGATATCGTTCCTGTCTTGGAAGGGTTTGATTTTATTATCAAGGATGCCGAACTATTTGTGAAGAACCCGCCACTTGTTAAGTTCGGTGCAGATGGCGAGTGGCTTGGCGATGCCGAGGTATGATTTCACATGTCAAGAATGCTCTGAAGAATTTGAAGTTTTTCAGGGCTTTAATGACACCGCACAATGTCCGAAGTGCGGCTCAGAACATTGTAAAAGATCTACAGCTTATAGTTTTAGCGTTAATCTGGCTCAAGGTGGTAGAAAGCCAAAGGTTGGACAACGAGTTAACGATTTTATAAAAGAAGCGAAAGAAGAGCTTAAAGAGCAGCATAACAAACTTAGGGAGGACAGATGATCGAGATTGATTACATTTTGGTTTTATGTATTGCCTCTGTAGTCCTAAATATATTTTTAGTTTGGTATTCAATAAGACTAATTAGGGAGCTTACAGAAGTATCCACCTCCATTCAGCAGCTTTTTATTGATGTAGATATCTTTTATGCTCACCTAAAAAGGGTATACGAGCTAGAAATGTTCTACGGTGATCAAACATTGAGTAACTTATTGGCTCACACTAGAGAGCTTAGACAGCGCCTCAATGAATATAAAGTGATGTTTGCTTTATTAGAGGACGAGGAAGAAGAGGAGAATCTTGTTGATGAACCAACCAGTAATGAAGAGGCGTAGAAGAAGAAGAAAATCAGGTAGAAAGTATTTTACTCAAGATCATGAAGATGCAATTGTGCGTTTTTGTTCTTCGGAAGATCAAAAAGAACGATCAATGTTGTATGAAAAGTTTATCCAACCAGCTTTTGATGAGATGGTGGATAAAATTGTATTTACCTATAAGTTTACAACGCTACCTAATATTGATGAGCTGAGGGATGAATGTAAGGTGTGGCTAACCACGGTACTGGACAAGTACGACCCTAATAAGGGATCTAAAGCTTTTTCATATTTTAGTGTCATCACAAAAAATTGGTTCATTCATAAAGTTAAAAAAACCACTAAGCAACGTAACAGAGAAACTCAATACGATGAGCTATCTAACGAGGCAAAGTTAAAGTACTTAGCAGATTATATCAAGTACGATACAGAAAGAGAGCAGCAAGAGTTCTGGACTGCGCTCTGGAGAGAGATCGATTCTTGGGATAACCCAGACCTAAAAGAAAATGAGAAAAAGGTATTAAACGCAGTTCAGATTTTATTGAATAGCTCAAACAATATAGAAATTTTCAATAAAAAAGCTATTTACTTATACATGCGAGAAATAACTGGGCTCAACACAAAACAGATTGTAAACAACTTGAACAAAATGAGAGTAAAGTATCGTGTGTTTAAGCACAAGTGGGAAGAAGGCGAAGAACCATGAAAAGCACAACCGACTACTTGAAGAAGGCGATCACGAATATTGAAGCGGATAGAGAGATTACTAGAGAATTACTCGATGATGTAATCCAATACATGAGCAAAGATGAGCAGCGCCATCGAGAAGTTGGGCTAAAAGCTGCAAAATATGTTGAGAATTTGCAGAGATCGAATGAGCAGCTTGTTAAGATCGCCTCTCTTATGCAAAAAAGAGAATCAAATTCTGCCTCTTTAACAGAATCAGATAAAAATGAACTTTTTGACATGATAAAGGGAGAAACTTCATAATGCCTAAAGATACTAGACTAAGACCCATACCGGGATCAATGAACAATGATAGTCTAGATAGCTTTGGATCTTATTATTTCCAAGATGAGCTGGAGACTGAAGCAGCTTTGGAGAAGGCTGTTGATATCGCAGTTTTTCAAAACTCTGTTGGACTTCAGTTTCCAAGAAAAGCATTATGCGTCGCTGTCACAGAATATGATGGACCGGCAGAAGATGTATACACCCCCGGATGGAATGCTAAGGTTAATATATTCGGTTACAATCAGAGAACGAGATTAAAAATTGCAGCACATGATGACTTTATAGATAGTGACCTAGAAGTTCCTGATTTTAGTAAACCATTTCAACAAATGACAGACTCACAGAAAGCTGCTTTTAATATTTTAAACGGTGATGATAGAGCTTATTTCTCAGCCGCAGAGGTTGTTGATGTACCGTCGCCGGGTGATATAATTTGGATAGACTTTGAAGACAGAGAGAATTTAAGGGGCGGAATATATCTCAAAGTTCATGAGCCTTTGTCTTTATTCCCTATCGTTAATAATTTAGAGGGTGGATTTGATACTTTTGAAAATCCTAATAGGTCGCCAAACCCTCCCGACGTTGATCCAAATGTTATGTTTAATCTTGAAGGGCAGATCGTCCCAGAGGAAGGGCTTTTTATATCTGATCCAATACTTTATGTACCAAGTAGAGTTTTAGCCGAATATGAGTTCTGGCAGGGAAGAAGGTCAAAGAGCTATTATCCAAATGGAGAAAACGACCCAGTGTTTGCAAAACTGAAAACATATTGGGACAATACTAGATTTGGAAACAACTGGCAGGACAGGCCATGGTCCGCTGTCTATATCAGTTATATTTTTAGAGGAGACGACTTTCCCGCAAGGTCGTCTCACCAGAGCTATAGCAGAGAGGCTTTAAAAAATGGAAGAGGTGGAGGCTGGGGTCTTTACTCATTATTGAGAGAAAATGTACAATTAAGTGTTGGCGATGTTTTGGTAAAACCACGATACCTAAAGGGAACAACTTCTTCACCTAGAGATAGTGACGAATGGTGGTTTTCACACGGTGATGTTGTGTGGAAGATAGAAGGAGGGATAGCTTACCTCGCGGGTGGCAACCTTTCTTCCACTTCAAAAATAAACATACAAATTAATTTAGATGCTAACGGAATTCCTGATCCAAAAGATTATCTTGTTGTACTTAAGAAGAATGCACAAAGAGTTGGGTTTGTATAATGAGTTTTTTCAATAAAAGAAAGCCGATCAGAGATCTATCTGGGCTACCAGACGACACAAAGGTTCACGTAGAAAAGCAATTTGACGGGAAGAACACAAAAGAGATTGGGATTAATGGCCAGAACATGGCAGAGCCAGTTCCAATTTACGATCAGTCTGCATCCGATACAGTTTTCATGGGCAGAAACAATTCTCTGGTAACACTTGGGCAACAGAGGTTTGGCCCAAAAGCAAATTCAAGTCCCGGTTCTCAAGTAGGTGAAATTCGTATGACAGCTGGTCTTATGGGTGCTACTAAAGAGGGGCCAAAATCAAACATTTATGTTGGACAAAATCCAAATGCTGATGCTGCAAGCTTATTTTTAACACAAGGCGGTGGCAAGGTAGATAAAAATCTTGGTTTAGCTGAAGGTGGTGTTGGGTTAGCGGAAAATGGATCGTCCGCTTTTATCTTAGCAGATGCGATTAGGTTTAGGGCTCGTGAAGGCTTAAAGATTGTTACGGGAACTACACCAAATGAGCGTAACTCTTCCGGGGAAAAGATAATTTCTACATACGGAATCGATCTTATAGCTGGAAATGATGATCAGACAGTAGAGCTAGAGCCTATTCCCAAGGGAACTAGACTCGTGCAGGCTTTGAAGAATTTAAACGATAGAGTTGATGAATTAAACGGGTTGTACAGTACGCTCGTCCTAGCCATTGCAAAGCACACTCACTTTGTTGGTGTAGTACCAACAACCCCGTCCCCAGATTTTGCAGTCGATGGTACAACACAATGTTTTATTCCAAGTTATGGACACAAATTGAATCTGTTTGTTGACGAACAAAATGCTTTGCAACCATATGGTTTCGATTGGATCAACAGTAGATGGAACAAGGTTAACTAAAATGGCAAATCCAAACAATAATCAAGCTATAACTCCACAGCCACTGCCACTTGGCAGCACCCCTGTTACTACATCTGAATTAGACGAGATAAGGATGGCATTATCTGAAATAGTAACTGTAATGCAAGTTTCCACTCTTGTCAGTCCATCTGATTGGGCATCCTTTCCTCCGCCCGGTTTTGTAGATGAAAAAACTGGTGGAGCTATCGGACAATCATACTCTATCTATTATGGAGACGGAACCTACCGCCCCGGAGGTGGAGCAGGCAACGGTTACCCAGTAACAATAAACACTGATTTCCAGCTTTTGTATGAATGGACCTTAAGAATACAAAACGCAGCAGCTAACTTTGATCTATCTCAATACCCTACGTTGCCCGGATATGCTAACAGTCTTTTCCAAAATCCATATGTTGAAGATATCTTTAATCAAAACACTCAAAAGATAATAGATATTTTAGAGGCATATTATACAGTAGAAGAAGAAGCTGACATCGATTCTGAAGCAGAGGCTGCACAAGAGGCTAGTGATAATTATGTTGAACCGCCCGTCACTCTCGATTGTAATGATCTAGAGCAAACTGACGAACAAGGACCACCATGCCCTCCGCCTTGCAAGAATGATCCTAATGCTAGTAGTCCTAATTGGACAAATCTTACTGAAGAAGAGCCATTTTTAAATTCAAAAACATGTGAATACTCAATAACTTTAGACACAATATATCAAGGACCAAATAAACAAGTCTTGCTACAACAGCCTAACTATCTAACGGTCGGCATTGAAAAGCTTCTTGAATTTTATGGGAAGAAGTCACAGCCATATACAAATGAGGAGGGCGATAATGTCGATCCTGTTCAGTTATGTGTTGATGGCGGTGCCGATATAAAAGACATTTTCGTGTCTACAAGGGCTATGGTAAATGCTAAAGCACTGGTTGTCATTCCGTATGATGTGCTAAATTCTATAGAAGACTTAGAGCAGCCAGAAAACATTCCTTCTAAGTTGAATCAACCTTTGTTTGTTGTTTTTAAAGGCGGAGGCGGTGGCCCAATTGAGCCAACTACTGGATTTTTGTATATCTCTCGAAAAGCTGCGCAAGCCATGGAAATTATGGCTCGCAGACAAGCAAGGTGGTTCTTTAACAATAATGGCCAGTTAAGCGAGCCAACTTTCAATCTTGATAACGAAGCCTTACTTGTAAGAAGATTCAGAACTGAGCTGAGAAACTTTCTCTTACAAAATGATTATAAATTTAGAAAGCCAGTTTTTCAAGGTAAGAAATGGCTAGAGGAAGTAGAGATTGGTTTCTCTGAGGATATGGAAATAGAGTATGTGAAGGCATTAGAGAAGGGTTGTGATAAGCCAGAGATGCTTTTAAGAGGTTTCCAGTCCTTTAAAAACAAATTCCCAATGACAAATAAGAGAACCATGGGATTTGTTTTGAACATCCCCGATATATACGATGCCGCGACTTCCTCTGGGGGCATTCAGTTTTCTGATTTTATAGAAAATTATGTTGGCTTTCCTAAGGTTAGTATTGTCACTGATGCCTCGGGTGCTTTTGCCGAAGATCCTATTTGGTGTCCGCCCGAAGGACAGCCATTAGGGTTTGGCAATCGGGGAGAAGCTCCAGCTTCAGAAATTAATCTTGGCGAAGAACTTAGAGAGATCAGCAAGTCTATCATGGATGAAGTTCTAAGTTTCCCAGACGCATTCGCAGATCGCTTTGCTGATGATGTCTGCGTTACTTTTGAAGGGAAAAGAAAAAATGATGTAAAGTTGAACGATCTTGGTCAGCTATCACTTCAGGCAGCAGACGCTGCCACAAGACAATATTTCTCAGGCGATAGATTTATTTCTAGAATACCAGTTTTAATTGATCAAATGTCAACTGCGGATCCGGAACAAATATTTAAAGAGATTTTAGATAGTCTTGCCTTATGTGGTCTTTTCTCTATGCTGCAAGCCGCTTTTGAATGCTTGTTAGCAGACATTGATCCAAATGAAGCTTTGCAGGTAATGCTAACCGAAGCTTTCAAAGCAATGGATCAGGCAAACTTTGAAAAAATATTTATTGGTCTACCGAGAGATATTCAGAGCCAAGTGTTTAATAATTTGGCAGATGAGTTTAAATCAATTCCACCGCCTTGGGACTCAGGGTATAGGGCTGGAAATCACAGTGGGCAAGGAATACGTGTTCAGCGTGTTCAGGCAGAAACAAACGAAGAAGCGCCAACTGGGAAGGTTCATAAACTTACAAAAGAAGAAGTTGTAAACGGAGTCCCTACCACAGTTAGTGCAACTACTGGAGTTGTCATAGAAGAGAGTGCTATTGGCAGAACTTACGGGAGTCCGGGTTCAATTGGTACAGCACTTGGTAATATTACCGGTTCTATTTTGGAAGCTTATCGAGATGCTTTATTAGACTTGATTCAAAACAATTTAATCGATTTAAATGCCCTAAAAGATCAGCTTATGTCTATTCCCGGTGCTCAAATTGTTGCTGATATTATTGAGCAAGCAGACTGTCCGGCACCGCCTCTGTTTACGCCTCCGCTACAAAATGTCTTAACAACTTTAGAGTTAGGGCTATGTCCTAATCATTTTGCAATAACTTTACCTAAGTTTGAAGGAGGTATATACAAGTATATACCAGATATATTTAGACTTATTTTAAATGTAGCAAAAGAGTTGGTTAAAGAAATTGTCGTTAGATTAATAATCCTTATTGTTAAAAAGATAATCGAGATCCTGCTTGAGTCACTTTGCGCTCTTCTCCAACTAACTGGTGGTGCATTGGTTGATGTAATTACTGGGGGTAATAATCTTAAAGCAGCATTGGGCGGTGCTTTATGTGACGAAGCGTCCGAGGACGATATCAACAATGCAATGTATAGAACTTTACAGGCGTTGAACTTATCAGACTGTGCTGATCTTGGTACTGCTCCAACAGTAGAGGACGCTGCGAAGTTTACAGAGATTATTGCATCTATTCTGACAAATAACGAAGTCTTGGATTTAGTTCAGGGCGTGGCTTCTGATCAAACTAAGAGAATGGTTTCGAACGTTGTTACGCAACAAATTCCAAACATGTGTATGAGCCCATCAGATGTTGAAAATATGTTTAAGGCACTGGGTACAATCATTGATCCTAGCATTATCGAGCAAGCTCAATTTATAGATGATCCCGATGCGCCCGTGTGTGAGAACATTTGTGCAAGTCCGGAGCAGATGGAAATATTTGATTCTGCAAGGCGTGCCGCTTTGATCAACAAGGGATTAACAGATGAAGAAGCTCAACAACAAATCAACAATCTTAGAGAAAGAGCAAAAGAGGATTTAGCCGATCTATCACGCTTATTACAGCGCGGACCTTTCCATGAGTTCCCAGATTTGATAGGTGGTGACCCTGATTGTCCTGACGATGGTGGGCCATGGACACCCGGTAAGCCAATTTTGCCAGAAGTTCCTATGGAAATGACTAAGGCTACTAGTGAGAGTATCCGAAGATTGTTTGACGTGATATCGGACAGACATGTACGAGACTTAGTTGGCAAAAGAGGCTTCCTAGATATGGTCTTAAGTGATTCAAATGGCCGAGGTCTGAAATCTCATAATGCAACCGTTTCTGGCCCGTTTGGCCAGCCTTTTGCAGAAGATTTAGATACTTTTCAGTTCTATGCGGATGACCGTCTTGACGATTCTGGGAGTAACACAGAACTAGACGGTTCAGACGTGAATGATTTAAGAACTACCGTCAGCAAGGGTACGGGTGGTTTTCCTTTCACAGTGGCATCCTTGCTGGCGCACTATTATACTTCCTATAATCAAGAATTTGAATTTGAGCTAATAGCTCCGGGTGCTGCAACAAGCGACGGTCCAGAGACTAGCATGAGAGGCGAAGTAATAGTTGGTGACGAAAAAGGCTTACGCTGGAACGCTATAGAAGGCGTCAACTTCTATTACAGAGATTATATTGAAAATGCACAAGAAAGTTATGCCATGAGAATGGAAGTATTTCATGCATTACGAGATCAAGATAACAATTGGCTTAACGATGATATTACCACAACCAATATTTATGAAAATATTGAAGATAGTGGTGAAGAATTGGTTGCAAGTTACACAGTGCGAACTCCAATCTCTAATCAGGTCAGAGATCTTATCGAAAACATACCGGGAGCGAATGCAAATTTACCGTTACCCGCAAAAACTTTCAAGAATTTACTGCTTTCAAAGATTACTCAATACCAAGGGCATGGGAACGTTGGAGTCTTAAGCACGGCATTAGAGCTACAACATGCTTATCTTTTAGATGTTTATATGAGAAAGTTTTCACTACTAATAGCCAGTAATAAAGATAAAGAAGCGCAACCACTGCCGAACTCTTTCCAATACGGCTATGAGAAAGACCAACAAGTTGAGGCTGTCTATTTAGGTGGCCCAAACCTTGATAGAGACTTTTTCGAGAATAATCGGGAGTACTTCACAGCTACAACTTATGCAGAGGCGATTAATCCTATTACTGGGCCACCGACACAGCAAGTTATCTTTGATAGATTTGGAGGATCTTATAAGAGCCCTCCATTCTACATGAAAAACCCAACAAGACAAGGATGGCTTGGTTTAACCGACAGGATGGTCCCAGAGCCTGATGGATGTGATCCAATTGATGGGTCTGAGCCAAGAGAGCCGATATGTGACTTCACAGATCTCAAAGAAATTTATGGACAAATGTTAAATAAATATAAAGATGATCCGAGGCTGTTTACGTCTCCAAGCTCAACTTGCCAAGCACAGCCATTTAACGAAGTATTTACTGGTGCAGCAGCCGCTGGCGTAGACGTAACAATCAGAGCAACAATAAGAATCTTCATTATTGAAGCAATGCTGCGAGGAGCATCAGTCTTCTCTATTTATGGTCCAGATTGTTATGATAAGATATTAGCAGACTATATCATAGATCATATCTCAAATGGCATACAGAAAGTTGGTGTATTTAATCTGCCAAGCAAGAAGTTCTTCTACTTGTTCATGGAGCAGATAGTTCAAATGTTTGGCAGACATGTAGACCTTGGAATGATCGAACCATCTGATGAAGAGCAGATAGCTTTAGATTATCTGAACGATCACCAGAGTAAAAATCAAATCATTCTTAGAGGTTCAAACCTTCTTTCAAAAGCAAAATATAATGAGAGGCTTTTCCCAATTATTCAAGAGGCTCTAGACAAAGAAGCTTCTGGAGAGTGGGAAGCGGGAATCAGAACACTTTTTAATCACTTTGTTCTAGAAGAGTTGGATTCTACATTTAAGCAGTTTGGGGATAATATATACCCTGATGGTGCGCCGATAAAGAATCTACACTCAATTTTCTTCGGTCTCTCTCCTTTTATTAGGGGCTCCGTTGAGAGTGGAATACCTGATGTTTGGAACGGCAAAACCGGCCAAAATTCAAACATTTATGAAGCAGATTTTCTAACAGCAGATGCTTTCCCATATTTGTCAAAACTTAACAACGACTCAAGACTGGATAGCGTGGGCAACCATCCATTTAGATTAGAGAAGTATATAAGGATTGTTGATAAGCCATTTGTAAACGATGGCAGTTCTAATAGTACTGTTTCGTTAAGAGCAGCTGCTTTAAAGAATGTGGTCAGTCCAGAAGAGTTTAAAAACTGGGTTCAGTCTTTAGACCCTAGTTTGCAATCTACTAATATGTCTGATTACTTTGCTTCGGTTAGTGTTGGTTATAGACTTGTCTTTGCTTCTTCACTCTCTGATAGAGGCAATAGAGAGTGGGGCGGGTCCAACCTAGCACAGAACTTTATTAACGGCTTTGAAGATGCAGTTGAGCCACTGTACAATATTACTTTCCAAGAGAAGACATTTAAAGTCCCGGCTAACACTTCAGTGTATGGTTCAACCGAATATGCACCAGATCATGAGTTCATGTACATGATCCCACTTGCGTCTTCGGAGGCTGCCCTCGGACTAGACATTAACATGGGCGACTTTGCAGGAAATATTGATTCATACATGTTAGACAATAGAGATTGTTTGCTTGACAATATTGCGAGAACACCAGAGTATAAAGCGATGTTTGAAATAGCGTTACCATTTAATAAGATGGTTTCATGGCATACTATCTATGCTGTTAACAACTTCTTGCCATCTGTCGGGTGGGTTCAGGATGGTTGGGTAAAAGACGGTGGTCGATGGTTTGGAGCTGGAAGTGGTTTCCGTTCTTGGAATCAAGAAAGCTTTGAAGGATCAAAGAGAGAAACTAGAAGAGCATTTATGAGGTTTTATCACTCAAGCGACCCTACTTATGAAGACGAGGAAAGTTTAGGAGCAAGAAAACAAGTGGTTCGTGCAGAAAAGCCAAGACCAAATAATGATCCGGGCTGGAGATGGTTCAGATGGCGTCGTAAATTTGCAAAACCGACTGATAAGAATGGGAAACTTTGCCCATAAAGGAGAAAAGAAATGGCTGTTGGATATGGAGCGAGATTACCTTTAACAGTAAATTCAGAGGATGGACCCTTTGTACTGTTAAAAAATATTGAGCAGGTGGCAACACAAAACTTAAAAATGCTAATTCTTACCTCCCCCGGCGAGAGAATAATGGATGCGGAGTTCGGTGTCGGGCTAAGAGACTACCTATTTACCCAATATGTCCCAGCTGTTCTCGATGATTTATCTTCAAGAATTAGGCAACAAACAACAAAGTATTTGCCCTATATAAGAATCAACAACATTTTATTTGAGAATCCAGAATTAGAAGCTCAAGTAGGTGCATCATTAGCGGATAACTTTTTAGCAATTCGGATAGAATTTGAAATTGTTCCATTAAATATAGGCAGCACTTTGTTATTACCTTTAACACTTGAAGGCAGCAATTCTATTTAAGAACTACTTAATGTCAGAGGTATTTTAAATGGCCAAAAAGTTGACGCCTATTAACTACGCTGCTCGTGATTTTGAATCAATTAAAGATGAGTTAATCCAGTACGCAAAAAGATATTATCCTGAAACTTATAGAGATTTTAACCAAGCTTCTTTTGGCTCTTTGATGATGGATATGGTTTCCTATGTGGGAGACAACTTATCATTTTACTTGGATTACCAAGCAAATGAATCATTTTTTGACACTGCAACGGAAAGAAAGAATGTCATTAGGCACTCTAAGCAGATGGGATATAAGTTCAGAGGAACACCTTCTTCTGTTGGAGCCTGTGATTTTTATATTGTTGTACCTGCTAATTCAACTGGTCTTGGACCTGATCGTTCTTACATACCCATTTTAAAGAATGGAACCCAAGTTTCTTCAGTTGATGGTGCTTTGTTTATATTGTCTGAGAGCATCGACTTTGCAGACCCAGCTAATCCCGTGGTTCCAGCTAGAGTTAGCGACGATACAGGGCTTCCTGTGAGTTATGCGATTAAGGCTACTGGTAAAGTAATCTCTGGTGACTTTGTTGTCGAACAGATCAGAGTAGACGAATTCGAGAGATTTAGAAGAGTTTATCTTTCACAGCCACGAGTGGCAGAGGTGGTTTCTGTTTTTGATGACCAAGGCAATGAATACGTTGAAGTAGATTATTTATCACAAAATGTTGTTTATAAAGAGATAGGGAATCATGCTGCAAATACTGAAACTGTAGCTTCAATCTTAAAACCAATTGCAGCAGCAAGAAGATATGTAATAGAACAAGATGGAAGCGATGTATATCTACAATTTGGATACGGTTCAGATTCTGAAATCACTACAAATTCTGTAGCAGATCCAAGTAATTTGGTCATGCAGCTTAATGGTAAAGATTTCATTGAAGATTCAACTTTTGATCCGTCAAAGTTGTTGGATACTGACAAATTTGGCGTGGCTCCTTCTAATACAACTTTAACAATTACTTACAGAGTTAACACTGTCGATAACGTCAATGCTTCTTCAAGAAGCGTCACAACAATCGTAAGACCAGTTGTTGAGTTTGGAGACCCAACAAACCTAAACGAAAATACCAGAATTCAAGTTATAAACTCGCTAGAGTGTGCAAACGAAGATCCCATTGTTGGAGATGTGGCTGACCCAACAATCGACGAAATAAGAAGAAGAGCCACAGACTATTTTGCAACTCAGAACCGAGCAGTTACAAAGCTGGATTATGAGAGTATTGCTTATGCAATGCCGCCACAGTTTGGAGCAATTAAGCGTTGTAACGTAATGAAAGACAGTGACTCTTTCAAAAGAAATATCAATATGTACGTCCTAGCAGAGAATGCAAATGGAACCCTGACACAAGCGACTGATCCACTTAAAGAAAACCTTAAAACATGGATCAGTAAATATAAAATGATTCATGATACAATTGACGTCATCGACGGTAGAGTTGTTAATTTTGGCATTGAGTTCGCGGTTATTACTGATCCTGAGTATAATAAATACGAGCTGCTAGAGACTTGCTCTCGCGCCCTTGCAGAGTTTTATTCTGAGCCAAGATATTTTGGTGAAGCACTTTATATCACAGATGTCTTCTTTGTACTTAACAAGCTAGATGGGGTAATTGATACTTATTACGCTAAGTTTATAGAAAAAGTAGGATCAAATTATTCTACAACGTCATATTCATTTGAACAAAATATGTCAGCAGACGGTAGATACTTACGAGTTCCACAAAATGTTTGCATGGAACTTCGTTTCCCACGGTCTGATATTAAGGGAGTAATTAAGTAATGGCGATTAAAAGATACACTGCCGATGCAGACAATACTATTACCAATGCTTTTAAAGCAGACTTAACTACCCGTGGAACCGGCGCTAATATGGGCGCAGCAGATGTCCTAGAAGTTTTTAGTATTCTAGGGCAAGCCTCGTCTTCCGCTGATGGACTTTCAAAAGAAAAATCTCGTGCTATTGTTCAGTTTCCGATTTCTACTATAAAGACAGATAGAGATAACGGAACATTACCAGAGAGTGGGAGTGTTTCATTTTATCTTAGGATGTTTAATGCAAGACATAGCCAGACACTTCCTAAAGGCTTCACCCTTTCTGTTCAGCCAGTTTCTTCATCTTGGCAAGAAGGAACAGGCTTGGATATGGAAAATTATACTGACTTAACTTATGGCGGCACTGGATCAACTTGGATCAATGCTTCATCTGAGGGCAACTGGGTAAACCAAGGTGGAGATTATTATACTGGCCCATCTTTAACCTCTAGCCAGTTTTTTGATGTAGGGACAGAAGACTTAGAAGTAGATATGACAACTGTCATTGAAGAACAAATAACTGGGCTTACGACACAAGTAACCGGTGTTGTTTATGCACAGACATTTAATGCGACAACATTGCCAGAGATCTTTGATCAGTCAAATGGAAATATCGGATTTACTCTAACCGATGTAAACGGAAAAAGTGTAACATTCCAATTTTCTGGCTCAAGCCCCTCAACTCGCGGTATAGGATTTACAGCCGGAAATACTCCAATAACTATAAACGGAACAAGTAACCAAACAGTGTTTAATAATGCCATAGTTGACGCGATTAATGGAGTTTCTGATTTTAAAATCACAGCAAGTACTAATGGCCAGCTCACAGAAATTAACCAAACAACACCCGGAGTATTTGGCAACACAACAATTGAATATCTTAGATTCTGGAGTGGTGGTCTTAACTCATTTGCTTTTGGTAAATCTCGCAGTGGCAACGTGATACAGGATGTTTATGCAACCGACAGTGGTAACGCTGCATTTGTTAGTGGATCAGGATTTCCAAATGATGGCTTTGGCATCATGCTCACTAGTTCTCAAGAAGACGATAGTACAAGAGGATACTATACTAAGAAATTCTTTGCGAGAAGTTCAGAATATTTCTATAAAAGACCAATTATTGAAGCTAGATGGGATTCTTCCAAGAGAGATGATCGAGGGAACTTCTATTACAGCAGCTCTCTTGCACCGGCTGAGGATAACGTTAACACTCTTTATCTCTATAACTATGTAAGAGGTCAACTGAGGGACATCCCAGAAATTGGAACAACTGGTTCTATCATGGTGAGCTTGTATTCCGGCTCTGCTAATGATACGGCACCATCTGGTTCTGCTCTAGAGCTTAGTATTGGTGGTGGGGTTACTATAGCTGCTGAGACTTTTGCGACTGGTGGCTGGTACAACACGGGTGTTTATACTTGCTCTGTTGCAATAACCGCTTCTTCTACTCCAATTGCAACACTTTATGATGTGTGGAGCACTGGAAGTATTGTTGATGGCGATCATATTAAGACAAGGTTCCATACTGGATCGATAACTCCAGAATTATTTGACTCTTCAAATTATAATCCAGACCCTTCTTATGTTATCGCATTAGAGAATTTAAAACCAATTTATTCCACAAATGAAACTGCTCGTTTTAGGCTATATGTTCGCGAGAAAGATTGGAACCCAACTATTTATACTAGAGCAGTAGCCGAGATAGAAAATTATCTAATCGAAAGTGCATCTTATATGATTTACCGAATTACAGATGAATTAGAAGTTATTCCATATGGAACGGGAAGCGATTCTCATACACATCTATCCTTTGATGTAAGCGGTAATTACTTTGATTTAGATATGGGTTTATTCGAACCAGATTATGGTTATGCTATTAAATTCTGTTTCTATAACGGCTCAATCGGCTCTTGGGTTGAACAACCAGATACTTTTAAGTTCCGCGTTCAATAATAAGCAGGTTTTATAATGGGAAGCAGAGATTTATTCGACAAAGGCACACCTTATAAGGTTCTAAAGGCTAGTAATCTGAATGAGGACATTCAGAAGGCAGAGTCTGAAAGAAATATAAAAGCCAAACGTGATGAAGCAAATCGCTTTGTCCCAAGAATAGACTATAGCAATCCTAATAACTTTGTAAGATTTGGTTCTGCCGAGCAATATTATGAAGATGCGTTTGATCGCATTTTGGCTGAGTACCCATACGATGGGTCAGAGGCAGAAATACAAGAGTTTTTCAATAGCTCTTCTTACCTTGACTTGTACGTTTTTGAAAATGAATACCCAAAGACTACTGGCTATGTAACTCTATCATCAAATGGGTGGGGAACTCAGTCTAGCGAAACTCAAGGCTGGGGTGTCTCAAGTGATCTTGAGTACATTGAATTTTATGGTGGACCACACACTGCTTCTGGCGGGATGCCTAGTGGCTCCTTGGCAACACAGTTTACCGGAGCCAACTATTACGATACAGACATTTATGATAGTGATAGAGATTTAGCCGCTGGGCGTGTTGGAACAAGAGAATCTAACTTAAAGTTTGATTGGCCAACCGGACAAGCAGTTGAGTTCTGGCTTAAAAAAGATGAATTTATCGACTCTTTAACCGAAAAAGAGGTTATCTTCGACCTTTGGAACGGTGAGGCATCGGGAAGTGACTCTTACGGTAGATTGACTTTGTTCTTGACTGCTTCTTCTACTCCGCTAAGAGCAAACATAATGTCCGGTACAACTGGATTTGCTAACATTAATCTAGATACTGGCTTGACTGATACAACCCTTGCAGACGGAACATGGCGTCATTATGCAGTGACTTTCAAAAGCGGGTCCACAGCCGCCGATATAAACGTTTATGTTGATGGAAATCCAGTAAGCTCACTGAGTTCGGCTATAAACTTTCAAGAAGTTACCGGGGCATTGCGTGCAAGAATCGGTGCCCTAACCTCAACCCCGTCAGGAAATGTATATCACGGTATAGACCTTGCAGGCGCAGGAAAGCTATCTGCTTCCTTGGACGAATTTAGATACTGGAAAGCAGACAGAACTCACGAAGAGATTGGATTAAACTTTTGGACTCAAATTCGTGGCGGCACGAATACAGACATCTCTAACACAGAGCTTGGTGTTTATTACAAATTCAATGAGGGCATCACTTCTGATACCAGTTTAGACTCCATAGTTATCGATTACTCAGGCAGAATAACAAACGGAGCTTGGTATGGATATCCCGGTAGCACCGCTCGTAACACTGGTTCTGCGATTGCTTCTTCATCGCTAGGTTTGGCAGAAAAAGAAGATCCTATTATTTATGCTACACATCCAACAGTCGCTTCAAAGAAGTCAGCTTTAATACAGTCTGGGTCTGTATTTGACTTCACAAATAATTCAACAATGTACAACAGGATACCAGCTTGGATAGTTGATGAAGATCCGGGTACATTAAAACAGATGATGCAAATAATGTCAAGTTATTTGGACTCTTTGCATCTACAGATGGAAGAACTTCCCAGACTCAAGAATACAGAATATGTTTCTGGGTCTAACCGTGAGCTACCAATCTCGAATAGATTACTGCTGAATGCAGGAATGCAAGCACCAGAAATTTTTGCAGATGCTGATCTCCTTGCACAATTCATGTCAAAGGATGAAGAAAGAAACTTTGAACTAGATCTTTTTGAGATTAAGAATAGAATTTACAAAAATGTTTATAATAACTTGGTTCACATTTATAAAACTAAGGGATCCTTTAGGTCTTATAGAAACTTAATACGTTGTTATGGCATTGATGACGATGTTGTTAGACTAAATATCTACGGAAATAATACAACAAGCACAATCAGAGATAATTACGAGCCAACTATCTCAAGAAAAAGATATGTGAACTTTAATGACCCTTCAAGTTTCGGAGGAGTTGTAACACAACAGTCACAAAGCAGTAATCCCAATGCAAGTAATGTTACTTTTGTTTCCGGAACTGTAAACGAGTATCTGGCAACAACTTCAGAGCTAGAAGTTATATTCCCCAAGTATGAAACAGACAGGGCAAGCCTAAACTACTTTGAAAGAACTTTCTATTCTGCATCAATTTTTGGAAACCATAGGCTTGCAACCGATGGAGACCCAGATTGTTTTATTCAGTCTGCGGTGGATGATGACTATGCATGGGGACTGTACGCTGTCAAGCCAGATTTGCAGACCTCAGATGGATATTTTGTTCTAAAATCACACAAAGGATCAACACCGGATTTCTATCTTACTAGTAGCGTTTACACAAACCTATACGATAATGAGAAATGGAATTTTGCAGTTCGTATCTCAAATGTCGGATTTCCAATGCAAGATGGTGTATCTGGCTCAAACACTGACTTAAAAGTTGAGCTATATGGTGTGAACTATGATGCTGGGGTACTAAAGAACGAGCTATACATTACTGCGTCTAATGTCACGGCAGGTGAATATCTAACCGCAGATCATCGTTATTATGTTGGCGCAGAAAGAACAAACTGGACGGGCTCTCTCCAAGAGAGAACAGACATCAAGGCTTCTTCTTTGAGGCATTGGGAAAGCTATCTTGATGATGATGCGGTGAAGGCTCACGCAAGAGACGCACACAACTTTGGATCTCTAAGACCCTACAACAGCACGTATTTGCTACAGAGCGCCCTCACAGGCACAATTGTACCTCAAATTGCTACCCTAGCTTTGAATTGGGACTATGATAACGTAACAGGGTCTGATTCAAATGGTGAGTTCTTTGTAAGTGACAGGTCATCGGGCTCTGTGGAGCAATTCGATAGGTATCATGATAACGAAAATACTGATCAATACTCAAAGACAGTAGGCTATCAATACACTGGTCGTGCCTACCACATGAAAACCTCAACAACAGGGGCACTCGATAAGGCATACCTTAGTACTGAAAGGCAAAACGCGCCAGAGAGCCTCAGTTCGGCAGACATGGTGAGTATCCTAACGCTCCAAGATGATGTTGAATTTACAAGAGATAGTAGGCCAATCAATTACTATTTCTCATTTGAAAAGAGTATGTATGCAACAATCACTCAAGAAATGTTAAACTTCTTTGGCTCCGTTGTTGCATTCAATGATTTAATTGGTGATCCTAAAAATAGATACCGTCAAGATTATAAAGAGCTGGAAAAGTTAAGACAACTGTTCTTTGAAAAGGTGGGAAATACCCCAGATCTTGATAAATATGTTGAATATTACAAATGGATCGATAATTCACTTGCCACTATGCTTATGAGCATGGTTCCAGCAACAGCAGATTTCTCTGATGGGATTAGAACAATGATCGAGAGTCATGTTCTAGAAAGAAACAAATACTGGACCAAGTTCCCCACAACAGAGTTCAAAGATTCTGATGACTTAGAGGCGTCGTTGAGAGGAATCACAGAACTTAAATATGATTGGCAGAGAGGTCATGCTCCTGTCAATGGGCAACAAGATACAAACTGTTTCTGGTGGAAAGAAAGGGCAGAGAGAACTAGCCCAGAGCTTTCATCTTCGGTTGCAAGTGTTAATGTTGGAAGAGATAACTTTAGAGAGGTTATTGAGACTTATAGAACTGGTTCACCCCCTGATACATTCACGGTGTCAACTGACCAGTTGCCAGCAGCAACTTATCAGGGTTCGACCTACGCTTTAAGAAGATTTGATGAAGTTTATAATATTACCGCAAAACAAGATCCACTAACCCATGCAGGGCCAAACTATTCACAGAGAAAACGAGCAGGATTTGTTAGTCCAGCACTGGCAGCCTTTGAATCAAATAAACAAACCTTAGATATTATTGCAAGCGTTGATGAAGAAAAAGATTGTGATGATACGCTTGTTCCCGAAGAGATTAATAAGGTAAAAGCTAGTTTCGAGTATAAAGTCGGTCGCCGTGATGATTTTCTTGGGCTATCAAATGACCCATATACCTTACAGGGAATAGGAGACATTTATACTCCTTTCACTCTCTACAGCTCTTCAGTTGAAAATGGATATGTTTCGTCGCCATTTACTACTAGTGGCATAACCTTACAGGATATTTTCTCTGGTAGCATAGAAAGTTACCATTATGATGTCATTGGTGAGGATATGGAAATATCAATGCAATCTCCATTCACTGAAAAGTTTGTTGGAGGAAATCAGCGTAGACACCAAGATTTAATTTTTGATCCTGCACTAACTTCCTCTGCGAATAGAGCCGAAGCATGGAGGCTGGCAGCTGATGGTACAGGAAAGCTTCAGCTTGTTGTTACTTCCGGACCCCGCGCAATCTACACACGAGGCGAAATAGCCAAGAGACCAATCAATATTCAAAATATACAAGCAGCTTCCAGTGATGCTGGACATGTAGAAACTGGGTATGTCTCAGGTACTTTGCGATCTAACTTGGGTAACTTCAATAAGTTCTACGAAGTGGTGCAAACTTCAGGAAGAAATATCAATAACGTATTCTTTGTAGAAAATGAAGGCATAACAGTTTCCGGAACTGTGTCTGCTCTATATCCTGCTATTGTGGACTACACAAAGCCAGAACGTGGTAGCCATAAACATGTTATTGTTGAAAGATTCTCTGCTCCCGGTGGACCAGAAACAGCAGGTGATTCAAATGGTGGTTATGGGCTTGACCTTGAGTCTGCTGAACTCTCACCTTATAATGCTTTGCCGTTTAGAAACTCTACCGTTAGAGAAGTTCTTAATAATCAATTGTTAAGAAACCACACCAGACAGTTTGGCTTCTACAGCGGGTCTTCGGTTTCTGCCGACGACTACTCTGGTACTGGAAGCTTTGACAAAACCAACAGAAACCCATTAAGATCCCCACAACTAGAAGGACCTATTGGGTATGGTTTGGGCTTTGATTACGCCACAGTAGTAACTGGGGTTGTATATGACAACTACTATGTAACACACGAGATTCCTAGAATGGAAACAAGCTATGCTTGGATCTCTTCCTCTTTTATATCTGATAATGCTTACGGTCATGGAAGTCCAGATGGATTCTTCTCAAGTTCGGCAGGAATCACATCTAATATAAACTTTGTTTCCGCTTCTGACAACGGATCGGATTTTAGAACCGCATCTTCCATTAGAGAAGCCCTTGTGGATCCTAAAACATTGACTGCCAACTTTGTACCTACGACCACACATTTAAATATAAATATTGTAGAACCTTTTACTGCTAGTTCTATGATGACTGGGTATGAACTCGATACTCCTGTCGGATATTATATAAATTATGGTGACATTGACACACAGCCATTTGAGGTGCAGAATAATGATTCATTTATTGAACGTGTTTCAAATGATAACTTCACCACTGCATCCGTATTACATGAATTGTTGATCCATCGTAATGGCTACTATGGCCATCCATCTTGGAAACAGATTAGAGTTGGCGAGAACAAGATTGTAAGACATTTCCGCGAAAACAATAAAATTACAATCAGCCCCCAACCCGGTGCAGGCAGAGTTGTTAGCGGTTTTGGATTCTTGAAAGACAGGTTTGGCCCAGCTAAGACATTTACAGAGCCTCCAGTTGATCCAAGTTATAAGCCCCTCAGATATAACCTTGAGGTAAAAGGTAAGAGAACTACGCTAAATGTTAGTTATGGAAATATGTTAAATCGTTTCTCTAATATAATATTAGACAATGAAACAACCGACGTGGTTGGTAAGAACGAAATTTACGGTGCGTATGATAAACTAAAACAAGCTTATCTCGATGGCGCACTTAATACTCCCACGTCTCCTATAACAAACTTTACATCGCTCAAATATTCACAACAAGTTTACCCAGCAACATACAATGTTGGACTAGAAAAAGTGAGAGAAAGAGAAAACTTTAAAGTTAAATTCTGGGCAAACACTAGAGAGGAAAGAAGCACATTAGGTCTTGAAAAGAGTAGTAGTATGGGCGCACCATATTATGGAAGATTTAATCAAATTACGCAGAGTGCATGGCCATTAGACGCTTCCGAAGAATTTGAGACCGGTCCTATCTGTACTGCCTCAAACGCCTCTTCTAGCGCCGCTGGAGAGCTTCAGAACGACTATATGATGGTGCATAACGACGAAAAAATGTTCATCACAGCGTCTGCAATATATTCAAGAAAACACATGCTTTTCTCCACTCGCTCAACCACATGTCTCCTGCTAGATAACCCTCAAACTGGAAGCACTACAAACACTGTTGATCCCACTAGGAGACAAGGAGACGTAGACATCTATGGCGGAAACGCATTGTGGGAAGCTGGAAGATTGGCTGGCAGAATAAAGACAACTCAAAATTATGTTCTCGACGCAAACGGAAATACTATCTTGCAGTTGAATACTGAATTTGAATCTGATCCTAGATACCCAATTGATCCTGATTATGAGTCTAATATGGAAGACGCAATCTTGCAGAACAAAGGGTACTCTGTTATTCCTGAGTTTAGAATCAGTGAACACATGGACCTGTATGGCATTACTCAGGATCCTCTAGTTGAAAACGACGCACTTTTCCAGATCTATGGTGCATCAGGCACGTTACCAACGGACAGCTCGGAAGATAGTTTCTACACGATCTTCTCAAACTCTGATTTCATGAGAAACTTTGAGCAAATTTACGAGGATCATACAAACTTCAGAAAGCCAACATCTATTAAACTTCGTTGTAAGGGCATCAAGAAATTCTTACCATATGATGGCTTCTATCCAGCCGAAAGAACTCTTGACTTAGCAACACAATTTTCAAAGTCATATGGTTCATTTGTTAATACAGATGTGGCAAATGATGGATTCGCATCAGAAGCAGGCACTTATCCGAAAGCTGCCTTAAGACCGTTTATTGCACCTTTCTTTGCTCCCGGTATTATGTATAACACAATTAAATCTGGTATTGCTGTCGATTATGGCACGTACTCGGGGTCTTATGCGGTTGTAGATAATGGAGAAGTATTCTTTGTTGGTCGCCCAACACATTTGGACAATACCGGTCGCGGTCACGGATTTGACAAGAGAGTTCCGTTTGAGGCAATAGTAAGCCCAGCAGATTACATTGCTAACGAAGTATTTGTTGATATGGAGCCACACCCAAGTGCTTCTATGAACCTCACATCATCTTGGGATGGCCAAGGCGATCCTCTCTATGAAATGATGATGAACAACTTCTTGGCTGAATCTATCAATATGTTCTTGCCGAACGGGCAAATGTCTGCTCTTGTTTCTGCTAAAGAAGATGAATTTGAGACATTTGAGATTGATAAAGTATACGCAATGAGAATTAAGCTTAGAAAGAGTTTTAATCAAGCCAGAACATATAATGCAGGCGGTTCAAGTGCCAATGTTCTATATCCATTCCCGCAAGTTAGGCCAGAGGAGATTGGAGAAGGTTTAAGAGAAACCTTCACTATGTATTCTAGACCAACTGCGTTTGGCCCTCCTATGGCAGGCAGAACCATAAGCACAGTGGATATAGCCACGCCTAAGGCAGATCCTTTGAGTGGATATAACCCTGCGTACACTCCGCCATATTACGATGGAGAGGCATGGTGTGACATTATTTTCAAAGCCACACAAGATGTTCATACATTAGACGAAATTATTGCGGAAGCTAAGATTAGCCATTGGCGCATTGATAACACCACTTGGACAGTGGCAGGAAATGGTGTAAATGATATAACTAAACCATATGACCGATCAAATGTCAATGATTATGCGATGCAATTAACAGCGTCGATCAATGTTCTTGGAAAAGCACAAATTAACTCTATTGAATATAGACCAGATGGAACACCAGTTCTAATAAATGATAGCCCCAATAATACTCAGGGCTTGTTGGTCATTCAGCCTAAGTTTGAAACACCAATGTTTAACTTTACTCCAACATCAGGTGCTCTTCGCCCTATAACTGAGGCTGATGGCAATTTGACAATTCCAGACAATGGAAAAGAAACAGTTCCACGAGGCATGTGGCATCAGTTTGGCTTAGCACCGGACACGCCAGATAAAGGAGTCTTCCTAGAAGTTGTGGATATTTCTGATGTTTGGTCAACAAACCGTATTGTAAATACCACGGTATCGTCAGACCTAGAAGAAACTTATTATAAGGATGATCTTACCAATCAGGGTGGTGTATATGCAAGCCTTATTGATCAGCTTAAATTTACTAGAACTGGTACTCGTCTAGGCGATGTTAGAGAAGAAATAAAAGTTCATGAAGCAATTGTTGCTGTGCCATTTTATGTTGAAAATGGTGTTAGAAACTTCTTTACCTTCTCAAAAGATACTGTGGATAGCGTGCTAACCGGCAACACAACAAGCGGTGTCCCTGAATTAGATCCGGGGGACTCTATTAAGAGACAAATAGATTTGATGCAAAAATATGTGTTCCCGCCAGCATTTAACTTTTTGGATTTCCCAGATCAAATCGATCCAGTTGCAATGTATATTTTTGAATTTGGCCATGTCTTTACCAAAGATGACCTTTCTTACATGTGGCAAAATCTGCCCCCTAAGATTGGAACAGAGATTGAATTTGCAGATTCTATTGTAACACACCCCCTTCTTGTTAACGAGCTAATGGGCGCTCGGTCTGCAACTACTGGCAGAGCTATTCAAAGAGAATTACAATGGATGGTGTTTAAGGTGAAGCAGAAGGCGAATACAAATTATTACGATAAGTTGTTAACTCGTGTTGGTACCGATAACTCATTGAGTTTCAATTTTACAATGAACGGAACACCATCTTCGCTAGATCAGATTAAATACTCTTACAACTGGCCATACGACTTCTTCTCACTTGTAGAGTTTGCAAATATGGAAAGTGAAATTACTTTCGGTAATATTCCTGAAGCTCCCAACGAAGATTATTACGCCGAAGTGACCCCTGTTCAAAGTGTTGGGCTGGCAGTTGACTCTGCTTTGGATAGTGTAACTAGTGAAACTGATGAACCGATTTAATGGTATAAAATAGAGTTCGTTTCTAATTAATACAATGGTAGCATTTTTCGACTCAAAGCAAGAAGTATTAGATGTTGAACTTACCAAATACGGAGAGTATTTACTTTCCATTGGCAAGTTCAATCCTGCGTATTATTCTTTTTATGATGATAACGTTTTATATGATACAAGGTACGCCTCTTTCTCTAGCTCACAAAATGAAAACGAGCCAAGGGTGCAAGAAGACACACCTCTAATGAGAGCCCAGAGCAACTTTGATAGTATTGAAGATGAAATAAGAACTTTTAACAACTATATTGATAACAACAAGAGACTTAGAGAAGATCAAAAAGTAAGATTTCCATCCACTGTCGATAAACATTTTACTTCTCTCTATGCTCCATTGGGAAATTCTGACTTAGTTTCTAACAAGGCTCCGGCTTGGAACATGAGATTCTATCATGGTAAAATGCTTGATTGGTCAATAGCATATACTGGAAGCCATGCCAGCAAACATATTCCTCAAATCGAGACAGACATAACTTATGTAACAAAAGTTCGAAGCACAGATAATCAGTCTATGCAAGATCAGAACGATTCTGATGTTGACGAGAGTCAACTTCGTGGTGCAATATCTTACGCAGACCCAGTTCTTCGTGGAGATGCTTTCCCAGACGGGACCTATGTTGAAGTTGAAGGTGATTATATTCTGCTAGAATTAGAAGAGAAAAACGCTGTTTATGATATTAAGAATTTTGATATCGAAGTTTACGAAGTAAAAACTGAAACTTTAGCAAATGGCAATACAAGAGATGAGCTAATTCCTTTAAAATTCCGCACTCGTCCAAAACAAATTGTGAATGATTTACTAGTTGATACCGAAGTAGAAGAAGTTCCTCTAGATCCCTCCTATGTCGAGTATTATTTTGATATTTTTATTGATGAACAGATCAATGAATCTACCTTTTGCAAATCAATTGAAAAACTTAAAACACGAGGCTTTTACACTGATAGACAATTTACTGAGTTTAATTGTCCCGAAAATAGTAATGTTTTGCGCGAAGATATATACGGACAGCCACAAAATATTAGTTCTACAAAATGCGAAGATGAGACACCAGTGGGATCTGGGAACGCTTCAGGAGTAAGTTAAAATGGCTATGAGAACTGTTAACGAAAGTGGTATTTTAGGGAATGATACTTTTGAACAAAGATTAATGCCAAAAGTTTTGATTGATAAGGTAGTAATTGAAAATAATTCAATACCACCAATTTTACCTTCTGATCCACATATTACAACAAATCCTACAAATTCAATAAACACGAATTCTGACACTGGATGTCATGTAACAGTAGACTTGATCATTAACGATATCGTTGAAAGTGACGCTTTAAGCTCTTGGTTTTATGATGCCGAAGTTTTGAAATACATGCACTTAAATATTGTCCAAAGCGGAAACCCAGAACTTACAAGGAGACTGGTTCTTGGGGATATGACAGTTCTAGAAGAAATAAACGGAAGAAGCGATATTACCATAAGAACAATATCTCTACAAAGCTACTATAGTGATCTAGAACAATTCTATCAAACAGACAATACTGGACGTAACAGGGTGGCGGATATCCCTTTCAGAACAAGTTATGATCTACCGGTAGTCAATCCACAACATCTTGCTTATTTTGCTTTTTGTTTCTTAAATATTGAGGAGCTTGCAACAGACTTCAATTTAGACATGTATGGCTATAGTGCTAGACAAGGTATTTTATCTGAAGATATCACCTCTGAAATTATCATCGACAATGGGGAAATAGTTTCTGAGTCTTATGTTTTTCTATTGCCAGATGGCGAAATATGGACGGGGGCAGTCCATGAGCACAATGGTGCTTTTATGGCAGGCAGAGAACATACCAACACGCCACACCCTATTCTGACGAGAGAAGTTGTTGTAAACTCTAAAGTTCAAGACTTCAGAGACATCGATAGCCCACTAGAAAGTGAAGTTAATTTAAAACCAGTTGAAAGCCTGTTATCAACTATCCTCAATAGAAATACTTCGAACGAGATAAATATAGAAGAAACCACAGCGTATTTCTCAGATGCTTTCATGAGCAGTGATTCTAAGGAAGGCAAGCGTGTATGTAACATGACTTTCTCTTTTGATTTCTCAAAGTTCTGCATGAACAACAGTCGTTTTGGCAAGCTATTTGCAGACCCAAGGAAAAGCGACATACAACAAGAAATTCTAAGATTGTCAAGAATCACTTCTTTCAAAGTTTTTAGACACAGAACTGATAAAGGTGCTGGATTCAACAAAGTTGGCACGAAGAGCCTTGGTTCTAATTTTAAAGAAAACGCATATTTTTCCTCCGAGCAGGTTCCTGCTTTAGTAGTTAGATCAGATGACAGCGGCGGTGTGCTAAGACCAGTGACTAGTGATGCTGGGTCAATTAGAGAAATTGACTTATTTGGCGCAGAGACTTTAAGGAGCTATGCAGTAACTGACACTGAGGTCGCCGACCTTACAGATGGCAGATACAGATACTCTGTCGAGTTAAAAGCCGTTGATGGATCATTTGAATACTTGCGAAACATATTTAATTCATTTGTTGATGTCAAGGAAAAGTTTGCTCTGTATAATAATTTGAGTACGTCTCCCGACTACTATGACAGTAAAACCAACGTTTTCAAAAATGGTTTAAAAGTACATTACGATATTCTACAACAAAACACAAATGGGACTGTTGATCAATCCATGTATCCTTGGACACAAGGTCCGGCTAACTTTTGTGAGACTTTGAAAGTCCTGACCAATTTAAGCGATGCAGAGCTGTTTGCTATTTTTGTAAAGCTATACAGCGTGTGCAATGCTTCCACTGGAACGCCAAATGGTGTACGCTCTGTATTAACAGTTATGGAAAAATTGGAAACTATCCTGACTAAAATTATTGGCGACAACAGACAAACATCAGTAAATAACTCTGAGAAGTCAGGGCAATCAGTTATTGCTAACCGGCTGTTTATGGAAGACGGTCAAACTTTCAGCTCTATCTTTGAGGCTGAGGAGCCACACTCATATGGAATCAATGTTCTCGACCTGAACGATAGAAATGGATTTTCTGGACCTACAACCATCACAGCTATTGATTATTTTTCAAGGGTTCAGAGAGAAAACTCAAAATACTTCATTGGTGCTCAGCCAATATTGCCTTCTCCGGGCCAAACACAGTATACTCCTTCTGAAGCGTTTGGAGATTTAGTCACATATGGAGCAACTTATCTAACTCCTTCAGTAATCACTAATGGGGATGCTGTTCTGTCAACCAATAAACAAAACACAAGCTTAACAACTAACCCACAAAAATATACTAATTTTAGTATTCCAATAATTAGAAGATTTTTGCAAGATGGCGAAGAGGTTAATGGAACTGATGATTATCTTAATAAGGAAAATTTACTAGCCGACTATGGAGTATCTATTGGGCCAATAACAGAAGACGAAATAGAAACACTAAAAGACTCAGCAGTCAATTTCTTAGGTAATAATTCTAATTTTAATAGTCAAAATATTACTTACGATCAATTAGTTAAAGCAGTCAACAAAGATAGTACTGATGAGCTTTCTTCATATTTTTCTTCCGATGTTACTTTAATGAATAACGAAGGGCAAAGTAACCCTCTAGAGCAGACACCAATCAGTTGTTATGATCTTACTCAAGATCCCTGTAACGTTCTAGAAAAATTCGTCAAGAAAAGTCCTTTTGGCATACCGCTTGCAAATGGGGCTTATGATGAAGAATTAGTAAGACAAATACCAAATCAAATTAAGTCTCTTTTCTTATCTAATCTTTCTAATTTAGTCAAGGTAAATTGGCTTTCACAAAACTTTGACGTTGCTAAATCATATGAAACTGCGTTAATGTTTATTTGGAATTATCAAGTTATATCAAAAGTAGAATACTTAAGAGGATATTCATTTAGTGAGAAAGCAGGAATTCAAGTTTCTTATCCTATATGGGAGCCTTTAAAGTTTTCTACTTTACAAAATATTATAAATCAGGAAACTACTGTTTTATGTAAGATTGTTCCGTATACTGATTTGACTTTTAATATTGGACAAAGTATTTTTAATAAAATGCCAGATTATAATAATTATTTTTATATATCTTCTAATAATGAAATCGCTACAACTATTAAGAGGCAAACAATACAAATTCCAAGAAACGCTATAGCGCAACAGTTTATTGGTAGAGTTACTAAAGTCGATGAAGAAGTACCAAGATCTGCTTACATGAGAACAGTTCCACTTCAAAAGGTGCCTCAAAATGCCTCAGCAGATCCAACCGCACCGACAAACACATTGAAAGCAAATCGAAAAGTAACGAATCGAATTATTTCTCTTGCAGAAGACTTAGAAGACGATTGTAGTTCAGCGATACCTGATGATCGGCGCAACATACCTAATCCAAATGGCTCTACTCCTGCCCCTGTTCCGAACAATGGCACACCATCAGACCCATCAGCACCACCCTCATCCGGTCTCGTTCCTCCGGCGACTCCAACGGTACCTTCACAGTCTCCTAGAAGACCTCCTATCGCCTCCTATGAGATGAAACCGCCTGAACAAGATAAAGAAGAAGATTCATTTATACCTGACTCTGACGAGCCAACTGCATATATAATACCAGAGTTGCCTCCGCCTATGGTGTTTGATCTCGGTGATTATGTTGTCGGCGAGGATGGCACATTGGCTCCGGTCGTTGCTTATTCCTCAGATGCAGAGGCAGAATATGATTATAGTGGCGAAGCACCCATTGCTATTGAAGACTTAATAGGCTCAATTGTTGCAGAATATAAAAAGCCTCTGAGTACTTCCGCTGCCACGGAAGACGCTGTTAAGCCTGAAGAAAATGAGTATGAAGAAGACATCAAGCTTATCGAAGAGTTTGTTGCAGCAGTTTATGATATTCCCGGCACACAAAATGGCTATAAGCCACCCGAAACACCAACTAATAATACCACAAGTAATTCAAATTCAGCTAGTGCTGGACTATCTAGTTCAACTGGGGTCGGATTAGCTACGCCATCTAGAACTGGCGGCTCTTCAACAACATCTGGTGGCTCTTCAACAACATCTGGCGGAGGCTATTAATGCAAGCGAGTAAGAAAAACGTCTATGTCTTGACAGATAGTGTCAAAGCAGCAGCAGGAAGTAAAAATGTTTATTTAGCAAAAACTCTTAATAGTGTTCCGCTAGATTCACTTCGTGATGCTCTTGGCAGATATTGGCGTGGAACAATTGATAAATTAGAATACGGAAACGAACAAAAAGAAGAGGCTTTCCTGAACGACACTCATTTAGAGATTCATTTTGGCGAAGCTAAAACAAGAAGATCTAAGAAATCCCCTTATGTCCTCAAAGAACAAAGAATCTGTTTCAAAGGAGATGGGCAGGTCTGGGGTAAAAATGGGTATACCTATGCTAGATGGAAACAGCTACTAAGAAGGGTTGTTCCAGCGCCTCATGAGACGTACAGAGACGTTTGTTTTAAGATTGATACACCATTAAACCAAAGGGAAAGAAAGAGGCTGGGGAATGCTTCAGGTGTTGGTTTTATCGATGTAGAATTTACATATAACTATTACAATAAAAAATATGAAGATGCAATGTCTAGGGTGAGAGAAGAAATGTTGCCAAACATTTATGCCTTTATCACCGATAATGTCTCTCGAAACATGTATAATCTGAAGACTATTCAAGGGTTTATTGCAACTTCTAAACGACAAGCAAGAAATTTTGCAAAGAACAGTTCTAGCTACGGCGCATATCTGACAACTTTGAGCAGACTATATCGTAGACTTAAAGCGGAATTTATTGATCAGTTTAGTAATTTGTTCTCGAATTTTATCGTGCCTTTTGAGAACCTTGATCTGATCTCCGACCCTGATATTGTCAACTCGTTTCCAATGTTTGTAGAACTTAATTTCTCCACTGATAGTGTAACCGAGGTTGCTCAAGCCCTTGAAGATGCCAGCTTGTCTACGTCATTACAACGTCATGCTGCTGCTGCCATCGGCGGTAACAATGAATCATTGTTTAATATAATGGGTGGAGAGTTATTAAACTTCTTTGTCGCTAAGCAAAACAACATTTTATCTACAAACATTAGATCAAAGCTTAACACATCGATTGGTAATTATAAGAGTTTAGATATCACTACATGGTGGGAAAGGTATCTGTCTAATAAGATACCAAAAATATATAAGAACCAAACCTTCGTCGGACCAAAGACATACTCGGTCTACATTAGTTCTGGCGTTGTTAAAAACAATCTAGCTAAGGCACTAAGTCTTATAATCTTCCAAGAAAAAATTAGACAAATAGCTGCTAACCACAATAGGTCTATTGAAGAGATTATGGCCGGGGAGCTATGTCATAGTGAAACTGTAATTTATAGAGTTGCAAAATATGTTGGAGATCCAGAAGATAACCAGCCGATACAGAGTTATTGGTTCCCGAACTCAAACAACATCGATGTTATTAAGCTTATAGATACTCAGGTAAAATATGATAAAGCTTATACTTATCGTGTTTATGCTTACCAGCTAGTAATAGGATCAGAGTATTTCTACCGCCCTGTAGAGGTTAATCCAACAGATCCTCCAGAAGGTGAATTCCCTGATTGACCAAAAATCGATTTTAAAGGTCCCGTGCTAGATTACCATGGGCTAATGGACCTCTCTTTAGTACAACAAGATATAAGAACAGTTCTTGACATATTAAAAATCAATCCTGCAAACTCTTCGGATGTCACGTACCTTGCACTTTATATTGCTTCTGTCTTTGCATATTCTGGCAACTTACGTCATCTTGCTTACTTCCCTTATTATAACTTGATTTGTAAGGCAGTTGCCCGAGCATATGGAATTCCAAAAGCTACGCTTATGACAGCGTTTAATCAGATCATAGTGTCAGTAAAAGCGGGAGAAGCCATACCTTTACCGGGGATTGACGTACCTCCTCCGGCAGAGGATTATGTTTCATGCGTAGACGTTGTATCATATCCAA
>ERZ869936.558-NODE-558-length-34008-cov-5.177363_pt1 | contig 34008 bp, 34 predicted proteins | sample MGYA00520876_ERZ869936 | MGnify/ENA primary metagenome ERZ869936 (study PRJEB32218, sample SAMN09650985) | biofilter metagenome | isolation source: enrty point of leading RO module | place: Saudi Arabia: Thuwal, RO plant located on Red Sea | collected 2016-02-17 ... | reverse complement strand
TTGGCTTCGGTCAGGCGCGAGATGTCGACGGTCAGGATGATGTCGGCGGGCGAGCGCTGGCCTTCGGCCTTCAGGCGCTCGACAAGGCCTTTCTCGACGAAGGCGACGTTCGTGGTGATGCCGGTCTCGGCGGTGAAGGCGTCCAGAAGCGGCTGAATCAGCTCCGGTTGCCGGTATGAGTAGATGTTAACCTCTTGAGCATATGCTGGCAGGGCCATCGATGCTGCGGCGAGGGAAAGGATAAGCGAACGCATGGAACTCTCCGTTTTCGAATTCTGAGGGGGTTAAATCCGACAATTTTTGTCAGGTCAATACCTGACAAAAACAATTGACTAATTCTCCGCCGGCGTCAGCGGATATTCGCAGAGCACGTCATGGATTGCGCCGTGCTTGGTCAGAACCGACCGGAACAGCGCGAATCGGTCGACCTGGATCCCGATCGGCTCGAACCCGGCCTTCCGGTCGATCCACGCCTGGATCTTGGCCTGTTCCGCGCTGTCCACCCGCTTCGGCAGCCGCAGGATCGTGACATGCGGCCGAAAGCGCCGGCGCTCCAGGTCGATGCCAGCCATCTCGGCCCGGCGCGCGACGCGGGCCTGCAAGCCGCGCAACGCCTCACCGCCATCGACCGCTACCGCAAGCGCACCCTGCTCCTTTCTGCCCAGAACCGTCACCCCGGCCAGCCGCAGACCGAACGCGGGCGCGGCGAGCTCGGCCAGGAAATCCGAAAGGGCGCGCAACACCGCTTCGGGCTGTCCGTCGAGAAAGGCCAGCGTCAGGTGCAGATTCTCGCGCGGCACCGCGCGCGCCATCGGCAGCCCCTCCTGCAACCGTTCCAGCCGGTCGGCGGCGTGGTCGGGCATCGGGATGGCGACGAAGCTTCGGATCACTTGCGCTCGGCCACTTTGGCGGCGTCCCAAAGCGCGTCCATCTCGCCCAGGTCCGACTGCTCGGGTCGGCGACCGTCTTTCGCCAGCGCCGCCTCGACGGCGCGAAACCGGCGGGTGAACTTGGCGTTGGCATCGCGCAGCGCCTCCTCGGGATCGACGCCCAGATGCCGCGCCAGGTTGGCCATCACGAACATCAGATCGCCGAATTCCTCGTGCAGATGGTCACAATCGCCGCTGTCCCGCGCCTCGACCAACTCCCGCGTCTCTTCGGCGATCTTGTCCAGAACGGCGCCCGCATCGGGCCAGTCGAAACCGACCCGCGCCGCGCGCTTTTGCAACTTCACCGCCCGCATCAGCGCGGGCAGGCCAAGTGCGACGTCGTCCAGAACGCCCCCGGCGTTCCGCTTCGCGCGCTCGGCTGCCTTGGCGGCCTCCCAGTCGCGGGTCTGCTCTTCGGCGCTTTTGTCGCGGCTCTCGTTGCCGAAGATGTGCGGATGACGCTCGATCATCTTGGCGGCAACGCCCCGAGCCACGCTGTCGAAATCGAAATGCCCCGCCTCGGCGCCCATCTGCCCGTGATAGACGACCTGCAACAGCAGATCACCCAGTTCGCCCTCAAGATCGGTCCAGTCCTCGCGCGCGATGGCGTCGGCCACCTCGTAGGCTTCTTCGATCGTATAGGGAGTGATCGACCGGAAATCCTGCTCGATGTCCCAGGGACAGCCCGTGTTTGGATCGCGCAGGCGGCGCATGACCTCCAAGAGACGTGGCATCCCGTCGGGCACGTCGAAGATGGGATCGCGTGTCATTGCATTCCTTCGGTTGGTCTGAAACGCTGCGCTTCAGGTTTCACGATCTTCGACAGGAGTCCACATGCCCGTCCTGAACCGGATCGCCGGTTATGCCGAGGAAATGACCGAGTGGCGGCGCTGGCTGCACCGAAATCCCGAGATCGGGCTGGAGTGCCACAAGACCTCCGATTTCGTGGCCGAGCGCCTTGAAAGCTTCGGTGTGGACCAAATTCACCGGGGCATCGCCAAGACCGGGATCGTCGCCCTGATCGAAGGTCAGGGCGAAGGGCCGACGATCGGGCTGAGGGCCGACATGGACGCGCTTCCGATGAGTGAGGAGACGGGCCTGGACTATGCCAGCGAGACGCCGGGTGCGATGCATGCCTGCGGCCACGACGGGCATACCACGATGCTTCTGGGGGCCGCGAAATACCTGGCGGAAACCCGTCGGTTCAAAGGCCGCGTTGCGCTGATCTTCCAGCCGGACGAGGAAGGCGGCGGTGGCGGGCGCGTGATGGTCGAGGAAGGCATCATGGACCGCTTCGACATCGGCCGCGTCTTCGCGCTTCACAACAGCCCCGGAACGCCGCTTGGCCACTTCTCGACCAATCCGGGTCCGATCATGGCCTCGGCCGACGAATTCAGCGTGACCGTCACCGGCTCGGGCGGTCACGGCGCCAGTCCGCAAACCGCGCTTGATCCTATTCCGCCGGCACTGGCCATGATCGACGCGTTCCACACCATCGTCAGCCGCAACCACGACGCCTACCAGCAGCTGGTGATCACGGTCGCGACGATTCATGCGGGAACGGCGCATAACGTGATCCCCGGCACCTGCCGGTTCGGCGGCACGGTGCGCACGTTCGATCCTCTGATCCAGGACATGGTCATCCGCCGGATGGAGGAGATCGTGGCGGGGACCGCCGTGGCCTACGGCGTCACGGCCGAACTGGATTACCAGAAAGGCTATCCGCCCACCGTCAATCACGAAGACCAGGTCGCCTTCGCCGCCGAGGTCGCGCGCGAGGTGGCAGGCGATGATGCCGTGACCGCCGACGCGCTGCCCCAGATGTTCGCCGGGGATTTCTCGTCCATGCTCGAGGCGCGCCCGGGCGCCTATGTCAATCTGGGGCAGGGCGATACGCCGATGTGCCACCATCCGGCATTCGATTTCGTCGACGAGATTGCCCCCGTCGGAGCCAGTTACTTCGCGCGTCTGGTGGAACGCGCGCAGCCCGTGTAAGCGGGCGGAAACGGTCCAGGGGAGCATGTCATGGGACTTGAGGACGCCGCCAAGGAAGTCGATGTCGCGATCACGCGGGACGATCCCAGGGGCCTGGCCTATGAAAACGTCTTCGCCGGGGTGCCCTCTTTCCTGCGTCGCAAGCTGACGAAATCGCTCGAGGGCGTCGACATCGTCATCACGGGCGTGCCGTTCGATCAGTCCGTGACACATCGGCCCGGTGCGCGCTTTGGACCACGCGCGCTGCGCGAGGCGTCGACGCTGATGGCTGGCGACCCGCCCTATGGCTGGGGGTTCAGCCCGCTGGAGGACTTCGCCGTCGTGGACGCCGGCGACATGGCTTTCGACTATGCCAAGGTCGCCGAGGTTCCGGGGTTGATCCATGCGCACGCCGCCCGAATCATCGGCGCCGCCGGGGCGTGTCTGACGCTGGGCGGCGACCATTCGATCACGCTTCCATTGCTCAGGGCCCATGCCGAAAAGCACGGTCCGATGGCGCTTCTGCAATTCGACGCCCATTCGGACACCTGGGCCGACGACGATCCGGCGCGCGTCGATCACGGCACGATCGTCTACAAGGCGGTGAAGGAGGGGCTGATCGTTCCTGAACGCTCCGTTCAGGTGGGCATCCGCGTCGAGAACGAACCGACCCTGGACATCCTGCGGATCGACGCCCGGACGGTTCATGCCGAAGGGCCGTTACGCGTGGCCGAGATGGTGCGCGAACGTTTGGGATCGACGCCGACATATCTGACCTTCGACATCGACGCCTTCGATCCGTCCTGCGCGCCGGGAACCGGCACGCCGGTCTGGGAAGGCCTGACCTCGGCCCAGGTTCCGCCGCTTCTGCGCGCGCTCGCGGGGATCAACGTGGTCGGAATGGATGTGGTCGAGGTCTCACCACCCTTCGACCACGCCAACATGACCGCGATCATGGGCGCTCACGTGGTGTACGAGCTGATCTCGCTTTGGTGCTGGACGCGACGTTGAAATCGGCTACATCGCGCGTAACCCTCCGGTAATCCGACAGGATTACCCTGCCGCAGGCAATCGGGATGAACAGGCGCGGGTAAGGCGATGAAAACGTTCTTCTTTGTGGTGGTTCTGGTCGCCGTCGCGGGTGTGTTGTGGATCCGCCTGGCCCCCATCGACCGCGACCGCTGGCATGTCGATCCGGCCGAGGCCGAGGATCCCAAGCGTTCGGGCGTGCGCTATATCGGGCGCGAGGCGCCGCGCTTTCCCGGCGACCCCGAAACGGTCCTCTCGACCTTCGACGACATCGCGTCGGAGGAACCCCGCACGCGGCTGCTGGAGGGCGATCTCGACGAGGGGATGCTGACCTATGTCACGCGCTCCAGGGTGTTCGGCTTTGCCGATTTCGTCACCGTCAAGGCGGTGAGCGAAGGTTCGCTCACCAAGCTGTCGATCGTCTCACGAGCGCGTGTCGGTCCCAAAGGATATGACTGGGGCGTCAATGCCGAGCGGCTGGACCGTTGGTTGCAGGACATGCGGCTTCGACTGGGGCAGGGATGACGACATGCAGCCTTCGCTGACCTGACGCCACATCGGCACGTTCAGCGACATCTGGCACTGCGCCATGAACGCCCGCCCGTCCACGAACAGACAGATCGTCTCGCCCAGTTCGATGCGGGCGCCGGATGTATCGGTGCAGTAGCAGTCGACGGTCTTGCCGCCGGGGCCTTTGACATCGGCCACCGCCGGTGTGGCGACAAGAAGTACCGAAAGGGCGATCAGGGCTCTCATGGACACCATTTTACCACCGGAACGGTCGTCAGGCCAGCTTGACGGCGTCCGAGCGATGGGCAACAGGAAGACATGGTTCCCGAACAGACACTCAACCAGATCCGCGAGCGCTCCCAGTTTCTTCAGGCGAAAATGGCCGGCGGCGCCGATGCGGCCGAGATCGCGCAATTGGCCCGCGAATACGCGGAACTGAAGCCGGTCGTCGCCGAGATCGAGGCCTACCGCGCCATGCTGTCGTCGCGCCAAGAGGCCGAGGCGATGCTTGACGATCGGGAAATGCGGGCGCTGGCCGAGGAGGAACTGGCCGAGATCCGCGAGAAACTGCCCGAGGCGGAACAGCGTCTCCGCCTTGCTCTCCTGCCGAAGGACGCCGCCGACGCACGGCCCGCAATCATGGAAATCCGGCCGGGAACCGGGGGGGAAGAGGCGGCGCTGTTCGCCGGCGATCTCTTGCGGATGTATCAACGCTACGCCGAGGCGAAGGGCTGGAAATTCACCGTGATCGAACTGGCCGAGACCGAGCTTGGGGGCGTCAAGGAGGCGGTCGTCAACGTATCCGGCGATGGGGTATTCGCTCGTCTGAAGTACGAATCCGGCGTTCATCGCGTACAGCGTGTTCCCGAGACCGAATCCGGTGGCCGCATCCACACATCCGCCGCCACCGTCGCCGTTCTGCCCGAAGCCCAGGAGGTCGACATCGAGATCCCGGCCTCTGACATCCGCATCGACACGATGCGCGCGTCCGGCGCGGGCGGCCAGCACGTCAACACGACCGATTCCGCAGTCCGGATCACGCATATTCCGACCGGCATCGTCGTGACCTCGTCCGAGAAGTCCCAGCACCAGAACCGCGCCATCGCGATGGCGCACCTGCGCGCCAAGCTCTACGACATGGAACGCCAGAAGGCCGCCGATGCGCGCGCGGCGGACCGCAAGGCGCAGGTCGGCTCGGGCGACCGGTCCGAACGGATCCGCACCTACAACTTTCCCCAGGGACGCATGACCGACCACCGGATCGGACTGACCCTCTATCGGCTGGGCGAGATCATGGGCGGGGATCTGGACGAAGTCATCGACGCGCTGACCGCCGAGGACCAGGCGGCTAAACTCGCCGAACAGGGTCTCTGACGTGCCGGCCACGATCGCCGACGAGATCCGGTTCGCCGCCAGCCGGTTTCGCGAGGCGGGCCTGCCATCGCCGGAACGCGATGCGCGCTGGCTGATGGCCGCCTGCATGGGCATCCCGCGCGAGCGGCTGACGCTGCATTTGCAGGACCCGGTCTCGAACGATGTCGAGCTTTTCTATCCCCACTACATCCGCGACCGACTGAACCGCATTCCCGTCTCGCGTATCCTGGGCGAACGCGAATTCTGGGGGCGCGTGTTCAAAGTGACCGAAGACACCCTCGATCCCAGGCCCGAGACCGAGAGCCTTGTGGAACCCGCACTCTCCGCACCATACCGCGATGTCCTGGACCTCGGCACCGGCACGGGATGCATATTGATCACGCTTCTGGCCGAAAGACCCGGTGCCAGAGGCGTCGGCACAGACATCTCCGAAAAGGCGGTGCTTGTGGCTGGCGAGAACGCTGCGCGGCACGGGGTCGCCGACCGCCTGATCCTGCCCCTGTCCGACTGGTACGACGATGTCGGGGGACGCTACGACCTGATCGTCTCGAACCCGCCTTACATCGCCGCATCCGAGATCGCGGCACTGGAGCCTGAGGTCCGCGAGCACGACCCGGAAATCGCGCTGACGGACGGGGCGGACGGTCTCACCGCATATCGGCGCATCGCCGCCGGTGCGCTCGACCACCTGAGCCCCTGCGGACGGCTTCTGGTCGAAATCGGTCACAGCCAGGGCAAGGCCGTCGCGGACATGTTTCGCGCCGTGGGGCTTGAAAACGTCGAGATCCGAAAGGATATGGATGACAGGGACCGTGTGGTCCTTGGGTACGCGCCAGAAGCGTGATTTCGCCCTTGCATGGCGGAAAACCACACAAACATCGTCATTTCGGTCGCCTGATGTGCAGTTTGGGCTTGCTCTGACGCCAACCACTCATTAGACCGAATCTGCGAGCGGCGGGAGGCCGTGGGGCGCGTCTGCGTCCCGCAAGCGTTCACTCCCCACTCGCGTTTTGCCAGACTTGCACGGAACAATCTCGGCACTGGGCCGAGGCACTGAACGGAAACCGAGCAAGACCAGACAAAGGCTGGAACAGGACCTTTTAATGAGATCTTCCAAGTCACGTTCGCGGTCCAAAGGGAACCGCAATCGTTCCGTAGGCAACATCGTCAATCGGGTGTTCGATTCCTCGGGGCCCGAGGGCAAGGTGCGCGGCACCCCGCAGCAGATCATCGACAAATACAATCAGTTGGCGCGCGATGCGCAACTGTCGAATGATCGCGTGGCCGCCGAGAACTTCCAGCAGCACGCAGAGCATTACCTGAGGATGCTGGCCGAGGCGCAGCGCGAGATGCAGGAGCGTCAGCAGTCGCAGCAAGGTCAGCAGAACCAGGGCGGAAACCAGGGCAACTCCGACCAGCGCCAGAACGACCAGCAGGGCGGTTCGGATCAAAAGGACGACTCTGGCGGCAATCAGCAACCGGAATGGCGCGGTCGCGGCAAGGGGCGCGATCAGTCGGGCGGCGGCGCCAAGCGTGACGACAATGCGCAAGAGCCTGATGTGATCGAGATGGGCGAAGAAGCCGACGGCGGTCTGGTTGAGACGCCCGAGGACAAACCGAAGCGTCAGAGAAAGCCGCGAAACAAGCCCGCGCCGACGGATGCAGAGGCGGTTGAGCCTTCCACTCCGGACGCGGCCGAGTAGGTCTAGGGCGTCAGGCTTCGCGCCAGGGCGCAGAAACGTTCGAGATCCACGGTCTCCGCACGATCCGTCGGATCGATACCGACATGTCGCAGTCTGTCCTCGATATCCGGTGCAAGCCCCTTCAGGCTGGCGCGCAGCATCTTGCGCCGTTGGTTGAAGGCTTTCGCCACGACCTTCTGCAACACTGCGGCATCCGCGGGAAAACGCGGCACCGGCAACGCGTCGAGATGCACAACGGCGGATCGCACCTTCGGCGGCGGCGTGAAGGCCTCTGGCGGCAGGTCCATGACGATCCGCGCGTCGGTCCGCCACTGCGCCAGGATGGCGAGGCGGCCATATGCCTTGGTGCCGGGACGCGCCACGATCCGTTCGGCGACCTCGCGCTGGAACATCAGCGTCAGACTGTCCCAGAAAGGCGGCCAGTCGGGCGGGTCCAGCCAACGCGTCAGCAACTCGGTACCCACGTTGTAGGGCAGGTTGGCCACGATCGCGATCGGCGGTGACAGGAGCGACTTGGCATCGACCTCAAGGGCGTCGCCGTTGATCACCTCAAGCCGGCCCGGATAGGCTGCGGCGATCTGTTCCAACGCGGGCAGGCATCGCGCGTCCTTTTCGACGGCCAGAACCTTGCGCGCGCCCTCAGCCAGCAGTCCACGCGTCAGACCGCCAGGCCCCGGACCGACCTCCAGAACGTCATGATCCCACAGGTTTCCGGCCGCGCGCGCGATCTTGGACGTCAGGTTCAGGTCCAGAAGGAAGTTCTGACCCAGCGATTTCCGCGCCGAAAGCCCATGTGCGGCGATAACCTCTCGCAGGGGCGGCAGATCGTCGATGGCGCTCACGCCGCCTCGCGATGCGCGCGCGTGCGCGCCATGCGATCCGCCAGACGCAGCGCTTCGATCAGAGAAGTGGGATCGGCGATGCCGCGGCCCGCGATATCGAAGGCTGTCCCGTGGTCCGGCGAGGTGCGCACGAAGGGCAGGCCAAGCGTCACGTTCACGCCGCGCTCGAAGGCCAGCGTCTTAATCGGGATCAGCGCCTGATCGTGATACATCGCGACGGCGGCGTCATAGGTTCGGCGGGCGGCGGCATGAAACAGGGTGTCGGCCGGATGCGGCCCCGAAACGCTCCAGCCCCGATCCCGCAGGCTGTCGCACAAGGGTCCGATCCAGGTCATCTCTTCCAAGCCCAGAAGCCCGCCTTCTCCCGCATGGGGGTTCAGACCGGCCACGGCGATACGTGGCGCGGCCAACCCGAAGTCCAGCCGCAGACTTCGGTCCAGGATCGCGATCGTCGCCTCAAGACCCTCTGGTGTCAGGGCGCGGGGAACATCCGCAAGTGGGATGTGGATCGTGGCGGGCACGACCTTCAGTTCCTCGGCGGCCAGCATCATGACGACACGCTCGACCCCGGCAAGATGCGCCAGGAATTCGGTGTGACCGGGAAAGGCGAAACCGGCGTGCTCGACCAGTTCCTTTTTTGAGATCGGCGCTGTGCATAGCGCCGAGGCATGTCCTTGACGGACAAGATCGACGGCCCTCTCGATCACCTGAACGACCCCGGCGGCGTTCTCCGGGCTCGGCCGACCCGGGTGGGCCGAAGCGGCAAAATCATGCGGCAGGACCGGCAGGCCCCTTTGCAGGGCCTCGTTCGTTTCGCCGGGCCCCGAAATCACGGCGACTGGCGCCATGTCCGCAAGATGCGCCGGATCGCCGATCAGGAAGAAAGGCACGTCCTTTCCCAGGGTCTTCCACGCCTTGACGGCAATCTCGGGGCCGATGCCCGAAGGATCGCCGCAGGACAGGACGACCGGCGGAAATGCGTCCGTCGCCATCGCTCAGTTGGCGATGTCGCGGACGATCGTATCGGCGCGTAGGTCTGCCAGATGATCCGCGGCGATCGCGCCAAGGCGGGTGTTCAACAGCCGCGTCCCCACAAGGTCCAGATCGACCGTGGATTCAAGCCCCGCCTGACGGTCGCACAGCATCAGAACGGTTGCCTTTCCGCCGCGCGTCAACGCGGTGGAGACCTCGTTCAAATCCAGCCGTTCGATCTCGCCACGAACATCGCCGGGAAGTGAGGCTGCGGGCTGGACCTCGCGGATAAGACGATCCTCCGGGAGACCCCGGGCCACGCCATAGAGATCGTCACAGACATCCACTTCGCGCGCCACCGCGTCCGCCGCCTCTTGCCCGCCATCCGTGATAAAGAGCGCGTATTCGATCGAGAGCGACGCGGGCGTTCCCGCTTCAACCCGCTCGACCTCCCGCAGAAGGAAGACACCGATTGCATTCTCCAGTTCAACGGGTCGGCTGATCTGGCCGGGCGTCAGCCCCGCGATGACAGGCCTGACATTGTCCGGCAACCCGTCCAGCGCGACCCAGTTCAACTGGCCTCCCCGCGCCGAAGACGGAGCGACCGAAAACCGGCGCGCGGCGGCAGAAAAGGCTTCTTCGCTGCCAAGGGCCGAGATTTTCGCGGCCCGCGCGCGCGATGCGGCGGCGGTCTCGGGCGAGGCGGCAGGAAGCAGGATTTCCGAGACCAGAACACGAAGGCCACCCTCGGTCCCGGTCCGTGCAAGCGTTCGCCGAACGACATCCTGTGGCAGGTCGCGGGCTGTGTCCGTAAACCGCGTTCGCACGTAGTTCCGCCATGCGACCCCGGCGGCAACGAAATCGCGAAAGGTTTCGGCATCGACACCGTTCTGACCAAGCGCCGCGAGGAATTGCTCGGCGGTCAGATCGGCGCGCGAGGCGAACTCTTCCATTCCGGCCTCGATCTCCTCCGAGGACAACTCTATATCCGCGTCCCTTGCGGCGCCGACTTGCACGGCCTCGTTGATCAATTGCTCGCGGGCCAGTTCGCGCGGATCGCCGGGCGCGCCCAGAAGCGCCAGAAACCGTGTGCGCTGATCGAGTTGATAGCGCGTCACCACCGTATCTCCGACCTGAATGACCGGAGAGAAGCGGCCCTGTGCCTGCACCGCCGCCATGGTCCCAAGAATAAGCATCGTCAGCAATGCGCCGAGAAGTACAGAAACCCGCATCGTCCTCACGTCAAATTATCCCCTGCAACCACGACGAACCGGGGCGGCGCGATCTCCGCCGACACCGATAAGAGACACGCGGAAGCCGAAATCGGTCGTCGGATTGATCGCGGTACTATCGGCATAGCGGCGCGAGATCGAAAACGAGACGTCAATGCATTCATTCCGGTATCCAAGTTCGACGCCCGCGCGCGCGGCGCGGCCCGTCGTGAAGTCATAGCGCCAATCCGCACTGGCCGTCCACCTGTCGTTCAAAGCGTAGCTGCCGTCGAATGACCACTCAGACAGGCGATCCAGCCGCCCCTCCGCAGGCTCGGGGGTCGCGAAGATGTAACTGGACCCAAGATGAAACCGTTCCGCGTTCCAGTCGATCCGCGATTCCGACAGCGTGAAGTCCAGATCCTCGCTGAACAGGGAACGGTTCATCAGGAACAGGCGGTCCATCAGACCGAAGCGTGCCGCCAACAGCCATTCCGACTGATCGCCTTCAAGGCCCGAGCCCTCGCCGAACCCCAGGCTTCCGTCAAGATGCGCCACGCGACCCAGCGCGAAGTCCATCTGCCATCCCGCCGGATCTTCCCGCCGCCAGGCAAGGCCCGCGGCCACGCGGGCGCCATCCTCGATGCCGTCGACACCGGGGTATCTGGTATGAGAAAACAGGTTCGCCTCGTCGAACTCGACAACGGTGCTGTCTTCGATGGGCGTGGCGTTGCCTCCACGATCCGAGATATCGAGCCGGATCACGGGCTCCAGAAATTCACGGCCGCCGTCGGCGGTGGATCGGGCGAAGGGCCAGCGCAGTTCGGCCGCGGCACGCGGCACGACACGGGTCAGGTTGGTCGGGAGAGTGCTGTCCTGCCCGATATTATAGGCATCTACGCGCAAGCCCAACTCGGCCGAAGCGACGACACCGCGCCCGCACACCCCTTCGCTGTGCCCGTCCAGCGAGTCGCCCAGCCGTGTGACTTCCCTGCCGACGACGTCTGCTGCCGAGGGGCGGTTCAGTGCAGCCGTCTCGATCGTCGCGACGGTACGACCGCCAAAGGCAAGTTGCGGCAGTTCCCGCTCGTAGAACACTTCGATGAAGCGGTCGGGCAAGGTGTCGCGAATCGGGATCTCGCTTTCGCGAAGCGTCCGAAACTCGGTGATCGCGGTTCGAAACCGGTCCTTCTCGCGAACCCGCGTCAGTGCGATCTCGTTGGTCAGCCGGTCCTTGGACGCATAGTCGTAGGTGAAAAGATAACCGGGGTCGGACACGAACTCCAATTGCCCGCTAAGCAGGAAATTGCGCGGAAGTCGGTACTCCGCGTTGGCAAAGAGATACCCGCGGTCGCCCTCGATGTCGTCGTGTGTGAAGGCGCCGACCGCCCTGACCGCGCCACCCCGAAGGTTCTGACGAAAGGTCAGTTCCAGGGTCCGGGTGGACGTCGAGAGATACGGCGTCAGCGTCACGTCCGCATGATCGCCGATTGGGAAGAAGTAAGGAATCTTGAGCCCGGTACCCAGATCCGACGATGTGCGAAGCTGCGGAATGAGAAAGCCGCGCGCCCGTTCCAATGTCGGGTCCGGCAGGCGAAGGCGCGGGACGTAGAAGACAGGTATGCCCACGAATCGAAGTTGTGCGTTCTCGAAGTAAAGCTGACGTTCTTCCTGGTCGTGGATCACCGATGCAGCCCGAATCTCCCATAGCGGCGTCGGGTTGGACGCGCAGACCTCGCAAGACGACGCCACGACGCGATCCAGCCGTGTATACCTTTCTCCCACGCGCGCGATCTGGTTGGCGGCCAGTTGCAGTTGCTCGTCCAGAACCAGACGGGCGGAGCGCAGGATGCCATCGCTCAGGTCGCGGTCCAGTTCGGCCGCGTCGGCCAAAAGGATGGTGCCGTCAGGTTCGCTGACGCGGATCGGACCTTCGATGAACAACCGGTCGCCATCGCGAGAATAGGTGATCGAACGCGCAGTCAGCCGGGTGCCGTTATAGAAGACCTCGACGTTCCCGCTTGCCGTGACTGTGCCGCGGGGATCGACGCTGATGGTGTCCGCGATCAGTGATGCCGGGTCCTGTGCCCTGGCGGACGCAGCGAAGATGATCATCAGCAGACAGAGAAACAGTCTTCGGATCATCCGTCTTCCAGATGCAAGAGAAGTCCAAGCGGAAGAAGCGCAGCGGCGACAGGTGGCCCCCACGCCGCGAGGATGACGGGGATTTGGCCGTTCTCGCCCAGGATCGAGGCAAAATTCCGGATGAAATACAGCGTGAAACCCAACCCAAGTGCCGCCAGCACCATAAGGCCGGTGCGACCGAAGCGGGTGTGCCGCATCGTGAAGCCCGCGCCGACCAGCACCATGGCCGCCAGAAGGATCGGCAATGCCAGTTCCATGTGCATGAAGGTCCGGTGAATTCGCGCCGAGAAACCCGCAGCCTCGAGCCGTGCAATGAAACCGGGCAATTCCCAGATCGGAATGGCGGACGGCGTTCCAAAACTGTCCAGGATCTGGTTTCGCGTCAGGTTCGAGGCGAGGCTCATCTTCGGCGTTTCAAACGCGTCGACCTCGGGGATCGAGGCGTCGGTGTCGAACCGCCATTCCTTGGCCTCCGAGATGGTCCAGGCGCCGGTCACCAGTTCGGCCTGCCGGGCCTCGATCCGGAACGTGGGTCTGCCGTCCGGGTCGTAGCCAAGAAAGGTGACATCCGACAGGACCGTGCCATCGAGATTCGATCTCGTCGCGTGAATGACCGTCTGCCCCGTACTCGACCCCTGGCGCAGCCACAGGCCTTCCGCGCTGACCGACAGCGTCGCTGCCACGCCCGAGATGCGCGATACGAGAAGCTCGTACTGCTTTTGCGTGGCCGCGACGATCGGGTTGAAGACGCCGACGGCCACGACGCCGATCAGAATTGACGTGACGACGGGTGCCACAAGGCTTTTCAGCGCCGAGCGGCCCGAGGCCCGGGTGACCACCAGTTCCGACGATCGCGCCAAGCCGAGGAAAAGCGCCAGTGTCGCCAGGATCGTGATCAGCGGCAGGATACGGTACAGGCTTTCCGGCACGTTCAGCAATGTCAGGACAATCAGCATCCCGAAGCCGGTGTCGGCTCCGCCATAACGGCTGATCTGCTCGACCAGGTCGATCAGGCCGAGGATCGCGAAAAAGATCAGGAAGACCGAGACGAAACTCTTGAGGAAGCGCCGCGCAAAGTAGAGGTGCAGTGTCATGTCACACCTCGCACGCGCAGGCTTAGCAACGATGGGTGTGCCGCCAGGAACAAAAGAATGAATGCCATTACCAGACCGACCAGCGGCCCGATATAGGCAGCGGGCCAGAGATCGGCGTTGCCTTCCACTATGTCCTGACCGACGCGGGTCAGCATCTGCACGACGATCAGCGCAAAGATGGCGCCGATGATCTGACGCCACACCCCGAACCGCGAGAAACCGCCCAGAAGCAATGTAGCAAAACCGATCAGCGGGGCGACCAGGCCGTTCAGGGAATCACCGATCCGCTCATGGGCCTGAGCGATCAGCGCCGAGCGCGTCTCGCCTGTCGCCTTCAGCAGTGCGTCGGTGGGGTTCAACAACTGGTCGGTGAACAACTCCTGAGGCCGGGTTCGTCGCGACGACAGCGCGTCGACCATGCCTTCGAGATCGAAGGCGAAGTCGTCGAACCGCGTCACCGAAAGGTTGCGCCCGGCTTCCTCGTAGCGTTGCGCCATGCCGTCGATCATCACAAGCGTCGGCGCCGTCTCGCCCCGGATCAAAAGCGCCTCGCGAGCCGTATAGGTGATCGTCACCCCGGCCTGGCGCGCGTCGGACAGAAAGATGTTTTTCAGCTCGCCCACCGGGGAAATCTCCCGGATATAAAAGGTCACGCCATCCGCCGGGTGCAGAAAGCGACCTTCTGTGAGCAAGCGCGCGGTCATGTTCTCCGAGATTTCGGCCGTCCTCTCGCTCAGCCGGCTCAGGCTGATCGGCACCAGAACATGCGCCAGGATCGAACCCAGGAGAAACACCACGACGCCGAATGCCAGCACCGGCCGTATCAGACGCCAGGGCGAAAATCCGGTGGCCTGGACCACCACCAGTTCGCTTTCCGATGTCAGCCGGTTCGCGACATAGACGGTACCCGCGAATGCCGCGATCGGCAGGACGATGCGGATCACGTTGGGCAGGGTCAGTGCGGTGAATTCCAGAAACACAGCCGCCGATTGCCCATTCGCGATCAACTGATCGAACAGCACGACCGCTCGGTTGACCCAATAGACCAGAACCAGGACCAGGGCGAAAAAGCCGAACAGCATAAGGAGCTGGGACAGAAGATATCGGTCGAATCGTCCGGTCATCATGGGCCCGAAAACACTTTGCGGGACACTAGACCATCCATGGCGTGGGCGAAACCGGATAGCCGGATGATCGGCGCTGGTCAGCCGCCGGAGCGCGCGATATGCAGGGCCTCGTACAGAAGGAGACGCAACCGATGCCCGACCTTCCCAGCATTTCGGTGATGCCTGTCGATCTTGAGGCCATCAAGAGCGCACGAGGTCGGATCGTCGTCTTTCTTCCCGAGACCGGCAAGCTGGATCAGATGGCGCGTCGCGTGAACCGGCTGACGCGCGGTGCGCTGGAGAGATTCGCCGAAAGCGACGAATTCGCCCGGATGAAAGAGGGCGAGGCGACGAAGTTATCGTATCCGACAGGGGTAGAGGCGGATGCGATCCTCGTGGTTCGCCTCGACAGACGCATCCGGGGCGAGGCCGCCCGCACCGCCGGTGTGTCGATCGGACGGCATCTTCGCGGACACGTCTGCACGCTGCTTGCGGGATCGCTGCGCGGAATATCCGACATCGTCCTCGGGGCCTTGCTTCGCGCCTATGCCTTCGAGCCGCATCGCACGATAAAGAACGGCGACCAAAAGGGGCCGGGTGAGTTGGTGGTCATGTCGACACAACCGGATTCGCTCCGCGGCGAGTTCGACGAGATGCGCGCGCTGGCCGAAGGGGTCTGGTTTGCGCGCGATCTGGTCAACGAACCCTCGAACGTGCTGGGAACCGAGGAATTCGCCCGTCGCCTTGTGTCGATGGAGGAGATCGGCCTGGAGGTTCAGGTTTTGGAAGAGGCCGAGTTGGAAAGCCTTGGCATGCGAACCCTGTTGGCGGTCGGGCAGGGCAGTGAAAGCCCCTCCAAGGTCGTGATCATGGAATGGAAGGGCGGCGGTCGCGAGAAGCCCTTTGCGCTGATCGGCAAGGGCGTGACCTTCGACACTGGCGGCATATCGCTGAAACCAGCGGCTGGCATGGAAGACATGACCATGGACATGGGCGGGGCCGGCACGGTGGCGGGCGTCATGCGCGCCCTGGCGCTCCGCAAGGCTAAGGCGAACGTTGTCGGCCTTGTGGGGCTGGTCGAGAACATGCCCGACGGCCGCGCCCAGCGTCCCGGCGACGTCGTTCGCACCATGAAGGGCGATACGGTCGAAGTCATCAACACCGACGCAGAGGGACGTCTCGTGCTGTGCGATGTGATGTGGTACGCGCAGGACCGCTTCAAGCCGTCAGGCATGGTCGACCTGGCCACGCTGACCGGCGCCATGGTGATCGCGCTTGGGCACGAAAACGCGGGCATCTTCTCGAACGACGATACGCTGGCGACGGCCTTCCTTGACGCGGCATCGATCGAAGGCGAAGGCGCCTGGCGTATGCCGCTCGGCTCCGGCTATGCCAAGCAGTTGGAAAGCCGCGTGGCCGATGTGAAGAACGTCGGCGGGCGGCCGGCCGGGTCGATCACTGCGGCCGAATTCCTGCATCGTTTCGTCAGGGACGAGACACCATGGATTCACATCGACATTGCCGGAGTCGCAAGCCGCACGACCGAAACGACCTACGCCCCGAAGGGTGCGACGGGCTGGGGCGTCCTGTCGCTCAATCGGCTCATCGCGGAACGCTACGAGCGCTAGGGCGATGGGTGCGGCGTATTTCTATCACCTGACGGACAGGCCGCTCGAGGCGACGCTGCCCGTCCTTCTGAGCAAGGCTCTGGATGCCGGCTGGCGGGTCGCGGTCAGGTGCGGCGACAAGGGGCTGATCGAGCGGCTGGACCGGACGCTTTGGCAAGGTAACGGCTTTCTGCCGCACGGCATCGCCGGCGGACCGCACGACGCGATGCAACCGGTTCTCCTGACTGGCGAGACCGAAGCGGCGAACGGCGCCGTCTGCGTGATCAATGTCGGCGGCGCAGAAGTGTCGGCGGACGACGTCCAAAAGCTCGAGCGGGTCTGCATCCTGTTCGACGGCGCGGATCCGGACGCGGTCGAGCATGCCCGAAATCAATGGAAATCGCTGACCGGCGCGGGCGCGGTGGCGCAATATTGGGCCGAGGAAGGCGGACGCTGGATCAAGAAGGCCGAAAGCCAGTCCACCTAGGGTTCCAGCACCAGACGGTTGTCCGAGATTTCAAGGCGGCTGAAGCGGCTGAGGAATGCCATACCCAGAAGCGAGCCGTCCATTTCGCCGCCGTTCACCGCGACACCGACGCGGTCGAACCGCACGGGGCCAAGGCTGATGTCGTCCACGGTGGCATAGGCGGTTTCCACGACGCCGTTGGCCGTCCGCGCGCGTCCCAGGAAGGCGAGGTTCTGCGGATCCAGTCCGACGCGTTCGGCATCCTCGCGCGTCAGAACGATGTCGGTCGCGCCGGTATCGACCAGAAACTCGACCGGCACGCCGTTGACCTGAAGGACCAGGTGAAAATGGCCGTCCTCGCTGCGCGGCACCATAACACCCGACCCATCCTCCAACACCGTCTGGCGCGGCGAGATGTCGTTCCGTATGTCGCCCCACAACCCGTATCCGGCCATCAGGCCGACGATGATCAGGCCCCAGACCAGGAACGCGCGGGCAGTCGCGCCCAGCGAATTGCGGTTCTCCGCGATCAGCCAGCCCACGACAGCCGTCAGCAGGATCACGAGGTAGACCAAACGGGGGAAATCGGCGCTATCCATGGGCCCTACATAGGAAGCCTGGCGGCAGTCAGAAAGACCTAGCCGCCCGCGAATCCGAAATCGGCCAGCCCGTCCAGGACGAACTGCACCGACAGCGCCGCCAGAAGCATGCCCAGAAGGCGCGTCACCACGTTGATCCCGACCGGGCCCAGAAGCCGCTCAAGCGGCCCGGCGGTCAGAAACATGAGGAACGTCAACAGGATCACCGCCACCATCACGCCATGCACGGCCAACACCCAACTCCACTCCCCGCCTTGCTGGCCGGCCAGCAGGATCATCGTCGCGATTGCGCCGGGCCCCGCGATCAGGGGAATGGAGAGCGGGAAGACCGATGGGTCTTCCTCGTGCGGATTGGTCTGCCCCTCGCGCCGCTTGCTTCGCCGTTCGAACAGCATGTCCAGCGCCGTCAGAAACAACAGGATACCGCCTGCGATGCGGAAGGCGGGCATGGAGATCCCCACAAATCCCAGCACCGCGTCGCCCATCAACCCGAAGGCGGTCAGGACGAAGGCGGCGGTCACACAGGCCCGGGCCGCGATCCGGCGGCGGTGGCCCGTATCCATCCCCCGCGTCAACGCCACGAACAGCGGCGCGAGCCCAACCGGGTCGATGATGACCACAAGCGTGACGAAGGCCGTTACATAGGGTGCGAGTTCTGGCGACATGGCGGCGATTGAACAGGAAACCCGCCGCCGCGCAACCCCGTCGCGGTGTCAGGCGCGGCTTTGATAGGGCTTCGACCTGGCGATCACCGCGCGCTTCAGAAACGAGGCGACCGACATCGCGTTCAAGCGATAGATATCCTCGTAAAGCGCCTGAACGCGTCCCTGATAGGTGATTGTCTTTTTCATCTCGCGGTATCGAGACTGGTTCGAGACGCGGTAGCCGGCAGTGGAGAACAGGACGGCCACGGCCGCGCCACAAAGGGCAAACAGGATACTCATGGATCACTCGCAAACAAAAACAACGCCTTCAGTGGTAACGTCAAATAAAGATGAAAGTTTGTCCGAGGACCGGCCTTTTCGGGATTTCCTCGGGCTGCCTCAGTTGTCGCCCGGGATGAGGCCCAGCCCGCGCAGGTATATCCCGATCCCCGTCTCCAGCAGGTCCTCCGGAGGGAACGGAGACTTCGTTCCGGGCGAACCTCGCGCGAACAATTCCACCACCCCGTGCGACAACGCCCAGATATGAGCCGAGAACATCTGCGGTGGCGGACGTTTCTCGGGCGGGATGTGCTCGGACAACTGCGCGGCGGCACGCTCCAGAACCGCGAATGCCCGTTTGGCGACAAGCGCCAGATCCGGGTTGCGGTTGATCGAAATGCCGCTTTCGAACATCGCGACGTAGTGGCCGGGATATTTGCGGGCAAAGGCCAGATAGGCGCGCCCCGTCGCCTCGAAACTGGCCAGGGCCGAGGGCTGACCGGTCTCGTAGGCGTATTCCATCAAATCGGCAAAGACCTCGTAGCCCTGCCGCGCGGCCTCGGCGATGAGTTCCTCGCGCCCTTCGAAGTGGCGATAGACCGCTGCGGGCGTCACGCCGGCCTGTTTCGCCGCCTCCGACAAGGTGAAGCCCGTCGGGCCCTTCTCCTCGATCAGCTCCAGCGCCGCATCGACCAGCGCCTGGCGAAGATTGCCGTGATGATAGCCGCGTTTAGGCATCCCAGATGTCCGGGCCGCCACAGATCCCGGGATCGGGCGTGGCAACCGCGCCTTTTCCGTTGTAATCCAATCCTTTCAAGACCGTTCTTATGGCCGCCAGCCGGGCACGCTTCTTGTCGTCCGACCGGATGATCGTCCAAGGTGCGTGATCGGTGTGGGTCCGTTCGAAAGTCTCGGCAATCGCGGCCGTGTAGGCATCCCACTTCTTCAGCCCTTCGACGTCGATCCAGGACAGTTTCCACTGCTTCAACGGGTCTTTCTCGCGCTTCAGGAACCTGCGCAACTGTTCGGCACGGCCCACGTTCAGCCAAAGCTTTCGCAGTTCTATACCCTCGTCGACCAGCATGTCCTCGAACTCCGGGACCTGATGAAAGAAATGCTCGCGTTGTTTGGGGGTGCAGAACCCGAATACATGCTCCACGACCGCGCGGTTGTACCAGGACCGATCGAACAGCACGATCTCGCCGGCCGTGGGCAGGTGATCGACGTAGCGCTGAAAGTACCATTCACCGGCTTCTCGGTCATTGGGCTTCGACAGCGCGACGACCCGGGCTCCGCGCGGATTGAGATTTTGCCGAAAGCGGCTGATCGTCCCGCCCTTCCCAGCGGCATCCCGTCCTTCGAAGACGACGACAATGCGCTTGCCGGTCTCCTTCACGTCAGCTTGCAAACGCACCAGCTCAAGCTGAAGCGCGTCCATCTCCGCCTCATAGTCCTTTCGACCCATTTCCTCCGAGTACGGATAGCTGTCTGACAGGATGTCGTCCTTGTCGGTCTCCCGGATCGCCTGCCGGACGTTCTTGGAGGCCTCATTCTCGAAGAAGGACGAGATCGCGCCGTCGAAAGGAAGGGTCATGTTATGCGCCTTTACTTTTCAGGAAACCTAGGCGCTGCGCCAGGTCAACGCAATCCGGCCCGTTCGGCGGCGCGGCGGATGATCTCCAGAACGACCGCGGGACGAGCATGGTGCGGCATGTGTCCCAGATCGTCCAGGACAGTCAATCTGGCGTTCGGAAGGAGCGCGGCCAATGGTTCCGCGTGGACCGTGGCATAAACCGTCTCGTCATCGGTGCCGTGAAGGATCTCGACGGGAATATCAATCTCGGGATAGCGCCGCGACATGTCGACGACGTGGGGGCGCAAGCTATTCACCTGACGGGCATTCGCGCGCAGCGTGTCGATACGGGCGGCCATCATGACACCGGCTTCGCTCATGTAATCAGGCGGCACCGGGACGGGCGCGAAGACGCTTTCAAGTGTCGCCTCGACATAGCTTCTCGGAATGAACGCCGAGACCAGAGGCGGCAGCACCGCGCCGCCGGGAAGCGAGCCCAGCACGCGATAGGTCCAGTCGACGTCGCCGGGCCAGGGCATCGTGGCACCCGACAGTATCACAACGCCCGAGGCCGGCTCCTCCAGCGCCCAACCCATGGCGACGGCCCCGCCAAACGAGTGTCCGACGACAAGCGGCCGCTCGGCCCCAAGAAGGCGCACCGCGCGGGCCAGGTGCCTGGCCTGTTCGATGGGGCTTTCCGAGCGCGTGGTCCAGGCACCGTTCAGATCGTCGCTCAGGCGCTCGCTCCACCCGAAGCCGGGCCGATCCACGGCGATCACCCGAAAGTCCTGAGCCAGTTGCTCCACGAAGTCGTAGGTGAAATCGCGCGCCGAGCCGCCGGCGCCATGGATCAGGACGATATCCGGCCCGCTGCCGCGGATGACCGCGTGAACCTGGCGCCCGGCGACATCCACAAACCGGCCCTGTGGCGGTGTTCGCGCCTCGATCTCGGCCTCTCTCAGATCGGCCTTGCGGTAGGCGACGAACCACAGAACGGCAAGTGCCGCTGCGAGAAGCAGGATGGATGTCAGAGCCGTATTCCGGAACATGAGCCCTCGAGGACAACAGGAGCCGGGTGAGACCTAGATCCCGATCGCGCTTCGGAAAGCGGGATCACTTCCGCCAATCCGTACTGGATTGCCCGATCTGATCGGGATCGAAGGGTGTGGTCAGATAGATCTCGCTGACCCAGTTGCCGTATAGCAGGTGCCCGTGGCTGCGCCACCGGTTCTGTGGCGTCATCGAAGGATCGTCGTTCGGGTAGTAATTCGTGGGCACATTGATCGGCGTACCTGCGGCGACGTCACGGTCGTATTCCTCCTTGAGCGTCCCGCTGTCGTACTCGAAGTGATTGAAGATATAGAGCGCGCGATGGTCGGCATCCTCGATCAGGCACGGCCCCACCTCTTCGGACCCAAGAAGAGTGGACAGCTCCGGGATGGCGTCGATCTCGTCCTGCCGCATCTCGGTCCAGCGGCTGACCGGGATCACACAATCGTCGGAAAACCCGCGCAGGTAGGGCGAGGCAGGGGACAGGTTCTGATGCCGGAAACACCCGAAGGCCTTGTGGGGCAGCATGTGCTTTTCAAGCCCATGAAAGTGATACGCCATCGCCATCCCTCCCCAGCAGACGCCGAAGGTCATGTGAACATTGGTCTGGGTCCAGGCCATCACCTCGGTCAACTCGTCCCAGTAGGTCACGTCCTCGAAGGGCAGATGCTCGATCGGGGCGCCGGTTATGATCAGCCCGTCGAACTTCTCATCCTTGACCTCCTGGAAGGACCGATAGAATTCCGCCATGTGCTCGGCCGCGGTGTTTCGGGTCTGATGCTCGGTCATGCGGATCAGGCGAAGGTCGATCTGTAACGGCGTGGCGCCGATCAGCCGGGCGAACTGATTTTCGGTCTGAATCTTCTTCGGCATCAGGTTCAGAAGGCCGATTTTCAAGGGCCGGATGTCCTGATGTTCGGCGGCATCCTCGGGCATGACCATGACGCCTTCGCGGGTCAGCACGTTGAAGGCGGGCAGGTTGGATGGAAGTCTGATCGGCATGAGCCTGGCCTCTCGCGGATGCGGAACCCACGGGATAGCCAGCAATGCCACGTGACTCAAGCCGTGATCGCCGGGCGGTGATGTGTCTAGTCGCGATCCTGCTCCGACAGAGCCTCTGCAATCAGATCGACCACGTCGGCTTCGTTCGACACCTTCGCGATGGCGCTCGCAGATACCTTCACACCCCAGCGTTCCGCCATCTGGCGATACCGCGGCTGTCGATGTGCCAGCGCTCGGGCATATGTCCAGCGGACGAAATCATCGGGATCGACCTTATCCGGTTCGACGCCATGCTCGTCCAGATAGGTCGACCAGGCGGCCTCCAGGAACTCCGGCTGATAGCACATCGGCTTCGGCGCCCTGTCGAAGCGGCGGATCAATTCCTGCGTGTGGTCCTCGGTTCCTTCGATCCAGACCGGCAGCAAACTTGCCGCCAGAGCCGAAAGGACCGGATCGTCCGGATCCGAGGGATCGACGATCTCGCATATCGAACCCGACGAGTCGCAGACGAAGTTGTCGTATCCGTAAAGCGCCTTCGCGCGGTCGATGAAAGGCGCGGTATCGAGCATGGCGGCGGCTTCGGCGCGACGATGCTGCTCCTGCCGCCGCAGGTACTCGGACCATGGCAGGCCGCCCTTGTCCGGGTCGCCGGGCTTGCCGAGGTATGTCGAAAGAGGGGCCAGGTTGTTGAACGTGATGTTCGACGCGATATGGACCGAATCCGACATCAGAAGTTCCCGCAGCAACGGGACCTTCATCGCCTCACGCTTGAAATTATCGGCGATGTGTTCGCCCATGTAGCGCGTGCCGATGCGGTAATCGACCGAATAGTGAAACCATCCGCCCTGGGCCCGCAAAAGGTTCGACACGTGCGTCTTGCCCAGACCCGACATGCCGAACAACATGATCCGTCTGGACGTCGCCTGCCGCCACGCGCGTGCACTGTCGTAAAGCATTGCCGTCCTCTTGCCCGTTCCGCGCCATGGGTTACGTCGCGGTCGCCGCCCGGTCAATGAATCTCGGGTGCGCCCAAGATGTCTGCCGCGCCGCAACCACAAAAAAAGCCCCGCCCGAAGGCGAGGCTTTCGCGATGCACCGGCTCGCAATCAGAACGAATAGCCGACCCGAATTCCGACGCCCAAGGCATCGTTGTCCGTGAAGCTCGAGCCGACGGTCGTCGTCGTTGCGTCGCCCACCAGCACGTAACGCACGCCGCCCGTGATCTTCATGTTGTCGCGGGTATAGGTTGCGCCGACGCTGACGGCGGAAAAGCCGTCGGTCGGGCCCAGGTTGCGCTGCAAATCGCCGGTCGAAGGCTCATGCGTCAAGGTGATCGCGCCTGACCAGGTTTCGTTGAACCGGCGTCCGACGCCCAGCGAATACGTGATGTAGTCGCTGTCGTACGCCGCCAGCGGCAAACCGCCCGAGGCGAGGGCGAACCCAGGCGGCAGGATCTGGAATTCAGACCAGTCCACCCAGCGGACCGAGCCGAAGACCAGCGTATCGGCGGCGACACCGGTCTGGAAATCAAGCTGCAGCGACTGCGGAACCGACGAGTCGAAGGTGCCTGTCGGCGCTCCGTTCTCGGTCGAGGCCAGGGTGTGGGTGATCTCGGAGGTGTAGGTCAACGCGACCCGCGCGGCGATCTCGGGTTTTTCCCAAGCGGCGCCCAGCACATAACCAAGCTCCGTGCTCTTGTCGGTCGACAGCGTGTAGTTGGCAAAGAACGGAATGCTTACATCGCCGTAAAGACGCTGCGCCTTCAGGCCGCCGTAGAACGAAAGGTTGTTCGGCGTGGAATACTTGGCCAACACCGTGATCGCCTGACTGTCGAGGTTGGCCGTCGAATTGGCGAAGGGATAGCCGGGGCTGGCCGGATAAGCGACATCGGCGCCGACCGGCTGGTCCAGGATCAACGCCAGCGCCCAGGCGTCGTTCAACTGCTGCTTGTAGCCAAAGCTGAGCGATATGTAGTCCTTTGACATGTTGCCCGAAGAGGTGCCGGCGAACGGACCCGCGCCCACACCGCTGACATCGGGCGCCACGACCCCGAACGAGAACTCGATATAATCGCCCTGTTCGAACAACAGACCGCTGTTGAAGGTCGAGCGCTCGATCGCGCCGGCAGACGCGACATTCGTAGCGGCGAACAATGCCGCCGACGACAAAAGAAGCTTTTTCATGATGGAGGCCTCCTCCCTGAGACTTAGAAAATTGGGCGCAAGTATCCGCCGAAGGCGTGATCCGTCAATGAATGACGGTACGTTAGCTGACAGCTTGTGCCGCAGCGTCACAAATCGGTCATATCCGCCGCGTTCGGCGTGATTCTGTCAGTATATTCAGATAGTTGCCGCCGAAAATCAGGGCGGCGCCCAGAAATACCCACAGATCCAGTGGTTCGCCGTAGAAAGCCATGCCGACGACAGCGATGGCCGGAAGACGCAGGAAATCCAGGGGCGTCACGACTGTGGCGGGCGCGACCGCAAGAGCGTTTGTCAGACAGGTATGCGCAAGCAGACCGGCGCATCCGATTAGCGCCACCCAGGGCCAGGCTTGCGGGCTTGGCCAGGCGATGTCGCCGTCCCAACCGGTGGCGACAATGCCCATGACGGCCTGCATCGCGGTCAGCCAGAAGAGGATGCCCAGGATCGTCTCGGTGCGCGTCAGAAGCTTGGTGCAGACGATCGAGCCCGCGAAGCAGATCGCCGAAGCCGCGGCCAGGGACAACCCAAGCGGGTCTCCGCCCGCACCGGGCTTAGCCACCAGGATCGCCCCCAGAAACCCCAGGGCGACGGCCGTCAGACGCGTGCGCGTCAGTCTTTCGCCCAGAAACAACACCGCAAAGACCATCACCCAGATCGGCGAGGTGAATTCCAGCGCAAAGACCTGCGCCAGCGTGATCTGCGTCAGCGAGTAGAACCACAGGTTCTGGCCTGTGAAATGCGCCAGGGTTCCCAGGAAATGCAAAGGCAGCCGGTCGAACCGGATCTCGCGAAGCTTTCCCGTTGCCAGTCCGATGGGAACAACGACCGCCAGCCCAATGAACGAGCGGTACATCATCATCTCGAAGGTATCGAGTTCCCCGCTCAGTGCACGACCGGCCACGGCCATGGACGAGAACGAAACGATCGCCCCCGTCATCCAGACCGCGGCCAACAGGGGCCGCGAGCCGTCGGTCATTCCAGATACTTCACGTAATTCTCGCGCGGAACGTCACCGGCCATGGCCGCGCTCGCGGCGGCGGCGCGGACGATGTTCAAAGGCCATTTGACCGATTCCCACAAAAGCGGTTCGCTGATCTGGAAGCCCGAGACATTGTCGGCGGCCGCATTCGTCACCGTCTCGAACCCTGCCCACCGAAACGAGGCGTTGGCGCGGGGCAGGTGGTAACGGTGGGTGACGATAATGATCGGCTCCGATGGGTCGAGCGCTTCCAGGTCGGCGGTGAAAAGCGCGTTTTGCAGCGTCGAATGCGAGCGGTCCTCGACCACGATCGCATCCTCGGGCACACCCGCTGCGATCGCGAAATCCCGCATCGCTTCGGCGACAGGAGCGTCGGCTTCCCCCGATCCCCCGGTGACGACCAGAACCGGCGCGGCACCCGCCTGGAACAACTCGACGGCGCGCGCGATCCGCGCCTCGGTTTCACCCGTGACCTGACCGGTCTTGCCCGCATTCCCCGCCAGCGCGATGATCGCTGCACCCTCGGGAACCTCTTCGGACGGCTCGAACAGCGCCACATACAACGCGGTTCCGATCAGCGCGGCCCAGACCGACAGCACTGCAATGGCGATGATCCAGCGAATCAGCTTCATGAAAATTTCCCCGTAATCGCTGCTCCGACCGGAGCTTTGCTACCCAACGCCCATTCCATATCAAAGGCTGAGCAGGCCCCATAGCGTTCCTGGCGAAATACCGGAAACTGTCCACGGGGCGTGGCGGATTTGAAAGCCTGGTCGCGATTGGTAACCATAATTCGCGCCGTTGCTATTCCCACTCGATGGTTCCCGGCGGTTTCGACGTGATATCGTAGGTGACGCGGTTGATCCCCTTCACCTCGTTGATGATCCGGGTCGCCGTCTCGCCCAGGAATTCATGCGTGAACGGATAGTAATCCGCCGTCATCCCATCGACACTCGTGACCGCCCGCAGAGCGCAGGCATAGTCGTATGTTCGGCCATCCCCCATGACGCCGACGGTCCTCACGGGCAGGATGGCCACGAATGCCTGCCAGATGTCGTCATAAAGCCCGTGCTTGCGGATCTGGTCGATAAAGACGGCGTCGGCCTTCCGCAGAATGTCCAGCTTCGCTCGCGTGATCTCACCAGGGCAGCGGATGGCAAGCCCTGGGCCGGGGAAGGGGTGGCGTCCGATGAAATGCGCGGGCAGACCAAGTTCGCGTCCCAGCGCACGCACTTCGTCCTTGAAGAGTTCGCGCAGGGGTTCGACCAGCGTCAGACCCATCTTCTCGGGCAGGCCGCCCACATTGTGGTGGCTCTTGATCGTGGCGGAGGGGCCGCCGGAAAAACTCACGGATTCGATGACATCCGGATAAAGCGTGCCTTGCGCCAGGAATTGCGCGCCCTCGATCTGGTCGGCGTATTTCTGGAAAACGTCGATGAACAGCCGCCCGATGATCTTGCGCTTTGTCTCTGGGTCGCCGACGCCCTCCAACTCACTCAGGAACAGCTCCTGCTCCTGGGCGTGGATGACCGACAGGTTCAGGTGATCGCGGAACATGCCCACGACCTCTTCGGCCTCGTTCAGCCTGAGCAGGCCGTGATCGACGAAGACACAGGTCAACTGGTCGCCCACCGCTTCGTGGATCAGTGCTGCGGCAACAGAGGAATCGACACCACCCGACAAGGCGCAAATCACCTTCGCGTCGCCCACCTGATCCTTGATCCGGGCCACCGCCTCGTCGCGGTAGCTGGCCATGGTCCAGTCGCCGGTGAAACCGGCCAGGCGCACGAAATTCTCGTAGAGGCGCGCACCCATCGGGGTGTGATGAACCTCGGGATGGAACTGCACGGCATAGAAGTGGCGCGACGTGTCTGCGGTGATTGCAAATGGCGCGCCGGGCGAAGTGGCGTAAACCTCGAATCCGGGCGCGATTTCAGCAACATGGTCGCCGTGGCTCATCCAGACCTGCTCCCGATCGGTCGCGAACCAACCCTTCAGCAGATCAAGCGGCTGCGACGGTGTCACAAAGGCGCGCCCGAACTCGGCCGTGCCCTCGCCGCGCGTCACGCGCCCGCCCAACATCTGCATCATGACCTGCTGGCCGTAACAGATGCCCAGGATGGGTACGCCAAGCGCGTAAATTGACTCCGGTGGCCTGGGCGACCCCTCGTCGATGACGCTGGCAGGCCCGCCCGAAAAGATCACCGCCTTGGGGTCGAACTCCCTCAGGAAATCGTCCGTCACCGCCTGGAACGGGTGGATTTCGCAATAGACGTTCAACTCGCGAAGGCGCCGGGCGATCAGCTGGGTCACCTGGCTGCCGAAGTCGATGATCAGAAGGCGGTCGTGGTTCTTGAATGCGGCATTCGTGTCCATAAGCCGCCTTTATGGCGACGGCTGGCGGGGTGCAAGCAAAGCTTTGCCGACCGCCCGCGATATTCCTTTTGCTCTGGAACCCGCATTTTCGCCGGCGCGTTCCTTGGTGGAGCGACGATGCTCGAATTCACCCAGTTGACGGAGGATATGATGAAGAATCTCGAAGGTCTTTTCGAACACTTCCTGAAAGACATCTACTACGCCGAACAGCAAATCCACAAATCGCTGCCGAAAATGGCCGAAAAGGCCGACAGCAGCGATCTTCGCGACGCGTTCGAACATCACAGAACCGAGACCGAAGAGCAGATCGAGAACCTGAAGAAGGTCTTCGAGAAATGCGGGATCAAGCTTGAAGGCGAAAAGTGCGAAGCGATCGAAGGCATTCTCGAAGAGGGCGAGGAGATCATGGACGAAGCCGAAGACGGCGACACCCGCGATGCCGGCATGATCGCCGCCGCCCAGGCCGTGGAGCACTACGAGATCACGCGCTACGGCACGCTTGTGAGTTGGGCGAAGCAGCTTGGCAAGGACGACTGTGCGCAGCTTCTTCAGAAGAACCTCGATCAGGAGTATTCCGCCGACGAGAAACTGAACAAGCTCGCCGAGACCCGCCTGAACAAGCAAGCGGCCTGACCTGTCGGACCGCCGAAGGCGAAGGCTCCCACGACCGTGGGGGCCTTTTCTATGTGCGCCGGCGCTCTGCCCGATGTCGGTTTCGCAACGGATCTGACGCAATTCGTCCGGGAACGGGCGTGCCATGGTGTATTTCAGGTGCAGGACAGGCCGTTTTCAGGAGCGTGAGGCATGGGTGACGTAGGCGAGAGGCGGCGGGCGCGTGGCGGTGGCGGCGCGGCAAGGCGCGCAGAACGCACGGCGGTCAGGATCGAGGCCGCGCGTTACATCGAACGAAACATCCCGAACCTGGAGATCCTGAACGCCGAAGCCATCGAGATCATCGAGGCGAATGCCGAGACGCTTCTCGAGGAAATCGGCGTCAATTTCGTCGAAAACCCTGACGCTCTCGAGATGTGGCGCGCCGCCGGCGCGGATGTCGAGGGTGAACGCGTGCACCTTCCAAAGGGTCTCGCACGCCAGTTGTGCAAGACCGCCCCCTCAAGCTACGTCCAGCACGCACGAAATCCCGAGCGTAATGTCGTCGTCGGCGGAAACAGCCTGGTTCTGGCACCCGTCTACGGCCCGCCCTTCGTCCGCGACCGCACCGGCGGACGCCGCTATGCCACGATCGAGGATTTCCGGAAGTTCGTGAAGCTGACGTACATGTCCAAGTGGTTGCACCACTCCGGCGGCACGGTGTGCGAGCCGACGGATGTAGCGGTCAACAAGCGCCATCTTGACATGCTGCACGCCCACATGACGCTGTCGGACAAGCCCTTCATGGGGTCGGTGACGGAACCCGAGCGCGCGGCCGATTCCGTCGAGATGTGCGAGATTCTGTTCGGCAAGGAATTCGTGGCCGAGAACACCGTGATGACTTCGCTCATCAACATAAACTCACCTTTGACCTTCGACCGCACCATGATGGGCGCGCTCGAGGTCTATGCCCGCGCCAATCAGGCCGCGATCATCTCACCCTTCATCGTGGGCGGCGCGATGGCGCCCGTCAGCGTCGCGGGCACCCTGACGCAGGTTCTGGCCGAGGTTCTGGCCGGCGTGGCCTATTCCCAACTGGTCCGCCCCGGCGCGCCGGTCATCGCGGGCGCCTTCGTGACATCGATCGACATGAATTCCGGCGCACCCACCTTCGGAACGCCGGAGGCCGCGCAGATCACCTACGGCATGGGACAACTCGCCCGCCGACTAGGCTTGCCCTATCGGTCCGCAGGCGCGTTCTGCGGATCGAAACTGCCCGACGCACAGGCTGCCTACGAGACATCGAACAGTCTGAACATGGGGCTTTTGTCGGGCGTGAACTTCATGCTGCACGCGGCGGGTTGGCTCGAGGGTGGCCTTGTGGCCAGCTTCGAGAAATTCGTGATGGACGCCGACCAGCTTGGCATCCTTCACCATCTCGCCCGCGGCATCGATGTCTCCGAGAACGGCCAGGCCATGGACGCGATACGCGAGGTCGGCCCGGGCGGGCACTACCTCGGATGCGCTCACACGCAGGCGAACTTCAAGGACGCGTTCTGGCGTACGGGTCTCCTGGACTACAAGCCTTTCGAGACCTGGGCCGACGAAGGTGAGCGCGATACGGTCGCACTTGCCGAGGCCAAGGTGGCGCGGATGCTCGACGAATATCAGGCACCTGCCATCGATCCCGGTGTCGCCGAGGATCTTGCAGCCTACGTTGCTGGCAAGAAGGCCGCAGTGCCCGACGCCTTCACCTGAGCGCCTCTCACGCCGTCGTCCGCGCAAGAAGACGCGCCTCGACGATAAGGGCAACCAGAACTTCGATGTGCCGGGTCACCGAATAGGTCGCGTCTCCCGACCTGCGCGATTCGTCCATCAAGGCTTCCTGGTCGGACAGCAGGTCGAAGATGGCTCGCGCCGAGTGCGGACAGTGCATTTCCGGCAAAAGGCGCGCCAGGCTGCGGTCACGGTTGTAATCATTCAGTCCGATCTGAGCGGCCTGCACCAGCAAGGTGGGGCGGCGCAGTCGTCCAAGCAGCGTTCTTGCGTCCTGCATATCTGTTCTCCGTTTCGATACGCAGAAGTCTCGCGCAACCGATGCGGGTGTTGCGGTTTCCTCTGTTTCAGCGTTCGCACGCCTTTCTGAAAATTTACGTTGTTCCTCAATCCTGTCCCTCGCCGCAGCATTAACATTCTGGTAACAAATACAACTCTAGGTTGTTTTTGTATGCCTTGGATCGCGGCTTTTGGAGGGATGTCATGCATGACACCGCATTAACACCAGAGCTGGCGAGACTACCGGGTTGGGTTCCGGACGAGACTTTGTCCTACCTCGCCCATGTCGAAGCGGGCCGGTCCATCCGGTCGATAGCCAGACACGTGGGTTGTCATGCATCCACGATCCTCCGCCAGGTGCGCCGCACTGAACAGCGGCGCGACGATGTGCTCATCGATCTGGCCCTGAGCCGGATCAGGGACCGCCCGAGCGACGCGACAGGCGGTTCTCCAACCAAGGGGGAACATGACGAAATGGCAACCTGCGAAGCCGCTGTGAATACTTCACTTCCGAACGACGCCGAACTGGAACGCGACGCGCCGCGCATCCTGCGACGGCTGAACGAAACCGGCGCATGTCTGGCCATCGGTCGGGACATGGACAAGGCCGTCGTGGTCCGCGACATGCCGAACGGCGAGACCATGCGCACCGCCGTCTTCGAACGATCGCTGGCCGAAGCCATGGCGCTCAAGGACTGGATCACTCTGAAAGGCGATGGGCGCATCCTGCGCTACACGATTTCGGGTCCGGGCCGCATGGCGCTGCGCCGCTTCCTCGCCAAGGAAGAGGCCATGCGCGTGGGGATGGGCGAGGGGGCCGATCCCTGTTCCGAACAGCATCGGGAATGGGTCGAGCGCAACGCGTCTCCCGATAGAAACAAGCGCAAGGGTATCCGGTACAATGCCGCCGAAAGCCCGCTGTCGCTTCTGGCCAGGCGAAAGGACAAGAACGGCAAGGCCTTTCTTCAGCCCGAGCTCGTCGCGGCCGGCGAAAGACTGCGCGAGGACTTCGAACTCGCTCAACTGGGTCCCCGGGTGACGCAGAACTGGGAACGGTTCCTGAACGGTGGCGCGCGGGGCGAATTCACCTCTCACGGCGAAGGCGGCTCGGCCGCCGCCAAGGAACGCGTCATCAAGGCGCTTGGCGATCTCGGCCCCGGTCTGGGCGACGTGGTCCTTCGCACATGCTGTTTCCTCGAAGGCATGGAGTCGGTCGAGCAACGCATGGGATGGTCGGCGCGGTCCGGCAAGATCGTGCTACGGATCGCGCTCATGCGCCTCAAGGGCCATTACGACGCGGGCAGTTCCTGGTCGCCGCTGATCGGATGATGCGGCACCAGCCATCCCCGGTATCGGACGATCGGCCCGACCAGCGGAAGTGACAATGCGACGTCGAAGGCGACACGGCCTTCGGCGTCGACCGTTTCCGCGGTTTCGCTTCGCGGCAGAACGAAGCCGGGCAGGGGGAGCCCCATGAACCGCCCCGCCGCCACGGGGTATCGCAACGCGCCCCGGCTGGCCCCTAGGTCGATGGCAAAGGCGAACGGACCGAACCGCTCCCACATCCGGCCTTTGCGGAGTTTGTCCGCGCTCAGGTGTGACACAAATCGGTGACCGCCGAAATCCCGTGTCCAGATCTCCTGATCCTCCCGGCGGGACATCGTGACCGTGACAGGTGTCGCTACCGCCTCGGGCGGAAATCGGAACAATGCAGCGACCAATCGCGCAATCGGGTGGCGGCCACGTGAGACCTGCGCCTCGCCCCGCCAGACCGACCTGCTCGCAAGCCGGTGCAACCCGCGCACTGGCTCGGGCAGTTCCGTCCAGTCGCGATCCAGAACTTCCTCGAACAGGGGCCGATAGGGCCGATCCTTCCGGAAGAATTCCAAGGCAAGCTCCGGCGCCGCCGCCTCGCACTCTTCAAGCGTCAGGTCATCCAGGCAAGCTCGGGCACCCGTTGCGACCTCTCCGCGCATCAGCTTCCCCGCCAGGATGCGCCCCGGGATGGCCGGAACATGCGGCCCGTCGCCTGCGTCGGCCACAAGCGTCCAGATGCGCTCGACGGTGGTGCCATCCGCAGCCTCGCCCCGCACCAGGACACGCATTGCGCCGACATCGGTTCCGAACCGCTCCAGCGCGCGGGCCGCAAGGTGCGCCGGGGACAGCACCGTCGCGGCGTTCCGCAACAGGCCAAGCCGCACGGCGTGCGCGATCAGTTCCAACCCCTTGTGCATGACCCAAAGCTCCAGCCCTGCGCGAAACCTGACCTCGTGCGCCTTGAAATGCCGCGGCATCAGCAGAAGATCTGGCGCGCCGATCGGGCTGGCAAGACGCGTGAAGGCCGAGCGCCCGGGCGGCGCGATCACGACCCGCTCGCTCCCAATCCAGGCAAGCCTGTCGGAACCAGGCGAAGGACGGCCAGCCTGTCTCAGGATCGCCGCCGTGACAGACCGGCCACGCGGCGCGCGGTTGCCCGGAAGAATCATGCTGTCGATCAGGTCGATCCGTTCAAGGTTCTCGGCAAGCGCGTGAACCGCAGCGGCCGACACGGCAGGAACGCTCGAGACACCCGACAACACCGCGACGCCTTCCGCCCGTGCCGACCCGTCCAAAGCACCAATGCCTGCGGTGAAGCCAGCGTCGTCCGACAGGTCGAAGTAGTGCGCTCCTGCAGCGATGGCCGCATGCGCCACACGATATGGGTCGTCGACGCCATAGCCCTGAAATGGGCCGGATGCATCGACCACGGCGAAGGGCGCGATACGCCGGATATCGGCCGCAAACGTCGATGCGCCGCGATCCAGAACCTGCCAGCGGCATCCCAACCGGGCGGCGACCTCGCGCAGCCGCGCCTCGCCCCGGCCCGCAATCGTCACCGACGGTATGCCGTCACGAATCAGACCTGCGGCCAAACGCGAGCCGAACACGCCTGTCCCGCCGAGAACCAGAATTGTACGCGCCGTCTCGGGTTTCATATGAGCCAATCTATCGCCGAAACGTCCCACCGCGATGTGGCCCGGTGCCGCTGCGCCGGCGCAATTCCGCCTCGCCGATTGATCCGTATCAAGGTCGTCACCACATGGATAAGGGAAGGTGACAGCATTCCGAGCAAAGGGGAATTTTAAATGAGCGAAGACGACACCAAGGTCCGCACCTGGAAGGAAGAAATCGAGGTCAAAGGCGACGAACTGATCGCCCGCGTCAAACAACTGGCCGAGGACAACAAGGTCAAGCGTATCCGCGTGATCGAACCCGACGGCGACATCGCCCTGGAGATCCCGCTGACCTACGGCGCGCTTGCGGGTGGCGCCGTTGTGGTCGCCGCGCCCGTTCTGGCAGTGGTGGGCGCACTGGCCGCGCTTGTGGCCAAGGTCAAGATCGAGATCGTGAACGAGGAACCGGCCGAAAAGCCGGAACAGGCGACGGGAACCTGACCGGGTCGCCAAACCTTTGATAACTGGCGATTGCAGCCCTTGCATGGCCGACATGCGGGGCTGCGTCGCGAATGGACTTTCCGGCCCCGGCGCGCTAGATATGCGCAACCAAGGACGATACCCGGATGAGCCCGAAAGACCTGAAAATTCCCGAGCTGCGTCACCCGGAAAAGGCGCGCCGCCCGGACAATCCTCAGCCGCAAAAACCCGAGTGGATTCGCGTCAAGGCCCCGACAAGTGCCGGCTACAAACAGACCCCC
>ERZ869936.557-NODE-557-length-34061-cov-17.957302_pt1 | contig 34061 bp, 54 predicted proteins | sample MGYA00520876_ERZ869936 | MGnify/ENA primary metagenome ERZ869936 (study PRJEB32218, sample SAMN09650985) | biofilter metagenome | isolation source: enrty point of leading RO module | place: Saudi Arabia: Thuwal, RO plant located on Red Sea | collected 2016-02-17 ... | reverse complement strand
CAGCATTTACTGGTGAGACAGGCAGCACATCAACTGCGCTTCCTGCTGGTCAGCAGATTGCTGATGGTAGTGCTGACTTGACTGTTGCAAAACTAAGGACTGCAAAAAAGACCTTGGATCTTGCGTCAGTTGATCCGTCAATACCACGCTATATCGCTGTTGGCCCAGATCAGATTGAAGCATTGTTAGGTGATACAAACGTCACTAGCAGCGATTTCAATACTGTGAAAGCGTTAGTCCAAGGTGAGGTAAACCAGTTCATGGGCTTCACCTTTATCGTATCAAATCGTTTGTCAAAAACTGGCAACATCCGTTCATGCTTTGCATGGGCAGAGGATGGTCTTGCTCTGGCGATTGGTAAAGATGTAATGGCAAGAATAGACGAGCGTTCCGACAAAGGTTACGCAACACAAGTCTACTATTGCATGAGCATCGGCTCTACTCGCATGGAAGAAGAAAAAGTTGTCCAGATTGACTGTGACGAATCAGCGTAAGGAGTGGTAAATTATGACTACGAAAAATTCAGATCTTGTAGCTAATTTTGAAGCCTCTCCACAGATTGCCAACGACAGCCAAGAGCTTCACGGTGTTTTGCGTGTTGCTCAAGGAACTGTGGCGTTAGCTGCTGGTGATAGCACAGACAATGATATTGTCATGTTAGCACCTATCCCAAGTAACGCATCTATTACAGCCATACAGGTTGCAGCAGATGCTTTGGGTGGTAGCTGTACGTTTAATGTTGGCATCTATCAGACAGACGGCACTGTTGTTGACGAAGACTTCTTTGCAACATCAGTGGCAGACGGCACAACAGCCGTAGCTGATCTGAGGACAGAGGCAGCAGACATCAACACGATTGGTGCGAAACTGTACACAAATGCAGGAGCGTCAACTGATCCAGGTGGGTATTACTACATAGCCGCAACATTCAATGCCACTGGTGGCACTGGCGGTGATATGTCGTTCATTATTCACTACGTTGTGAACTAAACAGTAAGAGAGGGCAGCGCAAGCTGCCTTCTCCCATTTAGGAGTTTGCTATGGCATCAGTTGTTGACTTGTGCAACAGAGCTTTGGATTTGTTGGGTGCTGCCAACATTACATCTCTTACAGAAAACTCAAAAGAAGCCAGACTGTGTAACGGCAACTTTGATGATGTAAGGGATGCTGTTTTACGCTCACACCCTTGGAATATAGCAATCACCAGAAGAGCTTTAGCAAAAGATACAGATACACCAGCTTTCGGCTTTTCGTTCCAATATTCTTTGCCCACAGATCCTTTTTGTTTGCGTGTGCTGTCCTTCTGGAATAGCAATGTGAACAACGATGTTGCAGCTTATGATAGCAACGTGATGTTCAAGATAGAGGGCCGTAAGGTTTTATCTAACGAAGGCACTTGTAATATTATCTACATAGGCCGTGTAACAGACACAGAACAGTATGACAGCCTTCTAAATAAGGCCATATCAGCGAGGTTAGCAGCAGAGATAGCCTACAACATCACAGGCAGTAACAGCGTGTCTCAGGGCATGATAGCAATCTACGAAGACCGCTTGAAAGAGGCAAAGGGTGTTGACAGTATGGAAGGCTTCCCAGAGCAACCACAAGCAGATGATTTTACGAACATCAGGTTGTAAGCATGGCAAGAGTTTCTACCATCATCACCAACTTTCGGGCTGGGGAGATATCGCCTAAACTTGAAGGCAGGATAGACCTTCAGAAATACAACGAGGCAGCACAGACAGTAAATAATATGATTGGCTTCCCTTCTGGTGGCGTGACTAGAAGGCCAGGTTCTTTCTTTGCTGGACGCTCAAAAGACGGTGGCAAAGTAAGACTTATCAACTTTGAGTTTAGCGATGAGCAAGCCTATGTGCTTGAGTTTGGCGCAACCTACATAAGATTTTACAAAGATGGTGGCATACTTACAGAAGCAACCACCAACATAACTGCAATTACAAAAGCAAATCCAGCAGTGGTCACTGCAAACTCACATGGTTTGAGTGACGGTGACAGGGTGTTTATCAAGTCTGTTGCTGGCATGACAGAGGTAAACAACCTTGAGTTTACTGCTGTGCCAAGGTTTGACATTGGTATTGGTAGCATCAGTGGCACATACACTGCTGGTGAAACTGTAACTGGAGGCACATCTTCTGCTACTGGAGTTTATATTTCAAATACTAGTTCAAACATGATTTTGAAAACAGTGTCTGGCACTTTTCAAAGTGGAGAAACTTTAACAGGCGGTACATCGTCTGCAACATCAACCTCTTCAAGTGCAGCTACATCTTCAAGGTTTGAGTTATCAGGCATCAACAGCAGTGCGTTTACGACATACGCAAGTGGCGGCACAGTTGGCAAGATAGTAGAGGTTACAACCACGTACAGTGTTACAGATATATTTGAAATCACTCATGCTCAATCAGCAGATGTTTTGTTTCTTGCACACAAAAGTCATGAGCCAGCCAAGCTGACAAGAACAACAGCAACAAGTTTTACGCTTGCTGACATAGATTTTACAGATGGCCCATATCTTGATGAAAACATAACTGACACAACTTTGTTTTCCTCTGCAAACACTGGCAGTGTAACTATCACAGCATCAGCAGATTTGTTTTCTGCGTCAGATGTAGGAAGACTTATACGCTTTAGAGAGGTTATCGAGGTAGAGCATGACGCATGGGCGGCAAGCACAAGTTATGCACAAAATAATTTGGTGCGTCAGGGTGATAATGTTTACAAGAAAACCAACTCTGGATCACAATCGAGCGGCACTAGCCCACCTGTACATTTATCTGGTTCAGAAACTTATGGCTCAATCACATGGGAGTTTCAACACAGTGGGTCAGGATTTGTAAAAATCACTGGATTTACAAGTGCAACAGAGGTTACAGCACTGTTTAAAAACGAAGATGGTGTGTTGCCAGCTAGTGTGGTGGGCAGCAGTAATACCACAACAAAGTGGTCATTAGGTGCTTTTGGCGGAGATCAAGGGTTTCCAAAGGCAGTTGGTTTTTACGAGCAACGTCTATACTTTGCTGGCACTACAGGACAACCACAAACGATATTTGGTTCGGTAAGTGCTGACTTTGAAAACCATACCCCAGGCACACTAGATGATTCAGCAGTAAATTTTACGATTGCATCTGACAAAGTAAACGTCATAAGGCATTTATTGCCAGCAAGATTTTTACAGATACTTACCACAAGTTCAGAGTTTACCTTGTCCGGTGGCACAGGTTCAACGCCTGTTTCACCTACAAACGTCAATGTGTTGCGAGAAACAACATTTGGCTGTTCTGAGGTGCGTCCTGTAAGGGCTGGCAACAGCACAATACTCATTCAAAAAGGTCAGGAGAAAGTAAAAGAGATTACCTTCAATCTTGATACAGATGGGTTGCTTGGCATAGATCTGACGATTCTTGCAGAACACATTACAAAAGGTGGCTTGACTGACATGGTGTGGCAGCAAGAACCAGAGCTAATACTTTGGTTTGTTCACACAGATGGACGTTTGATTGGCCTTACATACGACAGGGCTAACAATGCTGTGGGCTGGCATGATCACACTATAGGCGGCACAAGCGCACACGCAACTGTTACAGTAAGTGATTTTGCTAATATAGCTGTAGGCACAACGCTTACATTTACTAAGAGTGATGGTACAACTGTTACATTTACATCAGAGGCGGTTGGTAGTTCAGCACCATCCTCATCACTTGGATTTAGACCAAATACATCAAACGATGTTACAGCAGACAATATCTTTACGACTATCAATGCACATTCTGATTTTACGGTAGAAAACCCAGCAGCAGCAGTTGTGACAATCAAGGAAACATCCCCCACCGCTGGTGGACTTTTGTCTGTAAAAAGCTCCGACACTACTAGGCTTACTACAACGAATCAAGCTGCGGCAATCGTTGAGAGCATTAGTGCAATACCAAGCGGCTCAGAAGACCAAGTGTATATGTCTGTCAAAAGAGAAATTAATGGAAGCACTGTGAGGCACATTGAGTTTCTCAAGCCAATAGAGTTTGGAGAAGATGTTGCAGATGCTTTTTTCTTGGACAGTGGTTTGACTTACGACAGCACAGCAACAACATCAATAACAAGTCTAAATCATCTGGAAGGAGAGATTGTTTCTGTTTTGGCTGATGGTTCAACTCATCCAGATAAGACAGTAACAAATGGAGCCATTACACTGGATAGGTCTTCTTCAAAGGTTCATATTGGCTTTGGTTACAGATCAACAATAGAAACACTAAGGCTTGAAGCTGGCGCAGAAGACGGTGTGGCACAAGGTAAAATAAAGCGCATACATGGTGTTACAGCGAGGTTCTTCAACACGGTAGGAGCAGAGCTTGGGCCATCAGTGACAGAGTTAGATAGACTGCCTTTCAGAGATAGCAGCATGGCTATGGATGAAGCTGTACCCTTGTTCAATGGTGACAAAGAAATAAGTTTCCCATCGGGATATGATAATGATGCAAAGGTAGTCATAAGACAATCACAGCCTTTGCCAATGACAGTATTAGCAATAATGAGAAGGTCAAATACTTTTGATGCCTAAGATAATACCATTTAAGAAAGAGCATCTGTACAAAATTAACCTTCTGTTTGATATGACAAGCAGCGGCAAAGAATCTTTGGGTGCAAGTAAGGATGTCATTGGTTATACAGGCATGGATGGTGATGTAGTGTTGGCTACAGGCGGGGTGCATCCAATGTGGGAAGGCGTGGGGGAAGCATGGTTGTTAGTAGGAAAAGAGGGCTACAACAAGCCTAAGACTGTTGCTAGATATACTGATATGCTGTTTCAGCACATACAGGAAGAGCATAAGTTGTATAGGATACAAGCAAGCGTGTCTGTATTAGACCTTACAGCAAATAGATATGCACAGTGGCTTGGATTTGAAAAAGAGGGTATTATGAAAAAGTATGGGCCAGATGGCACAGACTATGTTCGTTATGCGAGGTTAATGTAATGGCTGATCCAGTAGCGGCAGGAGCATCTGTAGTTGCAGGAGTGATGGGCTTCAAGGGCAACATGGCTGCGGCTAAAAATGCCGAAGCTGTTGCTGAATATAATGCACAAGTTGCAGAAAATGAAGCAATCGTATTGCAAAGAGCAAAGGTTGATGAAGAAGCAAATTTAAGAAGGCAGTCAGAAAGATTGGCAAGTTCACAAAGGCTTGCGGTTGCTGGCTCTGGTGTGGAAATTTCTGGCAGTCCTTTGCAAACTTTAGCAGATGCTTATTTTAATACCGAGCAAGATGCCGCAAGAATTAGATATGCTTCAAACATAGAGCAAGTACAAAAAGAATCTGAGGCTGCTTTGGTAAGAACAGAGGGTGCTGCAAGGTCAGCTGGTTTACGATACGCTGCTGTAGGTTCGTTATTGCAAGGTGGACAACAAGCATCAACTCTTATGTCTTAGGTGATTAAATGCCCAGAATACCTTTATACAATCGAGGACAAGGACTGACAACCAGAATGGCAACTGGTGCGTTGTCACCAAGAGCAAACGTAGGAGCATTTACTGCACCTGGGCAAGCACAGGCAAGGCTAGCTTCACAAGCTGGTCAGATTGCATTTGATTTTGGCATGGCTCAAAAAAATGCAGAAACAAGAAGAGAGCAAGACGAATATTTTACTCAATTTAGTCGTGAGTTTGCTGAGTATAATAGAAACGACAAACAGACAGACACTACAAAATACAGAGATGATTTCAAAAAGTTTTCTGATGAAAAGCTGAAAACTATTGATGCCAGAACTGATCTTACAAACTCTCAGAAAAACAAGATAAAGCAATCATTGTCATCAACAATATTATCTTATTCAAATTCTGGAGAGAACAAAGCTTTCAATAGGGGGCAAATAATAAGAACAGAGAAGGCTGTTGGCTCTATTTCGGAAAAAATTAATCAAGCATCGTTATTTCCCAAAGGTCACGCTGACAGAGTAAGGTTGCTAACAGAAATCGAGACAGATCTATCAGGTTATAATTTAGATGGTCTGAGAACTGGGTACAGCATTCAGTCTATAAAAAAGGGTTTTGAAGCTTTAGATTTTGGCAAACAGATTGATGCCGCTACAAGCGCAAGCCAGCTTGATGAGATTGCACTAGAAGTTTCCAAGTCTACCCTTAACGCCAGCACTCAACAAAAAACAAAAAACAGAATCAAAACAAGAAAAAGTGAGATTAGAGCCAAGGCTTATGATGACAATGTGGGTATCGTAAATTCATTGTCTGTAAACTTTGAAGACAAAGAACCTTTAGAAGATGCAATTTTAAAAGGTGAAGTGCAGTCTTTTACAACAGATACAGGTCAAACAGTTGTTGTAGATACATCAGAGTTGTCAAACACACAAAGATCTAATCTTGTGCGGTCTTATGTAAATCCTTTATTCAAAGATTTAGAAGATCTTGCCACACAGAATATTGCTAATAGTTTGGCTGAATCAGACAATCCTTTTCAAGCATCTTTAGATTTGTTTAAGGATGAAAACAGGGCAGGGCTACCGCAAACTGATGAACAGCTTGAAGGCACTATTTTAAGCGTTGCCCAAGATATATCTGAATCTGTTGAGGCGGCTGTGACTAGTGGCGATATATCATCTGTGCAAGATCTTGCTGAAAATATCAGCATGGCGAGAGACATGATTAACCATGATTATCGTGGTCAGGGCAGTCTTTTGCAGCGTCAAGGCACAATGGGAAACACAGCAAACTCAATACAGCAAAAGTTAGCTAGAGCAGAAAAAGAGTTATACAAAGCCGTCAACAATCAAAACCTTATAAAGGGTGGTCAGTTAGCCATGAGCCAAAATAATTTGATTGCGTATGCTAATGCTGCTGGCCTTACGGACAAACAACAAAATCAAGTTGTTGAATCAACAATGCAATCACTCGCTGACGAAAGTTTGTTTAATGATGCACAGATAAATGCGTTGGCGAGAAATAACCAAACCTATGATTTGTTTAAAGAAACACTGTCGTTAGGTGCAGCAAACTTGAGAAATCCAGACGTTGATGTCGCAACAGATCCTTATGTGCAATCTGCTTATGAGCTATACAAGCGGATGGATTTGCGAGAACAGCTTAAATTAAATCATACAAATTCAGAAGTAAGGCGTGTATTTGATTCGATGCAAGTGCTTGAAAAGTCTTTAGGATTTGAGGGTGCTGTTAATCTAATTCGTATGCAAAGAGACATGAGTGATAGTGACGTGAATATTAGATACAAAGAAGTGCAAAAGAAAGTTGAGGAAGTTATTGATGACAAATCCCTGACTTACTCATGGATGGATTATATACCGTTTATGGGCAAAGATGCTGAATTTGTCCCCACCAACATAACTAATATTAAAAATGATATATCTAATTTAACCAAAGAATATATTAGAACTGGTCTTGGCCCAGATAAAGCGTTAGAAAAAGCAGCAACAGAGTGGGCTGCAACTCACGAAAGAATACGAAATATAGTTGTGCCGAAAACAAAAGACTTGCCAACAAACATTGAAGAGTTGGCAACCACAGCAATCATGCACATTACCAATACTGATATACCAGAAGGCGCAATGGGCGGCACTTATGCAAGCAGAGATGCGGCTCTGCAAGCTGGGGTCATACCATCAGCAGATCAAACTTTAGTTAGGTACTTAGCTAATAATGACATTGATATTAATGAACTGTCTATATTTCCCATAGAGGGGTCTTCTCAGCAGTGGATGCTTGTTGATAATGGGCTTACTCCTTTAAATGGTGAAGGTAACAAAGTTATAACCTTTAGCCTTGAAGAGTTAGAGTTAATTTTTGACGCTGATCAAGCGAGACAAAAAGAAGAGGCACGGCAACAAACAAACTTTACCATCAAGCTAGAGAATGACTTTGCTCTTGGAACTGGACAGTTTGAAGGTCTTACCTATCAACAAAAAGTAACAAAGAAAGAACAGTTAGAAGGTGTGCCAACGTTTACTATTGGCCCAGATTTGCCAGCGTTTTTTGAGCGTTTGAAGAGAGAGCGAGGTCAAGAGGCAGAAGAGGTTCTTGCACCGTAATGGCAGAGGACATAACACAAACCCCTTCAGCAGAAGAAGAGCAAAGCCGTCTTGATCGGGCTTTAGAACGTCAGTCTGAACTGGATTTATTGACTAGAGAATCTCAGTTTCGCAGGGCTGATGATGGTACTGTGCCACAGCCAGAAATACTGCAACCCTCTGAACCCCTTACTTTTGCTGAGATAAATCAGGCAGAAGCTGCCGTCAAAAGAAAACAAGAAGCAGTTTCTTTTACAGATGCTGTAGGTGCGGCAGTTGATGAAGATTGGGTAAGCTCATGGGTTTATATGGGCAAAAAAGAATATGAGCCAGATCCTAATCTACAGTTTAGTGAAGAAGATTATTCACGCCTCACAGAAGGCTTGCCAGAAGAATACCATGATTATCTTGAAGATGCAGTTAGTATGCCTCATGCAGAAATGCTGAGACAACGTGCGCTTCAGACTTATGATAATGAGCAAAAGTTAGCTTCATTAGGTTGGGGCGGTGTTGGCATACGTCTTGGCGTAGCTATAGCCGATCCAGTAGGTATAGGCGTTAGCATTGCCACAGAAGGTATTGCAGCACCAGCTATATGGGGAAACAAGCTTACAAGGCTTGGACGGGCTGTTAGAGGGGCTACAGGTGCGGCGGCAACCAATGCCGCTATAGAGGCATACCTTGTTAGTCAGAACAGCGTAAAAGATCCGTATGATGTTTTATATGCGGCTAGTGCAGGGTTTTTGTTAGGTGGTGGTATAGGCGCAATAGCTGGCGGCAAAACTGACGAGTTGTTTGATGGAGCTATGGCTAACTTGGCTAGACACGCAAATGATGCTCAAGCACAGGAGATGTCACAGGCCATCAACAACAGGGTTGTAAGCAATAATGCAGATGAAGCATCAAGAAGTGTAGGGGCGGCAGAGAATCCAGATTCTCGTCCTGTGCAAATACCAGATGTGCGTTCAGATATGGATGACTTTCTTGATAGAGCCGGAGATCCAGCAGAGGCATCTAATGCTTTGTTTGGGTTTGAGTTGCCAAAAGGCGTAAGTAAGTTTTCACGTTTTGATATGGTGGGATATCTTCTTAATTCACCTAATCGTATTGCTAATTATCTGGGCAGGATACTTGGTGAAGATGCTGTTGGCTTTAGAAAAGACGGCACAGCGGTCATAGAAGACACAGCAGACTTGTTTAAAACAAACATATTCAAGTCATCTTTAGCACGTTATTATCAAATTTATGATGATGCTTATAAAGAATGGGCTAAATCGCAAGGGTTTGGTTTTTTTTATCGCAGCCTCAATTTGCCACGCAGACAGTTTGGTGAGTTAGTAGCGGATGCTATAGAGAACCCTAATTCGCCTTTTGCAGAGCCAATCCGTAGGGCTGCTGCACGACAGGCAGAAATACAGCGAGACTTGTTGCGTGGCTTAAAAGAAGCTGGTGTTGAGGGATTTGAGAGCATACCAGAAAACCTAGCTTACTTCTCACATCTTTGGGACAGCTTTAAATACAGTGAGGCTATTGCACGTTATGATCAAAGCAAGGTTGTTAGTTTGCTTGCTAATGGTTTGATCAGAGGCACAGATAATATGCCAGTAGAATTAGCAGAGAAAATTGCTGATGGCATGGTCAAGAAGTTGCAGCGCAGTGCTGCCGGACTTGATGCTGGGGCAGCAAGGTTGTTTACCACAGACCAAAGAGATGTAATGAGGTCAATTCTTATTGATGAAGATTACATGACTGAGCCTGAAGCAGACAGATTGCTCGCTTTGTTTGATGTCACCCCTGATGGTACTCCGGCAAGAGCAAGGACAAGACTACGCTTTGATATGAACACAGAGGCCGTAGTTGTAAATAAACAATCAGGCAAAGAAGAAATACTAAGACTTAAAGACTTGCAAGATAGAGATGCAGAGCAAGTTTTTACAGATTATGTATCTCAAATGTCTGGGCGTATTGGGCTAGGCAAAGTGGGTATAAAATCAGAACGTGAGTTCAATCAGCTCCTTGACAGAAACTTAGCAGAGGCTTTTGACAGAGAAGGCACTGCTGGCAGGGCAAGAGCAGAAAAAGAAAACCTTGTTGCTCAAACTATGTTCAACATGATTATAGGCAGACGTGCGCCGTTGGCGGCAGATCCATCCGGCATTTACGCAAGAAGCGCACGAATGGTGCAAGATTACAATTTTATACGTTTGATGAACCAAGTGGGCTTTGCACAGGTTGCAGAACTAGGCAACGCTTTGAGCATCGGTGGTTTGCGTGGCCTTATACAAGCTATGCCTGAGATGCGTAGTATGTTACGCAGAGCCAGAAATGGCGAGATAGAAGATGAAGTCATAAGAGATCTTGAGGCTTTTGCTGGTATAGGTTCTGACCGTTTGACTAATCAAGCCATGAATAGGGCAGATACTATCGGTGTATTTAGTGAGGGCAGAGGTGATTGGATAGACAAGGCTTTATTTTTTTTAGCACCAGCCAAAAGAATTACAGCAGACTTGTCAGGCATGGCCCCGATAACGCTAGGTTTAGAGCGTGCAGCAGCAAGGGTTGCTGTTCAAACTATGACTGACTTAGCGTTCAAATCTAAGTCTTTGTCTAAAAAAAGGTTGGCTGGTCTTGGGCTAGATGATGATATGGCAGATCGTGTATTTGCACAGATACGAAAAAATGCCAAAACAGAAAAGTCTACTATGTTTCGCAACAGAAAGATTAGGGCAATCAACCTTGCAAACTGGAATGACGCAGAGCGTAGTGCCTTCTTAGTAGCGATTTCACGTTGGACACGCAGAAGCATTCAGCAGAACGATGTTGGCAACTTAAATTTGTATATGACATCTACAATGGGGCAAATTATCACGCAGTTCCGCACATTCATGCTGGTGTCATGGGGCAAACAGTTCTTGCATAATATGAAAGCAAATGATTGGAAGGGCTACTCTGCAATGATGGGGTCAATGTTTTTTGCCTCATTGTCATATATGGCTCAAACACAAGTGAACGCTCAGTTTAGAGAAGACAAAGAAGAGTTTCTAAAAGAGAGGTTATCTGTAGAAGCAATAGGAAAAGCTGGTTTTCAGCGTAGTTCTTGGGCTTCTTTGTTTCCAGCTTTAGTTGATACAGGGTCAGGGTTTTTTACAGATGATCCCATATTTGCATATAGAAGCACAGGGCTAGATACTAACCTGGTTAGCGGTATTCCTACAGTGCAACTGTTGAGCAAAGGCTTGGCTACAGCACAAGCGGCCTCACGCTCTATAGTCAATCCAGATTTGCAGTGGTCACAAGGCCAACAACGTGCAGCAAATACTTTAATCCCATTGCAAAACGCTATAGGTATTCGTAACGCTTTGAACAAATTAGTAGAGATGCAACCCAAGTATTCCACAATGGAGTAATTTTTGATATGATAGGACAACACTGGAGTAAAGCATGACAGTAAGTAGCACCACTACCAGAAAAAGTGCGGGCGGTGACGGATCTAACGATACGTTTGGATACGACTTTAAAATATTTGATGATGATGATATTACAGTCATCATTCGTACCGATTCGACAGGCGCAGAAACAACTAAGACTAAAACAACTCACTACACTGTAACAGGCGTTGGAAGTGCAAGTGGTGGCAATGTTGTTTTTACTTCTGGCAATATACCAGCAAGCGGTGAGACAGTGGTTTTGCTACGCACAACTGCAAGAACACAGCTTACAGATTATGTGCCTAACGATCCATTTCCAGCAGCCACACATGAAGATGCACTAGACAAGCTGACCTTTATAGCGCAAGAGCTTGAAGAGCAGATTGGAAGATCGCTTAAGGTGTCTCAGGCTAATGTAATCGCTACAGCAGAGTTTACAGAGGATGCAACAGCCAGAGCAAACAAGGTGCTTGGGTTTGATGGCAGTGGAAATCTACAGGTTACAGAAGGCAAGGTAGATACTGTTACAACTTCAGTGTCGGCTGTATCTGCTGGTGGCAGTCCTACAGCTAGTGCAACCTACACAGCGTCTACTGGTGCGCTTGCGTTGGCCTTTGGTCTTGTTACAGGTAATACTGGTGCAACAGGCAACAGTGCTGGCTTGCAGATGACTTTTAACAACAGTACATCTGATGCAGATCCAGGTGCAGGAAAGCTTGCTTTGAACAACGGCACGTTGGCATCAGTGACAGAAATGTACTTTGATGATGCAGATGATAATAGTGCAGATATTTCTGGCTTTGTGCAAAGTTTTGATGATGCAAATAATGCAACTGGCAGAGGCATCGTACATATAGAAAAAGAGGGAACGCCAGCCACGTTTGCTTTGTATAAAGTTACAGGTTCAGTAACAGATGCTTCTGGTTACACAAAAGTTCCTGTGTCACACCTTGTATCTAATGGCACATTTAGCAATTCAGATGGCATTAGGGTAGATTTTTCATACTCAGGCAATGATGGTAGCGGTGGGATAACTGACGTATCTGGGGATACATCACCGCAACTTGGGGGTGACTTGGATCTGGTGACGTTTGATATTGTCACCACAAGCAATCGTGACATTGAGTTAAATCCAAATGGCACTGGCAAAACAGTCCTTAAAGGAAACACTAACCCAGGCACTTTGGTATTTAACTGTGAGGCCAACACACACGGTCAAACTGTAAAAGCGCAACCACATTCTGCAACTGTTACAAATGTTTTGACATTACCAGCAGGGGGCGATCAAGAAATTGTTGGAACTTCTGCAACACAAACGCTGACAAACAAAACCATTGCGGCTTCACAACTTACAGGAGCAATGCCAGCATTAGATGGGTCAGCTTTGACAGGCATAGCGGCTGGTGCAACTGGCGGTGGTTCAGACCAAGTGTTTTATGAAAACGGTCAGACGGTGACAACCAACTACACGATAACAAATGGCAAGAACGCCATGTCTGCTGGCCCTATAACAATCAACAGCGGTGTTACGGTCACGGTTGGCTCTGGCGAAACATATACGGTGGTTTAGATGAGTACATTAAAAGCAGATACAATTGTTGCCTCTGATGGCACTAGTCCTGCAACTTTGACGAAGCAGAGTGCAGCAAAGGCGTTTATATCTTACAACCCAGAAGATAGCTCAAACCCAGTTGATTTAAGTTTTAATTTTAGTACGCTTGCAGATAATGGTGATGGGGATGTTACTTTTAATTGGACAAGTTCATTTTCTGGAGGCACTTATCCTTTTCAAGTAACGGCTACCGATATAGATAGTGGGAGTGCTGGCTACGGTTATGGTTATATCAGCAAAGGCACTGACACAAGAACCATCAGGACAGCTTCAAGTCACAGAGTAACGACAGGTTACGTTGCCTCAAGCACTTTTCAAAATCTTGGTATGTATTGTTATACGGCACATGGAGATTTAGCATGAGTACGGTCAAGGTAAACACGCTAACTGGTACAGGCACTGCTGGCTCTATTGCTGTAACAGGTGAAGGTAACTCAACCACAACTAATCTTCAGCAAGGGTTGTGTAAATCATGGGGTCATTTTATTGGCACTGCTGGTACACCTGCTTTTGATGACAGCTTCAATAAAAGTTCACTCATAGATGAGTCTGGTGATGGTGCATGGACAACAGTGTTTACAAATAACATGGCTAACGCAGATTATGTGGAGTTACCTGTTTCAAGTGCTTTTTCGGGGCTTTGGAGCAATGCAGAAATGACAACAAGTGATTGTAAATTCTTTACCTCTACCGCAGCTGGAACTAACACTAACAGAGACATAACTGCAACTGCAACCATTGGAGATTTAGCGTAATGGCTGGCACAATCGCAGCGGATACTCTGACCCATTCAACCGCAGGGTCTATTGCCACAAACTTTGTTGTAGAGGGTAGTTGTAAAAGTTGGGTAAATTTTAATGGCACGGGTACGATTGCCTCACGAGACAGCTTCAATGTGTCTGGTCTAGTAGACAATACTGACGGTGATTATGATGTAAACTTTACTAGTGCTATGAATAACGGCAACTATTCAACGGGTGGAAATAGTGCGGATACATCAACGATTTCGCAACATTTTATCGTAGGCTCAGATCGATCCACAACAGATGTGCGTACAAGGCCGTTATACCCAGCAAATACTTCAGGTGCTGGAACTGTAGCAGATGCAAGTGACATCTGCTTGCAAGTATTCGGAGACTTAGCTTAATGGAAACACCTAAATTTCAAGGCATACATCTCTGGGATAGACTGTGCTGGGCAAAACAAAATCTTAAGCCGTATCAGTCAGAATATCGCGTAGTCTACGAAGACAGCATAGACGAGTGCGCTAAAATACTTGTGCCTGATTTAAACTGGATGGCTTGTGCGTTACAGGGTGGCATCTTACCGCCAGTGTGGGTTTACTGGGAATTAGCCAAAGACGAAGCACAGCCTGATTTTAAGAAGCATACTCGTGGCTATCTGTTGCACGATACAGAGCCTGTCGAGGCTATGACTGAAGAAGAGGCTATTGAGTATCTTATTCAAAAAGACATACCACAGTCCGTGTGGACAACGTGGGATGAGGGCAACAGCCCAAAGATGGTTATCTGTAGAAAAGACCAGTTACCAGAAACTCGCGTTTGGCGTAATGCTTGGCGCATAAGCAAAGCAGCATAGGAGTAAGACATGGCTGTAACAACGTATATTGTTGATAAAGATGGCAATAAGATAGATAGCGCAGAAGCCACATCTATGCCTAGCAACCGTGATTTTAGAGGCGCATGGTCGCTGTCTGGCAAAGTTATCTCAGAGGATATAACTAAGGCTAAAGAGTTGTTCAGAGAAAAGATTCGTCAGGTGCGAAAGCCTTTGCTTGAGGCAGAGGATGTAGTCTACATGAAAGCTCTTGAAGCTGGAGATAGTTCAGCACAAGCCGCCTCTGCTGAAAAGAAAAAGTCTTTGCGAGATGCCCCCGCTGCATCAGCCATTGACAGTGCTACCACAATAGCAAAGCTCAAAGCTGCTTGGGATAAAACTTTGCTAGGCGATAGTCCTTACTCATAGGATAAAAAATGTTAGCCGAATTAGCGGCTGCTAATGCTGCCTTTGCAATAATAAAAAAGACCATCCAAAACACAGGTGACTTAACAAGGTGCGGCAAAGCAATATCTGACCTGATTATTGCCAAAGAAGAACTCAAAAGAAAAGGTAATAAAAAAAGAAGGGGTAGCATAAGGAAGGGTGATCTAGAAGAGTTTATTGCCCTTGAGAAACTTAGACAGCAAGAGAATGACTTGCGTAGCTGGATGCAACTTTATGGTCGTGCTGGTCTATACAGGGATTGGCAAGAGTTTCAAGCCAAAGCTCGTAAAGAACGAAGAGTGCAAGAGGAGCTTGCAAGACGCAGACGAGAAGAAATCATGGAGATGCTAGGGCTTGGGTTTCTTGTTGTAATTATAGCCAGTATGATTGGCGGCTTGGTCGCTTGGGTTGCTTGGCTGAAGGGATGGTTTGAATGAGTGCTGAAGAAGTTGCGAGAAAGCTGTTAGAGTTAAAAATACTGCCACGATTTATGATGCTGTGCATGACAGGCGTGTACATTAGATGCATTGAGTGGGCATTGTCACAGCCTGATCTTACGACACAACAAGCAAGTTTGATATCTGTTGTCACAGGAGCTATGACAGGCAGTCTTGCAGTTTGGCTCAACTCCGAGAAGTAAATGCCAGCAAAGCTGAATGAGAACACAGAGGTAGCACTACCGCTACGGAATATTATCAGCATGGTTGCGGCAGCTAGTTTGGCAACGTGGGCTTACTTTGGGATTGTTGAAACCCTTAACAAACACTCAACAAAATTAGAGTTAATGGAGAAAGATTTAGCGGCAAACTCTGAATTTAGAATTAAATACCCAAGAGGAGAGCTAGGCCAGTCTAGTGGTGAGGCAGAGTTATTCATGCTGGTAGAACACATGGCTGGTTTGATTGAGGGCATGGAAGAAGAATTAAAAAATATGAGAAACAATAAAGTAAACATTGATTTTTTAAAAGAGCAAGTTTCAAAATTACAGATAGATGTAGAAAAACTTATTAGAAGCGGCAATGGTTGAGCTTACGTTTGTTTTATTATTGGTGATGAATGGCGAGAAGATGGAGTACACGCCATACAAATCTTTGTCTGAGTGCTTGTCAGTGCGGCGCAAGATAAAGCGCAACATGGGGCAAACAAAAAACTTCGATCAGAAATGGTTATGCAAACAGCATAAGGTCATGATTCTTAACGGTGAGATACTGGAGTTTATAACGGAATGATACAGGCATTGATAGGCCCAATAGCTTCACTAGCTGGGTCATGGATGGAGTCCAAAGTAGAGCAAACAAAGGCCAAAGGTGCTGTTGCAAAGGCAAAGGCAGAGGCAGAAGCAGAAGTGATGAAGGTTGCTGCTACGCATGAAGCTGGCTGGGAAAAGATTATGGCACAGGCCAGTGACAATAGCTGGAAAGACGAAGCCTGGACAATTTTGTTTATTATTATCATAGCTATGTGCTTCATTCCGTTTACACAGCCTTATGTAGAACAAGGGTTTGCGGCCTTAGAAAACACCCCACAGTGGTTTCAGTGGGCTATGTATGCTAGTATTGGAGCAAGCTTTGGCATACGAGGCATAAAGGGTTTTAAGAAATGAGCAAAAGAAAGTTTCCAAAAGTACCCAAGACAAAGGGCGGTGTGCCAAAGAAGTATGTGCGTGGCGCAAAGAACCCAAAGAAACGTGAGGCAGAGATAAAGCGCACTGCCAAGCTCTACAGACAGGGCAAGCTTACACCAGCCATGATGGATAGAATAAGCAAGCAGAGGAGCAGAGGGTAATGTCTAGGTTTGCGGGTATATCAGGGGCATCAAGGTTTTCTTCTGCAACTTTAAACAAGGTATATAAACGTGGCCTTGGCGCATACTATGGCAGTGGTTCTAGGCCCAAGGTGTCAGCGCATCAGTGGGCTATGGGCAGGGTCAAGTCTTTTGTTTCTGGCAAAGGCGGTGCAAGAAAGGCAGATGCAGATTTGCTTAGAGGCGGCAAGAAGAAAAAGAAGCCAGCAACAAAGAAAACAACCAAGCGAAGAAAAGCATGAACGTAGATCAGTTACGCATAGAACTTGCTGAAGATGAAGGTTGTAAGTATGAAATTTACTTAGACCATCTTGGCTTGCCAACTTGTGGCATAGGTCATTTGATTACAGCAGACGATCCCGAATCAACTTTGAGCGTAGGCACAGCCGTATCAGAAGAGCGTGTTGATACGTTATTCCGCAGAGATGTTGCAGTAACTCTTGAGGATTGCAAAAGGTTGTATAAAAACTTTGATGAGTTGCCAGAAGAGGTGCAGCTTATCGTAGCCAATATGATGTTCAACATGGGGCTTCCCCGTCTGTCAAAATTCAAAGGCATGAAGGCTGGTGTTGATGCAAAAGATTGGAATAAAGCAGCAGATGAAATGGTGGACAGCAACTGGTTTGACCAAGTGCCTAATCGTGCAAAGCGTCTGGTTGCTCGTATGAGGGCCGTGGAGAGCGATCATGGCTAAAACCCCTGCTTGGCAGCGTAAAGAAGGTAAAGCTAAATCTGGGGGCTTGAACGCCAAGGGAAGGGCATCTGCCCGTAAACAGGGCATGAATTTGAAGCCACCTGTAAAAAAGGGTGACAACCCACGCAGGGCAAGTTTCTTAGCTAGGATGGGCAACATGAGAGGCCCAGAGTACAAGAACGGCAAGCCAACCAGATTGCTTCTATCCCTGAGAGCATGGGGTGCAAGCAGTAAAGCTGATGCAAGAAAAAAGGCAGCAGCTATATCCAAGCGCAACAAAGCAAAGAAAAGGAAAGCATAATGCCTGGGAAAAAGATGAAGAAAGGTATGAAGAAGAACGGCAACGGTATGCTGACTGCAAAACAAAAGACTTTGCCAGCAGCATTACAGAAGAAAATCATTGCAGCAAAGAAGAGGAAGAAGTAAATGCCTGGACATTACGGTGGTAAAAAAGGTGGCATGAAATCTGCCAAAATGAAGAAGCAAGCAGCTACGGCTATTGCTATGAAAAAAGCTGGTAAGAAGCCAAAGAAAAAACGGTAGAATAAAGGGGGCGTTACAGCCCCCTTTTATTAAATCACAAATTCTGTTTGTGTGAGTTGTTGTTGCCAAGTTACTGGACATTGGACTGCATCTATTTTACGAGCCATTGCTTCTGGGCATTGTGGCTTGTCTTTAAAGTTTCTGGCTACATTTACGCTATCAGCAGATGCAAAAGGCCATCGTTTTCCAGCCTGTGCCAATCCTCTTAACATATGTATGCAAGGGATATAATTGTTTTTAGCTATTCTGTTAAATGCCTCATCTGCTCTACTGCACCACGAATCAGACCCAACTTCCCAATATTTACCAGAACTGCCGAAACAAACTCTAGGGTATCTGTCGCAAAGAAACTCAAGATAGTTAAGGCTCATAGCCATGTGCCAAACTGGTGCGCCAAGAGATACGTTAAAAGGCCAAGTAAGAAGTAAATTTTTTTGCTGTTGTTCATCACCATCAATAACATCAGGTATTACAGCCCAGTGCGGATGCCCTAGTTTATCTTCTAGCCAAGTGTAGTATTTGCTTTGATTGAAAGTCTTGCCTTGTGTGTACACAGAAAAAGCACCGTTATCCCACATAATACTTTGACCTATTTGCAAACAAACTTGAGCATCTGCTGGGTGGGCAAAGCTTACACAAAAATGTTTTCCAGCCATTTTGTACAGCTCTGCCCGTGGCGTTAATGGTGTGCCGTGATAATGAATCACTTTAGCTTATACCAAACAATTAAAGCACCAAGCATTTTGCTTGCCACCATAATTACAAGGCCATACCAACTAAAAAATCCAAGCATCAACATAAAAACAGCACTATCTACTGGTGTGCTGATAGCTGAAGACAACAGCACTCTGTCTTTCATGGGCTTTTTATATACAGTGTATATAGCCCAATCAGTCAGTTCACTTATGGCAAATGCAACAGCACTAGCTACAGCTACAAAAGGGTCTGCCAAAAGGTAGCTAAGTCCTATGCCAACTGCTATAGCAATCAATACTTTGTGGCCCAGTTCTTTTTGTGCAAAGTCACGCAACACAAAAACAAACCCAACCAACAATGACATTGGCGCAAACATTTCGCCAAAAGGCAATGGGATCATAGGTATATATGTGAACCCAATGTTAGCAACAACAATTGCTGCAATATATAAAAGTGAATATTTCATATCTTAAATTCTCCTCCGTTGTATAAGTATTGTGTTAGCTGGTCTATCATATACTCTTCAGTCCATATCCCCCCAGCCATTGTGCCATTTGGCAACATTCCCTTTCCTTTGGGATAGTAAGGCTCAATCCCATGCGCCTCACCGATTCGGTACATACCCCAGCCAGAGACAACAAGGAAGCGATAGTACGCATCAGCGTGATCCCTCGCCTGATTCCATTTCTCTGTCTTTACGGTACTTAGTGAAACAACAGCCATCAGAAACCCCAGAGTGACATAGAGGGATCTGGTTTCCGTTGTACACCCAATCCCCAGACATCACGTTGTGGGTCTTGCCACAAAACGCGCATTGCACAGTCCTTGCAGAAGTAACCATGCTTAACTTGTTTTGCTGCTTCTTTTTCGCAGTCATCACAAATTATCTTGTCCATATAATTCCACCAGAGCCTTGCGTGGTATCAACCAAGTGCCACCAACTCGCTCTGCCTCTAACTTTCCTGACTTGAGCATCCTGTACATCAGGTTAAGCTTTGTTTTATCATCTGTGCCAAACAGGATAAGACACGCTTCTTTCGCTGTGTATAACAGCTTTCCATCAGCACTTTTAAAATGGGATGTCATCATCATCTGTTTCCTTCACTGCTGGCTGATACTTCTGATTGATGGCATCACCGACAGGTCTAAGACCGCCCTGCGATATACCGTCAGCAATGTTGTCTTTTGATTCGTAATCTCTCACCTCAGAGATTGCTATCGACAAACTGTTGTCATCGTTTTCAAAGACTGCAACAGAATATCTTGAATCACCTCGCAAGTGTATGTCTGCTGGCGATCCATCTACAAATGGTTTCCAGTTACCGTTGCCATGTGTGCCTCGCTTATGGTCATCATTTGGAAACACTTTGATTGTGGTAACTTTAATATATCTTCTAGCCATTACGCTTCTCCTTTTAGTTGTTTCATTTTCTTCTGTATTCTATCTACAGCCATCTTTGCCAAATCAGGGTTGTGTTGCCTCATATGGGCAATCCCATTCTTAACATAATCAGTGTTACACCAAGCGATAAACTTAGCTTTTTCAGTGACCTCGCCTACCTTCTTGTTTACCTCACCAAAAAAGTCTTGCGTCTTGCGTACCTCTGGATCGTCATCACGCTTGGCTGGCACAGGGTTTTTTGGGTCAACAACAGGCTTATTCTCTGCTTCTGCCTGTGCTTCACGCTTTCGGCCTACACCGTCCATTTCGTTAGCAGACGCATACTCACCACCAGCTAGACCAATAGATGCAAGCGCACGGCCTACAGCAGATGTCTCACAGTTCTCTAGGGCTGATGTTTGATTGACATGGCCTTGTCCTCTTATCTCTTCAGCCATGCCAGAACCTACCACAATGCCATCAGAGTTTGTGATTGTAGCTTTGACAACTACACGCTGCCCATCATCAACAAGGATCTGTGTGTCCACACCGTACTCAGTACCATAGAACCGCCTAAACGCTTCCATCCGATGCACAACCTGTGTGTACATCTTACCGCCACGTTGCTTCACGCCATGAGTTTTGTTTAGCTCATGCACAAAATCCATGACGTTGCTAAAATTATTTTCCATTCTTTTTCTCCAACAATTCTGCAATCAACCGAACTGCAACTGTAAATGCTCTGACTTGATCATCCACAACCTTCTCAAGCTCTTCTATTCTATCCCCCATAACATCAATCCGCTGATGTATTTCCATTTCTGATTCAGTCATTTGCTTGCTCCCTGTAAAAATCTTTGTGCCACATAATATGTTGCTGTCTGCCTGATTCGGCCTTCTGCTTGCGGTCATCTACGCAGATGATCCCTTTCTCTTTTAACTGCTTGTATCTAGCAGTGATTGTGCTATATCGTAGATGCGGCAGTGCATCTACTATCTGGTCAGATATTGCTCCTGCCGCACCAAACCTTGCAATCGTATCAGCAACAATCCTCTCCATGTCACTCACAGGCAATGACTCAGCCGCATCGTGGCTAGTGTCTGGGTCATCACGCCTGACCAGTTTAAAAGCTGGTGTGTCAAATAGGTCATTCATCTGATTCTCCATACTTTTATGCACTCTTTGCCATCGTACATTACAGAGCGAGTGATAACGTCACCCTTTGCTGTACGCTTTAGAAACCCATAAATTCTTTGGGCTTGCTTTCTATCTGGGCAAATAACGTAATCATTTACATCAATGCTTTTGGCTATTTGTCTTGCTTCAGCCAAGGATGGATGACGATCTAAAGGGAAAGGTATCTGCCTACCTTCTTTAACGCCCTTGAGTTTTCCCCACAAAATATCAAACATTAGTCTCTCCATAATTGTCTTGCGAGTTCAAGTATATTTGGGCCGTGACGCCTTGCTATCTCGTTGAAGTCTGGCTGTACCAGACCAGCAAGTGTGTGCCAGTTGCCCCTTGCAGCCCTTACAAGATTTTGTGTGGTTTTCCATGATCGGACTGCATGATTGTAAGCACGTTCGAGACTTTCATCTGTCAGTGCTTCACAATTTGATGAATTGGCTATGTGATACCCTGATGCTGTAACATACAGCAGTGAGGGTGACTGACCTGACGCTTTCCCATAAACAGCCATCTGCACAGTCTGATTCCATGACGGTGTAGTTTGTGGCTTTGGTATGCGCCAACTTCTTGTGCCATCTTTTTTGGGTGGATTGCGTAACGGTAGCTGACATTTTGTATCAGCAAACTCACCGCCAGCATGGTAGTCTCTGTAATACATAATTTGAACATCAAGGCCATCTACCTTGTGCCAGCTTTGATGCTCACCCTCTAACAAGTTTGCTTTTGCTGACCATTCTTTTACGGCAGCAACAGCGTTCGCAACCATCTCTGGGATATGCTCACGAAAAGCCTCATGCTCCTCTGCATCTTTCTCTTCCCACGTTCGGGGCTTGTATTCATCATAACGTGACATTGTGTGACGGATTGCTTCTGCTACGGGCATACCTTCTTGCTGCCCAATAAGTTCATTATATTTATGAGTGCCTAAGATTAAATCAGCTCCACCTTGTATGCACGTTCCAGCGTTCATCCTAGCTGATCCAGGTGTACGCATATTGTGAACTTTTTGCAGCCATTTCTTCAACACCCACTCTGCTTTCTCTTGATTAGCCCCATAGGCACTATCATAGCTGTACCCAAAGTCATCATAAAAATCTGGTAAAGTCATGTCAATTCATTCCTAATCGTGTAAGATAGTGTAAGAAGTAATTATGTATTGACCAGTTGTCAATAATTATTTTAGGATAAAAGCATGAAGTTAAAACAATACATACGACAAGCAAGAATGACACAAACTCAGTTTGCAAAACAAACTGGCTTGTCTCTGTCTTCTGTAAGCCGCATCATCAGCGGTGAAAGACAACCAAGCCTGAGAGTGATGCAAATTATTTATCAGGCTACAGATGGAAAGGTGAGGGCAGATGACTTCTTTGCAGACTGACTGCATGAAATGCCAAGGCAAGGGCTGGGTTTATGTGCGTAACAACTTTGATCCAACGGGCGGTGATGTAGTGCCTGACACTTGCTGGGATTGCGATGGCACAGGTAAAGAGCCTGTTAAAGATCAACAAACTTTGGAGCAGATATTAAATGCAGGAGCAATCAAATGAGAGTAAGTTTCCGATCCTTTGTCGCTACTCGCATAAAGATAACCCTGTGCCTACTGGCTGGAAGTTTACTCTATTACATGGTCATCATGGCTACAATGGGTATGGTGTTTTGACTAAACCTAGCCCGTACATACTGCCAGAAGGCAATGTGCAGATTAGTTTTAGTGGCGGCAGAACATCAGCTTATATGTTGCATAAGATTCTTGAAGCTAACAATGGGCTGCCTGACAGGGCTGTTGTTACTTTTGCAAACACAGGCAGGGAAATGCCTGAGACGCTGGACTTTGTACATGAGTGCAGTCAGCGTTGGGATGTGCCTATCATTTGGCTAGAGTATGACAGGGTAGACGGCAAGGTAAGTTATGCAAAGGTTGGCAACAATTCAGCGTCAAGAAATGGAGAACCGTTTGAAAAATTAGTTAAACAAAGAAGGTATCTGCCAAATGCTGTTGCTCGATTCTGCACTACAGAATTAAAGATACTCCCTATGAAGCGTTATTTAACAAAAGAGTTAGGATGGAAAAACTGGTCAGCTTGCGTAGGAATGAGATCAGATGAATCACACAGAGCAAAAGCAGACAGTAAAGACAGATGGACATATTGGTATCCACTTGTTGATGCTGGCGTAACCAAACTTGAAGTAAATCTTTTTTGGTCATTGAATGACTTTGACTTGCAACTTGATAATTCTTCTGGTTCTACGCCTAAAGGCAACTGTGACTTTTGCTTTCTAAAAAGCGAGGCTACGTTAGCTGCTATGGCGAGGCAACATCCAGAACGTGCGGAATGGTGGATGCGGATGGAGCGTGAGTGCGGTTCTACGTTTCGCAAGGGCAGAAACTTAAATGAATTTGTAGACTTTGTACAACGTCAACAAGATTGGATTTTTGATGAACAAGGTTTCTTTTGCCAAGCAGATGATGGAGAGTGTACGGGATGAGGCAAAAGGATGACTTTTACCCCACACCCAGAGAGGCCGTAGAAGCCCTCATAGACGCTGAAAAGCTACCAAAGGATATCTGGGAGCCAGCTTGCGGTGATGGGGCCATCAGCAAGCCTTTAATCGCCAACAATCATAATGTTATATCTACAGACCTAAACGATTGGGGGTATGGCAAGTCAGGTGTTGACTTCCTCATGGAGTGTAAGCCACTTGCACCAGCCGTTGTAACCAATCCACCTTATAAGTTGGCTAACGAGTTTGTAATTAAGTGCTTGGACATGAAGCTGCCATATTTTGCCATGCTGTTAAGGCTAGCTTTCTTGGAAGGCAAGCAGCGCAGACAAGAGATATACAACAGGCAACCGCCAGCAAGAGTTCACGTTTTCTCTGAGCGTTTGACCATGTGGCGTGGCGATGAAGAACAGCCAGAGGGATCAACAGGTTTCATAGCTTTTGCATGGTTTGTTTGGGAACAGGGCAAGACAGATACAAGATTGGATTGGATATGACTATTGATATTAAAATAGGCGATTGCAGAGAAGTGTTGAAGCAATTTGATGCGGAAAGTTTTGACTGCTGTATAACATCACCACCTTATTTTGGTTTGAGAGACTATGGTGTTGATAATCAAATTGGCAAAGAAAAAACACCTACTGATTTTGTTTCTGAGTTGGTAAATGTTTTTGCAGAAGTGCATAGGGTTTTGAAACCTACAGCAACATTATGGTTAAATCTTGGGGATAGTTACTGCAACAGCAATGGGTACGCTAGGGCAAGTGCAGATTTTCAAAGGCAAGGAAGAAACAACGCATCTGCAAATGACAGAAATTTATCTGCACTGCATGATGATGGCTATAAAACAAAAGACTTGATTGGAATATCGTGGAAAGTTGCCTTTGCTTTGCAAGAGTTTGGATGGTATTTGCGTCAAGATATTGTATGGAGCAAGCCAAATCCTATGCCAGAAAGTGTTAGAGATAGATGCACAAAATCGCATGAGTATGTTTTCTTGTTAAGCAAACAGCCAAAATACTACTTTGATAATGAAGCAATAAAAGAAGATGTAGAGCAAGATTGGGGAACTAGGGACAGAACTAACGGCAAGTATCACAATGAAGGCACTGAGTTACAACCGCACACTGGTTTGACAAAATCTTATGAGAAAAGAAACAAAAGGTCTGTCTGGTCTGTATCATCAAAGCCTTTCTCTGGCGCACACTTTGCTACCTTTCCACCTGATTTAATAGAGCCTTGTGTTCTTGCTGGTTGTCCAGAAGGCGGTCATATCCTTGATCCTTTTGGCGGTGCTGGCACTACTGCGCTTGTTGCAGACAGATTTAAAAGAAACGCCACTTTGATTGAGTTAAATAACGAATATGCAGAGATTGCTAAGAACAGACTGCAAGGCGATGCGCCATTGTTTTCTGAAATAGAGGTGGCGTAATGGGCAAGAGAAGTAGAGACAAGGGTGCAGCTTTTGAACGCTGGCTGTGCAATGAGATCGATCAGCATTTAGGATTCAGACCAAAGCGCAACCTTTCTCAATACCAGACTAAAGGGCAGTCAGATATTATCATACCTGGCTTTGCAATAGAGTGTAAGGCATATGCCAAGGGTTACACTCATAAAGCTGATTGGTGGATGCAAGCTTGTGAACAAGCTGGGGATAATGAGCCTGTCCTTGTGTATAAGTATGACTATCAAGAGCCAAGGGCAGTCATTTCTCTTTCAGTTATCAACATCGATTACGACTATACAGGCATAACTTGCACCCTTTCTCTGCCAGATCTTTGGTATATAATTCGTGAAAAAATATCTGAACAGGGGCTTGGCGAAGAGAAAAATATATGATATTAAGATTTCTCTTTACATTGCTGTGCGGCAGAACTGCAAGGCAATGCCCCCTTTCTCTTCTTCTTTTTTATAAATAAAAAAAGCAATGCTCTGCATCATTGCAAAGCATTGCTCTTGTGCCGTGCGGCATTGATCTTTCTCTGCTAGTCTACGACTGCGTGTTTTTTGTACAGCATCACTAAGAGCTGCACTGGCTTGGGTATCTTTCTTTGACCATGTTCATAATAAAACACTGCCCTTTCTGATACGCCTAGCATTTGCCCAAATTTTTTAGCTGTAATTTTCAGCCTCTCTCTTTCGGCCTTAAATTCTTGTGGCGTCATTTCTTTATTCATGCTATCCCTTTCTCATGGCTCTTGATCCAGCCATGTTTGCTAGTAAAGGGTGGCCAGGTAATCCAACGACCTGGCCGCCCTTTCTCTTTTAGTCTGTTACCTGTTCAACAATTAATTGAGGCGATTGGCCTAACTCTTTTCCTGGCAGTGTTGTCCAGTAATGCATACCAAGATCAGCAATCTTCTGTGCCTCTTTCTTCGTTTCTATTGGATTAAATAGGCCGTAAACTATCCGTCCAGTGTCTTTAATCTTTACTACATACATTTTGATCTCTTTCTCTTTGCTAGTTATGCCATTACTGGCGATTTAAACGCCACTCAGCGTTTATCACTGCCTTGCCAGTGTATAAGTACCGACAAGGCAGACATAAAGGCTGTGAGGCTTTAAATCATCATTAAAACGGTAAATCCCCATATTGATGCCATGAAGACAAAACCAGCTAGTAAGTTTTCATATTTGATCAGAAAGTTGTTTATCTTTTTAAGCATTGTTGATCCTTTCCTATGCTTCTAGCTGATTGATATAATCATAAACGATTTGTTCGCCTATGATATAGGCATACATATTCACGATCTTTTCTGGACATGACAGATCGGTTGATACTTGCCCAAAATTGTCTTGTTCATATTCTTTGATCGTTTCTATTACATCAAAGACATGATCCCCTAGCCATTGCTTGGCCTGATATGTTCCTATGATGTAATAATCTTCGTTAAAAGCATAATGATGTAGATCGTCTATATTGTCATTGATCCACTCTTGGCCTTGATGCTCGATCGTTTCTTCTAGCCATGTATCAAAATGATCCTGTATTTCTGATTGCTTATAGTGTTTCATAGCTTTGATCCTTTTCTGTTTGCTATGTTGGCGTTATTGCCATTTCAACACCTTGTAAAAGATATTGAAAAGGCAAGGCCGTATTAAACGGCCTAACCAGTAATTCAAATCATTATCTACTTCCCCATTCAATCAGCGGGTTCGGAACATCATCAAATTTTTCTGGTTCACTTTCCATAATGTCCGAATGTCCCGCTTGGGTTATTTGACTAAACAGGTCGGTAAGTTCAGCAGGAATATATGCTGTAGCTGACCCGTCCTTATTGATTACTACTCTGATCGGTTTCATTTGTTTGATCCTTTTCCAAAGCTAAAGTCTTCACTTATTGGATAACCACAATCTTTGTTTGCACATTCGATTGCGGCTCTTGTGGTCATGCCAGACCTGTAATATTTCCACCAAGTCGCATTCTGAAACTCTTCGTCATGAATGCCAATCCCAGCGACACATAGTTGGCGGTTGCATTCTTTTGTAAACTTTTCATAGGTCATTAGTTTGATCCTCAATAGTTGTTTGCTATAATCTTATATATAGTGAACAGTGTTCACATTGTCAACAATAAAAATATATGATATTAAATATTGCATACATTGCCTGGCAAACATTCCATACATTATTAGGCAGACATTGCGGCCGGATCAGTCAGGTTTATTTTTGATTGATTGGTGTCGGATTTTCACAAAACTTTCACAGACAAGCGCACATTGCTTCACACGGCACTGCATAGCCGTCAACACTGCTTGTCATGTTGCCATGGCGGGGCCTTGCAAAATGGCGCCACACCCGAAACCGCGCACCACTCTACATATGTGTTAAATACTACGTTTACACACACAGTCTGAATGACTATGTTAAGGCATGGCAAAGCTTACAAAAACAAGGATTGATGACTTAGTTAGCATGATTATGGAAGGCCATAGTCTTGCTAGGTCATGTGCTGAGTTGAGTATAAGTAGGCGTAACATTTACAGCCGTATGGGCAAGGATGCTGAGTTAGAGCGTAGGATTAGAACGGCCCAGCAGCAGAGTGCTGAGAAGGCTGTTGAAGAGTTGGATGAGTTATACCAGCAGCGTTTGAGGGGTGAGAAGGATTATGACCCTAATGTGCTGAGAGATTATGCTACCCATGTTAGGTGGAAGGTTGGGAAGTTGTTGCCTGACAGGTATGGTGAGCAGAAGAACAGGGCCGGTGTTGAAATAGGTGATGGCACTGTTCGGATAGTCTGGGAGACGGGCAGTGAATAATATACATATATTCGTATCCCTAGGGTTAGGTATATTCGTATATGCAGGTTAAGATACCTTACAAGCCTAGAGTATTACAGGCTGAGATGCATGAGAGTTTGAAGCGTTGGAATGTGCTTGTGATGCATAGACGTTTTGGCAAGACGGTCTGGGCTGTAAATCATTTAATCAGACATTGTTTGACTTGCGAGTTACCAAGGCCGAGAGTTGCTTTTGTAGCCCCTACCTTTACACAGGCTAAGAGAATAGCTTGGGATTATGTAAAGTATTACGCCAGTGTAATACCAGGTGTTACTTTCAATGAGACAGAACTGCGTGTGGACTTTCCAAATGGGGGGCGGTTGATGCTGTTGTCGGCTGAGAATCCTGACAGCTTGCGTGGTATTTATCTAGACCTGTGTGTATTTGATGAGTTTGGGATGCAGAACCCTAGAGTATGGGGGGAAGTTGTAAGGCCAGCCCTGTCAGATAGAGAGGGGGCGGCTGTATTTTTAGGAACACCGGCAGGACATAATCATTTTTATGATTTGCTAGAGACTGCTAAGACTGAAACACAGAACGGCTCTGACCAGTGGTATTGGAAGATAGTCAAAGCATCTGAAAGCAATCTTGTTAAAGAAGAAGAGTTGGAAGCTGCCAGCAATCAAATGACGCTGGAGCAGTATGAGCAAGAGTATGAATGTTCGTTTACAGCAGCCATCATAGGTGCATATTATGGACGGTTGCTGACAGAGGCAGAAGATAACGGCAGGGTAACAAGAGTGCCGTATGATCCTGCATACCCTGTACATACCGCATGGGATCTGGGTATAAATGATAGCACAGCTATTTGGTTTGCACAGATATTTAGAAGTGGAGCAGTAAATGTCATTGATTATTACGAAAGCTCTGGAGTGGGCCTCGAACACTACGCAGAGATTTTGCGGCAAAAAGACTACCACTGGGGAGATCATCTCGCCCCCCACGACATCGAAGTCAGGGAACTCGGTACGGGCAAAAGCCGCCTCGAAACGGCGTTCAGCCTCGGCATCAGGTTTAAAGTCATCCCGAAAATGAAAGTTGCTGACGGTATCAATGCAGCACGTTTATTGATACCCAAGTGTCATTTTGACCGTGATAGATGCGCTGAAGGCGTAGAAATGCTCAAGCAATACAGGCAAGAGTGGGATGAACGTAAAAAAATATTTAGGGATCATCCAAGGCATGATTTCACAAGCCATGCTGCGGATGCGTTTAGGTATTTGGCTGTTGGGTTGGAGAATAGACAAAGTTATTCTAAGCCCCCTCAACAAGTCGCAGTTAATGAGTATAATCCGTTTACTTTGTAAAAAGTTGAAAAGATGATAGTATGGCATCAAACAAGGAGAATAGTCGATGACATTCCTAAGACCTAAAACAGTCACACCGCCCCCACCACCACCACCACCACCGCCCCCTATGCAGATGCAAGAGGAAGATACAGTTCGTGCAGAGGCTATGGCAGATGAGGCAGTAAGAACACAGCGCAGAAGACGAGGCCGTAGATCAACTATTGTTGCTGGCGGTTTGGTAGAAGGTGACGGATCTCCTTCATACGGTGGCACTCCAACCATACTGGGATAGGTTATGGACAAAAACTTTACCAAGGCTCTTGTTAGCAGATACGAACACGTAAAAACGCAAAGAGACAACTGGAACAGCCACTATCAGGAGTTGGCTGACTATATGCTTCCCCGAAAAGCTGACGTTGTTAAAAGTCGTTCCAAGGGCGATAAGCGCATGGAACTTATCTTTGACAGCACAGCTTTACAAGCCGTTGACCTGTTGTCATCTAGCTTACACGGTATGTTGACCAGTGGGGCTATGCCTTGGTTTCACCTTGACCTCAAAGAAGAAAATTTAGGCAGGGATGATGATGTAAAAGAATGGCTACAAGATACCAGTATGCGTATGATGAGAGCCTTCAATCAGTCAAACTTTGGTACTGAAGTGCATGAGATGTATGTTGACCTTGTTGTATTCGGCACAGGTTGTATGTTTGTTGAGATGGAAGAAGATGCCTTACGTTTTAGCACAAGACATATCTCAGAGTTTTATGTGCAGGAAAACCAGTTTGGCATAGTTGATACAGTATTCAGATCATACAAAAGCCCAGCACGACAGGTTGTGCAAAGGTTTGGGCAAGAGAATGTAACTGAATACATTATGAAGAAATTTCAAGACAAACCAGATGAAGACATCGAGTTGCTTCATATTGTTATGCCTAGAGAGGATAGAGATTCGGAAAAGATAGACAATAAGAATATGCCTTTCGCATCTATTTACATAGATATGGAATCATCTTCTATGTTGTCAGAGAGTGGCTTCCAAGAGTTCCCTTACATTGTCCCACGGTTTCTAAAGGCAACAGGTGAGATAATGGGGCGTTCCCCTGCTATGGTGGCGTTGCCTGACGTAAAGATGTTAAATCTTATGTCTAAGACCATCATACAAGCTGCTCAGAAACAAATAGATCCCCCTCTACTTGTGCCTGATGACGGATTCCTCCTCCCGATCCGAACACAGCCAGGGGGATTGAACTTCTTTAGAAGTGGTACAAGAGATACCATTACACCGCTGAACACAGGCGCAAACATCCCTATCGGTTTGAATATGGAGCAACAGCGCAGAGAAGCAATCAGGTCAGCGTTTTATGTAGACCAACTTCTTACAGGCGGTGGGCCAAACATGACTGCAACAGAAGTAGTGCAGCGTCAGCAAGAACAAATGAGAGTGATAGGCCCAGCCTTAGACCGCCTCAAGAATGAAATGCTACGTCCACTTATAGACCGTGTGTTCTCGCTCATGCTGAGAGCAAATATGTTGCAGCAAGCACCAGAGATATTACAGGGGCGTGATGTGGATATAGAATATGTATCACCACTGGCTCGTGCGCAGAAGTCAAGCGGTCTTAACAGTACCATGAAGGCGTTGGAAATACTTATGCCACTGGCGCAATCACTTCCTGTTGGCGATCACATAGACCCAGATGGACTGGTAAGGCACGTTACAGAAGCTCTTGGCGTTCCAAAGACTACACTAAGGTCAGAGGCAGAAATACAACAGACAAGACAGGCAAGAGCAGAAGAGCAAGCAAGACAGGCAGAGGCCATGCAAGATTCTGAAGATGTGCAGAATGTAGCACAACTTGCACAGGCTAGCAGAATGATAAGCAAGTGAACCAACAGACAGATAAACTAAAAGACCTGTATAAACAAACATTTAATACAGATAGTGGAAGTAAAGTCTTAGCTGATTTGGAAGCTAGGTGTAACTTTAGAACGCCTAGTTATGTTGCTGGCGATGCCAACGCAACAGCTTATGAAGAGGGCAAGAGAGCGGTCATTCTTCACGTTTACAACATGATGAGAGAGGAGCAATAATGTCATTAGAAAACACCGAACAGGTAGCCCAGCCAGAGGCAACCCCTGCACCAGCGGTAGAAACGCCAGCAGAGGTAGCGTCAGGTGGGTCTGGTAACGAGTTTTTGAACATGATACCAGAAGACTTGCGAGAGCATCCAAGTCTTTCACCTATCAAAGATGTGCCAAACTTAGCGAGGTCATACGTCAATCAGTCGAAGTTGCTGGGGGCAGACAAGTTGCCATTGCCAGCTAATCCAACAGATGAAGACTTAGACAGGATTGCTGACAGACTTGGTAGGCCAGAGGCAGCAACAGGGTACGAAATACCTGTAGATGGTCAGATAGTTACAGAAGATGTGGCAAAAGAGTTTTCAGAAATCGCTCACAAAAATCGTCTGACTCCATCTGCTGCTAATGCCATTCTTGAATATTACAAGGGTGCTGTTGAAAAGTCTGTGCAGGCAGACGCAGATGCAAAGCATCAGGCGCAAGTAGATTCTGTTGCAGCACTAAAAGCTGAGTGGGGTTCTGCTTATGATCAGAATGTGGAGAGAGCAAAAGCTGTAGCCAAAGAGTTTTCTGACGTTGAATCTATTACAAATATTGTTTTGGCAGATGGCACAAACTTGGGAGATCATCCAGAGTTTATCAAGACATTTGCAAAGTTTGCAGAGTTCAAACAATCTGTGACAAGTGAAGACACAGTTAAAGAAAGCTCACAGGTAAATCACATGACAAAGCAAACAGCGCAAGCTGAAGTAGATGCAATCATGCGAGGCCCAGATTACACTAGCAGAGATGCTATTGCCAGAGACAGGGCGGTTAATCGGGTGCAAGAGTTGATGGAAATCATACATGGATGAAGGTTTGACAAAAAAAGAAATTAGGTTGGAGTGTTTAAGACTTGCTGTTGAAAATGGCAAAAGTCGTGATATACTTCAACCACACCTACTTGCAGATTTGTACTACGAGTGGGTAATGCAGGGGAGCGAGGAAACTCGTCCTGATGACAATCGGAAAGACGAAGGCCGCAAGAAGGCCAAAAATTCTAGGAGTGTCCGAGCTATCGGGTAGCAATCTGCAAAATCAAATGTAACTTGGTAAAAGGAGACAGAGATGTCTATCGAAGTAACCACGGCATTTGTCCAGCAATACTCTGCAAACGTGCAGATGCTATCACAGCAAAAAGGTTCTCTTTTGCGTGATGCTGTGCGTGTAGAAAGTATGCAGGGCAAAAATGCTTTCTTTGATCAGGTGGGCAAGGCAACAGCGCAGAAGCGTACAACTAGACACGCCGACACTCCCCAGATCGACACACCCCATGCAAGGCGTCGCGTGACCCTTGTGGACTACGAATATGCTGATCTAATCGATGAGCAAGATAAAGTTCGTATGTTGATTGACCCGACATCCGCTTATGCACAGGCCGCTGCTTTTGCACTGGGCAGAGCGATGGACGATGAAATCATCTCAGCAGCTTTAGGCACAGCATTTACTGGTGAGACAGGCAGCACATCAACTGCGCTTCCTGCTGGTCAGCAAATTGCTAACGGTGGTACTGACTTGACTGTTGCAAAGCTACGGACTGCTAAGAAGACCCTAGACCTTGCATCAGTTGATCCGTCAATCCCACGCTACATTGCTTGTGGGCCTGATCAGATTGAAGCATTGCTTGGCGACACAAACGTCACCAGCAGCGATTTCAACACGGTCAAGGCTTTGGTACAAGGTGAAGTCAATCAGTTTATGGGCTTCAACTTCATCACAACAAATCGTCTGTCAAAGTCTGGCAACATCCGTTCATGTTTTGCATGGGCAGAGGATGGTCTTGCTCTGGCGATTGGTAAAGATGTCATGGCAAGAATTGATGAGCGTGCCGACAAAGGTTACGCAACTCAGGTCTACTATTGCATGAGCATCGGCGCTACTCGCATGGAAGAAGAAAAAGTTGTCCAGATTGACTGTGACGAATCGGCTTAAAGGAGAGTGATCGATGACTACTAGAAACTCAACTCTCGTTGAAAACTTTGAAGCCACCCCACAGGTAGCCAATGCGCCTCATAACCTACACGGTGTTGTCCGTGTGGCACAGGGCAACATTGCCTTACTTGCTGGTGATAGCACTGACAATGACATTGTTATGCTTGCACCAGTCCCAAGCAACGCAAGCATCAAGTCGCTTCAAGTTGGCTCAGACAACTTAGGCGGTAGCTGCACATACAATGTGGGCATCTACACTGACGCTGGTGTTGTGAAGGATGAGGACTTTTTTGCTACATCTGTGGCTGATGCCGCTGCTCTTGCTGAGTTGCGTTATGAGGCAGCAGACCTAAATACTACAGGTCAGCAGTTGTACGAAATGGCTGGAGATAGCGATGATCCGGGCGGTTACTACTACATTGCGGTGACATTCAACGCAACTGGTGGTACAGCCGGAGACATGGCGTTCATCATCGAGTATGTGGTGAACTAAAAAGATTGAGAGGGCGGTGCAAGCCGCCTTCTCTTCTATGGTAGGG
>ERZ869936.556-NODE-556-length-34164-cov-6.871911_pt1 | contig 34164 bp, 24 predicted proteins | sample MGYA00520876_ERZ869936 | MGnify/ENA primary metagenome ERZ869936 (study PRJEB32218, sample SAMN09650985) | biofilter metagenome | isolation source: enrty point of leading RO module | place: Saudi Arabia: Thuwal, RO plant located on Red Sea | collected 2016-02-17 ... | reverse complement strand
GGCGGCGGCGGCGGCGGTGGCGGCGGCGGCGGTGGCGGCGGCGGTGGCGGCGGTGGCGGCGGACTGTTCCCGTACGCGAGCTTGTTGAAGAACTGGTTCAGTTCCTCGGCCACCTTCAGCGTACCGGCGACCGACGGGTGGCAGCCGTCGGCAACGAAATCGCCGCGCTCGTAGAACAGCCCGTCGTCGCGTGCCGTTTCGCCCGCCCAGATGTACGGGCCGACGAACCATTTCGTCTCGTCGGCGACGGCGCCCTCGACCGCGAGAATCGTGTTCCAGGCAAACGGCTCCGGGTTCGCCGGGTCGCACCAGCCGCCGTAAACGCGCGACGAGTGGAAGCCGCCGATCAGGTTCGGGAAACGCGCCTCGGCCTGGTCCTGGATCTGCTCGAGGTGGTCCTGAAGTACGGCCGTCTCGGCCTCCACGGTGCAGGGATCCGGGCATTCGTAGACGCGCGTCGCGTTCTTGCCCCACATGAGCACGACGTCCTCGTTCGTGTAGCCGGCCAGCCGGATCTCGTTCTCGACCTCGCCCCAGTACACGTCCGGCTGCTCGGTGATGTCGCGGGTGTCCCAGCCCGAGCGGGCGCCGTTGACGATCGGGATCGGGATCGTGCTGACGCTCTGCCAGCCGCCGGCGCCGCCCGGCGGCGAACCGCTGCACTCGTAGTTCGCCTGGCTCATGCCGAAGCAGAGGATTACGCCGTCGAGCGGGATGGACCCGAGGTCCGGCGGGGACCCTTCGTCGGGATAGCGCGGCTCGTTCGAGGTCTGGGCATGCGCGGACAGCGCGACACAGACGGCGGCGGCGACGGGTGTCAGCCGGAAAGCGGCTCGTGCGGGCATAGGCGGTTTCCCCGATAGCCGCCACGGGAAGGGGCGGCAAACGCGCGGAGTATAACAAAGCGCAGGGCCGCAACCCGGGCGCCGCGAAAGCGGCTTATGTCAAGCCGGGCGGCGGGCGCAGCCGCCTCAGCCGGCCGCGTCGACCCGCTTCCTGAGCGCCTCGACGGTGCGCGCGGCGGTGCGGCCGTCCCAGAGCTCCGGGCGCCGGCCGTGCTTCCAGCGGCCGCCGACGGCGTCGGCGAGGTGTCCGGCCAGCGATTCCGCGCGGGCCAGGACGTTCGTGCCCTCGCTGATCGTGATCGGCCGCTCGGTATTCTCGCGCAGCGTGATGCAGGGAATGTCGAGGTAGGTCGTTTCCTCCTGCAGGCCGCCGGAATCCGTGATGACGACACGTGCGCCGGTCACGAGGTTCATGAAGCGGATGTAGGGCAGGGGCTCGAGCAGCCTGACGTTGGCCGCCGAGGCCAGGCGGTCCTCGAGTTCGAAGCGGCGCAGCCCGGCGAGCGTGCGCGGGTGGGCAACGAAGATGACCGGTACGGTCCGCGAGGCCGCGAGCAGCGCGTCCACGATCGGTTCCAGCGTCTGCAGCGAGTCGACGTTGGATGGCCGGTGCAGCGTCACCAGCGCGTAGCCACGTTCCTCGAGACCGTGTTTGCGGCGTTCGTCGCTGGCCTCGACGCGCTCGCGCAGCATCTCGAACGAGTCGATCATGATGTTGCCGACGCGGTCGATCCGCTCGGCCGGCACACCTTCGGCGACGAGGTTCTCGTCGGCATCGGGCGAGGGCGTCCACAGCACGTCGGCGATCGCGTCGGTGATCAGCCGGTTGATTTCCTCCGGCATGCGCCGGTCGCGGCTGCGCAGGCCGGCCTCGAGATGCGCGACCGGGATCCACAGCTTCGCTCCGACCTGGGCGCAGGCTGCCGTCGAGTTCACGTCGCCGACGACGACGATCCAGTCCGGGCGATGCTCGTCACAGAGCTTCTCGTAGGCCATCATCACGCCGCCGGTCTGCTCGGCGTGCGTGCCGCTGCCGACGCCGAGATGAAAGTCCGGCCTGGTGATGCCGAGATCCTCGAGGATCGCGTCGGACATGTTGCGGTCGTAATGCTGCCCGGTGTGCACGAGCACGGGCGTCGCCCAGTCACTGGCTTTCAGCGCGTGCATGAGCGGCGCGACTTTCATGAAATTGGGCCGCGCGGCGGCGATCAGGTGGACCTTACACGACGTCATGGATTCGCTTCCGGATGAATGGCTGGCCGGTGTCCCGGATCGTTGGTTCGTATCGACGCAGTGCGCCGCCCGAGGCCGGTGGCAGCGTGGGTCCGGCGCCGATCGCGGGACCCGATGCCGGGGGCCGCGACGCCGGGCTTGCGTATTCTGCAGGCTCTGAAATGATGCGAACCAATGACTTCAGGACAACGGGCTGATGTGAGTCGGCTGCGACGCGCGACGGGGCGCAGGATAAACGATGTGAAAAACTCAGGAAAGCGAAGCGCGCCGTGAGCCTCTCTCCTGCCATCGTCGGTTACCTGGCCGCCGCGGTCCTGTTCCTGCTGCTCGCAGCAGCCGTGCTCACGACCTGGCGTCAGCGCTTCCGCGGCTCGTCGCTGGCGCTGGCGACGCTTGCGACCGCGGGCTGGGGCGCTGCGCTCGCCTGGTCGGCGGACGCCGCGCATTTCTCCGGTGACCTGCTGTTCGCGGCCGAGTTCCTGCTCGACGCCGCCTGGCTGCTGTTCCTCGCGTCACTCCTGGCCGGCGGCCTGATGACGCAGCGGGTCTGGGTCGTACGCAATGCGGGCGTGCTCCTCGCGCTCGCGATCCTGGCGCTGGGCCTGCTCGCGGCGCACTTTCAGGCGTTGCGGGCTGCCGGCGTCGCGCCGGGGGACGTGCTGGTGTTCGGCTCGATCCTGACGTCGCTGTACGCGCTCGTGTCAATCGAGCAGATCTACCGCAACGCGCGCGACAACCAGACGGCGGAGCTCAAGCACCTCTGCCTCGGTCTTGCTGCAATCTTCGGCATCGACCTGTTCCTGTACTCCAACGCGTTCGTCAGCGGCGAGCTGTCCGCCGTGCTCTGGGAAGCGCGCGGTTTCGTCGTCGCGATGTGCGCGCCGCTCGTGGCGCTGTCCGTGCACCGGCGCCGCGGGCACAGCCGCGGCCTGTTCATGTCACGCCGCGTGATCTTCTACACGGCGACGCTGGTCGCGGCCGGCGTGTATTTCCTCGTGATCTCGGCGGCCGGCTACCTGGTGCGGAACTTCGGCCTCGACTGGTCGGGCGTATTGCAGATCGTGCTGCTCGCATCCTCGATCCTGCTGTTCGTCGCGCTCGCGATGTCGGAGCGGTTGCGCGCTCGCCTGCGCGTGTACATCGTCAAGCATTTCTTCGAGAGCAAGTACGACTATCGCGAGGAATGGCTGAAACTGAACCGCACGCTGAACGACAGCGCGAGCGACCTGCCGCTGCGCAAGCGGGCCATCGAGGCACTCGCGAACATCGTCGGCTCCGCCGCCGGCACGCTGTGGCTGGCAGCCGAGCCGGGGGACGACTACGTGCCGGTCGCGGCCTGGAACATGCGCGCGCCGGCAGGCGTGCTTGCCCACGACGGGCCGTTCCCGAGCTTCCTGCGCAGCAAGGGCTGGGTCGTCGACGTTGAGGACCTGCTGGCGCAGCCGGATCGCTACGCGCAGGCCGACGGCAGCGAGGTCAGCACAGCGCTCGGCGACATCCGCATCGTCGTGCCGCTGGTACAGGAGGGCCGGCTGGTCGGGCTGGTCGGGCTCACGGCGCCCAAGAACGCACCGAACTTCAACTTCGAGGACCACGACCTGCTGAAGACCGCCGGCAACCAGGTCGCGGGCTACCTCGTGCAGGAGGCGGCGACCGAGCGCCTGGCGGAGAGCCGCCAGTTCGAGGCCTTCAACCGGCTGACGGCCTACGTCATGCACGACCTCAAGAACGCGGTCGCGCAGCAGTCGCTGGTGGTCAAGAACGCCGAGAAGCACAAGCGCAACCCGGAATTCATCGACGACGCGATCGAAACGATCAAGGGCAGCATCGGCCGCATCCGCAACGTCGTCACCCAGCTGCAGCAGGGCGTCATGGACACGCATGCCGATCGCGCCGACCTCGGCAAGCTGATCCTGCAGGCGATCTCGATGAGCGCGGACCGCAAGCCGGTGCCGGTCGCGCGCCTGCCCGACGAGCGCCTGTTCGCGCTGGTCGACAAGGATCGCCTGCAGATGGCCCTGTGCCACGCGATTCGCAATGCGCAGGACGCGACGCCGGCCGACGGCACGATCGAGGTGCGGCTCACGACGGAGAATGGCGCCTGCGTCATCGGGGTGCGCGACACGGGGCAGGGCATGACCGCGGAATTCGTGCGCGAGCGCCTGTTCCGGCCGTTCGACAGCACGAAAGGCACGCAGGGCATGGGCATCGGCGCCTACCAGATCCGCGAGACCGTGCGCGCGGCCGGCGGCGACGTCCGCGTCGAGAGCGCGCCCGAGGCCGGCACGACGCTGTACCTTACCTTGCCGCGGACCGCGTGATAGCGTAGCCCGCCCGCGCAGCCGCCCGACACTTCCGCCATGCCCGACGATGTCCGCGAGCCGATACTGGTCCTGAGCCAGGATTACGAGCTGTTCTTCGGCGACAGCGGCAGCGTGGAAAACTGCCTGCTGCGGCCGACGCAGCTGCTGCTGGACTACGGCCGCCGGAGCGGCGTGCAGATCACCTTCTTCGTCGACGCGGGCATGCTCGCGGCCTTCGACCGCCACGCCGGGTCGTCGCCCGGCCTGCAGCGCGCGGCCGACACCGTGCGCCGGAATCTCGAGGAGGTCGCCGCCGCGGGCCACGAGATCGGGCTGCACGTGCACCCGCACTGGGAAGACACCCGCTGGCAGGACGAGCGCTGGGATTTCTCGGCGACGCGCTACCAGCTGCGCGACTTCGACGACGACGAGATCGAGGACATCTTCCGCCGCTACCACGGCCTGCTCCAGGCACTGACGCCGGACCCGGTGCAGAGCTACCGCGCCGGCGGCTTCTGCGTCGAGCCCTTCGGCCGTATCGCCGGCGTCATGCGCGAACTCGGCGTGACCATAGAAAGCAGCGTCGTGCCCGGTGCCGCGCTCGTCGACCCGGACAAGGGCTTCGATTTCGCCGACCTGCCGGACGCTCCGTGGTGGTTTTTCAGCGACACGCCGGCGCGCCCGCTGCCGGACGGCGAGTTCATCGAGATCCCGGTCACGCCGTGCCGGTTGACCCGCGGCTATTACTGGGGCCGCCTCGCCCGGCGGCTGCAGTCCCGGCTGCAGGGTCCGGGCGCCGGCAGCTCGCAGGCGGGCGACGGCCGGTCGAAGGCGATCGGTCGCACCGAGGTTCTGCGCCGGCTGTTCGGACGCAGTCTCGTCTCCGAGTTGTCCGTTGACGCGGCCAAGGCCCCGGTGCTCGGGCGCCCGGAGATTCGCGGCCAGCGGCGTCGCTGTTGGCACGTGATGGGCCACCCGAAGCTGCTGTCGGCGGAGGCGCTGGACGAACTCGAGGCGTTCCGCGCCGCGCAGGGCATCGCGACCTCGCTCGGGGTCACCGCGCTGGCGCAGCGCCTGCGCGGCTAGGACTCCCGGGCGCGCCGACAGCAACGTCCGGCGAGGCCGCGACGACCACGTCCGGCCGACAACGTGCGGCGGTTGCGCGCCCCTGTGTGACGCAGTTCGCAATTCCACAAATCCTCCCGTGCAAGACAGACAGCGCCATGGTGCTGCGATAAACTGCCGCGGCGGTGCGTCGAGGGAACCGGCGCCGCGTCGCTGCAGGCGCCGCATGCGCCGCCAACCACCACGATGGAACGCTGACGGGACGGAATGGCCTCCGATCGGGATACACTGCTGAGCGCGTTCGCCGGCGCCGAGACTCGGTCTGCGCACCGGGTCCTCGTGGTTTCGCTCGCGCTGATCGCGGCCCTGGTGCTCCTCTACTGGCAGACCTTCGCCTGGCTCGTGGCCGAATGGTCCTCGTCCACGACGCGCCTGTCGCACGGCTTCCTGCTGGCCAGCGTCACGCTGTTCCTGCTGGTCCGCTCCGCGCTGCGCGTGGAACCCGCAGCCCTGGCGCCGGCATGGCCGGCATTACTGCCGCTCGCCGCAGCGTGCTCGCTGTGGCTGCTCGGGCACGTCGCCAACGTCGCGGTCGTCGAGACCCTGGCCTTGCCCTTCATGGGATTTTTCGCATTGCACGGCGCGCTCGGTTTCGCTGCGGCGCGGCGCTTCGCCTTCGCCGTGTTCTTCATCTTTTTCGCGCTGCCGGTCTGGGAATATGCCGAGCCCGTCTTCCAGGGACTGACCGTGGTGGTGGTGACGGTGCTCCTCGAGCCGCTCGGCGTGCCGGCGCTGATCGATGGCAACGTCGTGCACATCGGCAGCGGTTCGCTGCAGATTGCGAGCGGCTGCAGCGGCGTGACGTTCATCATCGTCGCGCTCGCACTGACGACGCTGTACGGCCACCTGTTCATCGACAGCCGGCGCTCCCGGCTGCTGCTCGTGGTCGCGGGTTTCGGCATGGCGTTGCTCGCCAACTGGATCCGCGTGTCCGGGGTCATCGCCATCGCCCACGCGACGCGCATGCAGAGTTCGATCGTCGAGGATCACCACGCGTTCGGCTGGGCCATCTTCGCGCTCGGGCTGCTGCCCCTGTTCCTGTTCGCGCGACGCCTCGAGGATGCCCCGGCGGAGCGTGCGACGCACCCGGCCGGCGCGGCTGAGTCCGGCGGCCCGCCGCGCATCTCGTGGGCGGCGCTCGGCGCCGTGCTCGCCGTGCTCGCGGCGGCGCCGCTGTGGTCGGCGCGACTCGATGCCGCCGCGGTCGACCGCAGTATCCACTTGGCGCTGCCGGCCGGTCTCGCGGGCTGGCGCGGGCCGGCGCCGGCGGTAGTCGCCTGGCAGCCCAGGTATCACGGCGCATCGTCGGGCACGACCGTGAGCTATGCCGACGGCAGCGGGCGCCTGTACGTCTACAGCGGCGTGTACCTGTCGCAGTCGCAGGGTCGTGAGCTGATCTACCTGCACAACAGCGTGGCCGGCGACTTCCAGGCGCCGCGCGACGCGCGGGACCGGGCCAGCGTGGCCGGTATCGAGGTCAACACGCAGACCGCGCACGAAGGCGCCCGGCCGTGGCGCATCTGGTACTGGTACGAAATCGCGGGCGATCGGGAAACCGACGAAACGCGGTCCAAGTTGCGCCAGGCCCTGGCCGCACTCGGCGGCCCTGCCGTCGCGGGCGTGTTCGCGCTCGCGGCGCCCTGCGACACCGACTGCGCCGCGGCCGACCGGCGGCTGGCCGGGTTTCTCGAGACCGCGGCCGACCGGCTCTGGCTGGACCGGGTCGTCATGACGCTTGAGGTGAAAGAATGAGAAAACTTGGGTGGCTGGCTATCGTGCTCAGCACCGTCGCGATGGCGGGCTGCGGCATGCTGGTGTCCGACGAGGAGCACCTGTCCGCGGCCGCCGCGCTGATGGACGAGGGCGATTACCGCGCCGCGGAAATCCGCGTGAAGAAGGTACTCGGCCGCAGTCCGGACAACGCGGCAGCCCGCCTGCGACTGGCGCGGATCCACCTGGGACTGAACGACGTCGCGAGCGCAACGAAGGAACTCGAGCGCGCCGAGGAGCTCGGCTCCCCGGCAGCCGAGGTAGCGCGGCTGCGACTGCGACTGCTGGCGGCGCAGGGCCAGTACACCGAATTGCTGGCAGCGCTCGGCATGCTGTCCGATGAACTGCCGGAGGCGACGCAGCTCGAGTTCCGCGGGCTCGCCCTGGTCGGCCTGCGCAACGGCGAGGCCGCGGAGGAGACCTATCGCGCCTGGCTGGCATTGGAGCCGCAGAACAACGACGCCGCGGTCGGGCTGGCCAAGGCACGCGCGATCCAGGGCGAGATCGACGAGGCGCTCGCCGCGCTCGACGCGGTCGTTGCCAGCGATCCCGGGCATGCCGACGCCTGGCTCGGGCTCGCCAACCTGAATTACAGCCGCAGCGAATACGCCAAAGCGCGCGATGCCTACCGGTCGTCGCTTGCCGCCCAGCAGCCGCAGTCCGATGTGCAGCGCACGATCATCACGCTGATCGGCCTGGCCGACGCGGACCTGATGCTGCAGGACGCGAACTCGGCGCGCACGACGGTCGACCTGCTGTCCCGCTACGCCCCCGACGCGCCGCAGACGCTGATGCAGGCGGCGCGGCTCGCCCAGCTGGAGCAACGTTTCGCCGAGTCCGCCAGGATCCTGCAGAAGCTCGACCAGATGCTGCCCGACAACCTGCGCGTGCTGACGATGCTGGCGGTGGCGCAGTGGCGCCTCGGCAACGTGCAGCAGGCGGCCAGCCACCTGTCGCGGGTCATCGCGCTGTCGCCGAACAACCTGCACGCCCGCAAGATGCTCGCCCAGTTGCAGCTGCAGCAGTCCGACACGGCGGCCGCGCTGAACACGCTGGACCCGCTGCTCGACCTCCAGGAGGGCGACCCGGAGCTGTACGGCCTGCTCGCGATCGCCGACCTGCAGAGTGGCGACGCCGGGCGGGCGATCGAGCGCCTCCGGGCCGCGTTGCGGTTGAATCCCGACGATCGCGACAGCCGCTTCCAGCTGGCGGAAGTATTCCTGCGCACCGGTCAGCCGGGCGAGGCTGTCGAGGTCGTGGCCGCTTTGCCGGCGACTGCGTCGGGCGGCGACTTCCGGCGCGAACGAATCCTGCTCGCGGCCTACGATCAGCTGCGCGAGACGACGACGGCCGCCGCGCTGGTCGAGCGCCTCGCCGGGCTTTCGCCCCCGGACCCCGCGGCATTGAACCTGGCTGCGGAATTCCGCATCCAGACCGGCCGCACCCGCGAGGGCCGTGCCTTGCTCGAACGCTCGCGCGAGGTAGACCCGGAGAACATCGACACGCTGCTGCGACTTGCGCAGCTCGAGATCAGCGAAAACCGCCCCGAATCGGCACGCTCGCTGTACGAGTCCGTCGGCCACCTCGACGCCGACAACCTGGCGGGGCTCGTCGGCATGGCCCGGGTCTCGCTGGACAGCGGCGACGAGCGTGCCGCGATCGAGTTCCTGCAGCTGGCCGCCGACGCCCACCCGGCCGAGGTCATTCCGCGCGTGCTGCTGGCACGTACCTACTACGAGACCGGCAATCTCGACGCGGCCGAGTCGCTGGCGCGGGAAGTCGTGCAGCTGGACCCGCGCAATGCCGCCGTGAATCGTTCCCTCGGCCGGCTGCTGATGCAGGTCGGCGCGCTCGAGGAGGCCCGGGCGCAGTTCCAGCTGGCGGCCGAGAACGCGCCGCGCTCGCTGCCCGCGCTGCTCGACCTGGCGCACTTCCTGATCGCGCAGGGCGAGCACGGCGCGGCGCGCGCCGCGCTCGAGCGTGCCGTGGCACTCGAGCCGGGCTCGCGCTCCGCGCAGGCGGCGCTGGTCTTTGTTGATATTGCGCAGGGTCGCGCCGGCGCCGCCGCCGAGCGGCTCGCGCTGCTGCGCGAGGCATACCCGGGCGACGTAGCGCTGCGCATCATGCAGGGCGAGGTCCTGTTCGCCGAGGCGCGTTACCGCGAAGCGGCCGCGGAGTTTTCGCGGGCCGTGGCCGAGGGGGCGGGGCTCAACACGGTGCTGCGCCAGGTCGAGTCGCTGCGGCGCGCCGATGCCGGCGCCGACGCCCTGCAGCCGCTCGAGCGCTACAGCGACGACAACCCCGAAGACCTGCGGGCACTGTCGCTGCTTGCACAGCTTTACCAGCAGCAGGGCGACGGCGACCGGGCGCGGGCCGTCTACGAGCAGGTGCTCGCCTCGCGGCCGCAGGACCCGGTGCTGCTGAACAACCTCGCCTGGGAATACCACCAGGCCGGCGACTACGGCCAGGCGCGTGCGCTCGCCGAGAAGGCCCACGAGCTGCAACCGGCGTCCGGCAACATCGCCGACACGCTGGGGTGGATTTACCGTAGTATTGGAGAACTCGAAAAAAGCATAACAATGCTTCGCAAAGCCGTAGAACTTGCGCCAAATAATGCCGAAATCCGCTACCACCTCGCCGCCGCGCTCGCCGACGCGGGCGAGAGCGCCGAGGCCGCGCGGATTCTTTCAGAAATACTAGAATCGAATCAGGTATTTACCTCGCGCGTCGAGGCGGAAGCACTGCTTGCGAAGCTGTAATGACGAGGAGACAGACCATCGTGACGGATGCCCCCTTTATTCGCTCCATTGCCGCCCGGCTGGCGGCTCTCGGCGGCTGCCTGCTGCTCGCTGCCTGTGCCGGCGGTCCGACGATACCGGCAGAACAGTGCCCGGTACCGCGCGCAAGCCTCGAGGATTATGTCATTGGCCCGGGCGATTCCCTGCAGATCGTCGTCTGGCGCAACGAGGAACTGTCCACCACGATCCCGGTGCGCCCGGACGGCAAGATCACGACCCCGCTGGTCGACGACATGGTCGCCTCCGGCAAGACGCCCTCGCAGCTCGGCGCCGACATGGAAGAGGTGCTGGGCGAGTACCTGCGGACGCCCGAAGTGAGCGTCATCGTGACCCAGCAGGGCGTCACCAACCAGATCCAGGTCGTCGGCGAGGTCGCCTCGCCGCAGGCGCTGTCCTACCGCGAGAACCTGCGCGTGCTCGACCTCGTCGTCGCCGTCGGCGGCTTGAGCGATTTCGCCGCCGGCAACCGCGCAAACCTCGTACGCCAGACCGCTAATGGCCAGGTCGAGTGCCGCGTCCGCATCAAGCGGCTGATGGCCGGCGACATGAGCCAGAACATCAACGTGTATCCCGGCGACGTGCTGGTGATCCCGGAGACCCGTTTCTGATGCAGGATCTCGTCCAACAAATCCGTCGCGAAATCCGCGGCACCTGGCGCTACCGCTGGTACGCGATGGCGGCGGCGTGGCTGATCTGCCTGCTCGGCTGGGGCTTCGTCCTGTCGATGCCGGATATCTACCAGGCGAACGCGCGCGTCTACGTCGACGCCGACTCGAGGCTCGCCGAGGTCGTCGGCCAGGTCGGCGTTCCGCCCGGCGTCGGCTCGCGCGTCTTCGTCGTGCGCCAGGCCATGCTCGGACGACCGCAGCTCGAGCGCGTCGCACGCGAAACCGATCTCGACCTGCGGGCCACGAACGAGGAAGAGAAGGAAATGCTGCTCGCGTCGCTGCGCGAGAAAATCAGCGTCACGACCGGCCGCAGCTCTAACCAGGCGCAGAACCTGTACTCGATCAGCTTCGAGGATCACGACCGGGCGATGGCGATCTCGGTCGTGCAGACGCTGCTCGATACCTTCGTCGAGGACGTACTCGAGCTGAAGCAGCGCGGCGCCGCAGAGGTCTCGGGTTACCTGCAGGATCAGCTGTCGCACTACGCCGGGCTGCTGTCACAGTCCGAAGCCAACCTCGCGGACTTCAAGAAGCGTTACGTCGGCCTGCTGCCCGGCGAAAACGGCGGCATCTTCGAGAAGTTGCAGATGGAAATGGACACGCTGAAGCAGCTGCGCCTGGACCTGCAGATCGAGCAGGACCGGCGCGACGAGCTGCGTCGCCAGCTGACCACGACCAACGCGATGCTGCCCGAAGGCGCCGAGGGCGCGCTCGGCGTCGGCGTGCCCGGCGGCGAAACGGCCGCCGCGATCAAGGCGCTGCAGGCGCGGCGTGCGGAGCTGCTGCTGACGTTCACCGAGAAACACCCGGACGTGATCGCGATCGACGAGCAGCTCGAGCAGCTGGCCGCCCAGCGGCGGGCCGAGCTCGAGGCGCTCAGGGCTTCGGGCAACGGCATGGAGGGCGTGGCCAACGCGACCAACCCGGTTTACCAGAACGCGCAGATCGCGCTGAACGAGGCGGGCGTGAAGATCGCCGGGCTGCGTAGCCAGATCGCGCAGCGCGAGGCAATCGTCAACACGCTGAACTCGCAAATCAACACGATCCCGGAGATCGAGGCCGAGTACTCGCAGCTGACCCGCGACTACGACCAGTATCGCTCGCTGTACAACGAACTCCTGCTGCAGAAGGAGCGCGAGCGCCTCGGCTCCGTCGGCGAGGAGCGCGACGTCGTCAGCTTCAACGTCGTCGAGCCGCCGTCGGCGACGTTCGACCCGGTCGCGCCGCAGCGCGGCATCCTGCTGATCGGTGTGCTGATCGCCGGCCTCGGTGCCGGCGGCGCGCTGGCCTTCCTGGTTCACCAGCTCAACCCGGTGTTCCACGACGCCGAGACGCTGCAGCGGATCGCCGGGCGCCCGATCCTGGGCGTCGTCAGCCGGACCTGGCTGGAGCGGGTGCGCGCGGGGCGGCGCATGGACGTGACCAAGTTCGCCGCGGCTGCAGCCGGGCTGGTCGCGCTGTTCCTGTGCGCGGTGATGTTCCAGGAGCCGGGCACGGAGCTCGTGCGCACGTTGATGATGGCGGCCAGCGGATGAGCAGGAGACAGGGATGAGCAAGATCCAGGAAGCATTGCGCCGAATCCAGTCCGCGAAGCCCGGCGGCGTGCCGCGCCCGACGGCGGACCGCGAGGCGGAATTGCAGATCGCGAAGCTCGCCGCGCGGCAGGCGCAGGCCGAGGGCGCGGTGCCGTGCTTTTCGCAGTCCGCGCATACGCTGCACGTCGACGCAGATGCGCTGCGCGATGCCGGGCTGATCCCGCCGGACGAGGATTCCAACCAGCTTGCCGCCCAGTACCGGCAGATCAAGCGGCCGCTGATCCGGCACGCGTTCGGCAAGCGCGCCACGAAAGTCGCGGACGGCAACCTGATCATGATCACCAGCGCGCTGTCGGGCGAAGGCAAGACCTTTACCAGCATCAACCTGGCGCTGAGCATGGCGCGCGAGCGCGATCACTCGGTGATCCTGGTCGACGCGGACGTCGCGAAGCCGCACATCAGCCGGATCTTCGGCATTGCCGAAGAGCCCGGCCTGCTGGACGCCATCGAGGATGCCGGGCGCAGCGTCGCCGAGCTGATCATGCCGACGGACATCGACGGCCTGTACGTGCTGCCGGCCGGACAGCCGCGGCCGCACGCGACGGAGCTGCTGGCGAGTTCCCGCATGGAGCAGATCGTTCAGGAGCTCGGCACGATAACGCACGAACCGATTGTAATTTTCGACTCGCCTCCGCTGCTGCAGACCAGCGAGTCGAGCGTCGTTGCCAGTCTCGCCGGCCAGGTCGTGGTCGTCGTACGGGCCAATCACACGTCGCACGATGCGCTGCGCGCCGCGATGAAATCGCTGGGCCCGGACCGGGCCGTGAGCATGGTCCTGAACCAGTGCCGCGATGCAGGGCAGACATTCCAGTATGGCTACGGCTACAGCTCGGAAAAGTCCCGGTATCCGGACGAGGACCCGGGCGAGGCAACAGAGGTCGCCGAAGACGGCCGCCCGTAGCAATCCCCGGGGGAGACCAGCATGAATAACTACAACAAGCAGAACGCTACCGCTTCCGTCCTACTGGCCGCGCTACTGGCCGTCAGCATGCAGGCGCCGCAGGCGGCCGAATTGACCGGTGCGCTGAACGCCGGCGTCGGCACCAGCGACAACCTGCTGCGCACGCCGGACAACCAGCTGGACACGACGATCGCCTTCGTCGGCGCGGAGTTCGGCTACGTCGAGACCGGCAGCCGCCTCACTGCGAACATCGTCGTCAACGCGGACTACCTGACCTACGACGAAAGCTCGATCGACAACGAGTTGATCGGCGGTGCATCGGCCTTCGTGGACTATTTCTTCGTCGAGGAGGTCTTCTGGCTGAATGCGCAGTACAACTTCGGCCAGCAGGTGTTCGACCCGCTGACGCCGATCCGGCCGGACAACCGCGAGGACGTCAGCTTCGTGACGGCGGGCCCGGGCTTGTCGCTGCCGTTCGGCGACAACAACTCGCTGGATATCGAGGCCAACTACTCGACCGTGCGCTACGAGCTGCGAGCGAACGACAACGACCGCATCAACCTCGAGCTGGGCCTGAGTCGTGACGTCGGCGAAGGCAAGACGATCTCGCTGATCGGTTCCGAGGAGCAGGTCCGCTTCAGCGACGAGGTCATCAACCCGGACTTCAACCGGCAGGAGGCCTTCATTCGCTGGTCGTCGGTGTCGGTCCGCAACGTCATCGACATCGACGTCGGTTACAGCGAGCTCGAACTCGAGGACCTGAGCCGGCAGAGCTCCGGTTCGGTTTTCCGCTTCGACTGGACCCGCATCGTGTCGCCGTCGACGACGCTGACGTTCGGTGCCGGCTCGCGCTTCTCCGACCAGGGCGATATTTTCCGCTTCGCGCAGAACACGAGTTTCGACATTCGCGAGACCGAGGACGTTATCGGCACGGCGACGCCGTTCCGCAACAACTTCTTCAATGCGACCTACCTGCTCGAGCGCGAGCGGACCACGATCACGGTGGCGGCGCGCTGGTCGCAGGAGGACTACGAAGAGGAAAACACCTTCGACCGCGACGTCGGGCGCCTGAACGCGTCCGTCAGCCGCCAGCTGAGCCGCAAGATTACCGGCGAACTGTCCCTGATCTACTCGCAGCGGTCTTTCGATACGCTGAATCGCGATGACGACGACATGCTCTGGGAGCTGTCGTTCGGCTACCAGTTCAACCCGGCTCTCTCGGCGGCACTGAGCTACCAGCGGCTCGATCGCAACAGCACGCTCGCGATCGATGAGTTCGGCGAGAACCGTATCTTCCTGACCTTTTCCTACGTGCCGAGATGGAGTCGATAGACCAGCGGACGCCCGCCCGGCGCGGGAGCCTTGCACGCGACGGCGCCGGCGGCCCTCGCGATCGCAGCCGGCTGCCCGCGTTCCACGCGAAGTCCGACTACCTGCGCCGCCTGCTGGTCATTCTCGACCTGTCGCTGCTGGCGCTCGTCTACAGCGTCACGCTGGAGCTGATGGCCTGGTTCCGGCCGCAGGCCTCCATCGATATCACGGCTCACCTGGCCATGCTGCCCATCATCATGGCCGCGTTCGCGCTTGCGCGCGGCATCCTGGGCCGCCACCTGGACCTGGGGCGCTACACGCTGCGCCAGCAGCTCTTCTGCCTCAGTCGCGAACTCGTGATTGCGCTCGGCGTCGCGCTGGCGCTGATCTTCCTGCTGAAACTGCAGTATTTCAGTCGACTGTTCTTCGGCAGCTTCGCCCTGGCCTCGTTCAGCGTGCTCGCCGGCACGCGACTGTTCATCGTCTGGTGGTATTTCATCAAGAACGAGGAAGCGCAGGAAAACTATCTCAACGTGCTGATCGTCGGTTCCGGCGCGCGCGCGCGCAGGCTCGCCGATCGCATCCGCTCGACCTACGAGTTCGGTACCAACGTGCTCGGGTTTCTCGATCCCCAGGGGGTATCGGCAGGCCGGCGCAAGGACGACGAGATCCTCGGTCACGTCGACGACATCAGCCGGATCCTGCGCGACTACGTCGTCGAGGAGGTCATCATCGCCGTGCCGCGCTCGCTGCTGGGCGACGTCCAGCCGATCGTCGATGCCTGCGAGGAAGAGGGCGTACACCTGCGCTTCATGGTCGACCTCTACGATCTCAAGCCGTCGCGGGTCAGGCTCGCCATGGTCGGCGATATACCGCTCGTTTCATTCGAGCCGGTCGCTCGCGACGAGCGGGCGCTGATCGTCAAGCGGATCTTCGACATCGTCGCGACGCTTGCCATGCTGCCGGTCCTGGTCCCGATTTTTGCAGTGACTGCGCTGGCGATCCGCCTCGACTCGCCCGGCCCGGTGTTCTTCACCCAGAAGCGCGTCGGCCTGCACAAGCGGCAGTTCGACATGGTGAAATTCCGCAGCATGGTGCAGGACGCCGAGGCGCGCATGCAGGAGATCGAGCACCTCAACGAGGCCGACGGCGCGAATTTCAAGATCAAGGAAGATCCGCGGATCACCCGCGTCGGCCGTTTCATCCGCAAGACCAGCATCGACGAGTTGCCGCAGCTGATCAACGTGCTGAAAGGCGACATGAGCCTCGTCGGGCCGCGGCCGATGTCGCTGCGCGACGTATCGCTGTTCGACAAGGGCGTGCAGCGCAAGCGCTTCAGTGTCCGGCCCGGCATCACCGGGCTCTGGCAGGTGTCGGGGCGCGCCGACCTGCCGTTCGACCGCTGGATCGAGCTCGATCTCGAGTACATCGAGACCTGGTCCTTCTGGTTCGACATCAAGATCCTGTTCAAGACCATACCGGCGGTTCTCAAGGGCAGCGGCGCGGCCTGAGCCGCCCGGCAACGCGGCATGAAGCAACTCGTCCGGGGTTACCTGCGCTCCGCCTGTCTCGGGGCATTCCGCCTGCTCGGCGGTCTCGCGCTGTGGCGCTTCTTCAACCGTGACAAGGTCACGATCCTGATGTTGCACGGCGTGGCCGGCGAGCATCCCGAGGCCGGCTGGCAACCGCTATGGCCGCGCCTTACGCCCGCGGATCTCGACCGGGTTCTCGCCCAGCTCGCGCCGCACTATACGTTCGTCGCGCTGCCGGACGCGGTCGCGATGCTGCGCGGCGAGCGTCCGCCGGTACGCCACGCCCTGGTGCTGACTTTCGACGACGGCTATCGCAACAACCTCGACGAGGCCCTGCCGGTGCTCGAACGCCACGGCGCGCGGCCGACGCTGTTCGTCGCGACCGGTTTTACCGGCGAGCGCCGCCCGTACTGGATCGACCGGCTCGACTACGCCTTGCAAAAAGCGCCCGACGACGCCCGCCTGCTGCACGCGGTCGGCAGGGACTTCGACCTGCGCGGGCTCGACCGTGCCGGGCTCGCCCGCGGCTACCAGTCGCTGCGGCTCGCCGTCAAGAACGCCGTACCGGACGATGCCGGGATGCTCGCGATTTTCGACGAACTGTCCGCGCAGCTCGAAGCCGCCGCCGGCACCTCGATCGACGCGGTGCTGGACCGCGATCCCTGGGCGGGCATCGCGGGCTGGGACGAACTCCGCGGAGCCGCAGGCGTCGCCGACGTCGGCAGCCACACGGTCGACCACCTGCGCCTCGACGCCATCGAGCCGGCCGAGGCCGAGCGCCAGCTGCGCGAGTCAAAAGCGGCCGTCGAGCGCGAACTCGGGACCGATTGCAGCCTGTTTTGCTATCCCAACGGCAATTACAACGCCGCGGTCGCGGCCCTGGTGCACCGGGTCGGCTACCGCGGGGCCGTCACGACGTCGTCCGGGCTGAATGCAATCGGTGACGACGCCTGCACGCTCAGGCGCTATTCCTTCCCGAACCGCGCCACGGCATTCGCGAACCGGCTGGCGATCAGCGGCCTGCGCGAGGCGCTGCGGCCGAGCCGGCACGTGGATACGACGGGCTGATGGCCGCGACCGGGACAGCAGGGGCGGGGCCATCGATCTGCTTCGTCGCCCACAACGCGTACGGCTCGCTCGCGGGAGAGAACCGTCGCCATGCCGGGGGGATCGAGCGGCAGCAGGCGACGATGGCGGTGTGGCTGGCGCAACACGGATTCCGGGTATCGCTCGTCTGCTGGCGCGAACCGGGCGCGATGCCGGAGTCGGTCGACGGCGTGCGCATCGTGCCGCTGTGCGAGGCCGACGCCGGATTGCCCGTCGTCCGCTTCGTGCATCCGCGCTGGACCAGCCTGAACCGGGCGCTGGCGGCGGCGGATGCGGATCTCTATTACTACAACTGCGGCGACCTCGTGCTCGGCCAGCTCGCGCTGTGGGCCGGCCGGCGCGGTCGGCCGGTTGTGTTCTCGGTGCCGAGCGACCCGGACTGCGACCCGGCGCTGCCGGCCCTGAAAAGCCGCCGCGAGCGCTTCCTGTACCGCCTCGGGCTCGAGCGGACGCAGCACATCATCGTGCAGAGCACGCGCCAGCGGCGCATGCTCACCGAGGGTTTCGGCAAGGACTCGACCGTGCTGCCGATGCCCTGCCGCGGTTTCGACCCCGCGTCCCGCGTCGCGGGCAGCGGGCCGCTGCGCGTGCTGTGGGTCGGCCGCCTCAGCGCCGAGAAGCGCCCGGACTGGATCATCGAGGCCGCGCGCCGGCTGCCCGACGTCGAGTTCACGATCGTCGGCGATGCGAACCGGGAAACGGACTATGCCGACCGGGTACGGCGGGACGGTGAAGCGCTGGCCAACGTGACGCTCGCCGGGCGCGTCCCCTACGAGCGCATGGGCGAGTTCTACGCACGTGCGGACGTGCTCTGCTGCAGCTCCGTCTACGAGGGATTCCCGAACGTCTTCCTGGAGGCGTTCAGCACGGGCGTACCGGTGGTCACGACCTGCGATCCGGACGACCTGGTCGAGACCCGCGGTCTCGGCCACGCGGTCGACGACCTCGACGGCCTGGCGGCGGCTCTCGGCGAACTGCGTGACGATTCCGTGACGCGCTTGGCCATGGGCGAGGCCGCAATGCGGTATTTTGCCGGGCGCCACACGCTGGACGCCGCGATGCGGCAGTTTGCCGCGTATTTCCGCGACGTCCTCGGCTTGCAACACGGTGGAAACGATGGCTGACCGATTTCCTTTTCCGCAGGTGCCGATCCTCGGCGCCGGCGTGCACGCGGCGACGATGGACGAGGCGCTGGACGCGGTCGACACCGCGATCCGCGAGCGCGAGCGGCTAATGATCGGCGTCGTCAACGCGGCCAAGATCATGAACATGCGCAAGAACCCGGAACTGTCCGAGGACGTCAACGGTTCCGACCTGGTGCTCGCCGACGGCATGTCGGTGGTGCTGGCGTCGCGGGTGCTGCGTACGCCGCTGCCGGAGCGGGTATCGGGCATCGACCTGATGCACGGCATTCTTGCGCGCGGCGCGCAGTCGGGTTACCGGGTGTACTGCCTCGGCGCGAAGGAGGAGATTTCCGCAATCGTCGAGCGGCGCTTCAACGAGATGTACCCCGGGATCAACATCGTCGGCCGGCGCAACGGCTATTTCAGCGACGACGAGGAGCCTGCGATCGTCGAGGACATCGCTAAGCGCGACGTCGACGTGCTGTTCGTGGCGATCACGTCGCCGAAGAAAGAACGCTTCATGGCCCGCTGGGGCGACGAACTCAACGTCACAGTCGTGCACGGCGTCGGCGGTTCCTTCGACGTGGTCGCCGGTTTCGTCGAGCGCGCGCCGGAGAGCTGGCAGAAGCGCTGCCTGGAGTGGCTGTACCGCGTCAAGCAAGAGCCGCGAGGGCTCTGGAAACGCTACCTCGTGACCAATACCTCGTTCCTGGCCGCGCTCGCAGTGGCCTGGTTCAAGAGCCTCGTCCCGGGATCCCGCCGGTGAGCGAGCGCCCGACCCTGCTGTACCTGCTGGCGCCAAGCTACTCCGGCTCGACGCTGCTCACCTACCTGCTCTCGCAGCACGATCGCATTGCGACGATCGGCGAACTGAAAGCGACGCGCATGGGCGACGTCGACCGCTACGATTGTTCCTGCGGCACCCGGATTCGCGAGTGCGCGTTCTGGCAGGAGCTGGCCCGGCGCGCCGCGGACCGGGACGTCGAGTTCTCGGTAGACGACTTCGGCACCGTGTTCGGCTCGTCGAACGCGCTGCTCGACAAGGTCATGCGCGCAACCGTCCGCGGGCCCTGGTTCGAGCGCCTGCGCTCCGCGCTCCTGGCGCTCGCGCCGGGCGCTGCCGCGCGGCTCCGGGCCATTGCCCGGCGCAACTTCGTGCTCGGGCAAGTGGTGTGCGAGATGCAGGACGGGGACATCTTCCTCGACGGCTCGAAGGACGCGGTGCGCCTCCGGCATTTCATCGACGCGGGTCTCTGGGACATTCGCGTCATCTACCTGCAGCGTGACGGCCGCGGCGTGACGAACTCCTACCGCAAGCACGACGACATGAGCCGAGACCGGGCGATCGATTACTGGCTGGCCAACGTGCGCGAGCTAGAGCGCATGCGCGCGCGGCTGCCCGGGGAGAGCGTTTTCGACCTGCGCTACGAGGACCTGTGCCGCGAGCCGGCGCGGACCATGAGCGAACTCTGGCGCTGGCTGGGCATAGCCGAGAGGCCGCTCGAGGCACTCGCCGAGACGGCCGACAAGTCGCACATACTCGGCAATCGCATGCGCCTGACGAACGTCGCGGAGATCCGCTACGACGAATCCTGGCGCAGGATCTCGAGCGCCGACGACCTCGAACGATTCGCGGAGCGTGCCGGGCACGTCAACCGCCAGCTCGGCTACGCGTAATGGCCCGGCCCCCGCAGGACAGCGGCCTGACGCCGGAGGAGATCAAGGCGCGCCGCAGGGCCGCGAAGCAGTCCGGGCAGGACCGCATCGCCTTCAACCTGTTCGCCCGCTGGGCCGGGCAGCTGGTCGTTATCGTCTCCGGCTTCGTGATACCGCGGCTGATCGACGACAGCCTCGGGCCCGAGGCGCTCGGCGTCTGGGAGCTTGCCTGGTAGACCGTCTCGTAATTCCGGTTCATGGGTTTCGGGCTGTCCGGCGGCCTCAATCGCTTCGTCGCGCTCTACAGTGCGCAGCAGGACACGGCGAAGCTGGTGAGTGCCGTATCCTCGACGTACGTCCTGCAGGCGGGTGTCGCGTTGCTGGTTACGGCCGCGTCGGCCGTCATGGCGATGTTCCTGCCGCTGATTTTCCACGAGCTGACGCCGCAGGAAGTCGAACAGAGCCAGTGGGTGGTCTTTTTCCTGGGCGCCAACCTCGCCGTGCGCATGCTGTTCTGGCCTTCGCGCAGCGTGCTGACCGGCTACCACCAGTGGGCGCTGACGGCCGCCGTCACGGCGGTCGGCGACATCGTCCTCCTGATCGCGATGACCGTCGTGCTGAAGACCGGCGGCAGCATTGGCGACCTGGGCCTGACCGTGTTCCTGAACGCGGTCGTGTTCGAACTGATCCGCCAGTACATGTCGAGCAGGGTGTACCCGCACCCGGCCATCGTCCGCTCGGCAATCGACTGGGCGACGATGAAGCAGATGATCGGCTTCGGCGTGACCAACAGCGTGACCGGCCTGCCGAACATCGTCGCGATCCAGACCACCTCTATCGCGCTCGGCGCTACGGCGGGCCCGGCGGCGCTCGCGGTCTACGCGCGCCCGCTGGCGCTCTTCAATCATATCGACCACCTCGTGAAGCTCTACGCGTTCCTGCTGACGCCGGTGGCCGCGAGCCTGCAGGGGCTCAAGCGCGAGGCGGACCTGAAGCCGGTGCTGCTGCAGGCCATGATGTCGTCCATCGCGATGACGTTGCCGCCGCTGCTGCTGCTGGCCGGCTACGGCGACGTCATCGTCGCCGTGTGGATGGGGCCGGACTACGTCATCCCGGTGCTGGCGCCGATACTCGGCTGCGCGTTCCTGCTGCCGTATGCCAATTCCTCGGCGATGCGCATCCTCGTCGGCGTCGATGCGCACACTTCCACCGCGCTCCGCTCGCTGCTGGTGACCGCGGTCGTGCTGGCTATCGCGATCACCGCCGTCAGCCTGATCGGCTGGTCGCCGGCCACCGCGGGCATCGTGATCGGTGCGGCCATGATTTGCGGGCCCGGGCTCGTGGTCCTGCACGGCGCGCTGAAGCGCTTCGACGTCAGCCTGCGCGAGTACGTCGTGACGGCCGTGCTGCCGCCGCTGGCCTGCAACGGCATCTGGCTGGCGCTGATCGTGATCTCGCGTCTCGTCGATCGCGACCTTACCTTCGCCGAGGCGGCTGCCTGGTCACTGGCCGGCGGCGCGTCGGTCATCGTGCTCTACTGGAAGTACCTGTTGACCGACGGCATGCGCGAACGCGTGACGCGTCGCCTGCTGCTGCGCGGCCGGCGGCGTCCGGACGCGGCGAAATGACAGCGACTCCAGGGAGGATTGCATGCGTATAGCGATGTTCAGCCGTTTCCCGCAGGACCCGGACCAGCCGAAGGGCGGCGTCGAGTCGGCCACCGTGGGGCTCGTGCGCGGGCTGGCCGCGCGGCCTGGCACCGAAGTACACGTCGTGACGCTCGAGAAGGGCCGGGACCGCGACTCGGTCGAGCAGACCGATCTCGCTGTCATCCACAGGCTCGCTGCCGGTCGCCTGCCGATGATCGCGGACGTGTTCGGCGGCCCGGGCCGTCGCCGCATCGACGAGTGCATCGCCGGGATCGCGCCCGACGTCGTGCATTTCCAGGAAACCTACGGCTTCGGCGGGCCCTGCCGGGACCTGCCGACCGTGTTCACCGTGCACGGCTTCGACAGCCTGAACCTGGTCACCGAGCGCAAGTACCTGTGGTGGCTGCGCGCGCCGCTGTGGAAGCTGGCCGAGAGTCGCGGCATCCGCCGGCATCGCTGCATCATCTCGATCGCGCCCTACGTCAGCGAGCAAATTCGCGAGTACTACGACGGCGAGATCGTCGACATACCGAACGCGATCAGCCCGGCGTTCTTCGAAATCGAGCGCCGGCCCGTGCCCGGGCGGCTGTTCTTCGCCGGCTGGATCAACCGGCGCAAGAACATCAAGGCGGCCATCCGTGCGCTGCATCGCCTGGTCGAACAGGGGCACGACGTCAGCCTGCACGCCGCCGGGGCGCTGTCCGACGAAGATTACCTGGCCGAGGTCGAGACCCTGATCGCCGAGCTCGGCGTGGCGGAGCGCGTGCGCCTGCTGGGCCGGGTCGGCCAGGACGTGCTGCGCCGCGAACTGTCCGAGGCGAATGCGTTCCTGCTGCCTTCGCTGCAGGAAAACGCGCCGATGGCGATCGCGGAGGCGATGGCGGCCGGCGTGCCGGTCGTGACCTCGCGAGTCTGCGGCATGCCGACGATGGTGCCGGAAGGGCAGGCGGGGTACCTCGTGGAACCCGACGACGTCGAGGCGATCGCGGGCCACTGCGCGAGCCTGCTACGGGACGATGCGCTGCGGGAACGCATGAGCGCGTTCGCCCGCGAACGGGCCGAGGCGAGTTATCACCCGGAATCGGTCGTCTCGGCCACGCTGGCCGTGTACGAGCGCCTGCGTCAGGCGGTCTGAGGCGTGGCGCCCTCGGGATCGGCGCCATTGTCGCTGTTGTCGCGCAAGGCTTCGACAGCGTCTTCGAAGCTCTCGAACACCTCGATGTCGTGTTGCCGGGCATAGTCCAGCAAGCTCTGCCGGAGTTCGCGGACCTTGTCGAAATTCGTCGTCCAGTGATCGAACCACGGCAGGAAGTTGCGCAGCTCGCGGCGGCGCTGCTCGCATTGCCGACGATGCCTCTCCTCGGGGATCATCACGATGCCGAGGCGCGCGCGCCTGAAGGTCTCGCTTTCCAGATACTGCGGCCGCAGCCGACGTCCCATGACGATCATCGGTTGCTCGGCCGAATCCATGAACTCGGTGACGGCATCGAAATAGTAATGCGGGCCGACCTTGTTGAGGCGCGGACTGAGCCGCGCGCGTCGCTGCAATGCAGGGAACGGGCGGACGATGTAGAACAACGCGAGGACCAGCGGGTTGTTGCGCGGCAACTTGCTGGCGAAATCGACGACGCGGTAGCCGGCATATTCCGGGTAACGCGCGGCGAAAGTCGACTTGCCCGACGCCGCCAGGCTCATGAGGTAGATATGGTTCGCGCTCACCGGGTCATCCGTGGCCGTGTGAAGGACTCATTGTCATACAATGGAGATTCCGTGACAATACCTAGATCATTGTTTTTTAACATTTTTCAAGACAAGTTAGCGCTTGCTGCCGCTTGCCCGTGGCTACCGGAGCAGAACCGATGCGAATTCTGAAACGCTGGCTGGCAATCACGGTCCTGACGCTCGGCTACGGCACTGCGCTGCTGGTAGCGAAGCTCCTGAAGTCGCCTGCCGCGCCGGCGCGACGCAGCGGGCGCATACTCGTCAACGGCACCTTTCACAATCCGAACTGGTTTTTCGCCCATCTCGAGCCGCTCGCCCGCTGCTCGGATTCGGAAGTCGTCCTGATCGCGGACGGACACACGGCCGAAATCGACAACCTGACACTCGTCGTACCTCCGCCGCTCGCGATGAAGCTGCTGTCCCGGGCCGGCGCCAAGTTCCTGTGGTCCGCCTGGTACGCGCTGCGGAACCGGCCCGACTTCTACATGGGCTACGCGATCTTCCCGGCGGCGACGACGGCCCTGCTGCTCGGCCGCCTGTTCAGGCGGCCAGCCTGTTTCCAGGTGACATCGGGCAAGCTCGAACTCGAAGGCGGCGGGTATCGCGCCGAAAACCGGATTCTCGCCGCGCTCGGCAAGCCCTCTCCGTGGATAGAGAAGCTGGCCCTCGCGCTGACCCGGGAATTCGAATTGCTGGTCGTGCGCGGGGGACGCGCCGAGCGCTACATCCGCGATTTCGGCGGCCGCAACCGCATCGAGACGATCACGGGCAGCGTCGCGATGCCGGAAACCTGTCCACCGCCGGCGGAGCGGGAACACGACGTGGTTTTCGTCGGCCGCCTGACGGAACGCAAACGCCCTGACCGCTTTGTCGAGGTGATGCACCGGGTCCGGCAGCGCGTGCCCGGCGTGCGCGCGATCATGGTCGGCGACGGCCCGGATACGGCTGCCCTGCAGGCGCAGATCGCGGAACTCGGCCTGGTCGACAACGTGGAGCTGCTGGGCCTGCGCAGCGACGTGCTCGAGTTGAACCTGCGTTCGAAGATTTTCGCGCTGACGTCACGCTGGGAAGGCGTGTCGATAGCAATGCTCGAGGCGATGTCCTGCGCCACCGTTCCCGTCGTCAGCGACGTCGGCGACCTGCGCGACGTCGTGGCCCAGGGCGAGAACGGCTTCGTGTTCGATGAAGACGACCTGGATGCCTTCGCCGAAGCCATAGTCTCGCTGCTCGAGGACCCGGGCAAGCTCGCGCGCCTGTCCGCCGCGGCGCGCCAGACCGTCGTCGAACGCTGCAGCCGCGAGGCCATTGCCGCGCGCTGGAGGCGTGCGCTGAGTTCGATGGGGGTCGTTGCCTAGCTGGCTGTTGAAAGACGCAGGTTTCGGCAGCCAGCGGCCGGCACGGGGAAATGCCGACCTGCCCGATGGCTGCAAGCCATGGAAAATGGGAGACGGCTGAAAACCACGCTTTCCGGTTGTCGCCGTCGGAGAGCCATGGACGGCTTTTTCGACAGCCTGCTAGCGGCCGCCGACGATCGCCGGGCGTCGCAGGCTGGCGCCGTCGCCGAAGTCCTCGCGGAACGCCGCTTCCTGTTCGGCGATCATGCGCGCCGCGTGCTCGGCGACCTGTGGCTCGCGGTGCAGGGTCAGCGAGCCGTCGTCCGCCACGCGGATGGCCGGGTCACCGACCAGGTTGTCGTCGCGCTCGCTGACGTCGAAGCTGCCCGGCTTCGAGCGCCCGTTGCGTCCGCGGCCCCAGTGCACGCGGATATCGCCTTCGTCGTTCCAGAACTGGTTCATGCCGATCGTGCTGCGCGATGCGACCCGCCCGTTGATGCTGATCGCGCGCTGGCTGACGTTCGCGAACACGTTGCCGTGCACGTGGATGCCGAACTTGTCTCGCCAGTACTGGTCGATGCCGGTCGTCACGTCGTAGATCACGTTGTCCAGTATGTACAGCGGATCCCCGTCCTTCTGCAGCGACAAGGCGCGGTTGTCGATATCGTGGATCGTGTTGCCGATGATCCAGGCGTCGCGGACTTCCTCGATGCGGATGCCCTGTTCGGAGTCGTAGATCCGGTTGTAGAGGATCCACGGGTGCTTCGGGGCCCCGTCGGAGCCGACAACGATCGCGCTGCCGTCGGAGCCGCTGGAGAAGGTGCCGCAGTAGCTGTTGTCGTCGAAGCACCACTCCGTGTCCGGGCGCGCCCGGCGATAGCCGTGCATCGTGTTCTCGGAGATCACGATGTACTTGCCGAATTTCAGGTCCACCGCGTTCTCGCGGTCGCTGTGCATCAGGTTACGGCCGACGAACACGCGGCGCGGCGGGTCCTTGCGGCAGCGATGGCAGAACTGCACGGCGTCGCCACCGTTATGGTGGTAGTAGTTGTCGACGATCCAGACGTCGCTCGAGCCGCGCGCGACGGTCGTGCCGTGCCGGTCATCGCCCGTATTGTGGTGCACGTGGTTCCTGTAGAAGACGATGTGCTCGCCGCCCAGGCCGGAGCCGTTCTTGTCGGGCTGGTTGCGGATCTCCAGGTTGCGCAAGGCGATATGGTGGCCGCCGGTGGATTCGCGGCCCGGCCCGCCGGTGCGCACGCTCGTGCCGACGAAGACCAGGTTCTCGACCACGACGTAGCTGCCGTCGAAACCGAAGGTGCTGGCGTCGCGAATCTCGGGGAAACCATTGCCGTCATCCACGCCGCGGATGAAGATCGGCCGCTCGCGGCTGCCGTTCGACGTCAGTACCGGCTTCGCTTCGGTCAGCACGTAGGGACCGCCGTGCACCTCGACGACCGCACCCGGGTCCGGAAGGCTGTCGGGCAGGGAGCAGCGCGGCTCCTCGGCCGTTGCCGGCCCCGAATCGCTGCACGCAGGGGCGGTATTGTCGACGTAGATCGTGTAGGGACCGTGGCCGCTGTCCCGATAGCCGGGCTCGCCGGCATAGCGTTCGTGCGAGTCGTGGATGCCGAATTCGGGTTCCGGAATGCCGATGGGCGGCGTCCAGGCCGCGGCGCCGGCCATGACCGGGGACAGCAGTATCGGGAAAAGCAGGCGGGCTGGTCTCAAGGGATTCCCCCGGTTCGGTCTCAGCGCTTCTCGCCGAACTGGTAGCCGAACGTCTCTATGTCTTCGGCATAGTAAGCGCTAATCAGTTCCCGCGTACGGTCATCGAAGTCGTCCGCGTAGAAGCTGCGCGACAAGGGGCTGCGATTCTTGACCAGGACCCGCGGGAGCTCGGCGGACGGCAGTCCCAGGCGCTCGGCCACGACGGCAAAGTCCTTCGCGATCGTTTCGAAGCGGCAGATGTAGTCCATCTCGATCTCACCATTCGCGGAGCGTAGCCAGTCGACCTGCGGCCGGAAGCGCTGGTGGATGCGCAGGCGTCCCTGCAGCAGGCTCTGCAGCCGCCCGGACAGGTTGCGGTGCAGGTAGTGGTCGGCGAATTCGGGCAGGCTCAGCTCGTGGCGTTTGCCGACGTAGCGGCCATTCCACCAGAGCGAGTGGAAGCGGTCCCAGGGATTGCGAACCACCGCAAACTTGAAGTATTCGCGCCACTTGTCTTCGCCGACCCACTGCCGGCACTGGCGCGCGGTCAGGTGCTTTTCTTCCCCGGTCACGACATTGACGTGCTCGCCGGTCGCCAGGTCGGTCGCGCCGGTATTGCGCTGCTCGACGGCGTCCAGAGCGACCTCGATGCTGCTGCCGGCAGTCTTGGTGATGTGGACGTATATCGCCTTGAGGGAGTGCGCGATCATGCGTGCTGAATCCGGTGCGGGCGACCGACGGGTCGCGTACGGAAAGGGCGCCGCGCACCCCCGATGCGGTCCGCTGGCGTGGCGGTCGAGCAGCGCGGAATTGTAAAGGCGGGGCAGGCGGCATTCAACGACACAGGTCGCGTTCCTCAGCGTGCCCGCGCGCACGAACCGGGACGCCCGGTGCGCCGGCAGCAACGCGCCCGCCGGTCGGTCATCGGTATTCTGTCAAACTCCGCGCCCTGCCGGTCGTGCCCGGCGACCGCTGCGCCCGCTCAGCGGCCGAGCTTGCGCCGCGCGCGTGCGCCGCCGGCCGCCTCGCGCCGGCGCCCGGCGAAATAGCGCTGGCCTTCGTGCATCAGCGCCGTGAACGCGTCGCGGTCGCCGTTCGCGACGACCTCGCGCACGGTCGCCGCGGCATCGCACAGCGAATCGAGCGCCAGCAGCCCGTGGCGGTTGGCGTTCTGGATGTCGAAATAAAGGTCGGGGTTTTCACGCGCCACGGCCGCTGCGACCAGCAGCTGGGCGTCGAACGTCGTCGAGGACAGGCGGATCAGGCGCGCGGCAGTTTCGCCGCTGCGCGCAAGCGCCGTGAAGAAGGCGATGTTCAGTGCGTGCGAGAGGCCGAGGATGAACGCCACGACCCGGTCGTGCTCGTCGAGGCTCATGTCGAGCGTTTCGACCATCGTGCCGGAGAACAGCGACTTCGCCGCCTCGGCGTCCGCCGGGTCGCCGGTGTCGACGACGATCAGGTGCCGGCCGGACAGCATGTCGGTGTCGGGGCCGAACATCGGGTGGATCGAGGCCACCCGGCAGCCGTTTGCGCGCAGCCGTTCGAGGCCGCGCGCGGCGGCGGTCTTGATCGAACTGATGTCGATCACGAGGCCGCGGGGCCGGCTCGCCGCAAGGCCCGTGAGTATTTCGTCGGTCAGCGTGAGCGGTGACGCAACGAGTACGAGGTCGTAGTCGACGCCGGCTTCCTGCCATGTCGCGAAGTTCTGCGGTCCGGGCTCGGCGGACGGGTCGGCGATGCTGACCGAGTAGCCCTTCGAGCGCAGGAACGCGACGAACCAGCGACCCATCTTGCCCGCACCGCCGATGACCAGCGCCGACGCGTCGGCAACCGTGTCCAGGCTGGCGACGGCATCCCGTTCCTGGGTGGCCAGCGAGTGATGGATCAGGCGCTCCATCAGGTCGACGACGAACGCGGCGTCCAGTCCCAGCGTCTCGGCGTGTGCGACCGCCTGGTCGATCACGGTTTTCTCGCGCTCGTAGTCGCGCAGGGGCCGTCCGTCGCGGCTCTTGCTGCGCCCGATCTCGGCCACGATGTTCTGGCGTTGCGCAACGAGGTCGAGTATACGCCGGTCGACGTCGTCGAGTGCCTCGCGCAGGCCCGGTATGCTCATGCCTACTCCCGCATTGCGTTATTCCGCGACGGGCGGGTCACCCGCGACGGCAGCGCTGGCACTGTGCAACGGGCCGGCGGTCATGGCAAGCGTCCCGGCCTTCATTGGCGGCGCTCGCAGTGTCAGAATGCGACCTGCGCCTGTTGCCTGACCCGGACGCCGGGAGTGTGATCCGGTTCGTGGCCGACAGGCGCCGCTTGGCGAATCATCTGGCGATCGACTCGGGGCATCGCCGGAGCCGGTATCTCCTGTGCGCCGCCCGGACCCGGGCGCGGCCCGGCGGGGGCGGCCGCACGTCCCCGACACCTGACGCAGGCAACGGGAGCCGTTCTTGGACAAGCTGGTCGTACCGGACAGCAGCACGCTGCTCAAGCTGCCCTACGACAGGTTGCGCGCGGGCTCGACGGCGCGCCGTTCGAAACTGTCGCGATCGCTCGACGACGCTTGCATCGGCCCTGCGCTCGCGGCCCTTCCCGCGACCGCGCGCGAGGCCGCGTGCCTCGCCGCCGTCGTCGCCGTCCTGTATCGCTACACCGGTCAGTCGCCGATCGCGCTCGCGGCGAGCCCGGCGCCCGGCAGGTCGCAGCGCGGGTTGTCGATCGGCCCGGACGGTCAGCAGGACTTCGCGGCGCTACGGGATGACGTCGAAGCGGCGCTCGCCAGCCGGCCTGGCGAGATGCCGGGGGATTGCGGCGTTGCCGTGCGTTTCCTCGACGCCGATGCGCTGTCCACCGCCGAGCCGGGCATGGCCGACCTCGAGCTGCTGTTCTGCGGGCAGGGCGATGACTGGCGGCTGGCCGCCTTCTACGATGCGGCCGTCTTCGACGCCAGCACCGTCGAGCGGCTGCTGCGCCACGTGCTGAACCTGCTGCGAACCGGGCTGGAGCAGCCCGGCCTCACGCTTGCCGCGCTGCCGCTATTCGAGGCGGGGGAGCTTGACTGGCTGGCGGCGGTGACGACGGGGCCCGCGCGAGCTCCTGCCAGGGACCTCGCGCACCGCGAATTTGAACGGCATGCGCGCGAGCAGCCGCAGCGTACGGCCGTTCGTTTCGGCGCCGGGTGCCTGAGCTACGCCGAGCTCGACGAGGCGGCGAATCGCCTCGCGCATCTCATCCTGGCCCGCGGCGTCGGCGCCAACGAGCGGGTTGTCGTCTGCATCGACCCGTCGCCCGACATCGCCGTCTGCCTGCTCGCGATCTTCAAGGCGGGGGCGAGCTACGTGCCGCTGAACCCGGCGTTCCCGCAGCATCGCATCGACACGGTGCTGCAGGACACCGCGCCGAAGCTGGTCTTGACGCATGCGGCGCACCGCGGGCTGTTCGACTCCGCGGGCGAAGCGACCCTGTGCCTCGACGAACCCGGCGCCGGGCTCGGCGGGCAGCCGGCCACGGCGCCTGCCGTAGAGCCTTCCGCAGACGACAATGCCTACGTCTTCTACACGTCGGGAACGACCGGCAAGCCCAAGGGTTCGCTGGCCACCTACGGCAATCTCGCGCATTTTCTCGCCGTGTCCCGCGAGATCTACGGCATCGACGCGCAGGAGGTAATCCCGTCGGTCGCGAGCTATACGTTCAGCATCAGCATGTTCGAGCTGATGGCGCCGCTCAGCGCCGGGGGTACGCTCGTGATCCTCGAGCGGGCCGTCGTGCTCGACGCCGAGCGGCTGTCGCGTGCGCTGGCCGACGTGAGCTTCGCGCACATCGGCCCGAGCCTGCTGAAAAAGGTCGTCAAGTACCTGGCCTGCGACCAGGACGCGTCGACGGCCTTCGATGGCCTGCGGCATATCTCGTCGGGCGGCGACATGGTGCCGCCCGAGCTGCTGCGAGACCTGTGCCGGCTGTTTCCGGGCGCCGAGGTCTGGGTGATCTATGGCTGCAGCGAGATCAGCCTGATGGGCTGCACCTGGCGGGTGGACGACAAGCCCGAAGTGCTGCGCACCTACGTCGGCCGCCCGTTCCCCAACGTGGGCCTCGCGCTGCTGGACGACGACGGCAACCAGGTGCCGGTCGGCGCAGTCGGCAACGTGGCTTTCTCGGGCGGCGGCGTCGTGGACGGCTACCTGAACCGCCCCGAACTGACCGGCACGTTGTTCTTCGAACGCGACGGCCGGCGTTTTTACAACACCGGTGACCGCGGCCGGCTGAGTCCCGGCGGCGACCTCGAGCTGCTCGGCCGGCGTGATTTCCAGGTGCAGATCCGCGGCATGCGCGTCGAACTCGGCGAGATCGAATACCACCTGCGCCAGGCCGGCGGCGTGCGCGACGGTGTCGTTGCCGACACCCGCCGCGACGACAACGAGGCACTGCTGGTCGCCTACTTCGTGGCCGAGACGCCGGGTGCCGTCGACCCGGAGGCGCTGCGGGCGCACATGCGTGCGCGCCTGCCGGACTACATGGTGCCGTCGTTCTACATCGAGCTGGACGCGCTGCCGCTGAACCTGAACCTGAAGATCGATCGCCGCGCGCTGCCCGAACTGGACCCGGCGGCCGGGATCGTCGAGGCACCGCAGACGCCGACGGAGCGCACGCTCGCGGCGATCTGGGCGGAGCTGCTGCGCGTACCGACGATCGGTCGCGGCGACAACTTCCTGCTGCGCGGCGGCGATTCGTTGCTCGCGATGGACATGATCCTGGCCGTGCAGCGCAAGCTCGGGGTCAAGCTGGACGGCATGGATATCCTGCGCGAATCACTGCAGGTGCTCGCCGCGATCTGCGACCGACACTCGCCGTCCGCGGAGACGGCCGCAGGCACCGTGCGGGCGCCGGCTGCGCCGGCGCGCCGGCTGTACCGGTCGTCGCGTTCGTTCTACTTCGGCGAGGGCAACAGCCTGTACGGCGTCTACCATGCGCCCCCGGCCGAGACGGCGCGTCCGGCCGTGCTGGTCTGCCCGCCGATCGGCCAGGAACAGGTCCGCTGCCATTTCCTGCTCCGGGCGCTCGCGGACGCGCTGGCGGGCTACGGCCACCCGGTGCTGCGCTTCGACTGGTTCGCGACCGGCGATTCCCTCGGCGGCGACCGTGCCGCGACGCCGGCCCGCTGGCTGGACGACGTTCGGCAGGCGCGCACTCGCCTGCAGGCGCTGGCCGGCGAACGCCCGCTGGCCGTGCTCGGCGCACGCCTGGGCAGCCTGTTCGCGTGGCACGCGCTCGCCGACGCCGGAGTGTCGCACTGGGTCTTCTGGGACCCTGTCGTCGACGCCCGTGCGCATCTTGAGGCTCAGCGCCGCATGCACGCCAACAAGGTCGCCAAAATGCTCGTAGTGCGCAATCTCAGGCGGCCGACGCGCGCCGCCGACGTCGAGGAGTTGCTCGGCTTCACGTACTCGCAGGCGGCGCTGGCCGGACTCGAGGCTCTCGGCGACCCGACGGCCGGGCAGGTGGACGACAAGCCGGTCACCTGCGTGCTGACCCGCGAGCGGAACCTCGCCTGGCAGGGCGCGGAGCTGCGACGCCTGGACGACGACTGCCGCTGGTACGACTCGACCCGGATTACGACCGCGATCACCTTCCGCAGCGTCAGCGACGCCCTGCTAGCGGCCCTGCGCGGGGAGGCGCCGCGATGATCGAATCCGCCTGCCCGTTCGGTGACCGCGGCCGCCTGCACGGCGTGCTGACGGCGCCGGCCGCGGCCGGCCGCGCTGCGCCGACCCTGGTGCTGGTGTCCGCCGGCTTCATGGGCAAGTCGGGACCCTACGGCCTGTACCGACAGATCGCCCGGGATCTTGCGCGACGCGGCGTGCGCACGCTGCGTTTCGACCTGGGCGGTATCGGCAACAGCGACCAGGTCGACACGGCGCTGCCGCTCGAGGAGCGCACCCGGATCGACATCCGGGCGGCGATCGACTTCCTCGAAGCACAGGGGGCGGGCGGGCCGCTGGTCCTCGGCGGCCTGTGTTCGGGGGCGGAAGACTCGTTCCGCTACGCGGCCGAGGACGAGCGCGTGCGCGGCGTCGTCATGCTCGACCCGCATGCCTACCGCACCACCGCCTGGCGGCTCCGAAACCTGCTGAGCCGGCATTTCTTCAACCGCGTCGTGTACAAGCTGCTGCGGGTGACCCGGCTGATAGACCTCGGGGAGGAGGCGCGGCGGGCGAGCGAAGCCGAGGGCTTCGAGGGTGACCTGATCAACTACCAGTACCTGCCCGAGACCGAAGCTCGCCGGCTCCTCGGAGTCCTGATCGGGCGCGGCACGCGCTTTCACTACATCTTTACCGGCGGTCGCCTCGACACGTTCAACCACCGCGGCCAGTTCTACGCGATGTTCCGCGGCATCGACTTCGCCGGGCTCGAGACGGTTACCCACCTGCCACATATCGAGCACGTACAGGTCTTCGAGGAGGACCGGCGCGAACTCGTGCGCGTCGTCGGCGACTGGGTCGCCGCGTCGTTCCCTGCCGCCGCCGAACGGCACGGCTCTCCGGCATAAAAAAAGGGCCGCTTGCGGGCAAGCGGCCCCTCGAACGCGTGCCCGGCCGGCAGGAGCCGGCCGGGACGCTCCGGGTCAGTTGAACACGTTGTCGGCGGCGCCCGGCAGGGCATTCACGGCCGCGGTCGAACTCGCCGTCGAGTTGCCGCAGATTACGGAACCCGTCGACGTGAACGTGTTGCGGACCAGCGTGCTGCCGGTGCAGACCGAGTTCGTCTCGTACTCGATCGCCGGACCGCTGATGCCCTCGAACGTGTTGTCCTCGACGAACAGCGAGAAGTTGACCCGCCAGTTCTGGAAGATGCCGCGATCCGCGTTCAGGCAGGTATTCTGCGTAAACACGGTCTCCCAGCCTTCCTTGTCGAGCTGCAGGCAGCGACCGTTGATGTCGTGGAAGTTGTTCTCGGTCACGGTGATCTGCGTGCCTTCCTCGATGCGGACTGCATTGACGGTGTCATAGATCTCGTTGTCGATGATCGTCACGTTGGTCGGACCGCCGTCCGAGCCGATCACGATGCCCGAGCCGTCGGAACCGCTCGAAAACACGCCGCAGCTCGAACCGTCGTCGAAGCACCATTCCTGGTCTGCCGGCGCGGACACCAGGCTGTGAATGATGTTGCCTTCGACGATCACGTTCTCGATGTACTTGAAGTCGATCGCGTTCTCGCGGTCCGAGTGGAACGTGTTGTGGCCCAGGTAGACGTTGCGCGGCGGATTCGACGCACAGCCGTGGCAGGCCTGGAACCCGTCGCCGCCGTTGTGGTGGACGTAGTTGCGCAGGATCCAGACGCCGTCGGAGCCGGAGCTGACGAAGATGCCGTGGCGGTCGTCGCCCTGGTTGTGATGGATCTCCGAATCGGCAAGCACGATGTCCGAGCCGGCGAGGTTGACGCCGTTCTTGCCGGACACGTTCAGGACCTCGACGTTGCGGAACACGATGTTGTTCGCGCTACCCGTGCGCAGCTGCACGTTGTCAAAGACCGTGCCGTCGAAGATGCACCACGAGCCACTGATCGTGAACACGTCGTTGCTGCCCGACAGCGTACCGCCCGTGATGAACGCGGGCTCGGCCTCGGTGCCTGAGCAGGACATCGACAGGTCCTCGGAGATCGACTGGCTCGTGAAAGCCAGTACCTCGCCGGCAGCGATGTTCCCCGGCAGCTGCCCGGAGCTCGTCGTCGCGCCCGCGGGCTGCTCGTAGTCGAACGGCACGGCGGGGATCGCCTTGAAGCCTCCACCCGGC
>ERZ869936.555-NODE-555-length-34239-cov-6.572695_pt1 | contig 34239 bp, 34 predicted proteins | sample MGYA00520876_ERZ869936 | MGnify/ENA primary metagenome ERZ869936 (study PRJEB32218, sample SAMN09650985) | biofilter metagenome | isolation source: enrty point of leading RO module | place: Saudi Arabia: Thuwal, RO plant located on Red Sea | collected 2016-02-17 ... | reverse complement strand
CAGAGATGCTGAAGCTCTGGCAAAAATGCCAGAGGTGCTCTGTTGGGCGCTTACGTCTGGGGGATTGATTAGCTCCCCAGCGGGAGCCAGGCGGAAGAGCCATGTGGCATGACCGTCCCGGTCATGAGTCTGAGGCGCGCTGGAAAATGCGAAACCGTATGCGCCCATGAGCCCAATTCCTTCATGACCGGGACGGTCATGCCACCGGGAGGTGAGCCGGCATCGCACTCTAACGCGGTGCTATTCGATCTAGCGGGCCTCGATCGAGATCCTGCGGTACCACACGTCGTGGCCGTGGTCCTGGAAGCCGATGTGGCCGGTGCGCGGCAGGGCCTTGAGCGCCGTCTTGAACTTGTTCTTGGAGCCGTCGGGATTCCTGTTCGGCGTGTCCCAGCGGTCGAGATCGAGGTCCTGAACCTGCACGCCGTTGATGGTGACGGTGATCTTCGGCCCCACGCACTCGAGCCGGAAGGTGTTCCACTCGCCGGCGGGTTTCTCCGGCATGCTGGAGGCGGGTGAGGCGTCGTAGAGCGCGCCGGTGTTGTGGGTCGTCGGCTCCTGGCCGTGGGAGTCGAAGATCTGGATCTCAAATCCACCCTGCACCGGGTTGTCGGGATCGGTGCGGAAGAACACGCCGCTGTTGCAGCCCGGGCTGACCTTGTACTCCATCTCCAGCACGAAGTCGCCGAAGGTTTCCTTGGTCCAGAGGTAGCTGCCGCCCGGCTGGCGCGCGATCATCGGCGTGCCCTCCTTGTCCTTGATCACACGCCACACCGGAGGATGCTCGGGCTTCACCATCCAGCCATCCAGGTCCTTGCCATTGAACACCTCCTCCCCGGCGGCGACGTGGACGGTCATCGCGGCAAGGAAGAGGGAGATCGAACGGAGTTTCATGCTCCGAAGGGTGCCTCCCCCGCCCCGGAGGCCAAGGATATTCGGGAGGCGGCTCAGCGGGATTCGTCCCGCTCGCCGAGCGCCTCGTCGGTGATCGAGCGCCCGTCGGCATCGACCGGCACCGCCTTCTCACCCCCGCTCCCGGCCATCAGCGGCTTGCCGTGCGCGAGACCCACGCTGGCGACGTAGATGAGCGCCAGCGGCTTCTCCGATTCCCTGCCCAGCGCATTGAGCCGCTCCTGCATCGCCGCGACCTTGTCGGGATGCTCCGCCGCGAGGTCGGTGGTTTCGTAGGGATCCTCGGCGAGGTTGAAGAGGAATACGCTCGATGGGATCAGCGAGCGCCAGATGAGCTTCCAGTCACCCTGCCTCACCGCGCCGCGGAAGGGCTCCACATTGTAGATCACCTCGGTGCGCGGCGACGGCTTGCCCTCGGCGATGGTCTCCCAGACGTCCAGGCCGTCCAGCGGCTTGCACTTGCTCGTCGAGGCGCCCGCCAGTCCGGCGAGCGTGGGGTAGAGGTCCACCACGTGGATCATGCCGTCGACGGCCTGCGGCTTGATCCTGCCCGGCCAGTTCGCGCAGGCGGCCACCCGGCAGCCGCCTTCGAAGAGCGAGCCCTTGCCGTCGCGGTAGGGTGAGTTGTCGCAGGGCAGCTTGGTCTTCGAAAGATCGGTCATCTGCCCGGCGAACATCGGGTTGGTCGTGCCGCCGTTGTCGCTGTGGAAGAGGATGAGCGTGTTGTCGCGCAGGCCCTTCCTGTCGAGGGCGGCGACGACCTTCCCGATCTCGTCGTCGAGGCAGGTGACCATGCCGGCATAGATCCGGCGGGTCGGGTCCTCGATCTCGGGGTAACGGTTCACGTATTCCTCCGGCGCCTGGTAGGGCGTGTGCGGGGCGTTGAAGGTGAGGTAGAGGTAGAACGGCTTGTCGGCGCTCTGTTCGTTGATGTATTTCACCGCATCCGCACCGATGAGCTGGGTGGTGTAGCCCTCCTCCTTGAGCGGCTCGTTGTTCCGGAACCAGTCGCGCACGCCGGCATCACTATGGGTGTAGTAGTCGAGTTCTCCGATCATCGGCCCGTACTGGTAGTCGAAGCCGCGCTGCCTGGGCCAGTACTTGAAGTCCGCGTGGCCGAGGTGCCACTTGCCGATGATCGCGGTGGTGTAGCCCGCCTCCTTGAGACACTGCGGCATGAGGAATTCCTCCGTATCGAGCCCGTAGCCCGCCGGGCCGGGGATCACGATGGTCTGGAGCCCGTAGCGGAACGGATAGCGGCCGGTCATCAGAGCGGCGCGCGTCGGCGTGCACATCGGCTGCGCGTAGAACTGCGTGAGCTTGGCGCCTCCGGAGGCGAGTGCGTCGAGGTTCGGGGTCCTGATGTCCGCGCAGCCGTTGAAGCCGACGTCCCTCCAGCCGAGGTCGTCGGCGACGATGTGGATGATGTTCGGCTTCCGGTCGAGGGCCACCAGGGTGGACGGAACGACAAGGAAGCACGCGAACAGGAAGGCGGTGAGGTGTTTGGTGGGCATGATCGGATCGGATTAAGGCGCGATGGATACGATTTTCACCTTGAGATGCACAATCCGTTTTGCGCACAGGATAGGGGCTGAATCTGTCCGTGGCCATGGCTCGTCCTCCCTACCGGCACCTGGTGCACCGTCTCCGCAATCCCGACGAGTTCGAGGTCGCGGTGACGGGCGTCAGCCTGCGGGCGGACTTTCTCTCATCCACGGGCCCGCCGACGCGGGTCGAGCAGTTCCAATCGAGGGATTGGGCGATGGACTTCCACCAGGCCCATGTGAAGGCCCGCCTCTTCGGTCCCCTTCCGGACGACTGGGTGGCGCTCGGTCTCACCGTGAGCGCGGCGGACTCCTCGTGGTACGGCTTCCCGACAAGGTCCGGGGTGCTGATGTGCAATCCCCCGGGGGAACCCATCGACGGCTTCATCACCCCGGGGTTTTCATCGATGTCGGTCAGCATCCCGCGCGCGACATGGGACCGCGCCAGGATTCTCGCCGGGGCGGAGGATGCGGTCTTCGAAAGGTTCAGCACCTTCCGGGTCCCGAAACCCCTCCGTGCATCGATGGAGGCGGGCCTGCAGGGCGCCAGGCGCCTGCTGCTCGGGGCGGCTTCGGATGGCGGAACGGCGGAGTCGGTCATGCGGGGTACCGGCGAGCTGATGGAGTCGATCGCGACCAGCGTGTGGGAGATGGCGATGGCAGGCGGTCCGCGGCCGGACTCGCCCCGCAACCGCGGCCGGCTCGCACGGCGGGCGGAGGGCTGGATGCGCGACCATTTCTCCGAAACCATCCGCATCCCGGACGTGTGCCTGGCGCTGCGTGTGAGCCGCCGCGAGCTTGAATACGCGTTCCGGGGCACCTTCGACCAAAGCCCCCGTGAGTTCCTCCAGGCCCTGCGCCTGAACGCGATCCGCCGGGCACTGCGCCGGACGGATCTCCCGGTGACCCGGATCGCCCTGGATCACGGAATCGCCCACCTCGGGCGCTTCGCGGCGCAATACCGCCGACTGTTCGGCGAAAACCCGGGCGAGACGATCCGAGGGTGAAGCCACGGTCGCGCCCGGCTCCGGATTTTTCGCCTGTCCCGCGCCGTCGGCTGTGCTTTCTTTCCCCGCCCATGGCCACCCCGACCCTGCCAGACGCCACCGGACACTTCGGAGAGTTCGGCGGCATGTTCGTGCCGGAAACGCTGATGACGCCCCTCGATGAACTCTCGGCGGCATACGATGCGGCGCGCGAGGATCCAAGTTTCCAGGCTGAACTCGACGCGCTGCTCGGCGACTACTGCGGACGTCCGACGCCGCTCTATTTCGCCGAGCGATGGACCGAAAAACTCGGCGGCGCGAAGATCTACCTCAAGCGCGAGGACCTGCTCCACACCGGCGCCCACAAGATCAACAACGCGATCGGCCAGATCCTGCTCGCCAAGCGACTCGGCAAGACGCGCATCATCGCCGAGACCGGCGCCGGCCAGCACGGGGTCGCCACCGCCACCGTCTGCGCGCGCTTCGGCATGGAGTGCGTGGTCTACATGGGCAAGGTGGACATGGAGCGGCAGGCGCTCAATGTCGCCCGCATGCGGCTCATGGGGGCGGAGGTCCGCTCGGTCACCGCCGGACAGGCGACGCTCAAGGAGGCGGTGAACGAGGCGATGCGCGACTGGGTCGCCAGCTTCGAGCACACCCACTACATTCTCGGCTCGGCGCTGGGCTCGCACCCCTTCCCGATGATGGTGCGCGATTTCCACCGGGTCATCGGCCTCGAGGCACGCGAGCAGATCATGGCCAAGGAAGGACGCCTGTCCGACCTGCTGGTCGCCTGCGTCGGCGGCGGGTCGAACGCGATCGGCCTGTTCCACCCCTTCCTCGGCGATGAGAACGTCCGCATGGTCGGCGTCGAGGCCGGCGGCGAGGGCATCAAGCCCGAGCGCCACGCGGCGCGCTTCCAGGGCGGCAAGCTCGGCGTGCTTCAGGGCACCAAGACCTGGCTGCTGGCCGACGACGACGGCCAGATCGAGCTGACCCATTCGGTTTCCGCCGGACTCGACTACGCCGCCGTCGGCCCCGAGCACGCCTACCTCCAGAACATCGGCCGGGTCGAGTACACCTACGCCACCGACGACGAGGCGCTCGCCGCCTTCCGCGAGCTGGCGGAGGTGGAGGGCATCCTGCCCGCGCTCGAAAGCTCCCACGCCATGGCCTACGTCTCGAAGATCGCGCCCAGCCTGCCGCGGGATTCGGTCATCATCGCCAATCTCTCCGGCCGCGGCGACAAGGACGTCGAACAGGCGGCGAAGTACCTGCTGGGCGGAGCCTGAGTTTCGCCAGCGAATCCCCATTCCGTGGACCATCGCTGCGGCATATAAGCACTATTTAGCTACTTTTTATTGAATTCCTCCAGTCCGCGACCATGCTCCCGTCAGGAGGATGGCCATGAAGAAAACGATGACACTGAATCTCACCGCCCGCGAGATGGAGGTGCTGGAGGAACTCGCTGCGAAGAAGGATCTCAGCAAGACCGCGACGATGAAGCTCGCGCTGCGCCTGCTGCAGGCGGTCGATGCCAAGGTCCGGATGGGCGGGAAGCTCTACGTCGAAGACGAGGAAACGAAGGACAAGAGCGAACTCGTGCTGCTTTGAGATGGACGAATCCGCGGTCTATCTGCGAGACGGCGAGACGGGTGACCCCGTCGAGGCATTGCTGTGCGATGAGGTCACCGACGAGCACCTCCGGCTCTGGGACGACGGATGGGTCCCGACGCCGCGCACCAGAATCTCACCTATTTTGAGATGACCGAAACCCAGGCGGAAGCGTTCCGCCGCAACTGACGAGGAAGATGAAACTGAACTATCCAAAAGACTGGTTCCTGAAGAGTGCCGAGATCGAGGGTGATGCCGAGATCGGCGCGGGCGTGCCCCCCTGGGCTGCGGAACACGAGCCGGCGACAGTGGCCTGCGGCATCGCCCCCCGCATCGCCTTCGCCCATTTCGTCGCGCTGTGGCGGCGGAACCAGGGCTGGACACCGGACCGTCTCGCCTCCGAGGCCGGCATCGATCTTGAAGAGATTCTGGAAATCGAGAGCGACCCGCATTGCGAGCCCGAGCCGGACGCCGTGTTCAAGCTTGCCGGTGTGTTCAAGGTGGCACCCAAGGCTTTGATGGAGCTTTCTGGACTCAGGACCACCCAGACCCCGAAGCTCCGCGAAAAGGCCGTCCGTTTCGCCGCAAGTTCGGAGAGCATCGCCGAACTCGCTCCCCATGAGCGCGAGGCATTCGAAGCCTTCGTCGCCGCCCTCCGTGACGATTCGAAGGAATAAGAACCGCACCCGTTAGAAACCCGTTCTCCGACTTGGGTGATCGGCGCGCTCACTTCTTCCACCAGTCTTCCTCTCGCTCCCAGGGTTCGCGGATGGCGCCCTCCTTCGGCGGCCCCGCCTTCTCCGGTTCACGGTTTTCGTCGGCCACCTCTTCGAGGAGCTTCTGCACCTCGCATTCATGGGCTTTCCCGCGGCGGTAGATCGCGACGAGGATGAGCAGCACGCACCCGAAAGACAGCGCGAGCACCGCCAGCATCGCCAGCGCCAGCGCGTCCGACTGGGTGATGGCCGGAATCATGAGGGAAGGTCGATGACCCGCCGCATCGGGATCATGTTCGAGTACTCGAAGCCGTACTTGCGGAAGAAATTCTGCGACTCGGCCGAGATCTTGTCGGTGAGGATGGTGATCCGCAGGAAGTCCTTCTGGCGGGCGAATTCGACCACGTGCTCCAGCAGGCGGCCGCCGAAGCCCTGGCCGCGGTGGTCGGGGTGGATGATCACATCCTCCATCAGGATCACGAAGCCGCCCATCGCGGTCGAGATCGTGAAGAGGAGGTTGACCATGCCGATGATGCGGTGGCCGTTGCGCATGACGAAGATGCGCCCCCGCGAAGGCTGCTCGAGAATGAGCGCGAGCCCCCGCTCCTGGGCCGCCCGGTCGGGCTGGTATTCGCCCTGCAGCTCGAAAAGCTCCATCACCAGTTCCACCAGCGCCGGGAGATCCTCGATGGTCGCAGGTTCGACCCTCAGGGTGTCGCTGACGACGGACGGCGTGGGGCGGGCGGCGGCGGTCTCGGTCATCCTCGGGAGCCTGACACACCCGTCCGGGGGAGGCACGTCCTTTCGCTCCCGTGGTGGTTGAAAATTTTGTAATTCGGCGCCGATGGCGGATTGACAAGGTCCGGCCGATCCCTAGAGTGCCCGCCCGCTCCGCTGAGGCGCGGCCATCCATTCCACCGCCATGAGCAAACGCACCTACCAGCCCTCCAAGCGTGTCCGCAAGCGTCAGCACGGATTCCGCGCCCGCATGGCGACCAAGGCCGGCCGCGACATCCTGCGCAAGCGCCGCCGGAAGGGTCGCAAGCGCCTCCTGCCCAAGGGTGCCGAGCTGAAGTACGAGCGGCACACCACCCAGCACGGCCGCTGAACGGCCAGCGCTTCCGGGCCATGCGCCTCCCGAGGAAGCACAGCATGACGCGGCGGACCGATTTCCTCAGGGTCCGCAAGGACGGTCGGGCAAAAGCCGGCCGTTTCGTCGTTTTGAGCACCCTGGAGGATGTTTCACTCGATCATCTGATGGTCGGGATCATCACCACCCGCAAGGTCGGCAAGGCCCACGACCGCAACCGGGTGCGGCGCCGGATCCGCGCGATCGTCGGACGCCACGGCGACTCCCTCGCGGAAAAGCGGCGCTTTCTCGTCACCATCCCGCGACCGGGCTGCGCCGAGGCCAGCTTCGCCGATCTGGAAAAGGACTGGCTCACACAGGCCCGCCGCCTGTCCCTCCTGCCGAAGCCCGGCGCATCGTGACCTTCGTCATCCGAGTCCTGATCCGCTTCTACCAGCGGCTGATCAGCCCGGTGCTCCACGCGCTCGGCGGACCGCTGACCGGATGCCGCTTCGAGCCGACCTGCTCGCACTATTTCCTCCGGGCCGTCGAGATCCACGGCCCGTGGAAAGGCTCATGGCTGGGGATCCGCCGGATTTTCCGCTGTCATCCGTGGGGCGGGCATGGTTATGACCCCGTGCCGCCGCGCCGGGGGCAGGAAACGCCACCCGCCGAAGACTGAGCGCGACCCCGATTTTCCCCACCATGTACGACCGCAAGACCTGGATCGTCGTCGGCATCTGTGCCGTCCTGCTCGCCCTCAATTTCCACTTCGGCAGCAAGCGCGCCGCCGAGGAAGCAGCCAGACAACGCGAGACCGCCCCGGCGCCCGCGGAGGCGGTCGAGCAGCCGGAATCACCCGGCGTGCTGGAGGAAGTCGAGCCGGAACCCGCCGAAGTGGTCGATGCGACGCTCCACACCCTCGAGACGGACAAGACCCTCTTCACCCTCACCAGCCTGGGCGGGGGGGTGAAATCCGCCGAACTGAAGGATCAGGTCTCGCTCGACGATCCGGACACCCGCGTCACGCTCAACACCGGCGCGGCGGCCGCCGTCGGCGCCCTGGCCGAAGGCCCCGACCGCATGGAACGGGTCAACTACACCTACCTAGAAGCGGAGTCCGAACCCGGCCGGCGTGTCGTCTTCGCCGCCCGACACCCCTCCGGCCTGATCGTCAAGAAGACCTGGTCGCTGGTGGACGGGGATCTCCCCGGTGCTCCCTATCGGCTGAATCTCTCAGTCGATCTGCAGAACTCGAAGACCTCGAAGGAGCGCGTCCCGCTGGGAAATTTCAGCCTGTTCCTCGGTGAGGCGGGCCCGCTGCACCGCGGAGAGAGCGGCCTGACACCGTCCGGCTTCCTGTGGCGGGAAGACGACAACTTCCACTTTACCAAGGCCAGCAAATTCAAGGGCGGATGGTTCTCGGACGACAAGTCGTTGATCGTCGAAACCGTCGGGCAACTCGATTACGCCGGCGTTTCAAACCAGTTCTTCGCCACCGTGCTCAAGCCCGTCGAGGTCGCCGCCGGCGGCGTCTGGGCCAAGCCGCGCGACGTGCCATCGCCGGATGGTGACGGCACCAATGTCGCCGTCCGCGCCGGCATGGTGCTGCCGGACGTGGCGCTCGAGCCCGGCAGTGCCGCGGTGACGCTCAACTACGAGGTCTTCATGGGCCCGAAGGAGAACCGGATGCTCAACCGCATGGGCGACGGCTGGGGCGACCTGATGAACTACGGCTGGTGGATCATCGGCGTGTTCTCGTGGATGCTTAACTATGCCCTGGTCTACATCCACGACCTCGTCGCCAAGGTGTCCGGACCGTGGTCGTGGGGCATTGCCATCGTCGTCGTCACCCTCGTCGTCCGCACGCTGATGTGGCCGCTCTACGCCCGCTCGAACCGCACGATGAAGCGGATGGCGAAGCTCAAGCCGGAGATGGACCGGCTGAAGGAAAAGTATCCCGACGACCCGGCGAAGATGCAGCAGGAAGTCATGGGGCTCTACCGCAAGTACGGCATCAATCCCGTCGGCGGCTGCCTCCCGATGCTGGCGCAGATGCCGATCTTCTTCGGCTTCTACCGGATGCTGCAGTACGCCGTGGAACTGCGCGGGCACGGGTTCCTGTGGGTCGACGACCTGTCGATGCCCGACACGGTCGCCACCATCGCCGGGTTCCCGATCAACGTCCTGCCGATCATCATGGGTCTCTCCAGCTTCGCCCAGATGGCGATGATGCCCAACACCTCGGGCGACAAGACCCAGATGGCGATCATGAAGATGATGCCGATCATCTTCCTCATCTTCTGCTACAACTTCGCCGCCGCGCTGGCGCTCTACTGGACGACCTCGAACCTGTTCTCCATCGCGCAGACCTGGATCACGCAGAAGATGCCGGAACCGGAACTCAAGGAGCGCAAGGGCGCGCCGAGGAAGTCCTTCATGGAGCGCATGGCCGAGGCCGCCGAACAGCAGCAGAAGATGAAGCAGGCCCGCGGCCGCGTCGTCGATGACGGCAACGACAAGCCGAAGAAGCCACGCGGCCCGAGGACGGGGGGGTGATCCCGGCCGCGCCGATCACTCCAGCTCGGAAACCACCCGATAGATCCCACGAAGAGGTGGGGGCGACGGGTCGGTAAAGATCCGGACGCCACCAACCGGGACATACTCGGAGACGATCGGCACCCACTGGTCCGGATCCGGGTTCTCCACGAGGCGCTGAAGCGTGTAGCGTCGACCGGCAACAGTCCGCACCTCGACGTCGAAGCCGTCCGCGGACGTCGCAATCGATCCGATGACTGAATCGCCACCATCCGTCGGATCGGTGCCGAGCTCGAATTCCTCGCCGTCGCCCAGGCCGTCGCCGTCGGAGTCGATGTCGGGATCATTGAAAACGCCACCGTCGAAGATCGAGGGAAACTGTTCTTCATACTCGTCGGGGAAACCATCGACATCGGTGTCCACGGGCGGGGCGATCGACAACGGTGCGCTGAGTTCGGTCGTTCCTTCCAGGGCGCTGGTAACGGTTGTAGTCAACAGCCAGCCCAGCGGAGCCGTCGCCGGAAAATCGACGTCATAGCTGCCTGACCCGCTTCCATCGAGTACCACCACCGTCGTGCCGATGAAGAGATCCAGCTCCGGCGAGCTTGCTGACGGGTTGTAGGCGTAGAAGTCGACCGTGAGCGTTTCACCCGGCTGGCCGGTTACGGTGCCTTCCGCATGGGTGCTCCCTCTTTGCGCCGCTGTGACCGCGGTCGACGCCGCATGACTGGCCCTCTGGATCGCGCTACCGCAATCAACGAGCCGGTTCTGGCGCACCACGGCATTGCTTCCGCCTGTCGTCACGCTGACACCGGACCCGCCCGCATTGCGGATCGTATTGCCGATGACCGAGACAGCACTCTGGGTCACCTTGATGGCATCACCAGCCAATGGAAAATCACCGTCCGAGTCATCCGTTCCGATCCGGTTCTCTTCGATATCCACTCCCGACGAATTGTCGACCGAGACCGCATCTCCATCCAGGCGGCGGAAGGTGTTGTTGCTGAGCACGACGCCCTGAGCGGAGCTAATGCCGACCGCCGTCACTGCTGCGGCCGTCGATGGATGACCAAAGTCCGAATCGCTCACGCTTGCCTGCTGCACTCCCAGCAGCCGGACATTCGTCTGGGCCGCGGAGTTTATCGCGTTCATCCGCCGAACCGTGACAAAGTCGCTGTTTTCCACCCGGAGATCGTAGTCGCCTGTGGGTGTGCTCTGTGCTCCGGCCTCTTCGATGCCGTGGTACACGTTCTCCACCATCGCGGTCGCCACGTTTTGGATCAGGACCCCCTTTTCCGCCACAATCTGACTCGCCAACTCCGCAGTGCCGATCGAAACGTCGCCGCCCCTCTGCACCACCACTCCATTGGTGACCGGCAAGGCCTCTGCCCCGCCACGGGTGGTTCCTATTCGATTTCCAGCCACATGGACCAGCGTTGAATCGATGACCTCAATAGCGTTCTGCGCTGCTCCCGCCACGGCGTTCATGGTGCTTACTGACTCACCGCCGAGGGTTACCGCCTCCGAATTCTCCACGCACACTGCTGTCTGCATAACCGTGTCGAGTTGATTCTCACCCGATTCATCCAGATTGAAATTCATGTTCTGCAGCGTCGCCGCCACCTTCTCCGGCGCGGAGGGCGTACAGTCGCGAACCACCACTCCAACTGCCGCGTTGACGACCGACACCTGCTCCTGTGCCCCGAGCGTTACCTCTTCACAGCGCTCGAGCAGAACACCGATGCCCTGAACTGGCGAGGAACTGGTCCCGCCTCGTGTCGTTCCGATCAACATCGCCTCCATCGCCAGGTCTGCGCAGTCCTGCGCCTCGATCGCATTGCCTGAGCTTTGCGCAATCTCGAACAACTTGGACTGCGTGTCCGTTGTGATCTTAAAGTTCCTGACCTGTACAGCCCGGACTCCCGTCACAAGCTCTGTTCCCAGTTGCTCTGTTCCCTCGCGGTTCAGGTTGAGATGCATGTTCCGCAGCGCCAGTCCGGCGGCCGCACCTTCAGACGGATCGATGTTTTGCGCCAGCACCCCCGTCGTGGCGTTGATCACGAGCACTCCTTCACCGGCGCCCAGTTCGTTGTCCTCACCCCCGTCGACCAGGATCCCGGCACCCTGCACCGCCATCGCTACCATACCGGCCCGATCCGTGCCGATCCGGTTGCCCTTTACTTCAACTGCCGTCGAGTGGATGACCTCGTAGGCGTTCTGGGCGACCCCAGCAACGGCGTTCACGGTGTTCTCCGTCGCCCCTCCGACCGTCACCGCCTCCGAATCCTCGATGCAAGCAGCCGTTTCCATCCAGGTGCCCAACTGTGTTCCACCTCCCACATCGAGGTTGAAGTTCACGTTCTCCAGCGCGGCACCAACCTCCTGAGGCCCCAGCGGCGTGATGTTCCGCGCCACCACGCCCACCTGCGCATGCACCACAGAGACCGCGTCCGCGACGCCGACCCGCAGGTTGGAGCAATTCTCGGCCACGATCCCCGTCGTGGTGGTTGGCATCGGCGTGCTTCCATCCGGAGCCACCCCGAGGAAGTTGCTTGCCACGTGCAAGCCGTTGGTGGCCGCGGCGTCGATCCCGATCGTGTTGCCTGAAATCACGTTTCGGGCCGCCGCCTGGATTCCTCCCACCAGCGGGTCGGTAGCGTTCCGGATCCGGATCCCGATCCCGTTCCCGAGCCCCGCTGTCCCAGCCGCGTCGGTCCCGATCACGCAGCTCTCGACGACGTGATATCCACCCGAAACCACATCGATCGCGGCGGTTGGACACTCCGTGATCATGAGTCCGCGAACGGTGACGCTCGAGGCGTCCATCGTCAGCCCCACCGGTGCCGTGGCGCTTCCGCGGATCCGGACGCATCCCGATCCCGGCTGGGTGCCGCCATCGACGGTGACACCCTCCGTCACGACGGGCAGGGGACTGGCGGGAGTGATTTCCGGCGTGCCCGCTGCGGGGATATCGAAGGTGATGGTGTCGATGCCGGACTTGTCGTTCGCGGCCTCGAGGGCGGCACGGAGGGTGATCTGGCGGCCCGGGGTCGAGAGGTCGACATCGACGACGCCGTCGGCGGGGCTGGCGTCGCTCTCGTCGCCATCGACGTTTACGACCAGTTCGGTGGGAAGCGGAGCGACCAGTTGCGCAGACTCCGGGACGAATCCATTAATCTTGGTGGCGGTCCCGTCGAGGTGGGTCATCCAGGTTCCGAAGTCCGATTCCGCGCTGTTGCGGCTCCAGATGAGAGCGGATCCGTCCTCGGTCCAGGCAAGGGGCATGTCGCGCTTCGGAGGAAGCCCGTCACCAAAATCGGCGTTTGCGTTGTGGGAGATGACCTGCCTCGTGCCGCTGGGCAGAGAGACCACCACCACCTGGGCATGCACGTTGACTTGCTCGACCAGAACGCCCCCGACGGACCGGGTCTTGATGTAGGCGCGGGCCACCGCCATCTTGTTTCCGGTCGGATGCCACACACAGCGGGTGAAGCTTTCAGACATCTTGATCGATGCATTCGGGTCCGCGTTGATGTTTTCGAGCAGGATCTGCTCGCCGCCGCCCGTGACGTTCACGGCGTGGATGCCTTGGGGTCCCGTGTAGGCGATCGTGGTCCCGTCCGGGGACCACGAGAGGGCATTGGAGTGCTCCAGCCAAGTGATGGCTCGCGCCGATTGGTGGGGGTAAACCGCCGGTGCAATCTGGGTTTCACCGCCTCCCGGGTAGTCGCGCACGTAGAGCCGGTATTGGATCGGCTCGTCGCCATTCTCATCAAGATAGGCACGCAGATAGGCCAGCTTCGTGCCATCCGGGGACCAAACCGGGTTGAAGGAATGCTGCGCGATGAGGGCGGGATTCTGGCCGTTGAGATCCGCCACAACCACATCGAGGTGATACTTCGAGGAGAAAGAGGCGTCGGGGTCCGGGGTGTTGGCGAAGACATAGGCGACCTTGGCGAGGTCAGGAGAAATGCGGGCCTGGTAGGTGTTCTGATACCACCATGACCAGCCTCCGTCATCCACATCCCAGAAGCTAGTGCCGCCAGTGGCGCTGCCACTCTGGTCGCCGCGAACCTCTTGGAAAAGATAGGTCTTCTGGCCAACCTGGGCGTGGGACAGAGGTGTCAGGATCAGGGCGATGGCTACGAGTCGGTGAGAGCACAAACTCCGCAGGATCGGATGGGCTGGAGTGGGAGGGCTAGGACTCATGACTTGGGCGAAATGATCCTGACGAATCAGGCCAGAATTTCTGGTAGGCCCTCTTCGCCAGCGCCAGCCACCAGGCCGAGAATAGCGGCGAGCCATCCAAACAGGGGAGTATCTTCGGGCAATGCATGAGGACGGAATTTATCTTTCCTACGCGGACCGGTCTCTGCATTCAACCTCATAATCCCGTCTCTCAACAAGGTCCGGACAAACCGGGAATCTCAGCAAACCACGGGCAGTCTTCGGAGATTCAACGATTTCCGTGCCTTTCACGACTTCCGCGATTCATGCCAACTCACAGAACTCCCTGTGATAACGAAGGCGTGTGGGGCATTGGGAATCGGTCGCTTCCCGAAACGGACGAGGCCGAGTGCCTTCCCGCCATCTCTGCGTTGCTCGTTGCGAACAGGACAGGCCGGCCCGCACACCTCATTCCAGCTCGATCACCGAGACGTTGAAGGGCGGGTCGGTCTTCGTGTTGGTGAGCCATTCGCAGTCCCACCACCAATCCATGTTGACCACCACCAGGCGGTCGCCGTCGATGAGCACCTCGCAGGGCTGGTCGAGCAGGCCGCCCGTGCCGTCGGTGTCGCCGTTGGCATGCAAGGTCTTCACCGAGCCGTCCATCGCCACGACCTGCACGGCATTGGCCAGCATGTCGGCGACGTAGATCTTGTCATCCTTCGCCCGCCACGCGATGCCGTCGGCGGATTTCATCACGGGGCTTTTCGCGAAAAGCTCCGGTTCCGCGGCCGTGCCATCCTTCCCGAAGCGGGTGCGGTAGATCAACCCGTCCTCGAAGATCGAACAGTAGAGGTTGTCATCATCGTCAAAGGTCAGGCCGTCCGCCCCGAAACCGATCCGACCGCTGGTCTCGTAACGGGCGATCAGGCGGGGGTCGTGGCTCTTCAACGTCGGCGCTTCGAGCGCGACCGCTCCCTTCGCCCAGTCCTTCGCCGGGATCGCATACACACCGCTGATCAATCCCCTGCCCGCCTCCTTGTCCGCGGGGATCAGGACCGTATCGCTCACATACACCGTGTCGTCCCTCCAGACGACGGCGTTGGCGACGCCGAAGCCCAGAACCACCGGTTCGCACGAGACCGCCCTGCCGTCCTCGACCCGGATTCGCAACAGGCGCGAGTTGAAACCGGCACCCTGGTTGTCGGCGAGATAGAGATGGCCGTCGGGCCCGAAGGCACAGTCCATCGGACCGACCTTGCCGGTCTCCGGGTGCAGGTCCTCCGGCCTGAAGCGATACCACGTCTCCAGCTTTCCCGTGGGCGTGATCCTCATCATCCTCGACGGCGCCGGCTCCTTGAGCACACCGGAGGCAACGAGCGCGTCGTTGTTGAAGTTCGGGCACGAAAGGATGATGGCACCCGTCGCATCAAGCGTGCAGCCGTCCGGCGTGTTGCATTCGAGCGGCAGGTCAACCAGCACGCGCGGCTTCGGCGCGCCGCCGGACACGACGGTCAACGCAAGGGTGAGCAGCAGGGAGATCAATGTCTTCATCGTGGTTCGGAAACATGGCGGTTCATCACTCCAGGCCCGGCCAGGCGATCTCTCCGCGCAACTGCGCCTCGCCCGCCTCCTTCTCATAGACGCCGTAGAAGTTCGACAACGAGTCGAGCCACACCGTGATGCGGTGCATCTCCTCCTTGTCGAGATCGACGTCGTGGTGGCCGTCGCGGAGAAGCTGATAGAGCGGTGCCGCCTTCGCGCCGAAGCTGCCGGGGATCGTGCGGTAGTGGTCGCCATAGCGCCAGAAGGCGAACTCGTGAACCAGGCTGTCGTAGGACCGGTAAACCCGCGTCTTCCGCAGCCCGAGCTTCGACTCGACGATGGTCCGGTCGAGCGGTGGCGCGCCCTCGTCGGCCTTGTCGGCGTGGCATTCGACGCAGTGGCGGTCGAGCACCGGCTGGACCAGCCGCGGGTAGCTGAAGGGCCGCGTGCCCTCGACGTCGGGCTCGGGTGCCGATGGCGGCCGGCTCAAGGCCAGGGCCGCGGCGCCGCTTCTTCGCGGGGCCTGGCTCCGCGGTTCGTGGCAGCCATGGCAGACCAGCATCTCGCCCGGCTGGACCCAGGTCGCCGATCGCATCGACTGCACCGCCAGGCCGTCCTCGTCCAGCGCCTGGAAATACAGCTCCCTGAGCGCCGGAACCTTGAAATACGCGCTGCCGTCCTCTTCGACGGGCACCGTGCCGAGAATGCTGCGGGCGAGATTCACCGAGTCGCCGGCCTCGGCGACCCGGCGTCCGGTTTCGTGAGGCGGATTTCCCGAGGGCACCGCGCATGGATAGGTCTGATAGATCCGCAGCGACTTGATGCGCCTGTCGTCCGGCCAAGGCATCAGACTGTCATAGACGTCCATCACCGCCATCGTTCCCTCCTTCGGTGGGTCCACCTCCAGTCGCCGGTGTCCCGCCGGGATGAACGGTGGCGTCGGTCTCGCCCGCAGGGTCATCGGGCTCACGCAGGCGATTTCCGGATCCCGGTAGATCAGTTCATTGTTACCGAAGGCATCCACGAGATAGATCCCGTAGTCACCGCGCCGGTGCTTCTCTCCCTGCCGCCCGCCACCGCGTCTCATCCCGGGGTCATAGACACAGAGGAAATACCTTTCCGAAAGCGGCCACGGCGTGCCGTACACCTGGGCGCCCCCCTGGCTTTCGGGAAAGCCGACGTCCGGCGTCACCCGTCTCACCGGTGCCATGGCATCGTCGTCGGGCACGGTGGGGTCGATGATCACAATCGATCCGTAAGCCTGGCCGTGATGCGGCGCGGCGGTGCCAACGATCTTGCGCGAACCGGGGATGGCGCGCAGGTCCATCTCCATGTCGGCGCGCTTCGCCTTGACCGAGAAATTACCGTGGATGGCGCGCGAGTCGCGGCCGTCGGGCGTCATGATCCAGGGGTGATGCGCCACGCAGCCGTGCCGGTCGACGTAATCCCAGCGCGTGTAGAGGATCATCCCGTCATGATCGACGCTCGGCTGCCATTCGTTGTTCTCATGCGGGCTGAGGATCCGGATGTCCGACCCGTCGGCCCGCATGTCGAAGACCGTGTACGACGGGCACTCGCGACCGCAGCGCAGGTAACCGCCCCGCCGTTCCGAAATGAAGGCGACCCGGCCATTCGGCAACGGACAGGGATCGAAATCGTTGAAGGTGCCGTCGGTCAGTTGCCGCAGGTCGCGAGCCGTGCCGTCCGGTCCGACTTTCGCTGAAAACAAATGATAACAGCGGCCACGGTCCCAGTGGCCCCGTTCCGCATGATCGAGGTGGGAAACATGGCTTCTCGGGCCGGTGCATTCCGTCCACGCGAAGAACAATCGCTCTCCGTCGAAGGACAGCTCCGGCGAGAGAAAGCTGCCACCTTCCAGCGGGGTTCCGGCCAGTCTGCCGCTTTCCGCCGGCAGTCCGTCGAGCAGATCGATGACCCGCGGATTCTCGGAGAATGGATCGGCCAGCACGAAGACCCCTCCGCCCGGCACCGCATTGGCTCCGTAGTACTGGTCGCACATGTGGTTGAAGGTCGAGCGGTGCCGCTTGATGAAAAGCAGGCGGTCGAAGTCGAGCAGCGGATTGGCAAAGGCGATCTCCCGGCGCAGACGGCTGGCCTCGGCAAAGAGCCGGAAGCGCGCCTCGACCTGCCCAACCTCGATGCCGCGAGCCAGCTCCTCCAGAGCCTTCAGCTCCACGTCATCGCGCTCCAAATCAGGGGCGGCGGGAAGCTGGCGCACATCTTCGAGCAGCACTCGTGCGCGCCGGAGGAGAATGTCTAGCGGGTCCCGATCCGACGGCTCGATCAGCGCGGCGGGATTCAGCGTTTCCTCACGGAACTTCTCGAACCGGTCGACGTTCTCCAGATCGTCGGCAAGGACCTCCCAGCGAATCCGAATCTCGGAGTCGGAGATACCCTCGTCACCCGTGGAAACGGCTCCCGGCACGATACCGGGCGTCACGGCCACCGCTAGCAGCCGGAAAGCCAAAAGATGCCTGACCTTGCGGGAATGCACGGATCGGGCGCGGTCAACCCGCCGTCCAACTGTTCAGCACCATGGCGTAGTTGCCGCGCTCGATGGCTTCGGGATCCGGGGCATTCTGATGGCTCATGCAGCCGCGGAGCTGCGCGAGGTCGCCGTACTCGTGCTCGACCAGCCAGGTGCGCACGCCGTCGAGCAGCTCGCGGAGTCGTTGCGGGCCGTGCTTCAGCAGTCCCGAGACCGTCTGCACGGTCGTCGCACCGGCCATCAGGCCCTTGATCACGTCCTCCGGGGTGTGGATGCAGCCGCTAAGCGACAGTTCGAGGTTCGTCCTGCCGTGCAGGATCGCCAACCAGCGCAGGCGCATGTTGAGCCCCGACGAATCGGAAAGGCGCAGCTTCGGCTCGGTGCGGAGTTCCTCGATGTCGATGTCCGGCTGATAGAATCGGTTGAACAGCACCACCGCCTGCACCCCGAGCGCCTCGATCTGCGAGACAAAGTGCGGGATCGAGGTGAAGAAGGGCGACAGTTTCACCGCCACCGGGATGTCGATGCCCTCGCGCACGGTGCGGATGGACGACAACAGCCGCTCCTCGACCTCGGCCGCGCTTTCATGAGGATCCGAAGCGAGGTGGTAGAGGTTCACCTCCAGCGCATCGGCTCCCGCGGCGGCGATCAGCTTCGGATACTCGCTCCAGCCGTCGGGGCTGATGCCGTTGACCGAGGCGATGACCGGGATATCCACCGCCGCCTTGAGGTGGGAGATCCGGGAAAGGTAGTCGTCGGGACCGAGACGGTAGTCCTCGGGCTCTGGCAGGTAGCTCAGCGCCTCGGCGAAGCTGTCCTCCATTTCATCAACCGCGGCGAAGGCGGCGCGCTGCTCCTTCACGATCTGCTCCTCGAAGAGCGAGTTCATGATCAGGCAGGGCGCGCCGCAGTCCTCGAGTTCACGGGCGTGCGGCACGTCGCCGGTGATCGGCCCGGCACCGGGGATGATCGGATGGGCGAGCTTGAGACCGAGGTAGTTGGTTTGCAGGTTCATGGCGATCAGTCTTCGGAGGTGGTGGTGGCGGCGGCTTCTTCCGGGAAATGGATGGACGCCATCTGCTCGAGCAGCTTCCAGCGGTGGGTCGCGCTCACCTGCGCCTCCTCGGCGAGCACCTTGAAGCGCTCGGGATTGACCTTCTCGATCATCCGGAAGCGGGTCTCGTTGCGCATGAACTCGGCGGTCTTCACCTTCGGCTCCTTCGAGTCGAGGATCAGCGGCGGCTGGCCTTCGTCGATCCGGCGCGGATCGTAGCGGAACAGCGTCCACAGGCCGGAGTTCACCAGCAGCTTCTGCTGCTCCATGCCGAGCGAGAGGTCGAAGCCGTGAGCGATGCAGTGGCTGTAGGCGATGACCAGCGAGGGGCCCGGCCAGCTTTCGGCCTCCTGCAGTGCCTTGACCACCTGGCTGTCCTTCGCGCCCATCGCGACGCGGGCGACGTAGACGTTGCCGTACTGCATGGCCATCAGGCCGAGTTCCTTCGGCGCGCTGCCCTTGCCGCTGGCGGCGAACTTGGCGGCGGCCCCGATCGGCGTCGCCTTCGAGGCCTGGCCGCCGGTGTTGGAGTAGACCTGGGTGTCGAGCACCAGCACGTTCACGTCGCGTCCCTGCGCCAGCACGTGGTCGAGACCGCCGTAGCCGATGTCGTAGGCCCAGCCGTCGCCGCCGACGATCCACACCGACTTCTTCACCAGGTAGTCGGCGAGTTCGCGCAGCGTGACCGCCTCGCGCTGCGAGCAGTTGGCGAGCTTCTTCTTCAGCGTGACAACCCGGGCGCGCTGCGCCTCGATGCCGGCTTCGTCCGACTGGTCGGCGTCGAGGATCTCCCCGACGAGGTTCTCGCCGATCTCCGGCGCGAGCTTCGCCAGCAGGACCTGGGCGAACTCGGTCTTCTGGTCGACCGCGAAGCGCATGCCGAAGCCGAACTCCGCGTTGTCCTCGAACAGCGAGTTGGCCCAAGCCGGGCCGCGGCCGTCGCCGTTCTGCGCGTAGGGCGTGGTCGGCAGGTTGCCACCGTAGATCGACGAGCAGCCGGTCGCATTGGCGATCATCGTGCGATCGCCGAAGAGCTGGCTGAGCAGCTTGACGTAGGGCGTTTCCCCGCAGCCGGCGCAGGCGCCGGAATACTCGAAGAGCGGCCGCAGGAACTGTGAGGATTTCACCTCGCCGTGGTTCAGCTTGGAGCGGTCCGGATCCGGAATGGTGTTGAGGAAGAATTCGTAGTTCTCCCTCTCCGCGGCGCGGAGATCCTCCAGCGGCGTCATGTTGATCGCCTTGAGTTTCGGCTCCTGGCGGTTCTTCGCCGGGCAGACGACGGTGCAGAGCTTGCAGCCGGTGCAGTCCTCGGGCGCGATCTGGATCGTGTAGGCCGCGCCTTCGAATTCGCGCATCTTGAAATCGGTCGACTTGAAGGTCGGCGGCGCGCCGGCGAGCAGATCCTTGTCGTAGAACTTCGCGCGGATCGCGGCATGCGGGCAGACCATCACGCACTTGTTGCACTGAATGCAGACGTCCGGATCCCAGGCCGGGATCTCGCGGGCGATGGCACGCTTCTCCCACTTGGTGGTGTCGGTCGGCCACACGCCGTCGACCGGGAAGGCCGAGACCGGCAGCAGGTCGCCCTTGCCCTCCATCATCACGGCGGTCACGCGCTTGATGAAGTCGGGCGCATCTTCCGGCACGGTCGCGGCCCGTGGTTCGCCGTCGAGGGTGCCGGGGACGGGCACCTCGTGGAGGTGCTGCAGGGCCATGTCGACCGCCGCGAAGTTGCGGCGCACGATCTCGTCGCCCTTCTTCGAGTAGGTCTTCTTGATCGCCTCCTGGATCTTCGCGATCGCCTCGTCACGCGGCAGCACACCGGAAAGCGCGAAGAAGCAGGTCTGCATCACGGTATTGATGCGCCCGCCCATGCCGGCGTCGGTGGCCACCGAGAAGGCATCGATGGTGTAGACCTTGAGCTTCTTGTCGACGATCGCCTGGCGGGCCTCGAGCGGCAGCTTGTCCCACAGCTTGTCGGGCGCGTAGGCCGCGTTGAGCAGGACCGTGGCCCCCTCCATAGCCGACTCGAGCACGTCGAATTTCTCCAGGAACCCGAACTGGTGGCAGGCGACGAAGCTGGCGCTGCTGACCAGGTAGGGCGCCCGGATGAGGTCCGGTCCGAAGCGCAGGTGCGAGACGGTCACGCCGCCGGACTTCTTCGAGTCGAAAACGAAGTAGCCCTGCGCGTAATTCTCGGTCTCCTCGCCGATGATCTTGATCGAGTTGCGGTTGGCGCCGACGGTGCCGTCCGAGCCGAGGCCCCAGAAGACGGCGCGGACGACGCTGTCGGGCTCGATCGAGAAGGCCGGATCGTAGTCCAGCGACAGGCGGGTCACGTCGTCCTCGATGCCGACGGTGAAGCGGCGCTTCGGTTCTGGCATGTCGAGTTCATCGATCACCGCCTTGACCATCGCCGGGGTGAATTCCTTCGAGGAAATCCCGTAGCGACCGCCGATCACGCGCGGCATGTCGAAGGGCAGGCGTCCGGTGTCGCGGGCCTCGTTGAGCGAGGCGACGATGTCGAGATACAGCGGCTCGGCCGGCGCGCCGGGCTCCTTGGTGCGATCGAGCACGGCGATGGATTTCACCGTCGTCGGCAGCGCGGCGAGCAGCGCGGCCTCGTCGAAGGGGCGGTAGAGCCGCACGCGGATCACGCCGACCTTCTCGCCCTTGGCGGCGAGATACTTGACGGTCTCATCGACCGTCTCCCCTCCCGAGGCCATCACGACGAGCACCTTTTCCGCCTCGGGATCGCCGGTGTAATCGAAGAGCGAATACCTGCGGCCAGTGAGCTCGGCGAAGCGATCGAAGGCCGCCTGCACCTGGCCGGGCACGGCGGTGTAGAAGTTGTTCGACGCCTCGCGGGCCTGGAAGTGGCCGTCGGGGTTCATCGCCGTGCCGCGCACGCTCGGCGCGTCGGGCGTGAGCGCGCGTCGATAGAAGGCGTGGCGGGCGTCGTCATCGACCAATTCGCGCAGCACCTCGTCGTCGAGCGTCTCGATCTTCTGCACCTCATGCGAGGTCCGGAAGCCGTCGAAGAAATGAAGGAAGGGCACGCGGCTGGTCAACGTGACCGCATGGGAAATGGCGGCGAAGTCGTGGGCTTCCTGGACCGAGGCCGAGGCCAGCATCGCGAAGCCGGTCTGGCGCACGGCCATCACGTCGGAGTGATCGCCGAAAATCGACAGCGCATGGGTCGCCAGCGAGCGGGCGGCGACGTGCATCACGAAGGGCGTGAGTTCGCCGGCGATCTTGTACATCGCCGGGATCATCAGCAGCAGGCCCTGCGAAGAGGTGAAGGTGGTCGAAAGGCAGCCGCTCTGCAGCGTGCCGTGGCAGACCGCGCTGGCACCGCCCTCGCTCTGCATCTCCACCACCCGGGGAATCGCTCCCCAGAGATTCTTCTGCCCGCGCGTCTCGAACACGTCGGCGAATTCCGACATCGGCGAGGACGGCGTGATCGGGTAGATCGCGATCGTTTCGCTGAGCCGGCAGGCGACGGACGACACGGCCTCGTTGGCCTCCAGGGTCGCGTGTTTTTTCATCGTCCGATTGAAGTCAAGCCGCCCCCGGCGCTGCTTCGCGTGGATGCCGATTCGCGGCGCGGGAATTGCTCGATCCGGGAACCCGGCGGGTGCGTTGACGCGGCACGGGCTTTCCGCTAGAACATCCCAAGTTCCCGGTAGCTCCTCCCGGACCCCTCGATGCCCGAAGACGTTCTCCACTTCAGCTGCCAAGCCTGCCGGACGAAACTCACGGTTCCGGCAAAGCTCGCCGGAGTGGAAGGCCCCTGCCCAAAGTGCGGTGCGACGATCCGGGCTCCGCAGCTCGATTCACCGGCCCCGGCACCCGCGGCGACCACCCCGCCCATGGAAACCGCGGCACCCGCCACAGCGCCGCCCCTTCCCGAGTCGACGGCCGGTTTCCGGAAGCCCGAGACGCTGCCGGAAAGACGCGACCCTCCTCCCCAGGCGACCGAGCAGGCGTCCATCCGGCCCCAGCCAAGGGAGCTTCCGGACCGGCCGCCACGCCCCGCCGTCAGCCCCCGCCACAGCACCTCCGACGTCGCCAAGCGTCCCCCGCCACGAGCCGAACGTTCGCCGGGATCATCGGGCTCGCGTGCCGCTATCGGACGGTTCCTCATTCCCGTCGCCTTCCTCTTCATCGGCGGCGCCCTCGCCTACGTGCTCCTCTATTTCTTCATGGACGGGCGGGGCAAGCACACGACGAAGGCCGATGCCCCGCCACCCGTGGTGGATCCGGCCGATCCCGCTCCGCCGCCGGAGCACGGAGGCACGCCAGACCCGGCGAACGCCGCGTCGGATCCCGCGGATCCGCCGCCTCCTCCCCCGTCCGATGTCCCGGATCCCGCCGACGGGCTCGAGGCCCAGGACGTGCTCCGGGACTTCCTCCGCGCCTCCTCGATCGGAGCCCGGCTTCCCCTCATCGAGCCCTCCTACGAGCGGGAGGATCTTGAAGGCTCCGTGGTAGACACGCCTCTCCTCTCCGCCGACCGCATCATGCCTGACGCCCCGGTCCGCAACACCCGCGAAGGCTTCGTCGACCACCCCTTCCGGGTCACCTTCGAACGCGACGACAATTCAAAGGAGACCATCCTGGTGGTCGTCCGCAAGCGCAACGACCAGAAGGCCAAGGTCCTGATCGATCCCTTGCTCGATCTGCTGGGAGGCCGTCTGGAAGCCTTCACCTCGGAGCCCTCCGGCGAATCCGCCACCTTCCGCGCCGTCATCGAGGCCATGCCCCGGTGCTTTGAAAAGGGCATCCCGAATCCCGACGACAAGATCACCTACAAGATCTCGTCGAGCACCCACGGCGGGGAAGTCGTCCGCGCCTACGCGTCGAAGCTCTCGCCGCTCGCCGAAATGCTCTATTCGCCCGATTCGGCCCTGCGCTGGGGCAAGCGGCTGCCCGCGACGATCACGCTGAAGTGGAACACCGAGGAGGCGCCCGCCACCGAGGAACACCCCGGCCAGCCCTACCTCGAACTCATCGAGAGCCAGAGCCTGGACTGGAGTCCGTGATCATGCCGGCCTGACGCAGCGCGGTCATGCCGCCCTGCAGGACCAGGATCTCCCCGGGGACCAGTTCCATGTCGCCCAGCGCCTTCGCCAGGTCGTGGCTCAGCGAGCAATGCAGGTCGTCGCAGTAGACGACCACGCGCTTCGCCACGGCCAGCTTCTCGAAGTGACGCTCGACCTGGGCGCCGAGGCTTTCGTCCGACTGGATGGTCAGATGGATGGACCCTTCCAGACCGTCCTCCATCCAGGCCGACTCCTTGCGGGCGTCCACCCACAGGATGCCCTCCAGCCCCTGCTCCCGGAGCGTTGACAGGCGCACCTCACCCGGTCGCAGCGCCGTTTCCGCGAGTTCGGCTTCCGGCAGCCCGGAAGGCCGGCCGCCCGCCATCCACGTGCCGAGGCTCGCCGCGACGGCGGCGAGACCGATGACGGCGACTTCCAGCGAGCTCTTCATGGCTCCTCCACGGGCTGGCGGACCAGAGCAAAGGCACGCTGCGTCGCATGGCGCGAACTCTTCGCGTCGGTGCGGATCTGGATCACCGCCAAGGCCGGCTCGGCCACCGATTTCGGGGTGACGAGCAAATCATATTCCCGGCCGTCCTTGATGGTCTTCAGTTCGACGTCGAATTTCTCGTTGCCGGCCTGAACCGAGAGCACGTGGATCGGCTCCTCGTGGTTCATCCGGATCTCGATCACCTTCGTTTCCGGTTCGCCATCGGGATCCACTTCCCAGCGCACGGTCTTCGGCTCGATCCCGACCAGCACGGGAATGTGGACCCGCGTCGTGAGCAGGACCGACGGATTCTCCGCCGGGTCGCCCTTGAGCCACAGCCGGACGGCCTTGTCGACATCGCCGGCAAAATTGCCCATGTCGAAGATCGCCCGGATCGTCCCCTTCTCGCCCGGCTGGTAGAGCAGCTTGCCGTCCTTCACCTTCACGCTCATGCACGAGCAGGTCGATTCGTAGCGTGCGATCGACACCGGTTGGTCCGTCTCGTTGGTGAACTCGAAATCGCAGGTCACCTCGCGCTGGTCGTAGCCTGCCTGCACCTCCTTGAGGGTCTTCTCGAAGGTGAGCCCGGCCCACAGCGGAAGCGGCGCCAACAACAGCCACAAGACCAAGATTTTCATCGGCGGCACTATGAACCCGCGCCCGGTGGTGGTGCAAGTTCGACCGAAACGATCAGCCGGCCGCCGCGCCACTCCGGTCCCAGCACCAGCACCGGCTTGCCGTGGCTCAGCGCGATGCCCGACTTCAGGATCTTCTTGCGGCTGAGCCAGAGTTCGAGATCAAGCCGCACCGTGTCGCGGGAAATCCGGCTTTCAGTCTCGAAGCGGCAAAGAATCTCGTCGCTCCCGGCGATCGGCTGGGCCCAGTTCTCGTAGCTGCGGTAGACCTTCTGCCGGTCGGAGCCGAGCAGGCGGTATTCCTGAAAGTTCAACGGCTCATGCCCGCGCAGGCGCTCCGCGGTCGCCTCGTCCACCGCCGCGGCCCGTTCCCCGGCGACCGCCGGATCGCCGTCGGTGCCGAAATACACCACCACCGCCAGCTCCGCGACGGCCTCCTTGCCGGAGTCCGCCGCCATGGCGGTCATCGGAAGTGCAAGCGCAACGCAGAAGCTGACGATTCCCTTCATCGGACCTGTTCCTCCGATTCCTCGCCGTGATTCGCCATCCGGCTCGGCTCCGGCTCGATCATCGCCGTCTCCGGGATCTCCCACTCGTCCGGGATCGCCTCGACTCCGGCCAGCACGATCACCGTCGCCTCGTCGCCGCCGACGAACTCGGCCTCGACCCCCCTTTCGGGCGTGTAGAGCACCGGCGCCAGCTCGGCGGATACCGGCGGGATCGGAGCCGGACCGCCGGACCTGTCGTGACCCAGAAAAAATCCGAGCGCCATCCCGGCCGCCGCCGTCGCCGGCATGAACCACACCCAGGGACCGCGGCGGATCTTCCCACCCGCGGATGAGACCGACTCCGGACGGGCTTCGATTTCACGCCGGATGCGGGCGTTGAAAAACTCGGCATGCGGCACTTCATCGGACCCCCCCAGCGAGGAACCGAGCAACTCGCGGCTCCAGCGCGCCTGCTCCCGACGCTCGACCCATTCCGGTTGGGTGGACGCCCACGTTTCGACCTCGGCCGAGGTCCCGGCATCCAGTTCGTCCTCGACCCACAGGGCCAGGAGTTCGTCATCGGGTTTCGTATTCATCCTTCAGCAGGGTTTGCAGTTTCTGGCGGGCGTAGTGCAGGCGGCTCATCACCGTGCCGATGGAGCACTCCATCACCTCGGCGATCTCCTTGTAGGCGAGCCCCTGCACGTCCTTCAAAATCACGGCTTCGCGGTGTTGCGGTGAAAGCTGGTCGAGCGCGGCCTCGATCTTGCCGCGCAGTTCGTCGTCGCGCAGCGCCTCGTCGGGCCGCCGCACGGTCCCCGGGGTCGTTTGGGACGCCGGATCGATCGATCCCGAGCCGAAGACCTCCTCGTTCAGCTCGCCACCGGCCTCCGGGCGCTTCCGCCGCGCCCAGTCATACACGGCATTGTGGGCGATGCGATAGAGCCACGTCGAGAACTTCGCCTTCACCTCGAAGCGCGGCAGCGCCTTCCACGCCTTGATGAAGACCTCCTGCGAGAGATCCCAAGCGTCGGCTTCATTTTTGACCATCTGGCGGATCATGGCGAAAATTCGACCCCGATGACGCGTCACCAGCGCATCATAGGCGGCGGAGTCGCCCGCCTGCGCCTGAAGCACCAGCTCCTCGTCAGCCGGCTCTTCGCCAGCCTCCGGGGAACCATTCGACGTCGGTGGATCGGATTTATTCATCGCCGGCCTCGCGCCCTACCTTGCCCGGTCCCAACCGGACTGCCAATGGCCAAGTCGGTCCGGACGTGGAGCAAAATCATCGTTCACGCAGGGGGTGTCGCCAGTCGAGTCCCGGAAAGCGGGCGAAGCCCGAATCGGTGCTGAACCAGGCGCTCCCCGTCTCGATCGCAAGCGCCGCATGATAGGCATCGGGGATCAGGTTGCCCTTGGCTCCCACCGCTTCGCAGAGCGAGACGAACACCTCCCAGTGCCGCCTGCCCGGTGCCAGAAGATGCACCCGGGGATGCGAACGAAGCTGCCCGCAGAACCTCAGCGCGTCCGACAGGGGTGTGGGGTCGCGGAACGTCCTCGGATGGGTCACCATCCGCAGGAAGCCGGACAGCACCAGTTCCGAAACCGCGCACGGCTCCGGAGCGGCAAGCTGGGACTCGAGCCAATCCCGGTAGGCCCGGTGCTCCGGGGCATCCTCCCGATGCGCGTAGACGAGGATATTGACGTCGATCAGCTTCACCGGACCTCCATCAGGTCAAGCAACCCGGCGTTGTTGTCGAGATCCACCCCGTCCTGAAGGCCGCGCCCGCCATAGGTGACCAGCGGCTCAAAGGGAGTCGGCGCTTCCGCAGGCCCGCGGCTCAGCAAGACCCGCAGGCCCTCAGACACCAACTCACCCAGGGTCCGGCCCTCCGCCACCGAACGGGCCCGGGCCTCCTCCAGCAGCGAGTCGGGGATGTTGACCGTGGTTCTCATGCATCGTGATGTAGCCTCCATGCATCATGATGTCAATCAGGTGGTCGCCATCCGCCCGGCCGCCTCGCCGGTGGCGAAACAGGTGCCCATCACCCGGATCGAGGCCTGGGCGTCATGGTCGCAGGAAAGGCAGCGCCCGGCGACGAACAGCCGCTCGAATCCCCGCGCCCGCAGCGCCCCCGCCGGAATGCCCGCCGCCTCGCCGCCGTCGGGATAGCGGAGCTTGGGACCCCGATTGGTCTCGCGCAGCTCCAGCGGCCAGGACGCCAGTGCCACGTCGTCGTCATGCCGAGCGCCGGAAAGGATCTCGTCCCCGGTCAGGCACGCCTCGCCGACCCAGCGACGGCTTTCGCGCACCCCGGCCCGTGCGGGCCAGTGGGCCACGTAGGCATTCTCCCAGCCGGGCTGGTGATCCTTGAAATACGACACCACCTGCCTGGCGTGTTCCCTTCCGGTCGATTCGAGCGCCGACAGGCAGGCCGGATCGGTGGGGTCGTAGCTGCCGGTCTCCTCGCCGGTCAGGTCGAGCGTCCCGAAGATCTCCCCCGGCCGGCCGCTGGCGCGGAAATGCATGCCCATCGCCGACTTCGGCAAAAATCCGGCACGGATCCCCTCGACGATCCGGCCGGCGAGTTCGAGCCCGGACACCTCGCCCGACACGCCCTGCACGCCGCAGACGTACGCGGGCCGCTGCAAGCGCTCGGACGGCGTTCTCTCATCCGGCACATCGAGCAACGCCGCGGCGACCGCGTCGCCACTGGCATCGATCACCGAGGCGGACTCGATCTCGAATGACTCGCCGCGACAGACCACCCGCGCCCTCCATCCCGGCTCCAGCGAGATCAGTTCGCTGTGGAAAAGCCTCTCGACCCCCGCCTCGCGAATCAGTTCGTCGGCGATCGTCGCGAAATCCACCGGGTGCTGCGGTAGCACCCACACACGCCCCATCTTCACCGGACCGCGGCCCGTGGCCGCTTCCATGCGCCCGGCGATCTCCCGCGGCAGGCCGTCGTTGGCAAACTCGGGAGAGTCGCCGTCGATCAGATACAGCCCGCAAAAGGTATGCACCAGCGAGGCGGTGCCCATGCCGCCGAGCATGCCGTGGCGCTCGACCAGCACGGTCCGCGCCCCCTGCCGTGCGGCGCTCACGGCCGCCGCCAGTCCCGCGCTGCCACCACCGATCACCAGCACGTCCGCCCTCATCGCCGGGCGTTGATCGTCGCGGCCATACGGCCCGGGGTTCCCAGCGTGTCGCGCCCCACATCCGCCGCCCCGAGCACCACGCCCCAGCGTTCCTCCAGCACCACGATGAGCTGCATCACCGCCATCGAGTCCAGCCCCGCCGCGAAAAGATCCGTCTCCGCACCGGCATCCGACGGCAGCTCGATGAGCTGCTCCTCGCCGAGCATCCTCAACACATCATCGACCGCGCAATCCACCATGCCATGTCGTGGTTCGTGGGCTCCCTTCGACCGGATTCCCGGCTCCGTCAAACCGCCGATTCCTGGTCCGGCGACACCGCCTTGGCGGCGTCTCGAGACTTCCGCACGCGGTCGTGGAACAACAGCACGAAGAGCACCAGAATCACCCCCGCCATGGCGGCGGGATAGAGCCACACGGTCTTCCAGTTCGTCGCCTGCAGGAGCAGCTCGGAAGCCTTGTCCCACAGGGCGCCGTCGGTCCCACCGCCGTCGAGATACTCGCCGCGCAGCGCCTGGGCCTGGCCCGCCAACTCGCCGTAGTTCGCCGCCTTCTGGTCCCCGTAGATCCGCGCCATGATCGGGGCGCCAAGACCGAGGCCGATGCCCTGAGTCACCAGCACCAGCAGGCCCTGGGCCTGGCCGCGGATCTCGGTCGAAGCCTTCTTGTCGGTGTAGATGAAGCCGGTGACGAAGAAGAAGTCGTAGCAGATGCCGTGCAGCAGGATCCCGATGAAGATCATCCAGGCGATCCCGTCGGGCGCCGCCGTGGCGAACAAGACGTAGCGGATCACCCACGCCAGCATGCCGATCGAGAGCATCCATTTCACGCCCAGCCGGGCGAAGAGGACGGGAATCAGGAGCATGAAGACGATCTCCGAAATCTGCCCCCAGATCATCACTCCTCCGGCCGAGTGGAATCCGGCTTCGTTGATGAAGACCGCTGCGATCGCGTAGTAACCCGCCAACGGGATGCAGATCAGCATCGAGGCCACCATGAAGACCGCGAACGAGCGTTCCTTCATCAAGGCCAGCGCCCGCAGGCCGAGCAGGTCCGAGACCTTCGCCTTCTTGCCCTTGTCCGGCGGGGGGGTGTTCGGAAGGAAGAAACCGTAAACGGAGAGAGCGAGGCAGAAGCCACCGGCCGTGTAGAGCGGCATCGGGGTTTCGTCGAGCTTCAGCCCGTAGCCGAGAATGGCACCGGCCACGATCCAGCCGATCGTCCCGAACACCCGGATCACCGGGAACTGCTTCTCCTGGTTCTCGATGTTGCGGAAGGCGATCGTGTTGGTCAGGCCGAGGGTCGGCATGAAGCAGAGCATGTGCAGGAAAAGGATGCCGACGAAGGGCAGTTGGTCGGGAATGATCGGCGGAAAGATGCCGAGCGCCCCGTTGCCGTACTCCGCCGCGATCGCCTCCTGCGCGGTGCGTCCGTCGGCGGTCAGCTCCTTCAGCGTGGTGGCCCAGGTTCCGGCGCAACTTTCCGCCACCATGGGAGCCAGGAACATGGCGGCCCCGCCGATCAGCATCAGTGCCGAAAGCACCCGCTGGCTGGCGAAGAAGCGGTCGGCCACGATCCCGAGGAACAGGGGCGAGATGATCGCCGCGATGGGGCCGACCGTGTAGACCCAGCCGATCGCCTCTCCCATGCCGATCTTGACCAAATACTGGCCGACCATGGTGTACCACGCCCCCCAGATGAAGAACTGGAGGAACATCATCACCGACAGACGCGTCGCCAGCAGGCCCTGACCTTTATCAGATTCCATGGACGGGAGTTTGCCGCCATCCGCCCCCCACCCGGCAAGCGCATAAACCCGTGCCGGATATCGGGAGATCGGTATTCATCAATCATCCACCATCTGCCATCTTCCATTTCCCGCTCGGCGGACTTTGAATCTCCCCGTCCCCGACACGCTCTCCACCGCGCTCCCCGCTCCGCACTCCGCGCTTCCCCATGACCCTCCCGCCGCCCGGACAGTTCGACTTCTCCCAGCAGCGGCGCACCTTCCGGCTCGAACTGCTGCGCTCCTTCCCGCAGGGCTTCGTCGAGACCGCCATGGCGACCTTCGCGGTCTTCGTCGCCATCCGCATCTTCGAGCTGCCGCCGTGGGTAAAAAGCGCCATCCTCGCCTCCGGCAGCTTCGGGCTGCTGCTCAGCCTCTTCGTCGTCCAGCTCATCCGACGCCGCGGCTGGACGGTCAACAACGTCGCCGCCACCTTCTGGTGCCTCTCCGCCCTCGGCTTCGGCACCGCCGCCCTGTCGGGAGACCGGGCCGGAGTCTATGCCGCCGGCGTTTGCTTCGCCTTCGTCTGCCTCGCTTCGGCCTCGCCGCTGATGGCCCAGATCTACCGCAAGCATTACGCCGACGAGAACCGCGGCCGGCTGTTCTCGCTCACCTCGCTCAGCCGTGCCTGCACCGTCGCCGCCGGTGGCTGGCTGCTCGGCCTGTGGGTGGAAAGCCAGGGCTTCCGTCCGCTCTTCGCCACCTACGCCGCCGGCACGCTGCTCATGGCCGTCTGCGTCCGAGCCATGGCCCCGGTCCGTCTGCGCATCTCCAACCGCATCCGCTGGTTCGACGCCTTCTCGCACGTCGGCGACAACCGCCCCTTCGCCAAGCTGCTCGGCATGTGGATGCTCATCGGCCTCGGCAACCTCATCTCGTGGGCCCTCTTCGTCGAGTTCATCGGCAACCCGCAATACGGCTTCGGCTTCGACGCCGAGCGCTCGGGCTTCATCACCAGCACCGTGCCGATGCTCGCCTTCATCGTCACCGTCGTCCCCTGGGGCACCATCTTCGACAAGCTGCCTTTCTACCGCGTGCGGGCGATGGTGAACCTCTTCTTCATCGCCGGCATCCTCATCTACTACCTCGGCACCAGCATCGTCACCCTCTGCCTCGGCATCGCCCTGCACGGGATCGCCCGCTCCGGCGGCCAGATCCTGTGGATGCTTTGGACCACCCGCTTCGCCGAAGAGGACCGCCTCAGCGAATACCAGAGCGTCCACTCCTTCCTCACCGGCGTGCGTGGCGTGCTCGCGCCCTTCATCGCCTACGCCTGCCTCCAGCACCTCGGGCCCGCCTCGGTGGCCTACCTCGCCTCCGGCCTGCTCGTCCTCGGCACCCTCATGATCTTCCCCGAGATCCGCGCCGAGTTCGCGGCAGGTTCTCGGAAATAGGTCTTATGGGTCCCATGGGACCTATGGAATCCCGCTCCGCAGCTAATGAAGATGCTCGCCCTGCTCCTCCTCCCCACGCTCGCCGCCGCCGACCGACACCAGTTCTCGCGGCCGCTGATGGGCACCACCTTCTCCATCACCTGCCATGCAGATGATGCCGCACTGGCGAAAAGGGCATCCACCGAAGCCTTCGAGATCGCCGGGGAAATCCATGACCTTGCCTCCGACTACGACCCCGATTCCGAACTCTCGAAACTCTCCGACGCCTCTGTCGGCCAGCCCGTCGAACTCTCCGCCACCCTCTTCGACCTCCTCGACACCGCCCGCCACACCGCCGAACTGACCGACGGCCGCTACGATCCCACCCTTGGTCCGCTCACCCGCCTGTGGCGCGAAAGCCACCGCACCCGCCGGCTCCCCGACGCCGAAACCCTCGCCGCGGCGCGCGAGGCCTGCGGCTGGAGGCACTACTCCCTCAACCCCGAGGCCCGGACCGTCACCCTCGACCGCCCCGGCATGCGCTTCGACCTCGGTGGCATCGCCAAGGGCTACGCCGCCGACCGCATGCTTGGGATGATGCGAAAACACGGCATCCCCCGCTCCTCCGTCACCGCCGGGGGAGACATCGCCATCGGCGACCCGCCGCCCGGCCGCGACGCCTGGAATGTCGGCCTCAAGACCTTCGATCCTCAACAGCCCGACGAGGTCGTTCCGCTCGCCAACGCCGCCGTCTCCACCTCCGGCGACCTCTATCAGTTCATCGAGATCGACGGCGTACGCTACTCGCACATCCTCGACCCGGAGACCGGTCTCGGCCTCACCGATGCGATCGCCGTCAGCGTCATCGCACCGACCGCCACCCTCACCGACCCCCTCGCCACCGCCGCCTGCGTGGCGGGCGCGGAAGAAGCCAAAGAACTCCTCAAGTCGTGGGGCGCCACGGAGTTCCGCGTCAGGACGCGGTAAACTTCAGGGCAAAAACCTGCGCTGCGCCTTGTAAATGGTGGTGGCGATGGCCTGCATCAGCTCCCCGAACGGTCGCAGCGGGCCGGGCTTGTCGTCGAGCGCGACCAGCGAGTCGATGAAGCGCTCGCGTCTCTCCTCACGCTTCACCGCCAGGGCATCGAGACGTTCGTTCACCATTTTCGCCACCGCGGGATCGAGCTCCTCGGCGGCCTTGGCCGCGTAGCGGAAGAGCTTCCGCAATTCACCGTCGTCCAGCCACACGCCGCAGCCGGCATCACAACCATCGACCAGCACTTCGCTGGAGTAGCCGTAGTGATACCGCCGGAGGCCGTTCCGGCAGCGCGGGCAGGCGAGATGCTCTCCGCCCGGTTCCTCTTCGCGGACCACCTCCGTCTCCAGGCTCTTCTCCAGTTCGGTCCCCTGCACGGCACCGCCTCCCTCATCAAGCAGATGACGCAATTCCCCCGGATCGAACCATACTCCCTCGCACTCGTCGCACTGGTCGAGGGTCAGTTCGCCGATGAACGTCGTTCCCAGACTGGGGGCCGCGCAGCGAGGACAGGGCGGGGCGTTTTCCATGGTCGAGGCGACCTTGTTCGAAACGCCACCGACCCACAAGAGCAGACTGGCAGACGGATCCTCGACCGATGCCGTTCCGATCCACCCGCTACCACGACTCCCGAGTCCAAACCACCGGCTCCAGGCTCAGCGAGAGGGACGTGTCGGCGAGAGCCTCGGCATCAACGAGTTCGAGGCGCATCCCATCGCCGTCCTGGACGAACACAGCAAGCTGGGGCCCAGTGGAAACGCCCTCCGGCAGAGATGACCGGGGGACCTCCGCCATGGCGGGAGCCGCGAAATCCTCCGCGGGTCGGACCTGGGCGAGCCACCAGCTCGCAGCGACCAAAAGAATCACCAGAACACCCGAAGTCGTCGCGCGACGGCGCATGCGACGACGCCGAAGTTCGCCGCGGAAGTTCGTCCATACCTGTTCCTTCGCATCGTTCATGAATCGCTCCTTTCCTTGACCAACCAGGCGCGCGCCCGGTGCCGCAGCCGGGCCAGCCGCGATTCCATCGCCTTCACCGAAATTCCGGCCTCTTCGGCAAGTTCCGCCTGGCTCCAGCCCTCGGCATAGTGCCGCTCCAGAAGCCTCCGGTCGGCGACGGGCATGCCCTCGAGCAAAGCCCCGGCCTCGACGCCGTCGACCTTTCCGGAAATCCATTCGCGCACCCGCTCGAGCAAGCCGGCCCGCCGGGTACGGCCACGCATGGTGTCGATCACCTCGGAGCGGAGCACGCAGCAGATCCACGCGCGGAAGTCCGGCTCGCGGTCGAAGGGCTTCACGTTTCGGAGGATGCGCAGGTAGCTGCGCTGGATCACGTCGGGGATCTCCGCGGGATCGACCCCCCGTGCCCGGGCCACGCCATCGAGCAGGTCGTAGTACAACTCGTGGAAATCGCGCCACGCCGATTCGTCGGCGCGACGCAAACCACGGGTCAGGGCGCGGATGTCCTGCATCACTCCTCCGATACTTCCGATGCGCCGTCGGTGCCAGCCTCTTCCTCCTCGGTTTCGCTTTCCGGCGGCGCGTCCTTGTTGAGGTCCTCCAGCAGCACGGCGGT
>ERZ869936.554-NODE-554-length-34311-cov-6.678538_pt1 | contig 34311 bp, 22 predicted proteins | sample MGYA00520876_ERZ869936 | MGnify/ENA primary metagenome ERZ869936 (study PRJEB32218, sample SAMN09650985) | biofilter metagenome | isolation source: enrty point of leading RO module | place: Saudi Arabia: Thuwal, RO plant located on Red Sea | collected 2016-02-17 ... | reverse complement strand
CCTACAAGGCGGCCTCGATCATCGACTTCTGGCGCCGCTGGCACATCACGCTGTCACGCTTCCTGCGCGACTACCTCTACATCCCCCTCGGCGGCAACCGCCTCGGCAACGCCCGCCGCTATCTCAACCTGATGACCACCATGCTCATCGGCGGCCTGTGGCACGGCGCGGGGTGGACCTTCATTCTCTGGGGCGGACTCCACGGGCTCTACCTCTGCATCAACCACGCCTGGCACTGGCTCGGGCGGCGCCTTTCCCTGCCGCGCATCCCGCGCCCGGTGGCCGTGTTCATCACCTTCTTCGCGGTGGTCGTCGCCTGGATTCCGTTCCGTGCCGGCAGCTACGAACTCACCGCCACCGGCTCGATGAAGGACGCATGGAACGCCACCACCACGCTCTTCGCCTCGATGTTCGGCTTCCAGGGCTTCGACCTCTGGCCGCCGAAGTCGGTCATCGTCGCCAGCTCCACCCGCGCCTGGCGCCCCATCGTCCTGGGACTCATCCTCGTCTGGTGCCTGCCCAACACCCAGCAGTTCATGCGCCGCTACTTCCCGGCACTCGGCCTCCCCGGGCTGCCCGGCGGCGAGCTCGGCCCGCGCCGCCGCTGGCAGTGGCGCCCCACCCTGCCGTGGCTCGTCTTCATCCTCATCGTGCTCTACGCGGTCTGCCGCGATTTCGACAACATCAGCGAGTTCATCTACTTCCAGTTCTGACCCGTGAATCCCCGCGTCGTCGCCATCATCAAGGGCGGCCTCGGCAACCAGCTCTTTGCCTACGCCGCCGCCCGGGCCTTCGCCCTTCGTGAAGGCCGCGAGCTTCTGGTCGACGACGCCTCGGGCTTCGTCGGAGACGGCTACGGCCGCGCGTTCCGGCTCGGCCGCTTTCCCATCGCCGCCTCCCCAGCCCCGGCCGACATCCGCCTGGGCGATCCAAAGGGTCCCCGCCACCGGCTCGTCAGGACGATGAACAAGCTGCTTCCTTGCACGGCGAAATCCTACCTGAAGGAAAGGCCCGGTCACGGAGCGGCGCAGCTTGCCGGATTCCACTCCCGTCGGCCGACCATTTATCTCAACGGCTACTGGCAGGACGAGGCCTGCTTTTCCGACGCCGCCGATACGATCCGCCGCGAGTTCCAGCCTCCGCCTTCCGGAAACGATGAACTTGAGCGGTCGCTCGGAGATGGCGACAGCGTCTTCATCCACGTCCGGCGCGTCCGCTACTCGCCGCGGCTCGCAGCGGACTACTACCAGCGCAGTATTTCGGCGGCGGCCGAGGTCCTCGGCGCTCCGCGGTTCGAGGTCTTCGGCGACGACCCCGGATGGGCCCGCGACCGTTTCGACTTCGGCGGCCACGCGGCCCGCTTCCACGATCCCTCCGATGACGAACTCATCGACTTCCGCCTCATGACCCTGTGCCGCCACGCAATCGTGGCCAACAGCTCGTTCAGTTGGTGGGCGGCCTGGCTCCAGCGGGCAGGCAACCGGGTCTGGACGCCGGAATCCCCCGGCTGGCCACTGCGCCCGGCCCGGGGCTGGACGACGGTTCCGAACGGACTCGACGATTGAGTCAGAGCTTCCTGATCCGCAGGTTCCGGAACCAGGCGGCGTCGCCGTGGTCCTGCAGCAGGATCGGCGAGGCAGGCCGGCCGAAGTTCTCCCGCTTCCGGTACTTGCTCGCCTCGAAGCGCTTCTTCCAGTCCTCCGTCGACTGGTCCAGCGACGCGACGAGTTCCCCGTTGAGCCAGTGCTCGAGCTTCGGACCGTCGGCCACGATCTTGGCGTGATTCCACTCGCCGACCGGCTTGAGCGGCTTGCTGTCCGGCGCCGCGAGCAGGTCGTAGAACGACGCCGCGCGGTGGGTGGGATTCCTGCGGTCCGGATGCTCCTGGTCGTCGAGCACCTGGTACTCGATCCCGATGTTCCGCTGCACCCGGTACTTCACCCCGCTGTTCCCCCGCTCCGAGATCTTCCACTCGAACTCGAGTACGAAATCCTGGAACTCCGCGGTGGTGATGATGTCGCCGCCCCGCCCGGCGCGGTAGATTGCGCCATCCCTCACCTCCCAGCCGCGGGTGACCGGATCGCCGTCGAGCGTGGTCCATCCTTCGAGAGACTTGCCGTCGAAAAGCGGGATCCATTCCTCTTCGGCGAAGGCGGCGGAAAACAGCAGGCAGAGCGTAAGCAAACGTATCATGGCACTGGCGGAGAAGGTGCCAAATCCCGCGCGAAACGCAAGGAACGGAAGCCTCACCGGCATTCGTGAAAACCCCCGTGTGCCGGAGATGGTCCGCCTACTCCGGCGGCCACGGGCGGTCGCAGCCGTAGGCGGCTCGTTGCGAGGCATCGGCCATCACCCCGTCACGGGTCAGCGTCACGAAGCCGAGCCCGTCTTCATCAGGAAACTCGAACTGCAACTCCACTTCGCCGCCGCGGTATTCGTAGAAGAGAATCACCTCCCCATCCGAGCGATCCGTCCAGTAGGGCTCGCCCAAGCGCTTCCGGACCTCCGCCTCGGTGGTCGAGGGCCCGAGTTCGATCACCTCTCCGTCCAACCGGAAACCGGCCGAGAACTCCGCGAGATCGACGAAGACCGAATCGACCACCCCCTTGCGCAGTCCGACCTCGATCCCCGTGCCGGCCGGCTTGCAAACCACGTCGCCCCGCATCAAACGACCCCAGAGATCGGACGCGGCCGGAGGCTCGCCCAGCACGTGAGGTCCGATGCGGAACCCCCCGAGATCGATCGGCCACTCCGGCGGCCCCTCGGCCATCGGATCCTCGCGTTTGAAGTTGGAGAATAGTCCCATCGTCAGTCTTCTTCGTTCACGATCCGTTCGAACACGCCTCCACCCAGCAGCCGTCCGCCGTCGTAGAAGGCGCAGATCTGTCCCGCCGCCAGCGCCCGCTGCGGTTTCTCGAAGACCACCTCCACCCTGGCGTCGTCGAGCGGAACCACCCGGCACGGCTCGGCTTTCGAGCGGTAGCGCGGCTGCGCCTCGACCCGCCGCGGCGCGTCGAAGGCCTCGTTGATGGTCGAGACCGACCCGATCACCGTCCGCGCCGCGTAGAGGCCCGGGGTCGCCGCCTCGTCCCAGCCGAGGATCAGCCGGTTGTGCTCGAGATCCTTGCCCACCACCACGTAGGCCATGCCCTCGCGGGGCGAGGCGACGCCATGCCCCTTGCGCTGTCCGAGCGTGTAGAGATGCAGGCCGTCGTGCGTTCCGAGCACCTCGCCGCGCGTATCGACGATCTCGCCAGGCGAGTCCGGGATATAGTGGCGGATGAAGTCGCGCATCCTGATCTCGCCGATGAAGCAGATCCCCTGACTGTCCTTCTTGCCGGCCGTCGGCAGGTCGTGGCACCTCGCCACCTCGCGCACCTCCGGCTTGAGCATCTCCCCTGCGGGAAACATCGCGTGCGCCACCTGGTGCTGGGTCATCAGGGAAAGGAAGTAGCTCTGGTCCTTGTTCGGATCCGCCCCCTTCAGCACCGCGGCCTGGCCGTTCGAAAGCTCGCGTCGGCGGGCGTAGTGACCCGTGGCCACCCGCTCGAAGCCCTGCTCGAGCGCGTAGTCGAGGAACACGCCGAACTTCATCTCGCGGTTGCACCAGACGTCGGGATTGGGCGTGATCCCGCTGCGGTAGCCCTCCACCAGATAATCGACGATCCGTTCCTTATACTGGTCGATGAGGTCGATCACCCGGAACTCGATCCCGAGTTTCCTCGCCACCGCCAGCGCGTCCTCGAGGTCGGCCTCCCACGGGCAGTCGCCCGGCAGGCCCTCCGCATTGATCCAGTTCTTCATGAAGGCACCGGTCACCTCGTGCCCCTGCTCCACGAGCAGGGCCGCCGCGGCCGAACTGTCGACCCCGCCGGAAAGCCCCACCAGCACCTTCGCCATGCCCGGAGCCTACGGCTCCGGAGTTCCAAGGTCCAATGTCCAAGTTCCGATCCGAGCCCGCCGCGCAGCTCGCCCCGGGCGCGAGAACCCCGCACCCGGCCGAACGAGGGCGCGCCACGTCACGATCCGCACAATGGCTTCCGACAGGCACGTGGCACGGCACTTGGCACTTGGCACTTGGCACTTCGAGCCAGAGGCTCGCCCCGTGTCCGATTCCGCCCGCTCACCGCTTTCCGGCTGCCTGATCCTCATTGCCGCGGTGGTGATGCTTGCGTTTCTGATCGGCTTTTCGATCTGGGTGCCCTTCCGCCAGGCGGCGGAGATCGAGAAATTCACCCGCGAAACGCCCGAGCCGGTGCCGCAGGAATCGCTCGAGGCCCGCGAGACGGACGCCCGCCAACTCGTCGAACGCCTCGAGGAATTCCGCAGCCAGCTCAGCGACGAGAAAAGCGAGGCCCGCATCGCGCTGGGTGCCGATGACCTGAATCTCGCCATCGCCCTTTTCGAGCCGCTAAAGGAACTGCGGGGCACCTTTCACGTGGACGAAATCCGCGACGGCAGCCTTTTCATCGACATCTGCTACCAGCTCAACGGCCGGCCGCGCCTGGCGCGGGAGGGCGAGGACGGCCCGGTCACCGCCGATCCCCGCTATCTCGTCGGCACGATCGAGGCGACGCCCCGCCTCGGGAAGCGCGAGCTGGCGCTGGAGGTGAAGGACCTCCAGGTCGACGGTGCCGAGATTCCCGAGGGCTTCATGGGCCATTTCTCGACGCTGCGGATCTTCGAGGGCTCGTTGGACGATCCCGAGGTGGGTCCGCTCATGGCGCTGCTCACCCGCGCCGCGGTCGAGGGTGACAGGCTGATCCTCGCCCGCGTGCCCGGCGACCCGGTCCCAGGCACGGTGAGCGACGAGTCCTTCCGCGCCGCCGGCGGCAAGGTCGCGATCTTCATCGGCGGCGCGATGCTGGTCTTCCTCATCCTCGCGGGCACCGTGCTCTTCATCGGCTACAAGGCCCAGCTCCGCAAAATCGCGCAGGAAGTTGACACCTCGGGAGACGACGACGACGGTCGCGGGCGCTGACAGAGCGACCGGGGAACGCCCCGTATCCGTGCATTCCCAAACCGAGCATCTCATGAAACACACCATCACCCGCATCACCCTGATGGGTCTCGCCCTCGCCGGCACCTCGCAGGCGGAAGAGATCACGAAACCCTCGTCCACCGCCACCACGCCCCCGATCGAACTGAAGACCGAGGGAACGACGGAAGCGGCCGAAACCGCCGCCGAGCCCGCATCGCAACCCACGGCCGGGGCTCCCGAGGAAAAGGACGCCGAGACCCTGATGAAGGAGGAGCAGGAGCGCCTCGCGCTGGAGAACGCCCTGCTCGACGAGAAGGTGCGCAAGGAGACGGCCGAAATGCGGGCCGAGGCCGCGCGTCTGAAGGCCGAAAAGGAATTGATCGCCGAGCGGCTCGCCCATGCCGCGATGCTGCGCAAGGCCGACGAGGAGGCGAAGAGCGCCAAGCTCCAGGCCGAGGCCGCCCGGCTGAACCAGGAGGCCGAGGTCGCGAAGGCCCGCGCCGAGGCCATGGCCAACGAGCTCAAGGCGGTGCAGGCCGAATCGACCATCGAATTGACCAAGCTGAAGAACGAGATGGCACGCCTCGAGGCCGCCGAGGAGCGAAAGGCCTACGCCGATGCCGAGCCGCAGTATCTCGAGAACCCGCTGCGCAAGGAGGACAACACGGTCGTGATCTCCGACCGCCGGATCACGCTGAACGGCGTCATTTCGACCTCCACCGCCGACCACGTCACCGACCGCATCCACTACTACAACAACCAGAACCGGAAGCACCCGATCTTCATCGTCATCGACGAGTGCCCGGGCGGCTCGGTCATGGCGGGCTACCGCATCCTCAAGGCGATGGAGGCCAGCGACGCGCCGATCCACGTCGTCGTGAAATCCTTCGCCGCCTCGATGGCAGCCGGAATCACCACGCTGGCCGAGGAGTCCTACGCTTATCCCAATGCGGTGATCCTCCACCACCAGATCAGTTCCACCATCTTCGGCCGCATGAACCTCACCCAGCAGGAGGAGTTCTACAAGGAGAGCCAGCGCTGGTGGAAGCGCCTCGCCACCCCGATCGCCGACAAGATGGGCATCACCAAGGAAGAGTTCATCAAGAAGATGTACGAACACTCGACCAGCGGCGACTGGAGCGAGTTCGGCGCCGACGCCCAGAAGCTCGGCTGGGTGAACCACATCGTCGACGGGATCGACGAGACCTCCTTCCTCAAGAACCCCGACGCGAAGAAGGCCGCCGCCGCCTCCGAAAAGACCTCCATCGAGATGGAGACCGGAGTCGACGAGGACGGACGCCCCTACGCGATCCTGCCCCGCATCAATCCCAAGGACGTCTATTTCCTCTACAATCCGGACGGCTACTACCGCATGCGCTGATCAACCGTCGGATCCGTCTTGAAGACAGCGGAGTTCTCGTCATGGGGACTCCGCTTTTTCATGATCGAGCCCGACCATGTGATTCAAACCCTGCGGCTTCCGTCCGCCAGCCGTCTCGTCCCGCATGCCCGAAGTCCCATCCGAAGCCGCCCCGACCTTCGATCCCGGCGAAAACTGCTGGCGGGAAAGCCGGGCCGCGAAGGGTGCCTTCCTGCTCGATTCCCGCGCCTACTTTCTCGCCTTCCGGCGCGCGGTTCTCAAGGCGGAGCGCGAGGTGATCATCCTCGCCTGGGACATCAGCCAGGACCTCGAACTGGTGCGGGGACCCGACGGGGACGACGGCTACCCCGCACCGCTGGCCGATTTCCTGATCGCGGTGCTCGACGAAAGGCCGGACCTCACGATCCGCATCCTCCTCTGGGACTACTCCGTCGTCTACCTCGCCGAGCGCGAGTGGCTGCCCTTCAGCCGCTGGCGAAACCCGGGACATCCCCGGCTGCAGCTCGCCACCGACGACGCCATCGACGTCGGCGGCTCGCATCACCAGAAGCTCGTCGTGATCGACGGCACCCTCGCCTTCTGCGGCGGCATGGATCTCGGCCTGTGGCGCTGGGACACCGGCGAACACCACCCGCGGGATCCACGCCGGATCAATCCGGACGGCGAACTCTATCAGCCCTACCACGACCTGCAGCTCGCCCTGACCGGGAAAGTGGTCGATGACCTGCGCGAACTCGCCGCCATGCGCTGGCAGCGCGCCACCGGCGATGCGCTGCCGCCCCTCGGCGAAACGGGAGCCGCCCCGTGGCCGGACGACCTGACGGTCGATTTCGAGGACGAACCTCTGGCCATCGCCCTGACCTTCGCCCGCTACAAGGAATACGAGGAGTCCCGCCACATCGAGCGGCTGCATCTGGAGATGATCCGGGCAGCCCGCCGCTACCTCTATCTGGAAAACCAGTACCTTTCCTCGCACACGCTGGTCGAGGCGTTGGCGGACCGGCTCCGCGATCCCGATGGCCCCGAGGTCGTGCTCGTGCTCACCCGCACGGCGGGCTGGGCGGAGGAAAAGACGCTGGGCATCCTCCGCGACCGGCTGCTGGAGATTCTCGGCGAGGCCGACGAGCACGGGCGGCTGTCGAGCTGCTTTCCCCACGCCGAGGATGTCGATGGCGAGGAAAGCCAGGTCTACGTCCACGCCAAGCTCCTGATCGCCGACGACCGCATGCTGCTGTGCGGCTCGGCGAATCTCAGCAACCGTTCGATGAAGGTCGATTCCGAACTCGATCTCGCCTTCCTCCACGACCAGCCGCGGCCCTTCATCCGCAGGCTGCGCGACGACCTGCTGGCCATGCATTTCCAGGTCGACCGGACGGAGATCGACCGCGCGATCGGGAACGCCGGTTCCCTCCGCGGCGCGATCGTCGAACTCCGCCGCTCCGGCGGCCACCGGCTGCGCGTCCTCCGCGGCGGCTGCAACTCGCCGGTGCAACGGAGGCTCGCCGACACGCAGCTCCTCGACCCCGACGAACCCGTGAGCCCGGCCCGGCATCTGCGGGAAGCACTCGACGAGCGCCGCGAGATCGAGCAAGGCACCCCGGGAAACCTTCGCCGCTGGCTCACCGTCACCGGGTGGATCGCCGGGTTGATCGTCGCGGGACGGGCCCTCAGCCGCCGCTGAATCGCCCCCATCGATCAAGCCCGCGTCACCGGCTTTCGCGAGCCGATTCGCGAGTCCCCCTCCACCCTGCCGCTGCTGCTGCTCGTCATCATCACCGCCGGGGTGATCGGCCTGCCGCTCAATCTCTTCATCATCGGCGCCGCGGTGACCTTCGGCCCGTGGCCCGCCTTCGCCTGCGGCTTCCTCGGCGCGATGGTTTCGGCCGCGGCTTCCTTCGGCATCGGCCACCACTTCGGCAAGCCCCTCGCCCGCCGGATCGCCGGCGAAAGACTGGAAACCCTGACCCGTGCCATGGCCAACCGGAGCGTCCTGTCGGTGGCCGCCATCCGGCTTCTGCCGATCGCCCCCTTCGGCGTGATGAACCTCGTCGCCGGCGTTTCCGGCCTGCGCTTCTCCGCCTTCATCCTCGGCTCGGCCATCGGCCTGCTGCCGGGCGTCGCCGCCGTCACCTTCGCCACCGGCCGCTTCCTCGCCGCCCTCGAACATCCCAACCCGGCGACCTGGGCCTGGTTCGCCGCCAGCCTCGCCGCCATCGCCGGAGCCGTGTGGTGGCTGCGGAAACGGGTCGCCTGATCCCACGCCATGCTGCGCCTGCTCACTTACAACATCCACGGCACCATCGGCCGTCTCGGACGCGAGGATCCCGGCGCGGTGCTGGAGGTGATCCGCCGGGCGGATGCCGACGTGATCGCGCTGCAGGAGGTCTACGACGACGAAGGCCAACCCGGAAGTTTCCTGCGGAAGCTCGAAGGACTCGGCTACGCGGCGACCATTCACGGCCCGGTCCTGAAACATGCCCGCGGGGCCTACGGCAACGTGATGATGTCGAAGATCGAGCCGACGGAGATCCAGCGCATCGACCTCGACACCGGCGGCCTCGAACCACGCGGCGCGATCCGCTTCCACCTCGATCTCCCCGACGGGCCGCTGGATGTCTGCGGCATCCACCTCGGCCTCTCGCCGGGAGAACGGCTGCGCCAGATCCGCCGGCTCGACACCGAGCTTGCGAAGGCCGACGACCGGCACGACGACGTGCTGCAGGTCCTGATGGGCGACCTCAACGAATGGCGGCCCGGCACCCGCTTCATGCGGGCGGTGCGGAGGCGTTTTCCGCACGTCTCACGCTGCCGCACCTTTCCCGCCCGATGGCCGCTGATCGCCCTCGACCGGATCGCCGTGCGCGGAAACATCCGGAACCTCCGCTTCCGCCGGATCGACACGCCCCCCGCCGACCGCGCCTCCGACCACCGCCCGCTGCTCGCCGAGATCGAGCCCGGTCGCTGAATGTGGCCGCCCACACCCCTGCGGCCAAACTTTTCATAAGCCATCCCTGGAATGGTTAAAATAAGTTGATCATTCGCATGCGCATTCGAACTCCCAAGCTACCATGACCACCGACACCCTTACCGACCAGACCGCGCTCGATTCCGCCGCCGCCCCGACCAAGACCCGCCGCTGGTGGAACCCCTTCACCCGCGCCGACCGCCCCCGCGGCGAACGCACCCGCCGATCCTGGCTCGGCGCCCGGAGGCGGATGATGGAGGAGCTGCGCGAAGACCAGCACCGCCTCGTCGAGGCGCTCGAGAAGCTCAACGAGCGACTCGAAGGCGGCCCGGCCTCCGCTGCGATGGAGATCGATCCGATGCCCGTGATCCGCGGGATCGAAAGCATCAGCGCCGGCCAGAAGGAAATCTCCGAAGGCCTCGCCGGACTCAGCCGCCACATGGAGCGCGCCGAGAAGACCGACGAACGGCTGACCTCCGCCGTCCAGAGCGTCGACAAGACCCTCGCCGGAGTCCGCTCCACCCAGGCCGACACCGCCACGGCGATCGGCCGCGTCGGCGACCGGATCGAGGACGTCACCGGCCGCTTCGAGGCGCTCTTCTCGAAGATGCAGGAGGCCGAGCAGCAGATGGCCGACGACTACCGCAAGCTCCAGTCGCGCACCACGCTCGCGCTGGCCGGCATCGCCTTCTCGGTGATCGTCGTCCTCTCGCTCTTCATGACCGCCCCGTGGGCCTGATCACTTCCGGCTCAACAGCGACTTGCCGGTCATTTCCGATGGCGGCTTGATCCCGAGCATGTCGAGCAGGGTCGGGGCGACGTCCGCGAGGATGCCGTCCTCCACCTTCACCTTCCCCGCGTCGTCCGCGACGTAGAACGCGTGCACGAGATTGGTGGTGTGCGCGGTGTGGGGCGAGCCGTCGGCGTTGATCATGAACTCGCAGTTCCCGTGGTCCGCGGTGATGAGCAGCTTGCCGCCCAGCCTCAGCGTCTCCTCGACCACCGCCTTCACGTCACCGTCGATTTCCTGGCAGGCCCTGACCGCCGCATCGACCACGCCGGTGTGACCCACCATGTCGGGATTGGCGAAGTTGAGGATCACGAGGTCGTAGTCCTTGAGGTTCTTCACCACGGTTTCGGTCACCGTCGGCGCGCTCATCTCCGGCTTCAGGTCGTAGGTCGCCACATCCTTGGGTGAGGGAATGATCACCCGGTCCTCGCCCTTGAAGCTCTTCTCGACCCCGCCGTTGAAGAAATACGTGACGTGCGGATACTTTTCGGTTTCCGCGATCCGCAACTGCTTGCGTCCGGCCGCCGAAACGACCTCGCCAAGCACCTTCTTCAGGTCCTCCGGCGGAAACACGACGTCGCAGTCGTAGTCGGCGTCGTACTCGGTCAGCGTCACGTAGTGGACCTTCGGCCGGCGGCCGGCCTTGAACTCGGTCCAGCGTCCCTCGTGCAGGAACACCTCGGAGAGCTGCCGCGCACGGTCGGCCCGGAAGTTGAAGAACAGCACCACGTCGCCGCTGCGGATGCGCTGCTTGTCCGGCTCGCCGAAAACCATCGGCATCAGGAACTCGTCGGTTTTTTCCGCCGCGTAGCACTCGCGCACCGCCTCGGAGGCCAGCACCTGCTTCGCCTCGCCCTTGCCGTGGACGATCGCGTCCCACGCCAGCTTCACCCGCTCCCACCGGCGGTCGCGGTCCATCGCGTAGTAGCGGCCGACCACCGTGGCGATCGTCGCGCCATGCGCGGCGATCCGGTCCTCGACCTCCGAAATGTAGCCCGCTCCGGCCGTCGGCGAGGTGTCGCGGCCGTCGGTGATCGCGTGGACCATGATGTTCTCCACCCCCGCCTCGGCGGCCATGGCGACCATCGCGCAGAGGTGATCCTGGTGGCTGTGCACGCCCCCGTCGGAAACGAGGCCGATGAAGTGCAGCGTCCGCTTGCCTCCCTTCGCCGTGGCCAGGGATTCCTTGAAGGTCTCGTTGTCGGCCAGGCTGCCGTCCTCGATGGCCTTGTTGATGCGGGTCAGGTCCTGGTACACGACCCGGCCCGCCCCGAGGTTCAGGTGCCCGACCTCCGAATTGCCCATCTGTCCGTCCGGCAGCCCCACATCCATGCCCGAGGCGCTGAGGAAGCCCTTCGGGTACTTCCCGATCATCTCGTCATGAAACGGCGTGGCCGCGAGCAGCGTCGCGTTGCCGTCCTTCTTCGCCGTTTTCTCGCCCCCGGGGTTCACACCCCAGCCGTCTCGAATGATGAGCACCACCGGTTTCTTCGCCATGACGCGCCGCGTTTAACGCCGCGTCGCGGCAAGGTCCAGAGACAAGCCGTGGATTCGGCGAATCGCCACAAACCGGGTGTGTCGAACCGCCTTTTTGTGGATTGACAGCAAGCTGGACCATTGGTTCCTTCCTGTCCCCGCCGCGTGCGGGGAAATGCCTCGTTAGCTCAGTTGGTAGAGCAGAAGACTCTTAATCTTTTGGTCCTAGGTTCGAGTCCTAGACGGGGTACCAGGAAGGCCGCTTGCCGAAAGGCAGCGGCCTTCGCCTTTTCAAGGGCTACGGCGGCTTAGGATCGCCTGTCGAAGGGGGTCGCCAAAAACGCTGACTTGCCAAGCGATTGGTTTTCAGGCAATTGGGATCAGTTCCCCCTGAATGAAGAACGATCCCGACCTCCATCTCGATGATCTCGCGCAGCGTTTTGCGACGGGCAATCAACCGAGTGCGAAGGGATCGCGCCACCGCCGCCTGAGCCCCAAGGCCAAGGCGGTCCTGATCTGCATCGGCATCGCCGGAACGGCGGCGTTCATCGTCGCCGTCGTCCTCGTCGCGAGGGCCTGATCCGAGCCCTCAGGCCGCCGTGCCGTTCTCGATGATCTCGAGGAAGCTGGCGGGCTCCAGGGCCGCCCCGCCGATGAGCGCACCGTCGATATCGGGGCAGGCCATCAGCTCCTTGGCATTGCCCGGCTTCACGCTGCCCCCGTACTGGATGCGGATCTTGGCCGCGGCGTCGCCGCCGAACATCTCGGCCACCAGCGAACGAACGAAGGCGTGCGCCTCCTGCGCCTGCTCGGCCGTGGCGGTCACGCCGGTACCGATCGCCCACACCGGCTCGTAGGCGATCACGACGTTGGCCAGACCTTCCTCGGTCACGCCTTTCAGGCCGACGGTCACCTGCCGGCGCAGCACCTCCTCGAGCTTGCCGCCCTCGCGCTCCTCGAGCGTCTCGCCGATGCAGAAGATCGGGCGCAGGTTGACCTCGAGGGTCTTCAGCACCTTGGCGTTGATGAACTCGTCGCTCTCGCCGTAGATCGCACGCCGCTCGCTATGGCCGAGGATCACGTAGTGGACGAAGAATTCCTTGAGCATCATCGGGCTCACCTCGCCGGTGTAGGCGCCCGAGTCGAACTGCGAGCAGTTCTGGGCGGCCAGTGCGACGGACGAGATGTTGCCGAACATCTCCGCCGCCTTGGCGATGGAAACGAAGGGCGGAGCGATGACGATGTCGCAGGGGAAGGTGGTGTGCTGGACCTTGGGAAGAATCGCCTTGGCGAAGTCCTCGGTCTCCGAGGGCCCCTTGTTCATCTTCCAGTTCGCGGCGAAGATCGGCTTGCGTTGCATGGTGGGATCGGTTGGGAGTTTCAAGCTTCGCTCAATGCCGCCACGCCGGGCAGCTCCTTGCCCTCCAGCAGCTCGAGCGAAGCGCCGCCGCCGGTGGAAATGAAGGTCATCTTGTCGTCGAGACCGAACTGGTTGACCGCCGTCACCGAGTCGCCGCCGCCGACGATGGTCACCGCGTCGGTCGCCGCCACGGCCTTGGCCACCGCCTCGGTGCCCTTGGCGAAGGTCGGAATCTCGAAGACACCCATCGGGCCGTTCCAGACGATGGTTTTGGCCGAGGCGACCTCCTTGACGAACAGGTCGATCGACGCCGGGCCAATGTCGATGCCTTCCCATCCGGCCTCGATCGTGCCGCCCTCGCCGAAGATGCCGCTTTCGCGCGTCTCGGCGCCTTCCTTGAACTCCTGGGTCAGCAACGAGTCAGGCGGCAGGACGAAGCGGACGCCCTTCGACTCGGCGAGCTTCAGGATGTCGAGCGCGAGGTCGAGCTTGTCGTTCTCGACCAGGCTGTCGCCGACCTCGTAGCCCTGCGCCTTGCGGAAGGTGTAGGCCATCGCGCCGCCGATCAGGAAGGCGTCGGCCTTGTCCATGAGGTTGGAGATCACGTCGATCTTTCCGGAAACTTTCGCCCCGCCCATGATCACCAGGAACGGGCGCTCGGGATTCTCCAGCTTGCCGACGAGATACTCCAGCTCGCGGGCGAGCAGGAAACCCATGGCGCTCTTCGAGACGTGGTGGGTCACGCCCTCGGTCGAAGCGTGCGCCCGGTGGGCGGTGCCGAAGGCGTCGTTGACGAAAATCTCGGCCGTGCCGGCGAGTTGCTTCGCGAAGGCCGGATCGTTGCCCTCCTCGTCGTCGTGAAAGCGGGTGTTTTCCAGCAGCAGCGCCTGGCCCGGCTCGAGTGCGGCACGCATCGCCGCGGCGGCGTCGCCGATGCAGTCGGGTGCGAGCTTCACCTCGGCACCGATCAGCTCGCCGAGACGCACCGCCGCAGGTGCCAGCGAGAACTCCGGATTCGCCTTCCCCTTGGGACGCCCGAGGTGCGAGCAGAGGACCAGTTTCGCCCCGCCCGCAAGCAGGTGCTGGATCGACGGCACCGCCGCGCGGATGCGGGTGTCATCGGTGATCGCGCCATCCTTGAGAGGCACGTTGAAGTCGACACGCATCAGGACTTCCTTGCCCTGCACGTCGAGATCCTGAATCGAGAGCTTCGCCATGCGCCGAATGCCGCACGGCCAGGCCCGGAGAGTCAAGCACCGCTTGATCGCATGCTCGTCAGCAATCGCCCTCTGATGGCGGATACGATTGCCGCGGACACCGACGCTGTCCGGATGTTCAGACCAGAGCTGCGCCTCGCAGCGATTTCACCCCCTCGGGGGATGGACTCACTTCTCCGCCTGCCATTAGCCTGTCCTGAACTTCCGGAAGTGGGTTCACCCACAACCCCGTCCCCGGCGCGGATTCCGTGTGAGTCCCCCAACACCAGCCATGACAGTCCGTAAATCCAGCTCGCTTCACTTCGCCATCTTCAGCGCTGTCTTCCTGGGTCTCGGAGCAACCGGTCTGAAGGCCGCAACCTCTCTTACCATCGGGTTTGACACCAACGGGAATGTCGAAGGATTCACCACCGTGAACGTCACCGGCGCCGGTCTCTCGGTCTCCGGCGGCCTGCTCTCGGGAACCGCTTCGTCAGGCGATCCCCGGCTGATCAAACAGGGTGCCGCCCCCATGGTGAGCAAACTCTCCGATGAAACGTGGAGCACGGTGGTGATGAGGGTCCGCGAAACCGACGAAACGTCGGCCACGGTGACTCCCTTCGATGCTACCGGAGTGCTCGCCGCCCTGCACGACACGAACTCGGGGAGTGGCGCGCTCGTGTCGAGCTTCCTGTCCGCTGTCGATTCCGGCGATGGTTTCTTCACCATCACCCTCGATATCTCCAACTTCACCGACAATGACATCCGCTACTTTCGGTTTGATCCAATCGGCGCCCCGGATGCCGGCGGCAACAAGTTCGAGGTCGATTTCGTCCAGATCAATGCGGTGCCCGAGCCGACCACTTCGTTGCTGGCTGGCTGCGGGGTTCTTCTGATTCTTCATCGGCGACGTCGCTGAACCAAGCCGGGGTTGAAGAGGCGGGCAGTTCGGCCGAGATCGAGACTTCCGCCCCGCCCCGCGGCGACGCATCTTCCAGCCATGGAGCGCGACGCCGATCTGCCCCTCGACCGCCGCCTGCGGCAGGAGATCCTCTTCGCCCGCGAGCGGATCTATCACTTCGCCCGCCCCACGCCGCTCGAGCGGCTCGACCTGCCCGGGCTCGATGTCTGGGTCAAGCGCGAGGATCTTTCCCCGATCAAGGCCTACAAGTGGCGCGGCGCCTGCAACCGCATGGCCGTGCTCTCGGAGGACGAGCGTCGCCGCGGGGTTGTCACCGCCTCGGCCGGCAACCACGCCCAGGGCGTGGCCCTCGCGGCCGCGAAACTCGGCATCGACGCCCGGATCCACATGCCGCGCCCCACGCCCCGGGTCAAACAGGAGGCCGTCCTCAAGCACGGTCGCGACCGGGTGAAGATCATCCTCGCCGGCGACAGCTACGACGAAGCCGTCGCCTCGGCCCGCGCCGACGAGGCGGAAAGCGGCGCCGTCTACGTCCACGCCTACGACGACCTCCAGGTGATGGCCGGGCAGGGCACGCTGGCCGACGAGGTGGTGCTTTCCGGCCACGGCCCCTTCGACCTCGCCTACCTCCAGATCGGCGGCGGCGGGATGGCGGCCGGGGTGGCCGAATGGCTGCGCACCTACTGGCCCGGAATCGGGTTGGTCGGCGTCGAGGGCGAGGGTCAGGCATCGATGAAAGCCGCGCTGGAGGCGGGGGAACCGACGCTGCTCGAGGAGGTGGACATCTTCTGTGACGGCACCGCGGTCCGGAAGGTCGGCACGCTGCCCTTCGAGATCTGCAAGCTCCACCTCGACCGTGTCGAAACGGTCAGCAACGCCGAGGTGGTCGGCGCCATCCGTGCGCTCTGGGAGGGCCTGCGCTGCGTCGCCGAACCTTCGGGCGCGATGGGCCTCGCCGCGGCGCTGAAGAACCGCGCCGAGCTCGCCGGCAAGCGGGTGCTGGTCATCCTCTGCGGCGCCAATGTCGACTTCCTCCAGCTCGGCCACATGGCGGCCTCCGAGGGCGCCTCGAAAACCCGCAGCCGCACCCTGCGCGTCCGGATCTCCGAGCGCGCCGGCACCATGCTCGACCTGCTCGACCGGGGATTCGCCGGCCTCACGATCACCGATTTCCAGTACGGCAAGATCGACCAGGCCGACGCCTGGCCGGTCTTCACCCTGGCGGCCGAGGATCCGGCCGACCTCGATGCGATCGAATCGCGCCTCGATGGCGGCGGTTTCGAATGGATCGACATCGCCGGTGCCGCCGACGTCCAGTTCCGCGCCATTCCCCTGCGTTCGGAACTGCTCGCGCACCCGCTCTTTCTCCGCCTCGACTTCTACGAGCGTCCCGGTGCCCTGCGGGATTTCCTCCACCAGCGCGTCCGAGACCGGGCGAACCTCTGCTACTTCAACTACCGCCAGTCGGGCGAACGCATCGGCCGCGCGCTGATCGGGCTCGATTTCACCGACGCCGCCAGCCGCGATCGCTTCATCGAGGAGCTGCCGGTCACCGGTGACGGCTACCGACGCTGCGAGCCTCTCGACCCCGGGGCCGCCGCTCGCCTCACCGGCACACCCGGCTGACGGGCCGGGCTGGAGCCTGTGGTCGGATTTGAACCGACGACCTGCTCATTACGAATGAGCTGCTCTACCCCTGAGCTACACAGGCTTGAGACGATTTAGGCCTTGTTATGCCCTCATGCTGCCCTGTTGCGCAGAATCAGGTGATCTCGGCCAGTCTTTCGGCGGGCGCTTGAATACTTCCCCCTTCCCCGGCTGGCAACGAAAAAGCCGTCCCCTGGCACCTCTTCTCCACGAGGCCTCGATCCAGTGCCTCGTCACCGGTCATCGCCATGGAGATCCCCGAATTGCGGGAAACCAGGCGCGTCTACCCCTCCCTAACAGTCGACATCCGAAGTGGTGAGTCCGCTCGACCGGGTGGTCGCGTAAAAGGCTGCGCCTCCCGCGATCACCGCATGGGAGACCACATGAAAGGGAGGATTACGTCCGCCAGGCACATCTTCGGAGGCCCGCTATCGGACGAATGTGAACGCCCCGCGCGCCAAGGTTCCTTCGCCGACGGCGACGGCTCCGACGGTGCACCACCAGGACAGCTTGAAGCCGGTCCGCTCGACCTCGGCGACCAGTTCCTCACGCGGAAGGGCCCAGGCGAGAAACTTCGTCTCCCAGCCGCTTCCCAGCAGCAACCGCTCCTTGTCCGCCAGCGGAAGCTGGATGTGGAGGACGCGATCCGTGACACCTGCCAACCGCCGGAGCATCGCCCGCCAGTCGGGGCTCGTGTGGGCAGAGCCAAGCGCCATCACCATCGAGAACCGGCGATCGTCGAATCCGTCGTCGCCCCAGAAGGTGACGCCTGGAACGTGCTTCGATCCGTGCTCCGCCACCACCGGCACCTCCGCCACGTGGTAGTCCAGCACCACACCGGGCAGGGCCCGCGACACGATGTGCCGGTAGACCCCCAGCCCGCCGCCGTAGTCGAGGACGCTGTTCTCCCCGTTGGAAAGCATCGACGCCGCGGCATGAAGGGCGGCGGTGACCGGTTCATGGACCTGGCCTCCCGCCCAGCGCTCCTCGGTCTTTGACGTGGAGCGGGTGACGAACTCAAGGCAGGACCCGGTGTCCCATCCCTGCACCTCGTGCCGCTTCGCAGCCTCGTCCCACGGCCCTTCGACTTCGACGAATTCCGCCGGACGCTTGCGCCGTTTCGATCTTTTCCTGAACACCTTCAACATCGTGGGCCCAAGCCTGCACATTCCCCGCGTCCCGTCCATCCCGCAGCATCCGAACTCCGCCGCGCCCTATCCTGCCAACACGCGTCACCACTCCCGCAAAACCCACAGCCCGTAGCTGCCGATTTCGCAAGCGCTCCAAGGGTCTCGTCACCTGCTTAGCAAGCCTCTCACCCGCCCGATCAATCGTTTTCATCCCTTCGGGATATTCACCGGCGAGTTGGCTTGAAGAAGCGCCATTCGGACCAAGGCACACTTGTTTTTCCCGCGAGGGGATTCATGTCAGCCGCTGAGCCTGATCACAGTGATTCTTAGCTCATCTGGCCCCAATATGGGAAAAAACATCAGGGCTCCTCCTCAATCTTCACTCGCCCGAAACGGGCGGGCTGACTGTCGGGCAATGAGGTGGGAAAGGGCACCTTGACCACTTCGTAATCCGGATCGTCGGAGGAGTCGGCAACAAAGTCCGGCGCGTCGGCGCTGTCGTAGAACGTTTCCAGGTCACTGCTGAATTGAGGCGTGTAGCGGAGGCTGCCCGAGGTGCCGTGATCATCGCGGCGGACGAAGAGCAGTTCGAAATCACTGCCACCAGCCGATTCGAGACGCGGCAAGCCATTGTCCGAACCGTCTGCAGCGAGCGGCTTGGCATCCGCGGCGGAGGGATTCGTGCCGAAGGCAAATTCCATCAGGTTGGGCATGCCGTCTGCCTCCGGATCGTCGGCGGGCCCCGTTTCTTCGCCGAAATCAAAACCGCGGATCCAGCTTTCGAAGAGGGAGGCCGGATGGGCGATTAGGACGAAATTGTCGATCCGGGCGAAACCGGAAGAGGTGGTTTCAATCGCAGCGAACAGCCGCTTGCCGGCGTAGGTGGCTGTCGCGGTGTAGACCGACGGCTGCGAGACGGCCACGTAGGAGTCCGAATTCGAGGTGCCGGAGGCATGCGTTACCAGGTCGGTCCGGGTTCCGGTAATCGTGTCGTCGTCGGTGACAAAGAGCGAGACGGCCACCTCGTCACCGGTGTCGTTCCAGTTCCAGTCGTCTTTCCAGACGTAGCTGATGTCGAAGCTGTGCCCTTCGACAATGGCGTATCCCGTGTCCGCGCCGAATCCACGGCCGCCAATGAGGGTGCCGTTCTGGCTGCCGTCGTAGGCAACGTCCGAGCGGGTTGCGACCTGGGATTGCTCACCCTTGGTGTTATACCAGACATCGGTCGAGCTGAAGTTGACTGCCTCGCCCGGGTTGGCGTTGAAGTCGCCGTTGCGGATGCTGCCCCCGATCAACACGATGGGTTCGGTGCTCGAAGCCACCGTAAAGTTCCAGCCGGTATCGTCCGTGATGCCGGCGAAACCGTTGCCCGCAAGGTCATCGAGAGCGGAGGCGTCGACTCGGACCGCGTAGGCCCTGCCGGCAAGAAGATCGGAGTCCGGATTGATGATCAACTGCTGGAAATCGATCGATACCTGCGAGCCGTCGGTGATGTCGATGATGTGCTCCGTGCCATCCGTGAGGTTCTTGATCGTGACCGAACCCGTGTCGGCCATGATGCTTTCATCGAAGGTCAGGACCAGATCGCTGCTTGCGAGAACACCCGTGCTACCGTCGGCCGGGCTCATCGAGCTGACAACCGGCCCGGTGGTGTCGGACGGATGTTTCCAGACCCGCACGTAGTCGACATAGGCGCTGGTCAGGTAACCGTCGGGCTCGCTCTGAAAGGTGCCGATATCGCCGAAACTGGCCCCACAGGAGAGCCAGAGCCACTCCTGCACCCGCGGCACCCAGTCGCCGGTGTAGGTGGTTTTCAGTTCGCCGTCGTAGTAGATCTTCAGGACGTCGGGCGTCCATTCCATGCCGAATACATGGTAGCCGGCATGGAGGTTCGGTGTGTCATATTGCTTGGTGTTGGCGTTTTTTCCGGCGCCGTAACCGTCGATCTGCACCACCGCCTTGGTGTAGTCGCCGAACCAGGCCGACTCGAATATGTCCACTTCGGCGCCGTCCGCCGCGCTGTCGTCGTCGGGCGCACCGCTGCCCATGTTCGCGCTCTGCAGCCAGAACGCGGTGTGCGTGTCCTTGGTGTTGTCGGCGACCTTGATGCGCGCCTCGAAGTAGCCGTAGGTAGGCTCATACTTGCCATCGCTGCTGACTGAGCCGCAATACATGGTGTTGGCGTCGTGCTTGGTCGCGTCGAGCACAAGATTGCCGTTGCCGTCGAGCGAGACGTTTCCCTCGACCCACCACCAGTCGTGAATGCCGCGGTCCCAGCGCGGGTCCCGGCTGCTCGTGCTGACATCGATGCCCCATTTGGAGGTATCGAGCGCGGTGCCGTCGAACTCGTCGCTGAATTCGAGTGTCCAATCCGTGCCGCCGCTCAGCGGCATGACGCCGCCCGGGGTGGCGGTGTCGATCGGGAGGAGCGCCTCAGCAAAGCGTTTGCCCAGTTCGATCTGCCCTGCCGTATCGAAGTGAAGATCGTCCGACTTGATTGATAGGTCGTTGGTCGTTACCAGCAGATTCAGCGTGTCGGCCGCCGCGACGGCTACCTGGGCATCCTGGATCGTCTGCAGCGCAATCGGGTCGATGCTGGTCTGTGCATCCGAGAGTTGGCCAATGGCAAATCTCAGGTCGGGCCCATAGGTCGCTCGGATGTCGGCAATAAAATCGGTAAGGAGGTTCTGATAGTCGGCGTGCCGGCCATCGAAGGCATCCTTTTCGCCCTGCTGCCAGATCATGCCTTCAAGGACGATCTCCGCATCGGGATACGTCACGGTGAGCGCCTGCAGGGCGGACTCCACCGTATTCTGGAAGGCCGCGTATTCCGGTCCGTCGTCGGTGAGGCTTGCGTCGCCTCCAGGCAGCCAGTCGGTGTTGAGGCTGGTTCCCCCCTTCGCATATTTAATCAGGGCGATCCGGGTGGTTGGCGACCCGATCTTGTCGTGCAGCACACGCCCGGACAGCAGTTCCGGGCCGAATCCTCCATCCGCTCCGCTGCCCACATCAAGCGCTCCCCAGGTATCGGCCGGCATCTCCAATCCACTGTTTCCCTGGCGGAATAGGACATCGGGAAAGGGCGATGCCAGCTCGGAGCTCAATTCGCCACTGTCGCCCTGCCCCCTGGCATTCGACTGTCCGGCCACGAAGTATACGGAGATGCGATCGATGGCATCACTGCCGGAGGCGGTACCCTCGAAGCCGAGTTCCCGCAGACCCACCCACTCGTTTGCATCTCCCATCTGGTTGTTGGTAAGCCGGAATTCAACCGAGCGGACCTCACTGTAGGTGGATGCGAAACTGAATGTTTGCGAGTTGATCGGCCCACCAGGGTCTGGTCCGATGACAGCCGTTCCGTTGTAGGCCGGTCCGATCTGATTTCCGCTGCCTCCGGTCCCATCATAGAAGGTCAGTGAGAAGTCCTTGACGCCGCGTTGCCTCGGGCCCGTGGCGCTTGGATGGGTGATGTTCCAGAGGTGGAAGGCCTCGATATCCACCGCGGCGTCGAATTCCAGGGTGATCGTCATCGGAAATCCCGCGCTCGGCGGCTCGGCGCTGGCGTAGGCCACCCCCAGGTTTGACAAGGTGCCGTCAGCGGTGTCGGCCGCACTGGTGAGGTCCTCGTCGAAAAGATATGCCTCATTGTAGTCGTCATCATTCAAATGACCACCATCCGTGGAGGCTGAGTCCGGGTATATGAATTCTGCCGCCGAAGGCAATTGGGATGACAAAAACGCAAGAAACAGCCAGGACAGTTTCCCCTGACGCAGAGCGCCAGGAGTCTTGCAGGACTCGGGACCGGAGCGAGCAGACCGGCTACGCAGCAACTGGACAATCATTGGCAATCGCTTCATGAATGCGAGACAATCCATATCAAAGGAAATGAATGCCCCCGGATCGAGGGAAGGTTGTAACTTGACGACGTTTCAGGAGGGTGGACATGGCAGAGCACCGGCGGTGCGATCACATGACAAGGCCAGAGATCACCGCCTCCGGCTCTGCGAAATCATCGACGCCCCCCGCTCACCGGCGGCGGCGCAGCAGCAAGCACAGACCTGCCGCGCCAGTGAGAAGGACCGAGGATGGCTCGGGGATGACCTCGAAGCCGAGCTCCCGCAGACCCACCCATTCACTCGAGTCTTCCAGTTGATTGCTGATCACCTGAAATTCCACCGAGCGGACCCCGTTGTAGCTGGATGCGAAGCTGAATGTTTGTGAGCTGATGGTCTCACCGGGATCCGGTCCGATGACGGCCGTTCCGTTGTAGGCTGGTCCGATCTGATTTCCGCTGCCTCCGGTCCCATCATAGAAGGTCAGTGAGAAGTCCTTGACGCCGCGTTGCCTCGGGCCCGTGGCGCTTGGATGGGTGATGTTCCAGAGGTGGAAGGCCTCGATATCCACCGCGGCGTCGAATTCCAGGGTGATCGTCATCGGAAATCCCGCGCTCGGCGGCTCGGCGCTGGCGTAGGCCACCCCCAGGTTTGACAAGGTGCCGTCAGCGGTGTCGGCCGCACTGGTGAAACCCTCATCGAAAAGATCGGCCACCTCGTAGGAATCGTTGTTCAACTGGCCTCCATCCGTCGAACCGGAGTCGGGGTAGATGAAGGCGGCCATCAAAGGCAGTTGGGCTGAGAACAACGCCAAAACCAACGCTAACGGTTTCCTTGGACACAGAGGAGGTCGGCCATGTCGAAACTGTGAAATCAATGCCGATCGCTTCATGGATTCTTGGAGTTGAAGTTTGTGGACTTCGGAGCACGTGCCCACGTTGCGTCGAGACTCGGCCCAAACGTCGCAGCCATGCAAAACGAATAATTTTGCCACCTGACCCCGAAATCGGGCAGTCTTGGGCATGGCGGATTTCCGGGTGCGCACGGCGACGGAGCAGGTGGCGGATCATCTGCGCGAGGCGATCAGCCACCGGCAGTGGGGCGGACGGCTGCCGGGCGGCAGTCGCCTGGCCCGGGAACTCGGGGTGGGCAAGAGCACGATCGAAGGGGCGCTGGCCCGGTTGGAAGCCGAAGGCCTCCTGATCCCTCAGGGAGACCGTCGGTCCCGACGGATCGCGGCGGACCGTGCCGGTCGCGAACGGAGCTGGAACATTCAGATTCTGCTCTACGAGGAGAGCGACCGGAAACTGGATTTCCTGGTCGAGATCGCCTACAAGTTGCAGCTGGCCGGGCATTCCACCGCATTCTGCAACAAGACGCTGACCGGCTTCGGCATGGATGCGAAACGGGTGGCCCGCTATGCCGATGGGATCGGAGCCGATGCCTGGGTGGTGGTCGGGGGAAGCCGTGAGATCCTGGAGTACTTTGCCCGTCGGCCGGAGCCCGTCTACGCGTTATTCGGGCGTCAGAGCCATGTTACGATGGCCGGAAGCTGGGTCGCCAACGCATCGACCCTGGTGGCGGCCGTGGAACATCTCATCGCTCTCGGGCACCGGCGCATCGTCACGCTGACCCGCGAAGAACGCCGCCATCCCGGTCCCGGCCGGTTCGAGCGGCTCTTCCTGGAGACGCTGACCCGGCATGGCATCCGGTCCGGGGCCTACAATCTGCCGGATTGGGACGAAGGCCCCGGGGGATTGCAGCGCTGTCTGGATGCCCTTTATCAGGTCACGCCGCCCACGGCGCTCGTGATCGCGGAAGCGCACCTGTTTCTGGCGGCGCAAATCCATTTGGCCCGACGCGGTATTCTGGCTCCGCGCGATGTCTCCATGCTGTGTTGTGACTCGGATCCGGCTCTCCGCGCCCTCGAACCGATGGCCACCCACATCCGCTGGGAGCCGGAGCCGCTGGTCCGCAACGTACTCCGCTGGGCCCATCAGATCAGGCAGAACAAGCAACCGCGCCGCAAGTCGGTGATCAAGGCGGAGTTCGTGAAAGGCGGCACCATCGGGCCCGTGCCGCGATAGCAACACCGCACCGGTGTAAGGTTCTTCGGGAGCGGGATCACTCCGGCTTCCGGGAATCTCACGACTCCAATCACATCCGGAAGCAGCAGCGGGGGAGCCCGGGATGGTGTGGGTTCATGCCGCCGCAATGCAAATCCGCCATCGACAAAACCGGCCGCCCGACCAAGGTCCGAAGCCGTGCTTTTCCGCAGCCTCTGCCGCCACGCCGAAATCGGCTCCAATTCCTACCTCGTCGACACCGGCAGGGCGCGCGTCGTTCTGGACGCCGGCATGCACCCGAAACACGAAGGCCAGGAGGCAATCCCGCACTTCGAGTGGCTCGATGAGGGCTCGGTCGATGCCGCGGTGATCACCCACGCGCATCTCGACCACATCGGCTCGCTGCCGGTGCTGCTGCGCGACCAGCCACAGGCGCGGGTGTTTTTCTCCCAGGCCGCCGCCGAACTCGGCTTCGCGATGCTGCACAACTCGGTGAACGTGATGCAGTCGAAGCGCACCGAACTCGGCATCACCGACTATCCACTCTTCACCCACCGCGAACTCGACGAGATCGAGGCCGCCGTCGAGACCCGCGCGCTGGAACGTCCCTTTGATCTCGACCCCGAGGGATCGATCCGCGCCACCTTCCATGACGCCGGCCACGTGCTCGGATCGATCGGTGTGACGATGAAAACCGACGGCCACACCCTGCTCTACACCGGCGACGTGAACTTCGAGCCGTCGACACTGATCAAGGGCGCCATGTTTCCCGAGGAACCGGTCGACACCCTGATCATCGAGACCACCCGCGGCGCCAGCCCGCGCGGCGAGGACTACTGCCGTCAGGCCGAGGAGGCCCGCTTCGCGGAAACGATCGCACGCACCCTGCACCGCGGCGGGTCGGTGCTGATCCCCGTCTTCGCCATGGGCAAGACCCAGGAGGTGCTGACCATGCTTCACCGCTTCAAGCGCCGCGGGATGATCCCGGGCCGCGCGCCGGTGGTCATCGGCGGGCTTTCGACCAAGATGACCGTGATCTACGACAAGTATGCCGAAGGCCGGACGCGACGCAGCGACGACGACTTCCGCATCCTCAAGGACATGGACCTCAAGGCCGGCAGCCGCCGCCGCAAGCGGGCGCCGATCATCCCCGAGGCCGGCACCATCTACTGCCTGTCGAGCGGCATGATGACCGAGAAGACCGTCTCCAACGCCTTCGCCCGGGCCGGGTTTCTGGAGAACCGGAAGAACTCGCTGCTCTTCGTCGGCTATGCCGATCCCGACTCGCCGGCCGGGCACATCCGCGCGGCGGCCCACGGCGACAAGATCGTGCTCGATCCCGCCCATCCGCCGGTCCCGTTCCGGGCGGAAATGGATGTCTTCGATTTCAGCGGCCACGCCACCCGCGAGGACCTGCTCGCCTACGTGAAGAAGGTGCGGCCGAAGCGCACCTTCCTGGTCCACGGCGATCCCGAGGCCAGTGGATGGTTCCGCGACCGCCTGCGGAAGGATTTCCCGCAGACCGAAGCGATCATCCCCGAGCCGGGGCTGAGTTACGAACTGGACTGAGCGAGCGCGTCGGAGACCTCGTCGGCGAGTTCGAGGAGGTTGCCGGGACCGAAGAACTCGAAGTGGCCCAGGTCGCGGACGGCCTCGACGACCTTGCCACGGGTCAGCGGACGGTCATCCACCGCGGCGGCCCACTCGTGGTTGCCGCGCCAGACGTTCACCGGCGCCTCGACCGGGTCGAGCGTGGCGGCGTGGGCGAGCACCGCGTGCTGGAGGTGGACTCCGAGCACGAACTCGATCAGCCGCGGATCCAGCAACTCGGCCAGCTTCGGCCGGCTCTTGAACCAGCGCTTGATCCGTGCCTCGCGCACCTTGCCGGAAACGCCCATCAGGTCGCCGACGAGGTTCTCCAGGTCCTTGGTCAGGGCCTCGTCGTTGAGCACGTCGTCGCCAAGCAGTTCGCCGAGCAGCACGAAGATGTCCTCCAGGTGCCAGCGATAGACCTCGTCGCTGCGCTCCTCGGGAACGGCCGCCACCGCCTCGAGCGGGTCGACCATGCCAAGCCAGGCGACCTTCCTCCCCCGCTCCTCCATCTTGCGGGCGACGGCGTGGGCCATCAGCGCCCCGAAGGAGAAGCCGAACAGGTGCAGATCACCGCGCGGCTGGCGCAGGGCGATCGCATCGGCGTAGGCGGTGGCCATGGCGTCGAAGTCCTCGAATTCGCCGCCGTCGCTGAAGAACACGCGCGACTGCAGTGCCACGGCGGGGCGGTCCTCCGGCAGCCGGGCCGCGAGGCCGTCATACATGCTGACCAGGCCGCCCGCCGGGTGGATCATGAACAGGGGCTCCCGGGTGCCGGCCTTCTTGAGGTCGACGAGGCAGCCTTCCGGAAGCGTCATCGCCGCAGTGCCCTCCTGGCGGTCGGTGCCGCCGGACGCCGCACGCTCGGACGATCCGCTTTCGGCCGCTCCGCCGGAAATCATCTCCAACAGGTGAGCGGCGACGTCGGCGAGCGTCGTGCCCTCCTTCATCTTGGTCGGCGGGACCGAAAGCTCGAACTGGCTTTCCAGACGCATGAGCAACTCGAAGGTCATCAGCGAGTCGAGGCCGAGCTGGGTAAGCGGACGGTCCTCGCGGATCTTCGACGGTGACGAACGCAGCACCTTGGCGACCTCCTCCTTGAGCATGGTCGTGAGCAGGGACCGACGGGCGCCGGGGGCCGCTTCCATCAGGATCTCCCGCGCCGAGCGCGCGCCGGTGTCGCCGCCGTCGTCGCCCGCGTGGCGGAAGACCTCCTCGTAGCGGGACGACTTCTCGAGCTGCGGATGGGACGAGCGGAACGCCTTCCAGTCGATCGGGATCACCCCGGTGTGGACGTGGCGGTTGACCATCAACTGGGCTAGCAGCTCGAGCCCGCGCGCCGGTGGCAGCGGGATGATGCCCTGGCGGGTGAGCTTTTCGCGGAGTTTCTCGTCGGCCGCGGCCACCCCGACCTCGCCGAGCTGCCCCCAGTTGACCGTGAGCGCCGGCAGGCCGAGCGCCTTGCGGTAGTGCGCCATCGAGTCGAGGAACGCGTTCGCCGCCGAGTAGTTCCCCTGCCCGGCGTTGCCGAGCGCGGAGCTGACGGAGGAGAACATGATGAAGCAATCCAGCTTCTCGCCGAGCGTCGCCTCGTGCAGGTTCCAGGTACCCTGCACCTTCGGCGCCAGCACCCGCTCCATCTGCTCGGGGCGCATCCGGCTCATCGTCTTGTCGTCGAGCACCATCGCCGAGTGGAGAATGCCGCCAAGCCGCACGCCCGACTTCCTGATGCGTGCCAGCAGCCGGTCGACGTCCTTGCGCTTGGTCACGTCGACAGCGTCGAAATACACGTGCGCTCCCTTCTCGGGTGCCTCGCGGGCGATGCGCTTCAGCTCATCGTCCGGACGTCCGCTGCGGCTCACCAGGTAGAGGTGGCGCGCTCCGCGGGCCATCATCCACAGCGCGGCCTCGCGGCCGAAGCCGGTGAGTCCGCCGGTCACGACGTAGGCGGCGTCGCCGCGGAACAACTGGCCGGGTTCCTTCGGCTTGGGCAGGGGCCCGACTTCCGAGCCCTGGGCGCTGAGCACGATCTTGCCGATGTGGCGCGCCTGGGCCATGCAGCGGAACGCGTCCTTGGCACGGCTCATCGGGAACACGCGGTGCGGCAGCGGCTTGAGGTCGCCGCTTTCAAACTGCCGCGTCACCTCACCGAGCAGGCCGCGCAGGCGCTCGCCGCCGTCGTTCATCGCCTGGCCGAGATCGACGACCGACATCGTCAGGTTGTGGCGGAAGGGCCGCAGGCCGACCGGCGTGTTGCCGTAGATGTCGCGCTTGCCGATCTCGATGAAGCGGCCGTAGGGCGCGAGACAGGAGAGCCCCTTCTCGATCGCCTGGCCGGCGAGCGAGTTGAGGACCACATCGACACCGCGTCCGCCGGTCACCTCGCGGACCTGGTCGGCGAAGGTCACCGAGCGGGAATCGAACACGTGCTCGACGCCGAAGCGGCGGAGGAACTCGCGCTTCTCCGGATTGCCGGCGGTCGCGATCACCTTGCCGCCGAGGGCCCACACGAGCTGGATCGCCGCCATGCCCACGCCGCCGCTGCCGGCCTGGACCAGCACCGTTTCTCCCGGCTGGAGTTTCGCGAGATCGACCAGCGAATGGACCGAGGTCATGAAGGCGACCGGCAGCGTGCAGGCCTCCTCGAAGGTCATGTCGTCCGGCACCGGGAGCAACAGCTCGCCGGGCACGGTGAGGTGCGACCCGAAGCATCCCGCCCCGAGCGAGATCACCCGGTCGCCGACCTTCCAACCCTTCACCCCGGGACCGACGCGCTCGATCACGCCGGCGCACTCGTCGCCGATCAGCATGTCGATGTCGCTGTCGGACGGGTAGATCCCGAGCGCCTTCATGACGTCGCGGAAATTCAGCGCCGCCGCCTTGATCGAGATCTCCACCTGGCCCTCGCCCGGCTTGCGCCGCGGGGCTTCGACGAAGGTCATCGAGTCGAGGATGCCCGGCGACAGCACGTCGAGGCGGTATCCCTTGCTGTTTGATCTTCCGTTCCTGGCGACCAGCTCCTTGCGCTGGAAGCGCAGGGCCATCCGTCCGTTTCGCCGCAGCGCCACCTCCTCCTCGTTCGAGCCCGAGCGGATCTCGGCGACGAGGCTTTTCGCGGCGCGGGCATCGACCACGGGCGGCAGGTCCACGAGGCGCACCTTGATCCGCGGATTCTCGGAAACCATCGTCCGGCCGGCACCGATCACCAGCGCCCCGGCGGGGTTCAGCGACTTGTCGCCCTCCTTCAGCGCCTGGGCACCCCGCGTCAGCAGGGTCAGCGCCTTGGGCAGTTCGTCCTGCGTCGGAGGCAGGGCACGGGAAATCGCGAGCAGCGGGGCGGTGGTCAGCGTCCGGGCCGCCTCCAGCGCCTCGGTCGACAAATCGCCGGCGTCCGGCAGGTCGAGGCTCCAGCCGTAGATCAGTTCCAGCCGGCTCAGCGAAAAGCGCCGGTCCAGCTCGCGGAAGAGCCGTGCGGTTTCGCGCAGGTCGCCGGGCCGGATGACATAGCCGCCGTCGCCCTTCCGCGCGAAGCGCTCGCCGCGACCGACGCGGATCACGAGGTCCTTCAGGTCCTGTGCGAGTTCCTCGACAACCGGGTCGAGCCGGCCACCCTCGTCGGTGAAGACCACCCGCACCACCGAGGGATGGTGTTGGAGCATCTCGAGCTTGAAGGGGTCCCTGCGCTGCAGCCGACGCTTTTCCGGAGCACGGGCCGCGGCATAGACCCGGCCGAACGACGGAGCCCGGTGCACCGACACCGAGTCGAAGCCCAGCGCCCCGAGTTCCTCGGAAAGGGCGCCGACGGATTCGGCCCGCGCAGGCAGGAAGCGTGAGGCGGTCTCTTCGCCGAAGCCGAAGGCAAGCCGCGCCCACACCGGCGGGTCCACCGTGGCTTCCAGCAGGCAGAGCCCGCGCGATTTCATCGTGCGCAGCAGCCGGCGGGAACCCTTCTCGGTGCGCGCCGCCCCGGCCTCGCCACCGAGGACGATCGCCAGGTCGTAGCGCTGAGGATCGAACACGCCCTTCGCCGGGCCCTTGGTCAGCCCGGAGGTCGCATACTCGACGAAATGGTGGTCGAAGAACTTCTGCTCCGCCATCGCGGCGCGCTTCTCGTCGGGCTCGGCGAAGACGACCTTGGTGCAGTCGGGATCGAAGCACGAAAGGAGTTCCGAAACCGCGCCACCGCTGCCACCACCGAGCACGAGCACCTCCAGTGGCGTGCCGTCGGGAATCGCCTCGAGCGAGGCCTTCAGTGCGTCGCGCAGGGCCAGGTGCTCGTGACGCACCGTCGGCGAGTCCTGCGAGAAGTGCTCCTCGAGCGAAATCGATCCGGTCGGCATCAGCACCTCGCCGACCCTCCTGCGGCCGCGCAGCACGGCCGGCAGCTCGCTGCCGAGCCGCTCGACGAAGAAGGCCTCGGGGTAGGCGTCAGGGAAATCAGAAAGCAGCTTGCGGAACGCGGCGCCCGGCTCGGGCTTCGACTTCGGCAGCTTGGCGCCCTCGATCAGGTCCTCGAGTTTCTCGCGGACCGGCTGGCGCCGCCTTTCGGTTGCCGGCAGGTCCACCAGGTGCGAGACCGCAATGCGGTCGAGCGCCCGGTGCAGGCGGTTGAGGCGCTTCTTCACGCCGGCGTCGGGCTCGGGCCACACGGGCTCGGGAAGCAGGACCTCGCCGGTCTCCACCTTTTCCAGCGGCGCCTCGATCCAGGCGTTCTGGTAAAGGCACTCCTCCGCGCTTGTGGCGCGGAATTCCTTGGTCCGGACGACGGCCTGGCTCTCGAGGCCCTTGATCTCGGCGATCAGTTCGCCGTTCTCGTCCTGGAGGTCCATGTCGCCCCGCAGCGTCTTGCCGCCGCAGTGGACGATGCGGATGCGGCAGTAGAACTTCCGGCCCGTCGCCGGACGGAAGATCCGGTACGAGTCGCAGTAGACCGGCATGAACCCGGTCTCGCGGATCAGCGAGAAATGGCTCGGCGCCGAGGACGGCATCGCCTGGAAGCAGCAGTCGAGCAGCGCCGGGGGCAGGTGGAAGGTCTTCGCGGTCCGCTCGACCACCGGCGGAATCTCGAACACCGCCAGCGATTCCTCCTCGCCGTGGTAGAGCTTCTGGATGCCGCGGAACTGCGGCCCGTAGCGGAGCCCGACGAAGTCGCACGTACGATAGATGACGTAGCCGGGAATCTCGCTCTCGGCGCGGTCCATGATGCTTTTCGGATCGAAGCGCTCGGTCGGCACCGGCATGTTGTCGGGGCGGAAGTTGCCCTTCACGTGCAGCGTCCAGTCGTCCGACGCCTCGTCGCTGCGGCTGTGGATCTCGAAGGAGGGGGTGGCCGGCTGGTGCCGGAATTCCATCGCCGTCGACTCGCCCGCGTTTTCAGGAAGGAACAGCGCCTTCACGAAGTCGACGTTCTCGACGCGGACCGGCACGTCGCCGTGCATCTCGTGGGCGGCGGCGGTGGCGGCCTCGAGGTAGCCCGCCGCCGGGAACACCGGGTGGTCCTGAATGACGTGGTCGCGGAGGAAATCGTAGACCTCGAGGTCGAGCTTGGTGCTCCAGGTCGGCGAAGCGGTGGGTTTGCGGTCGGCCAGCAGCGGGTGCGGCACGTCCTCGACGCGGAGCTGGTGGTAGCGCGGCGGCTCGTTCCAGTGGCGCACGCGCCGGTAAGGCATCGTGGGAAGATTCTGGCGGCCGGCCTCGACCGGGAAGAGCGCCTGCCAGTTGATCGGCTGGCCGAGGATGTGAAGGCGTCCGGCGGCCCGCAGCATCGCCAGCCGCTCGTCGGTCTTGCGCTGCAGGGTGTGGACCACCGTGCCGCGGGTTTCCTTGTGCTCAAAGCATTCGGAAATCGACGCCGACAGCACCGGGTGCGGCGCGATCTCGACGAACAGGCGGTAGCCTTCGTCGATGAGCCCCTCGATCGCCCCGGCGAAGCGCACCGACTGGCGCACGTTCTTCCACCAGTAGTCGGCATCGAAGGTACTCGCCGCGGCCAGCTTGCCGGAGACGGTCGAATAGACCGGAATCGCCGGACGGCGGCGTTTCACCGTGCCGAGCTTCTTCAGAAGCTGGGCCCGCGCTCCGTTCATGTGGTGGCTGTGGAAGGCGTAGCTGACCCGCAGGAAGCGGTTGAAGACCTGGCGCGCGGAAAGTTCCGCCGCGATTTCCTCGAGCGGCTCGGCATCGCCGGAAAGCGTGACAGACTTTGGTCCGTTGATCGCCGCGACGTTGACCTTGCCGCGGTAGTCCTTGAGCAACTCGATCGCCTCGGCCTCGGTCAGCGACGCCGCGAGCATCTTGCCTTCCTGGTGCTTCGCCGCCTCCATGCAGGCGCCCCGCCAGAAGATCACCCGGCAGGCTTCCTCGAGCGTGAGCACGCCCGAGGCGAACGCCGCGGCAACCTCGCCGACGCTGTGGCCGACGGCCGCCACCGGCTTCACACCCCACGATTTCCACAACTCGGCGAGTCCGGCCTGGATCGCGAAGATGGCCGGCTGGGCGATGGCGGTCTCGTTGATCCGCGACTTCGTCTCGGTCTTGCGGAGTTCCTCGATCAGCGACCAGTCGCCCCACCGGGCCATCGCCTTGTCGCAGCGCTCGAGCACCTCGCGGAAGACCGGCTCGTGCTTCAGCAGGTCGCGGCCCATCGCATACCACTGCGGACCCTGACCGGAGAAGACGAACACCGGTCCCGGGTGCTCGATGTCCATCGGCGTGCCTTCCACCACGCCCGGCGCGGCCTCCCCTGTCTCCATCAGGTCGAGCTGCTCGATGAGCTCGGCACGGGTGCGGCCGACGGCCGCGGCGCGGTGCATGAAATGGACGCGCTGCGTGGCGGCGTCGAGGCAGACCTCGGCGGCGTTCGGCTCCGGCTCCGAGGAAAGGTGATCGCGGAATTGACCGGCGATTTCCCGAAGCGCCTCGGGCGATCCGCCGGAGATCGGCAGCAGGAAACCCGACGCGGCCGGACGGTCCGTCTTCGGCGCGGGCGTCGGACGGAAGCGACGCTTCGGAGACGGCACCCCCTGGAGAATGGCGTGGGCGTTGGCACCGCCGAATCCGAAGGAGTTCACCCCGACATACGGCTGGGCGCTGCCGTTCGGCATCTCCTCCATTTCGGTCACCACCCGCAGCTTGAGCTTCTCGAGGTCGATGTTCGGGTTGACCTCCTTGAAATGGAGGCTCGGCGGAATCTGCCGGTGATAGAGCGACAGGGCCGCCTTGATGATGCCCGCGGCTCCCGCACCCGCCTCGAGGTGGCCGATGTTGCCCTTCACCGAACCCACCGGGCACGGATTGTCGGCACGTCGCCCGTCGCCGAGCGCCATGCCCAGGGCATGGGCCTCGATCGGATCGCCGATCGGCGTGCCGGTGCCGTGCGCTTCCATGTAGGCGATCTTGGTGGCCGGAATGCCCGCCCTCCGGAGTGCCTCCCGGGTGAGCGCCTCCTGCGAGGTCGGGCTCGGCACCGTGATGCCGTTGGTCCGGCCGTCCTGGTTCGACGAGGTCGCCGCGATCGTGGCGTAAATCCGGTTGCCGTCCTTGAGCGCCTGCCCGAGCGGCTTGAGCAGCACCATGCCCGCACCCTCGCCGCGGACGAATCCGTCGGCCCGCGAGTCGAACGGCCGGCAGCGACCGGTGGCCGAGAGCATCGCCATCCGGCAGAAGGCGAGGTAGGGCACAGGACCGATGATCGAGTTCACCCCGCCGGCGAGCGCCATCTCGCAGTCGCCGCGCTGGAGGCTTTCACAGGCGAGGTGGACGGCCACCAGCGCCGACGAGCAGGCCGTGTCCACCGCCACGCTCGGGCCCTTGAAGTTGAAGACGTAGGAAATCCGGTTGGCCGCGATGCTGTGAACCGAGCCGGTCGCCATGTAGATGTCCGTCTTGCTCGAAGTGTCGAGGCCCGACTGCATCAGGTGGTAGTCGAAGGTCGAGACACCGGAAAACACCCCGACGTGCCGGCCCTTCTTGAAGTCGAACACCTCGCGCGCGTCCTCCAGCGCCCGCCAGGAACTCTCGAGCAGCATCCGTTGCTGCGGGTCGATGAAGTCGGCCTCACGCGGCGAGATCCCGAAAAACGACGCGTCGAAGCCATCGAAGTCGTCCACCAGCGCCCCCCACTTGGAGTAACTCTTCCCTTCGACACCCAGCTTGGGGTGGTAGAAGGTCTTCTTGTTGAAGCGCTCCTTGGGCAGGACCGTCACCGTGTCCTTGCCTTCGCAGAGGGTGTTCCAGAACGCTTCGGGGCTATCTGAGGAACCAGGAAAACGACAGCCGATGCCAACGATGGCGATGGGTTCAGAGGACATGCTCGCGTGAAACAGATGCAGCGGCGGACGGGAGGACTCCCGTAGGCGCCGCGGAGTCTGTATGCCGATTCATGGCGCCCCGACAAGCGGCTTCCGTGCCGGATTTCAACTTATGTCACGCGAAGGCAGATCAGGAGGCTCCCGTCCCCAGATTCTCGATCAGATCAGCCGATTCCCTGCGCCATCCTTCGGCATCGCAACGTGCCGCCGCCGCCTCGGCACCCCGGCGGATCTCGGGATCGTGCAGCACCCGGTCCAGCTCCCGCTGGATCTGGGCGGCATTCGACGTCAGCGTGTAGACCCAGCGACCGGCTCCCATGCGGGTGACCCGCTCGCCGTTGTCCGGATGATCGACCACCTGGCCGAGCACCAGTTGCGGTATGCCGTGCCGCAAACCGTCGGCCACGGCACCGATGCCGCCGCGATGCACGAGTGCGCGGCAGCGCGGCAGCACCCGCCCGATCGCGACCGGGCCCGACACGCAGTGTTTGCCCTCGATCCTCGGCGGACCTTCATGGTCGAAGGAAAGCAGCAGCGTGCGGCACCCGAGCGCCTCGCACGCCCCGAGCACCTGCTCGACCAGTTCGTCGGACTGCCGGAATGCGGACCCGCGGGTGATCGCCACCGGCGGATCCCCCGCATCAAGGAACTCCTCCAACGCCGGA
>ERZ869936.553-NODE-553-length-34312-cov-6.131681_pt1 | contig 34312 bp, 26 predicted proteins | sample MGYA00520876_ERZ869936 | MGnify/ENA primary metagenome ERZ869936 (study PRJEB32218, sample SAMN09650985) | biofilter metagenome | isolation source: enrty point of leading RO module | place: Saudi Arabia: Thuwal, RO plant located on Red Sea | collected 2016-02-17 ... | reverse complement strand
GAGGAGGTGCGCGCCACAGAAATCAAACCGGAGGACAAGCAGATCGCCTATGGATCGGACGGCACCATCTCGATTCCCAGCGCCGCCTTCAGCAAGCCCGCCGGCAGCACGCGCGACGTGATGGTGATGCGGAGCTTTGCCGGAGGCCAGCAGATCTATCTGCCGCGTTTCGCCCGCCAAGGTCTGACCGTCCTTCGCGGCGGCACGTGGAAGAGCGAAGCGGACCTGTGCACTTCCGGCACGCGCCTTCTCAGCGGCGGCTACGGTCGATATGAAAACTGGGGATTGCGGGCCGCGGTGACGCCCGCTGGCGACGCACCGCCAAGGGAATTGACCCTCGACCTCGGCAACGGCGTGAAAATGGAATTGGTTCATATCAAACCCGGCACCTTCACCATGGGAGGGGAAAGCACGACCGATGGCCGCTTCGAATGCGTCGAGGTGCCGAAGCACGAGGTCAAGCTCACCAAGGGATTCTATCTCGGCAAATACGAGGTGACCCAGGCGCAGTATGAGGCGATCATGGGCTCCAACCCGAGCCGATCGACCAAGGGCCCCGACCATCCGGTGGACAATGTCGGCGAGCAGGAGGCACGCGAGTTCTGCGAGAAGCTTGCGGAGAAGACCGGCCGCGAAGCCCGGCTGCCGACCGAGGCGGAATGGGAGTATTCCGCCCGCGCGGGCAAGGACACCAGGTGGTTTTTCGGCGACGATCCCTCGCCGCTCGGCGACTACGCGTGGACCAAGGACAACTCGGGCGGCAAGTCGCATCCGGTCGGCCAAAAGAAACCCAATCCGTGGGGACTTCATGACATCTATGGAAATGTCTGCGAACGGATCTCGGACACTTATGCCAAGAACTACTATGCCCAGGGGCCGAAGGTGGATCCGACCGGACCAAGCCAGGGCGACAGTTCGCGCTTCGAGTATGAAATCACCGCGCCTCGCGCCGGCGATTATGTGCTGACGGCCGAGGTGGTCACGGCGAACTACGACCAGCGGCTCAACGTCGCCGTCAATGACGGCGGGTCCGCGACCGTGATGACGATGCCCTTCACGCTCGGCAAGTGGCAGGAGTCCGAGCCGGTCAAGGTCACGCTGAAGGAAGGCTCGAACACCCTCCGCTTCTGGCGCGACAATCCGCCGCAACAGGGAATGAGCGTCAAGGCCTTCACCTTGAAGCCGGTGTCAGGCCGTTGAGTCGTGAGCGGGGTGGATCCGTCCCTTGCTGAAGGTGACCCCGGGCTGGTTTCCGCCGGGCCGTTGGCCTCGTTTGCCAGCGTCCGCCCAATCCGGTGCCGACCACTTTTCGTTGCACCCCCATGCGTTTCGAACCCAGGGACGAATCCGTGAACTCTCCCGTTTGGATGGGAGCTCCCACCAAGCCGGGGCCCTTGGGTGCAATCGATCAGGGGAGCAGGCTGGCGCGGAAGAAGCGTCGGCCGCCGTCGATGGCGACCAGATGACTCAGGCTCAGATCGAGCGGTCCTGCCGTCACCTCGCTGCCTGGAACCGCCTCCCAACTTCCGGGACTCATGTCCGGCGACGATTCGATCCGGTAGCTGCGCCCGGGGAAGCAGTTCCACGTGATCTGAAAGCCTCCTCCGTCGGGCGAGAAATTCGTCACGACAAAGCCCCTTGTCGGATCGAGCCGGTCGTAGAGTCCGTCGGCGTTCTCGTCGCGGAGGGCCTCGACCGGGATGCTGAGAAACTCCTCCGGATCGACGTTGTCGTCGTTCGCCACCGGGGCCGGAGCCTGCGAGCCGAGCACGCCGCCATCGGCGGTCTGGTAGGCGAGGGCGGCGAGGTGGACCACCGACGGCATGGCACCGAAGGCCGCCGCGAGGTCGATCGTCGCCTCCATCTGACCGCCGGGAGTGCCGCGGAGCGCGGTGGTGTCCGCGCCGTTGGTGTTGGACCATCCGATGTAGCTGTTGTCGCCCTCGGCGCCGATGAAGGGTGAGCCATCCGGCAGCGCGGTGAATCCCGCCTTCGCCCACGGGGCCGGCTGGTCGGCGGTCGTCTCCAGTGACGATCCGACGAGCAGGTGGTGATCGTTGCCGAATTCACCCGGCGCCCAGGTGGCGAGGTAGAGGGTGGTTCCACGCACGGCGGCATGGAGGGTCATGCCGGGATCGGAGAGCAGGTAGCCCGGGAAGTCGGCGATGCCGTCCATGACGAAGGGCAGGGGGCCCGTGGCGGCGGTGGTGGTGGCGGTGACGTCGGCGGTCGGCGGCGAGTCACCGCCGGAATTTCGGGCGATGACATGGTAGTTGTAGCCGGTTTGGGGTGTGAGCCCGGTGTCGAACCAGTCGGAGTTCGGACCGCTGCCGATTTCCACGCCGTCGCGGAAGACGAGGTAGCTGCTCGCGCCGGCGACGTCGTCCCAATCGAGCGTGGCCGTCGTCTCGGTCGTGCCGGTCACCACCAGTCCGGTCGGCATCGCCGGGGGATCAACCGGCGTGCCGCCGCCGTCGTCCTCGACGAAGACGTGCTGGATCTCGGACTCGTGGACGTTGCCGAGTTCGTCCACCGCTTCGATGTAGTAGTCGAGCAGCTTCCCGCGGAAGCCGGCGACGTTGGCGTCGGTGATCTTCGCGAAGTAGTAGTCGGCCAGTTCCGGCGGGGTGATGAAGTAGTTGATCTGGCCGTTGTTGGCCGCGGCGTTGAGCGATGTCTGGTCGTTGGGGAGCGGGCGCATGGTCATCGGTATGTCGATCCACGAGCCGACCTCCGCGCCGCCGGCGTAGGTCTCGTTGTGCGTGCTGGCCATCGAGTTCACGCCGTCGCCATCGATCCGCAGCTTGAGGGTGACGGAATCGATTCCCGACAGGTCGTAGGCGTGGGTCCAGATGTAGAACTCGGAAGGCATCTGCTTGAGGTAGTTCTGGTCGCCGCCGGGGATCGAGTTGAACCAGCCGAAGGTGTGGCCGCCGGGGTTGTAGGGAAAGCGCTGGGGCTTGAGGACGGTGGGCGGCGTGCGGTCGTTCGACCGTCGCTCGGGCGTCATCCACGGCTGGAGCTTCTGGATCGCCCGCGTCGTCGCGAGGGCCGGCTTGACCTCGTCGTCGTTGCCGAGGCCGCCGTAGTAGTTGAAGCCCGAGTCGAGGCCGCCGAGATAGATGTGCCACGCGAGTTCGACGTCGTTCGGATTCGTCCAGGTGCCGTCCCAATCGTAGCGGGCCTGGATCTTCCAGTCCTGCACCGAGCCTCCCTCGTCGGCGAGGACCTGTTCGGCCGTCTCGACCCAGTTCGCACCGGTGACGACCGGGGCCCACGACCAGAACTTCAGGGCGAAGCCGGGCGTCTCCATGTCCACGATCGTGCCCGGATACCGGTCCGCCGGAGCGGCCGCCACCGGTGGCTCGATCCATTTCAGGAAGTAGGGCGAGCCGTAGCAGGACTCGGGAAAGATCCAGGCACCGTCCTCGATGTGGACGGTGCCGGCCGCACCGCCGTGGGCATTGACGAAGTCCTGCACGGCCGTGGGCGCATAGCCCGAGTTGAGGAACTGCGGTGTCGCCTCCATCCACGACGAGAAGCCGCCACCCCAGGCGTTGTCGCCATCGGTGGAAGGCATCACCAGCGACGGCCTCGCCGGATCGGTGGACCAGGGGGCGATGAAGTCGTTGATCTTGCCCACACCCTCGTTGGCGTAGCCGTAGCGGTAGGACAGCACGTCGTCCGATGGCACGAGGATCATCGACTTCCTCGCGCCGGTCCCGGGATCCACATATTCCGCCTTGTGAAGCTGGTAGGCGAAGGGCGCCACGTTCCATGCGGCGTTGCCGGGATTCGGCTGGGAATACCACCAGCCCGATGTCGGCGAGGGGCCGAGCAGGTCGGCCCTGTTCGGAGGGCTACTATAGATCCCGTAGCTTCCGGTTTCGAGCGAGAACTGATCGAAGTAGGTCGGGCAGGTCCGGGAAAGGTGGTGGCTGGCGACGATCGACCACTCGTAGCCCTCGTCGGCCAGCACGTCGACGAGGTGCCGGGAGAAGGCCATCTCGGTGGGGAAGAACCCCTTCGAGTGGTCCGACAGGTCGGAGTTGGCGCCCCAGGCCTTCCACCAGGCCTGCTTGAAGATGCGGATCTCCTTGCGCAGCACCTCCTTCGGCAGCAGCGGGGCGAGCGAGTGGTGGTAGGTGAAGCCGACGAGGTCGAGCCGCGGCGATCCGGAGGGGGTGGTCCAGCCGCGGGCGGTGCGGTTGCCGTCCCACCAGTTTCCGCCGTAGCCGAGATGACCTCCGCCGCCGAGCTGGCGGACGTTGTCGATGAGCGAGCCGGAGTAGGACAGGCAGAAGCCGGCGGCGTTCGGCGAGGCGGCGAGAGAGTCCTTCGGGCGGAACTGATAGGCGCTCTTGCGGTCATCGAGACCGAAGATGTCGGTCAGGTTGTTCTCGGGGTGCTGGGAGCTGCTACCGGCGTAGGATCGGTGGGGCTTCAGGCTGATCGAATCCCACGCGTACTCGATCCGGTTGGTCTGTCCGCCATTGGTGTTCCACTCCGGCCAGTAGATCGGCTGGTGGTTGTGCCACATGCGCGAGACGAAGACCGTCTGGGAGGATGCCGCACCGGCGGCGAGAAACGTCAGGAGAAGCGGGCGGATCATCGATTGCTGGGTTTTGGAAGGGATCAAACCTTCCATTCAGCAAACGGCACCGGCCGTGATTCGGTTTACCCGCCGGCATGGCGGAGGAGATGGGCGGGGCGTTTTTGGCGAGGCGCCTTGGACCTCCTGAAGGAGGAACTACATGCGCCACTGGCGGGCTGCGTCGGTGGGCGCGAGTTTCCGGCGAGGCGCGTGCTCCTCAGTTCTCGCGCTGCTGGAGTTCGGTCATGCGGCGTTCGAGGTAGCCGTTGACGTTCTCGGGCAGTTGGGCCTGCGAGATCCAGCCGCTGGCGGCCTCGTAGTCGCGGCGCAGCCAGCCGTCGAGCATGCGGCGGTAGGTGCGGTCGCGCTCCTGGGGGTCCTGGATCATGGCGATGTAGTCGGCGCCGACCGAGGGATCCTCGCGGAAGGTGTGCCAGGCGAACTGCTGGTAGACCCGGTCGTCGGCGTCGGCCTCGTGGGCGTCGAGGAAGTCCGCGGCGGCCCGCGGGTCCTCGAGGGCCATGCGGTTGGTGAGGCCGCGCAGGGCGCTGGTGCGGAGGTCGCCGCTGGGAAGGGTCTCGAAGTAGCCGAGTGCGGCGCTTTCATCCTGCGATGCCCAGATGCCGATGACGTCGTCCATCGACCGGCGGGCGCCGTCGCCGCCCGACTCGACCAGCCACGCGGCGGTGCCGGCGGGGTCGGTGCGGGCGAGTTCCTCGGAGATGCGCCGGATCGCGCCCTCGCGGAGCTGTTCGTCATCGAAACCGGCGATCCATGCCTTGGCGGCCTCGGCTCCCTGGGCGAGCATCTGCGGCATCAGCGCCGCAAGCGCCTGGCCGCGCTCGTTGGAGTAGGGCATGGCGTTCATCAGGGAGGTGGCGCGGGCGGGGTCGGTGGCGGCGAGTCCTCGGATCACGCCGACCATCCACGGATTGGCGCCGTCGCCCTCGTGGTGGCTTTCGGCCCAGAGAATCGCGCCTTCGGGATCGGTGCGCGCCCACTCGGCGAGGATGGTGTTGCGGGCGAAGGGACTGCCGGTGTTTTCGCTGGCGTAGTCGAGCGCGGCGAGCGGATCGACCTTGGCCCAGGCGGTGAGGATCAGTGCGTAGGCTTCCATGTTCGCGGTCTGGAGGCCGCGTTCGCGCATTTCGGCGATCACGCTCTCGAACTCGTCGGCACCGAGGGAGTTGACGAAGTCGAGCCAGGCCTGGGCGCGCGAAATGGGATCGGCCCCGGCGAGGATGCGGGCCATTTCCTCGGAGGCGGACTCGCGGTGGAGGCGCGGCGAGGACTCCCTGAGGTCGCGGTCGGCGACTTTGGCCGCCGTCTCCGAATCGGTCCCCGGGCGATCCGGCCGCGGCGGGACCTGGCCGCTTGAAGTCGCGGGGTCTGCGGCGGCATCCGGAGCGGTCGAGCGTCCCACCACGAAGGCGATGGCGGCCGCGGCGATCACGGCGGCGGGGAAGACGAGGGTTTGTTTCATCGATGGAGACTACGGAGTGACGACCGCCGGTTTTTTCGAATCGGGATCGGGTGGATGGACGATGATCCGGGCGCCGGGGCTGTTGCGGAGGTAGGCGAAGGCCCAGCTCAGGAGCACGGCGAGCTTGTTGCGGAAGCCGATGAGGAAAAGAATGTGGACGAACAGCCAGGCCATCCAGGCCGTGTAGCCGCGCAGCCGCAGCCTGCCGGATTTCACCACCGCATGGTTCTTGCCGATGATCGCCATCAGTCCTTTGTCCCGATAGCGAAACCCGGGGCGGAGTTCGTGTTTCCGGTCGGCGAAACGGGTGCCTTCGAGGCGGTGCTCCTCCTTGAGCACCTTGGCGATGTGCTCGCCCATCTGCACCGCGGCCGGGGCGACGCCGGGGACGGGCACGTCGTCGATGTCGCGCATGCGGACGAGGTCCCCGGCGACGAAGACCTCGCGGCGGCTCGGAAGCGAAAGATCGGGGAGGGGCTCGAGACGGCCGCCGCGGTCGGCGGGCTCGACACCCAGCTCGCGGGTCAGCGGCGTGGCCTGCACGCCGGCGGCCCAGATGATGGCCGCGGCCTCGAGGGTGCGGCCGTCGGTGAAGCGCAGCCTCTGCTCTTCCACGCCACTCACGCGACGGCCGGTCCAGACCTCCACGCCGAGCGATTTCAACCTCACGCGGGCATACTCGCTCTGGTCATCGTCGTAAGCTTCCAGAATCCGGGGCGAGCCCTCGATGAGGATGACCCTCAGCGTGGAGGTGTCGATGCTGCGGAACTCGCTGTGCATCGAGCGATGGATGAGGTCGGCGAAGGCGCCGGACAACTCGACGCCGGTCGGTCCGCCGCCGACGATCGCCACGGTCATCAGGCGCCGGCGCTCGGCGGGGTCGTCGGTCAGTTCCGCCTGCTCGAGATTCGAGAGCACGGTCCGCCGGATGCGCTGCGCCTCCTCGAGGGTCTTGAGGCCCAGCGCGTGCTTCTCCCAGTCGTCGTTGCCGAAAAAGGAGGTCTGCGCCCCGGTGGCGAGGACCAGATAGTCGTAAACAAAGCGCCGTCCCGAGGCGCCGGTCGCCGTCCGTGTCTCCGGGTCGAGTGTTCGAATCTCATCCATGAGCACCGAGACATTCGGGGCGCGCTCGAGAATCTGCCGCAGCGACCGGGCGATGTCCGGCGCGGCCAGGGAGGCGGTCGCCACCTGATAGAGCAAGGGCTGGAAGAGGTGGTGGTTGGTGCGGTCGACGAGGGTCACCTCGAAGCGGCGGTCGCCGGCCAGTTTCCGGGCGCAGGACAGTCCGGCAAAGCCGCCGCCGAGGATCAGAACGCGTTTTGGGGTCATGCGCGGCATGCTCGCATCTACCCGCACTCACGCAAGCAGTGGAGTTGACGGGAAGGGATTCCAAGTCTTTGATTCAGTCAGACGATCCATTCAAGCAACATTTTGAATCAGTTGTTTGACTCGGGAGGAGGGACGGTTAGGCTGCGGGCATGAACGCGAGGGCAGGCGGGAAGACCGCAGGTTCGGTGACACGGCGACGGCTGCTGGAGGCGGCGGAGGCCCTGTTTTCGGAGAAGGGTTTTGAACGGGTCTCGGTGCGGGACATCACCGAGCAGGCGGGGGCCAATGTCGCGGCGGTGAATTATCATTTCGGGAGTCGCGAGGGACTGGTGGGGCAGGTGCTGGCCCGCTACATCAATCCGGTCAACGAGGAGCGCATCGCGCGCCTCGACGCGCTGGAGCGCCGGGTCGGTTCGAAGGCGGTGCCGATGGAGGAACTGCTCGACGCCTTCGTGCGTCCGTTCGTCACGCAGGTCCGGCGCAGCGAGTTGTCGGAGAGGCTGTTCTACAAGCTCATGGGTCGCATTTTCGGTGACCGGGCCGCAGACCTACCCGAGAGTGTGGAGCGCGGTTTCGAGGAGATGCTGCGGCGTTTCCGCAAGGCCTTCGGCAAGGCGTTGCCCGGGATCGACGAGGAGGAGCTCATTTGGCGCATCCATTTCACGGTGGGGGCGATGATCCACACGATGGCGCACGGCGAGGTGTTGTTCCGATTTTCCGACGGAGTCTCCGGGCAGCCGTCGATGGACAGCACCATGTCGCGCTTCATCCGTTTCGCGGCGGCGGGCATGCGTCAGGAAGCCGAGCCCGCAGCACCGAAGGCGGGGCCAAGCGAGGAGTTTCTGTTTTGAAGTCGATCGCATGGCCGGCTGCCGGGCTGTTGATGTCCGGCTGCATGCTCCTTCCGCCGGATTCCCGGATGGGAGAGGCCGGGGACGTGCCCGGGTCGTGGTCGGCGACGCGCGAGGCGAAGGCCGGCATCGACGACGACTGGGTCGGGCGGTTTGGCGGGGGCGACCTGAAGGCGCTGGTGGGCGAGGCCTACGAGGCGAACGGCGACCTGCGTGCCGCGGCGGCCCGGGTGGAGCGGGCGGCGGCGGTGGCGAAGGGGGCGGGTGCCGCGGCGCGTCCGCAGCTCAACGCGACCGTCAGCGGCAGTCGCGACGCACGGAATTTCATCGGTTTCCCGATCGGCAACGGTGGTGGTGGACAGGGGGTGCTGCGCTCGATCAACAACACCTACGGGGCACAGCTCGGGCTCTCGTGGGAAATCGACCTGTGGGGTCGTGTGCGCGCCGGGGAACAGGCGGCCCTGGCCGACCTGCAGGCGCAGGGGAATCTCTACCGCGGGGCGCGGGCATCGCTGGCCGCGCAGGTGGTGCGGAGCTGGCTGCTCGTTTCGGAGCTCAACGGACAGATCGCACTGGCCGAAGAAGCGCTGGAGACCCGGCGCGACACCGCCGAACTGATCCGCGGCCGCTTCGAGCGGGCGACGGGCGAGGGCCAGGCCAGCGCGTCGCAACTGCGCCTTGCGGAGACCGATGTGGAGACCGCCCGCTCGGCGCTCGAAGCCCGGAAGGGCGAGCTGGACCAGGCGGTCCGCCAGTTGGAGATCCTGCTCGGGCGCTACCCGGCGGCCAGGTTCGTCGGCGAGTCCAGCCTGCCCGCGGTGAAGGCGATGCCGCCCGCCGGACTGCCCTCCGAGCTGCTCTTGAGACGTCCCGACATCCTCGCGGCCGAACGCCAGCTCGCCGCGGCCGGGCGCCGGCGGGACGAGGCCTTCCTCGCGTTCTTCCCGAGCTTTTCGCTGACGGCGAGCGGGGGGCAGAGCACCGACCAGCTCCGGAACATCTTCGACAGCGACTTCGGGGTGTGGTCGATCGCCGGACAGTTGGCGCAGCCCATCCTGCAGGGCGGGAGGCTGAAGTCGCAGCTCGAGGTCCGGACCGCCGAGGAAAAGGAGGCGCTGGCGAATCTCCAGCAGACCGTGCTCGAGGGTTTCGGGGAGGTCGAGACGGCGCTGGCCGCGGACCGGTTCCTGGCGGCGCGGGTCGGGGCGATCGACTCGGCATTCGAGATGGCCCGCGACGGCGCCGAATCGGCCCGGCGGGATTTCACCCTGGGCACCGGCGACGTGCTGACGCTGCTGGCATCCGAGAACCGCCGCATCGATCTCGCCAGCCAGCGTCTCACGCTGCGCCGGCTCCGCCTTGAGAACCGCGTGAACCTCCACCTCGCCCTGGGCGGCGACTACAAGATCTGATCATGGACGACGAACCCGATGTGAACTACGAGGAAAGCCGTACCGGGGCGATCCATGCGGTGCTTTCCTTCGTGATCGCGCTGGCGCTGCTCGTGGCCGGCGTGGCGGCGGTGATCGTCTTCGTGATCACCAAGCCCGAGCCGGACAAGAAGGAGGAGGTCGAGCTGGTGCCGACCGTGCGAGTCCAGGAACTGCGGGAGGGCGATCACCGCGTGGAGATCGCCACCCAGGGCGTGGTGGGGAGCGTCAGGGAGGTTTCGCTGGCGGCGGAGGTCGGCGGTCGGGTGATTTCCATCGCGCCGGAGCTGATCGAGGGTGGCTCGGTGAAGGAGGGCGACGTGCTGGTGGAGATCGACCCCGCCGACTACGAGGCGGCGCTCGCGCGGGCGGAGTCGGCGCTCGCCGATGCGGACCTGGCATTGCAGCAGGAGGAGGCGCAGGCCGAGCAGGCGGCGTCCGACTGGAAGAAGCTCGGACGCGGCGAGCCGACCGACCTGGTCCTGCGCAAGCCGCAGATCAAGGCGGCCGAGGCTCGGATCAAGTCGGCCGAGGCCGAGGTGGCACGCGCCCGCCGGGATCTGAAGCGGACCACGATCCGCGCGCCATTCGATGCGCGGGTGCGCCGGGCGAGTGTCGAGGCCGGCGCCGTGGTGGCTCCCGGGACGCCGGTGGCGGAGCTTTATTCGGCGACCGATCTCGAGGTTCGGCTTCCGTTTTCGCTGCGCGACTTCGGCTATCTGGAGCAGGGGGCATCGCCGGAGTTCGAGCTGACGGCGACGATCGGCGGGGAAGCGAGGAGCTGGCCGGCGCGGCTCGACCGCCTCGAGGGCGAGGTCGAGCGCTCGACCCTGTCGGGCTACGGCATCGCGAAGGTGCTGCCGAACGCCGGGGAGGAATTGCCTCCGGTGGGCCTCTTCGTCGAGGCGGTGGTGCCCGGGAAGACGCTGGAAGGAGTCGTCGAGCTGCCGCGGGCGGCGGTGCGCGGACGCAACGAGGTGTGGGTGGTGAACGACAGCAAGCTGGCGAAGCGAAGCGTGGAGATCCTGCGTTCGGCGCGCGAGGAGCTGGTGGTCAGGGGGAACTTTGAGAAGGGCGACCGACTGGTGCTGACGCGGCTGGCCGCGCCGCTGGTCGGGATGAAGGTCGAGCAGGAGAGCACGTCGGCTGACGAGGGATGAAAGGTGCCGTCAGATGGTTCAGCCGGAATCACGTCGCCGGCAATTTCCTGATGCTCGCGGTGCTGCTGGCGGGCTTTTCGTCGTGGTATCAACTGCGCAAGGAGATCTTTCCCGAACTCGCGATCGATGCGGTGCTGGTGACGATCCCGTATCCGAATGCAACGCCGGTCGAGGCCGAGCGGGGTGTGAACGTGCCGGTCGAGGAGGCCGTCGCCGACCTGACCGGCATCAAGAAGATCCGCTCCACCGCCGCGCAGAACATCGGCACGGTGACCATCGAGGCGGAGACCGGCTACGACGTCAGCTCGCTGCTCGACTCCGTGAAGAGCCGCGTCGATGCGATCGACAACTTTCCCGAGGAAGCGGAGAAGCCGGTGATCGAGGAGCTGGTGGTGAAGAGTCCGGTGCTCAAGATCGCGATCACCACCGAGGGCGAGACCGACGAGATGACGCTGAGCCGTCTCGCCGAGCAGATCCGCGACGACCTCCTCGTCTACGAGCCGCCCAAGCCGGAGGGCCTGTTCGACTTCCTCGCGGACGCCTTCGGCGGCAAGGCGAGCATTTCCCAGGTCGAGGTGTCCGGCACCCGCGACTACGAGCTGTCGATCGAGGTCTCGGAGGAACGATTGCGGGAACTCGGCCTGAGCCACGCCCAGGTGGCCGACGCGGTGCGGCGGACCTCGGTCGACCTGCCCGGCGGGTCGATCCGCACTGAGGGCGGGGAGATCATCCTGCGCGCGCTCGGGAAGCGCTTCACGGCCGAGGAATTCCGCACCGTGCCGGTGGCGACCCGCGCGGACGGCTCGCAGATCCTGCTCGAGGACGTGGCGACGGTGATCGACGGCTTTGAGGATGTCGACCTGATGACCCGGTTCGACAGCCGCCCGGCGGTCCTGGTGAATGTCTTCCGCGTCGGCGACGAGGACACGCTGAGGCTGGTCAAGCTGGTGGAGGACTACATCGCCAACTCGGCGGACCGTTTGCCCGAGGGCGTGAAGCTCTCGGTGTGGAACGACCAGAGCGAGTATCTCGAAGGGCGGCTGCACCTGCTCTTCAAGAACGCGGGATTCGGCCTGTTGCTGGTGCTGTTGGTGCTGGCGATGTTCCTGCGTCCGTCGCTGGCCTTTCTCGTCGCCCTCGGCATCCCGGTCTCCTTCGCCGGCGGATTGTGGCTGATGCCGACGCTGGGCATTTCGATCAACATGATCTCGCTGTTCTCCTTCATCCTGGTGCTGGGCATCGTGGTGGATGACGCGATCGTGACGGGTGAGAACGTGTATTCGCGCATCCAGCGCGGCGAGCATCCTCAGGTCGCGAGTTGGAAGGGGACGCACGAGGTCGGCACGGTGGTGGTCTTCGGGGTGCTGACGACGATGGTCGCCTTCACCCCGATGCTCGGGCTGAGCGGGGTGAGCGGAAAGATCTGGCCGAACATCCCGCTGGTGGTGATCCCGACGCTGCTGTTCTCGCTGCTGCAGTCGAAGTTCGTGCTGCCCGCCCACCTCTCGCTGCTGGCGCCGCACCGCAAGGAGAAGCCGAAGAATCCCATCTTCCGCCTCCAGCGCCACATCGCCGATGGGCTCGAGCGCTTCGTGCGCGGCGTGTACAAGCCCGCGCTGGCCTTCCTGCTGCGCTGGCGCTACGTGACGGTGGCCGGATTCGTCGCGCTGTTGTTCGCCACCATCGGTTATGTCGCGGGTGGCCGGATCAAGTTCAAGTTCTTCCCGGAGGTCGAGGGCGACGTCGTCTCGGCCAAGTTCGAACTGGGCCTGGGCGCGCCCTTTGAGGACACGAAACGGGCGGCGCGCCGGATCGAGGCCGCCGCGGAGGCGACGGCCGCGCGGCTCGCCGAACAGGAGGGCAAGCCGGTCCTGCGCCACTATCTCACCAGCGCGGGCAGCCAGCCCTTCATCACGAGTTTCGCTCCCGACGGTCCGCCGACGGCGACCCACCTCGGCGAGGTGACCATCGAGCTGATCCCGGCGGCCGAGCGGACGTTCGGCTCGGACGAGTTCATCGACGAATGGCGCAGGACGATGGGGGACATCCCGGGGCTGGCGGAGCTGTCGGTGACGACCGAGACGGCGGGCGGCGGCAATGCGATCGACCTCAATCTAACGGGTCAGGATCTCGACCGGGTGAGGGAGGCGACCGAGTGGGTCAAGGAGGCGCTCGGCGAGTACGAGGGCGTGGTCGAGATCTCGGACTCGGACCGGATCGGCAAGGACGAGCTGCGGTTGATCCGCCTGACCCCCGCCGGCCGGGCGGCGGGCCTGACGTTGCAGGATGTGGCGGCGCAGGTGCGGGGAGCCTTCTACGGCGACGAGGCGCAGCGCCTGCAGCGAGGGCGCGACGAGGTGAAGGTGATGATCCGCTTCCCCGAGTCGGACCGGCGCACGCTGAACTCGCTGGAGGAGATGAAGATCCGCACCCGCGACGGCGAGGAGCTGCCCTTCCGGCAGGTGGTCGAGTATGACTTCGGTCGGGGTCCGGCGGTGATCAACCGCACCGACCGGCGGCGGTCGATCAAGATCACGGCGGACACGATCGGCGAAACGAACGGCACGGAGGTCTCCGCCTCCTTGCAGGAGAAGACGCTGTCGCAGCTTTCCTCGAAGTTTCCCGGCGTCAGCTACGCCTTCGAGGGCGAGCAGAAGGACCAGGCGGACAGCGTGCGGGAGATCGGCATCGGCTTCCTCGGGGCGCTGGTGATCATGTACGTGCTGATCGCGATTCCGCTGCGTTCCTACTGGCAGCCACTGATCATCATGTCGGTCATTCCCTTCGGCGTCATCGGCGCGATCGGCGGTCACGTGCTGCTCGGCATGAATCTCTCGATCATGTCGATGTGCGGGCTCGTGGCGCTGGCCGGGGTGGTGGTGAACGACTCGCTGGTGCTGGTCGACTACGTCAACCGCCACCGCGACGAGGAGGGCACGATCCGTCAGGCGGCGGTGGTCGCCGGCGGGCGGCGCTTCCGGGCGATCCTGCTGACCTCACTGACGACTTTCGTCGGCCTGATGCCGATGCTGCTGGAAACCGACATGCAGGCGAAGTTCCTGATACCGATGGCGGTGTCGCTCGGCTTCGGCATTCTGTTTGCCACGGTGATCACGCTGTTCCTCGTGCCGAGCATCTACCTGATTCTCGAGGACGTGCGCGAGATGTTCGCGAAGCGGGTGCGCGGGTGAACTCCGACCATATCAGACAAGCGGGCCAGTGGTGTACGTAGTTCCTCCTTCAGGAGGTCTTCCGCGAGCGAACCAACGCGGAAGACCTCCTGAGGAACCACATACGCCTGAGTCCCGCCCGCAGGCTGGTCGGTGGCGATAGATCGGGAGGGAGTGCCGGGTATCCAAGCGCATGACCCATCCACTCGACCGCCGCCAGTTCCTCAAACGCACCGCCGCCGGGACCGCGGCGGGAGTCGCCGGTTTCCCGCTGTTTTCGATCGGCAAGCCCGGCGGATCCGCCAACGGCAAGATCAACGTCGCGGTGGTCGGTGCCGGTGGCATGGGCGGCTATGCCTTCCGCACCGCGGCCGCTCGCGAGAATCTCGTGGCGATCTGCGACGTGGATTTCGCCCGCGCGTCGAGGGCGCTGAACAAGCACCCCGACATTCCGCACTTCAAGGACTTCCGGGTGATGCTCGACAAGATGGGCGACCAGATCGACGCGGTGGCGATCTCGACGCCGGACCACACCCACTTTCCCGCCGCGATGGCCGCCATGGAGAGGGGCAAGCACGTCTTCGTGCAGAAGCCGCTGGCGCACAACATCTGGGAGTGCCGGACGCTGCGGAAGGCCGCCGCGAAGTACAAGGTGGTCACCCAGATGGGCAACCAGGGGCACCAGATGGACGGCATGCGCCGGATCAAGGAATGGTACGATGCCGGCATCGTCGGCGAGGTGCGGGAGGTGGTGACCTGGACCAACCGCCCGATCGGTCCGTGGTTCGTGCCGCCGAAGTCCTTTCCGCCGAAGACGGCGCCGGTGCCGGAGAAGCTCGACTGGGACCTGTGGCAGGGGCCGACGGAGGCACGGGAATACAGCCCGGAATATCTTCCGGTCTTGTGGCGCGGTTGGTGGGACTACGGCTGCGGTTCGCTGGGCGACATCGGCTGCCATACCTTCGACGCGCCTTTCTGGGTGCTGGATCTCGGCATGCCGGAAAGGGTCGAGGTCGAGCGCGAGGACCCACCCGGCCCGGGTTTCATCCCGATGAGTTCGAAGGTGACCTATCATTTCCCCGCGCGCGGCGAGAAGCCGCCGGTGAAGCTGACCTGGTACGAGCGCGGCTTCGAGGTGCCCAAGCCCGAGGGCTGGGAGAAGGACAAGCCGCTTCCCGAGGAGGGGGGCATGTACATGAATGGCAGCAACAACATCCTGCTTCACGGAGGCATGCGTCCCAACAGCCCGCAGATCGTGCCGGCCGATCGGTTCCGCGAACTGCGCGAGCAATTGTCGAAGATCGAGCGCCTGCCCAGTGCTCCCGGCGGGCCGATCGAGGAATGGCTGGAGGCGATCAAGGGCAACGGCAAGCCGGGTTCGGATTTCGACTACGCGGCGCCGCTGACCGAAATGGTCCTGCTCGGGGCGCTGGCCCAGCGCAGCGGCAAGACGATCGAGTGGGACGCCGAGAACATGAAGGTCAAGGGCCAGCCCGAGTTCGACCCGTGGATCAGGGAGCCGGTGCGCGAGGGCTGGGAATACGACGTCTGAAGCCGCCGGAGATGCGGCTTGATCGCGTATGTAGTTCCTCCTTCAGGAGGTCTTCCGGGCCGGTCCGGTCCCGGGAGACCTGATGAGAACTTCACACCGACGGGGACGATGATCGCCCCTGCGGGCGGAATGTCCGAGACCTGGCGTTGGGACCTCCTGAAGGAGGAACTGCGTACGCCCGTGGCGGGCGTCAGGGCTTGGTCGCGATTCCGGCATTGCTTGTCGGCGGGATTGCCTCTGGAATGCCGCGCCCCGGTGGCAGGCCCTGCTTCCCCATGAACTACAACGACAAGATCGCCCGTCAGGTCGCGGCCGTGCCGCGCTCGGGGATCCGTGATTTCTTCGAACTCGTCCAGGGCCGGGACGACGTCATTTCGCTCGGCGTCGGCGAGCCGGACTTCGTGACCCCGTGGCACATCCGGGAGGCCGCGATCTATTCGCTGGAGAAGGGTCACACCAGCTATACCTCGAACCTCGGGCTGCTCTCGCTGCGGCGGGCGATCGCCGGCTACGTCGGTGGCTTCTTCGGGGTGGACTACGACCCCGCCGGCGAGGTGCTGGTGACGGTCGGCGTGTCGGAGGCGATCGACCTCGCCTTGCGCGCCCTGCTCAATCCCGGCGACGAGGTCATCTATCACGAGCCGTGCTACGTCTCGTATTCGCCGAGCATCGTCATGGCCTACGGCAGCGCGGTTCCGGTCGAGACCCGCAAGCGCGACGGATTCTCGCTGAAGCCCGAGGCGCTCGCCGCGGCGATCACGCCGAAGTCGCGGGTGCTGATGCTCAACTTTCCGACGAACCCGACCGGAGCGACCGCCAGGCGCGAGGATCTCGAAGGCATCGCCGAGCTTTGCCTCAAGCACGACCTGATGGTGCTGAGCGACGAGATCTACTGCGAACTGCGCTACGAGGACGAGGAGCACGTCTCGATCGCCTCGCTGCCGGGCATGCGGGAACGCACGGTCCTGCTCCACGGTTTCTCGAAGGCCTTCGCGATGACCGGGTTCCGCCTCGGCTACGCCTGCGCGCCGAAGCCGGTGATCGAGGCGATGATGAAGATCCACCAGTACTCGATGCTCTGTGCGCCGATCATGAGCCAGATGGCGGCGATCGAGGCGCTCGAGAACGGCCTGCCTTCGATCGAGCGGATGCGTGAAAGCTACGCGCAGCGGCGCGACTTCGTGGTCCGCCGGCTCAACGAGATGGGGCTCGAATGCCACTCGCCAGGCGGGGCGTTCTACGTCTTCCCCGACATCCGTCCGACCGGGCTCGACAGCAGGGCCTTCGCCATGCGCCTGCTCGAGGAGGAGTCGGTCGCGGCGGTCCCCGGCACCGCCTTCGGTCCCTCGGGCGAGGGTTTCCTGCGCTGCTGCTACGCCACGGCTTACGACGACCTGAAGGTGGCGATGGACCGGATGGAGGCCTTTGTCGGGCGCCTCGGCTGAAACGATGAGCGGCGAGGCGGACAGACTGCGTCGGGAGGCGCCCACGGTGTGGGTCCGGCGGCAGGTCATCCCCTTCGCCATCTTCATGGGCGGGCTGCTGCTGCTCCAGATCGCGGGGGGATTCTTCAAGATCGACCTTCCGAGCCAGCCATGGTGGCGCCGGGCGCCGGAATACTGGATCTATCCGCTGCAGTCGATCGCCTGTCTGGTGGTGCTGGTGCGCTGGTGGCGGTCGTACGAGTTCGACTGGTCGTTGAAGTGGTCGCTCGCCGGCGTGGTGTTCGGGGTGGTGGGGATCGGCTTCTGGATCCTGCCGACGCACCTTTTCGACCTGCTCAGCCTGACCAGCGACGGCTGGTGGAAATGGTTCGGCTTCGCGCCGCGGCGGGACGGGTTCAATCCCGGCGAGCTGTTCGCCGAGGGGGGCGCGGCGTGGTGGACCTCGCTGCTGCTCCGGTTCCTGCGGGCCGCGGTGGTGGTGGCCCTGGTCGAGGAGATCTTCTGGCGCTCGTTCGCGATGCGCCTGGCGCTCGACTGGGAGGGGGACTACTGGAAGCAGCCGTTCGGAAGGGCGTCGTGGCTCTCGTATGTCGCGGTCACCGGATTGTTCATGGCGGCGCACCTGCCGGTCGACTACCTGGGAGCGCTGATCTACGGCAGCCTCACCTACCTGCTGTGCATCTGGTCGCGGAATCTCGGAGCCTGCGTGGTCATGCACTTCGTGGCGAACCTGCTGATGGGCCTCTACGCCATGGCCTACGGGAAATACGGGCTGTGGTAGGCCGGTTTCCCGGGCTGGTCATGAAGGCGCGGAACGTTTAGCCTCTCCCCATGCCGATCGAATTGTTCAGCGAGTCCGGCCTGCTCGAGCGGGGCGGGCCGATCATCTGGCTGCAGCTCGGGCTCGCGTTCTTCGGGGCGGTGTTCGTCGTCGAAAGGCTGTTCTTTTTCCATCGGGCCCGGATCAACGTCGGCGACCTGCTGGTCGGGCTTTCGAACCACGCCCGCCGCAAGGCCTATGCCGAGGCGCTGCACGAGGCCGCGCGGGCTCCGGGCCCCGTCGCGCGGGTCGCCCATGCGATCCTGCTGCGGCATCACATGGAACGCTCCGACCTGCGGGACGTCGCCCAGGAAGCCGGGCAGCTCGAGGTCCCGCGGATCGAGAAGAACGTGCGCGGGATCCTCGCCGTCGCCCTGCTGGCGCCGCTGACGGGGATGCTGGGCACGGTCCTCGGGCTGACCGAGATGTTCCAGGAGCTGGGTGACAGCGGCCAGGCCGTGTCTTCGGTGAAGCTCTCCGAAGGGGTGTTCCAGTCGCTGGTGACCACCGGATTCGGGCTGATTGTCGCGATCCCCGCCTATCTTTTCTATCTCTACTTCGTGGGTCGCTCGAAGCGGCTCATTCATCGCATCGAGCGGACCGGGATCGAAATGGTGAACATCATCTGCGATTCCCGGGCGGAGACGGGGATCGTCTCGATCCGCGACGAGCTTGGTTCGCGCCGCAAAAGAAAGGGATGAAGCTGGAATCGACCCTGCCCGAGCGGGTCGGCTTTCTGCAGGCCGTCCCGATCTTCGACCTGTTCGCGCTGCTGCTGGTGGCGCTGCTGCTGGGTCAGTCGTTCATGAGTGAGGCGGGGGTGCAGGTCGAACTGCCGGTGTCCCGCTACCAACTCTCCCGCATGTCCGACGCGTCGGTCATCACGCTCACCGAGGGCGAGCCGCCGGTGATCTGGCTGGACCGGAACCGGATGAGTGAGGAGCAGCTCCCGCAGACCCTGGCCGAGATGCGCGAGAAGACCGCCGGGGTTCCGAGTGTGTACCTGCGTTCCGATGCGTCGATCGCCGCCGGACACGAGCGCCGGATCGCCGAGATGGCGCTCGCCGCGGGCTTCCGGGTGTATCTTCTCGGCCAGGCGGAGGAGGGCGGGTGATGTTCCGGGGTCGCCGCCAGCTCCAGCGCCGGGACCGCGAGTCCGGCCTCGCCTTCAACTGGCGGGTGCCCGTCTCCAGCACGGGTTCCTTCGTGGTGGCGTTCCTTCTCATTGCCGCGGTCGCGGTCGGCCTCGCGACCGTCGTCCGGGTGAGCATTGCCCCGGCCAGCCGCGGCGAGCCCGAGCAGGGCACCCTGGTGATCGTGCCGCCCGATGTCGGAGGACGGGCGCTCGCGCGGCGTGCGATGGAAGCCGGACCCTTCCCGGCACGCTGGAATCCGGCGGCCGATCCGGAGTACGTCGCCCTGCGTCGGCAGGCGCTGAAGGAGGCGGGCCGGAGCGACGTCGAATACCGTCCGGAACTCCGGCAGACCGATTGGCTGCGGGCCGGCGCGAAGGATGATCCCTCGTTCGATGGCGGCGATCTCCCGCCGCTGCCACGATCGGCCGGTTCCGCGCGGGAGCGGTTGGACCGGGATGTCATGGTGGGCGCAAGGGTGCTGGACAGCGGGGGGGTCAAGGGCTTCACCCACGCCTCCCTGGCGATGAATGCTGAGGAGGCGGGTCCGGTGATCGGGGGTCGCTATGTGATCGAGCATGATGCGGAGGGCCGGATTCTCGACGTGGTGGCCCTGTCACCCAGGCTCCGCCAGCCGGCGGTGGTGGAATGGCTTTCCCGGGGACTGGTCACGGGCCATCAAGGGAAGCCCGGTTGGTTGTCGGTGGAGACCGTCGTCGCAAGATGATCGAGCTCACTCTCACCGAACTGGCCTTCTTCGCCATCGGCCTGCCGATGCTGCTGCTGGTGCTGCTGGTCCTGAAGGAAAGGCGGAGGATCCGCCGCCGCGAGCGACAGGCGGCCCGCGACCGGGTGGTTTGCCGGCTCTGCCTGTCGGTCTTCGAGGCGACCAGCCGCGATCCGGTGCAGGTGTGTCCGGACTGTGGAGGTTCGACCGACCGCGGCGGGGCCCGACCTTTGGGATGAGGCTTGCGCGGCGCTGGGGCAGCATCTAAGGACGACGGAAGCCCTCCGGGGCGGAAACATGATGATGAATGAACGACGAGTGGTGATCACGGGAGCGGGCTGCGTCAGCCCGCTTGGCAACGACGCGGAATCGACCTGGTCCGGCATGAAGGAGGGTCGGAGCGGGATCGGGCGGATCACGCATCTCGATCCGTCGCCCTACAACTGCCAGATCGCGGGCGAGGTGAAGGACTTCTCGGCGGCGGAATTCTTCAGGAATTCCAAGGATGCGCGGCGCGCCGACCGCTACGTGCAGCTCGCCGTCGCCGCCGCGCGGATGGCCTACGACCAGTCGGGCATCAGCGAAGCCCGGAATTTCGATCCGACCCGGATCGGGGCGATCGTCAGCAGCGGCATCGGCGGACTCGGCACGCTCGAGCACGAGCATGCGAAGCTGGTGGTGAAGGAGGATGCCAAGGTGTCGCCGTTCCTGATCCCGATGATGATCGCCAACATCGGCAGCGGGATCTTTTCCATGGAGTTCGGCCTCGGCGGGCCGAACATGGCCATCGTCACCGCCTGCGCGACTTCCAACAACTCGATCGGCGAGGCCTGGCGGATCATCAAGTTCGGTGATGCCGACGCGATGGTGGCCGGGGGAGCCGAGGCGAGCATCCTGCCCTGCGGCCTGGCCGGCTTCGGCAGCATGAAGGCCCTCAGCACCCGCAATGACGACCCGGAGGCGGCTTCGCGTCCGTTCGACCGCGACCGCGACGGATTCGTCATGGGCGAGGGGGCCGGCGTGGTGGTGCTCGAGGAACTCGAGCACGCGAAGAAGCGGGGCGCGACGATCCTCGCCGAACTGTCGGGCTACGGAACCAGCGCCGACGCCTATCATCTCAGCGCGCCCTCACCGGACGGCACCGGACCGTCCCGGGCAATGAAGATGGCCCTGCGGCATGCCGGCGTGAATCCGGAGGATGTCGATTATCTCAACGCCCATGCCACCTCGACCGGGCTGGGCGACGTTGCCGAGGTCCATGCCATCAAGCTGGCCTTCGGCGATCACGTGAAGGGAGGACTCAAGGTCAGTTCGACCAAGTCGATGACCGGCCACATGCTCGGCGCCGCCGGGGGCGCCGAACTGCTCGCCTGCCTGATGGCGATCCGCGACGGGGTGATTCCTCCGACGATCAATGTCGAGAACCAGGATCCGGAGTGCGATGTCGATTGCGTCCCGAACACCGCGATCGAACGGAAGGTCGATGTCGCCCTGAGCAACAGCTTCGGGTTCGGCGGCCACAACGCGTCACTGCTGGTGAAGCGCTTCGCCTGATGCGCCACGCCTGCCCGGCGGCGGGCGGGAAATGCAAAAGGCGGACCCGCGTGGGTCCGCCCTGGTAAATCGACTCGCTCGGATGATCCGGGGCTTCAGGCCTCCCTGGCTTCCTCAGCCTTCGCGTCCTGGGCGGGGCTGATGTAGCGCCAGCGCACCTTGTGGCGCTTCGGAGCGGTGCGTTGCTTGCGGAGGCGGCGTTGGGTCGGGGATTCGAACGCGCGGCGGCGGCGCATTTCTTCGAGGATGCCCTCGGTATCCAGCTTGGTCTTCAGCCGCTTGAGGGCCTTGTCGACCGGTTCGTTCTTTTTGACGCTTACACCACGCATGCCTTTGTCGCTCATTCGTTTTTCAGTTCCTTTCGAGTCGGGGCGCGGAGGCTAGCCGCGAGGGGCCGTCTGTCAAGCAGGGAGTGAAGCGTCCGCCACGGAGCGGTCGAGGCGCCAGGGAGGCGCCGGTTCACGCCTCCCGGCCGCAGCATTGGCCTCGCTCCGCTCGGTCCATGCCGGTTTGTGGATTTCCTCCTCCGGAAATCCAATGAGTTGATGGTCGAGGCGCTACGCTTCGCGACCGCAGCATTGCTTGAATTTCTTCCCGGATCCGCAGGGGCAGGGCGCGTTGCGACCGACGTTCTCGACGTTGAAGCTGGGTTTCCGCTTGGGGATGTTCAGCTTGAAGTTGCTGCCGCCGCCGGCTCCGGCCCTGGCCGGGTTGAGGTTTCCGGAGCTGCCGGTCGAGGCCATGTTCGCCTCGCCCAGTCCCTGGCCCGCGCTCTGCATGTGCATCTGCTGGGAGTGGAGCTGCTTGAGGTATTCCTCGATCTTGGAGGCGGAGCGGAAGAGATTCTGCAGGGCCTCGCGGTCGATGCTGTCCATCAGGACCTCGAAGAGCTTGTAGGCCTCGTTCTTGTATTCGACCAGCGGGTCCTTCTGGCCCTGGGCGCGGAACGAGATGCCCTCCCGGAGCGCGTCCATGTTGTAAAGGTGGGCCTGCCACTGCTTGTCGATCGCGACCAGGATCATCCGCCGCTCCTCGCTCTCGAGGATCTCGGGCGGCAGGTTCGCCACCCGGGTCTCGTAGGTCTCCTTCACCTTCTTGATGAGGAACGCGGAGATCTCCTCGGCGGAGTCGGACTCGAGGTTCAGGTCCCCGGCCTCGACCCGGATGGGAAGCGTCGAGTTCACCCAGCCGAGGAGTTCGTTGTAGTCCGGCGACTCCTCGTCCCGGCCGGAGAGGAATTCCTGGACCCGGTCGGGAATGGTCTTCTCGATGATCTCATCGACCAGTTCGCGGGGCGTCTCGGTGCCGAGTACCTCGTTGCGGTAGCCGTAGACGACCTCCCGCTGCTTGTTCATCACGTCGTCGAACTCGAGGATCCGCTTGCGCCACGTGTAGTTTCGCTGCTCGACGCGCTTCTGGGCGGTCTCGACCGACTTGTTGAGCCACGAGTGCTCGAGCGCCTCGCCTTCCTCCATGCCGAAGCGCTCCATCATGTTGGTCATGCGGTCGGCGGCGGCGAAGTTCCGCATCAGGTCGTCCTCGAAGGAGATGTAGAACTGGCTCATGCCCGGGTCGCCCTGGCGGGCGCAGCGACCCCGGAGCTGGCGGTCGACGCGGCGCGACTCGTAGCGCTCGGTGCCGATCACGAACAGGCCGCCGGCATCGGCGACGCCCTGACCCAGCTTGATGTCGGTGCCGCGGCCGGCCATGTTGGTCGAGATGGTGACGGCGCCCTTCTGGCCGGCGGCTGCCACGATCTCGGCTTCCTGCATGTGGAACTTGGCGTTGAGGACGGTATGCGGGATCTTCGCCCGCTTGAGCATGCGGGAGACGGTCTCCGAGGCGTCCACCGAGGCGGTGCCGACAAGGACGGGCTGGCCCTTCTTGTGCGCCTCCTCGATCTTGGCGATCACGGCGTTGTATTTCTCGCGGCGCGTCTTGAAGACCTGGTCGTTGAGGTCCTCGCGCTGGTTTGGCTGGTTGGTCGGGATCGGGAGGACGTCGAGCTTGTAGATGTCGTGAAACTCCGCGGCCTCCGTCTCGGCGGTGCCGGTCATGCCCGCGAGCTTCTCATACAAGCGGAAGTAGTTCTGGATGGTGATCGTCGCGTAGGTCTGCGTCTCCTTCTCGATCACCACGCCTTCCTTCGCCTCGACGGCCTGGTGCAGCCCGTCGGACCAGCGGCGCCCCGGCATCTTGCGGCCGGTGTTTTCATCGACGATGACGACCTTGCCCTCCTCGACGACGTATTGAACGTCCTTCTCGAAGACACAGTAGGCCTTCAGGAGCTGGGAGATGTTGTGCATCTTCTCCGCCTGCTGGTCCATCTTGTCCTGGGCCTGCTCCTTGCGGATGGTCCGCTGCTCGTCGGTCAGCTCGGGGTCGGCGTCGATCTCGGCGAGCAGGGTGCCGAGGTCGGGCAGGACGAAGGAATCGGGATCGTCGGGGGAGAGATACTCGCGGCCCTTCTCCATCAGGTCGGCGTCGTTGGCCTTCTCGTCGATGGTGAAGAAGAGTTCCTCCTTCAGGTTGAAGAGTTCCTTCTTCTGCGCGTCCTGATAGAAGGAAAGCTCGGTCTTCTCCAGAAGCCTCCGGACGTCCGGCTCCTGCATCAGGCGCATGAGCTGCCGGTTGCGCGGCTGGCCGAGCTTGACCTTGAAGAGGCTGCGGCCGGCGGTTTCCGGATCGGTTTCGAGCAACTCCTTGGCCTCGGTGACCAGCTCGTTGCAGAGGTGGGTCTGGCGCTTGACGAGTTGCTCGACCAGCGGCTTGTAGCGGTCGAACTGGTGCGAGGAAACGGTCGACGGGCCGGAGATGATCAGCGGCGTGCGCGCCTCGTCGATGAGGATGGAGTCGACCTCGTCGATGATGGCGAAGTAGTGCTCGCGCTGGACCTGATCCTCGCGGCTCGCGGCCATGCCGTTGTCGCGCAGGTAGTCGAAGCCGAATTCCGAGTTGGTGCCGTAGGTGACGTCGCAGCCGTAGTGCTCGCGGCGCTCCCACGGGGGCATCTGGTTCTGGATGCAGCCGACGGTCAGGCCGAGATACTTGAAAAGGGAGCCCATCCACTCGGAGTCCCGGCGGGCGAGGTAGTCGTTGACGGTGATGACGTGGACCCCGAGGCCGGTGAGGGCGTTGAGATAGACGGGCAGGGTGGCGACGAGCGTCTTGCCTTCGCCGGTCTGCATCTCGGCGATCATGCCCTTGTGCAGGGCGATGCCGCCGACGAGCTGGACGTCGAAATGGACCATCTCCCACAGCATGTCCTGGTCACACACGCTGATCGTCTGGCCGCAGAGCCGGCGGGCGCCGTTCTTCACCACGGCGTAGGCCTCGGGCAGGATCTGGTCGAGATAGCGGGCGCGGATCTGGGGGAACCGCGGCTCGATCTCACGGAAGGCCTCCTTGGCGGCCTCGATCGATTCGACCGTCGAGTCCACCCTCAGCGGCAGCTCGGGGAACTCCTCTCTCAGCGCCACGAAGCGCTCCTCGATCTTCGCGGCCGCGTTCTGGAGGAATTCGCGGTCGCCCCGCACGAGTGCGGGCTTCGCCGGCGCCTCGAGCTCGTGATAGCGGGCGAGGTGGGTCTTCCACTTGTCGGTCAGCTCGCGGAGCTTTTCCTCGGGCTCGTTCTGGAGCGCCTCCTCGATTTCCTTGATGCGCTCGACGGTCGGCCGGATGCGGCGCAGCTCCCGCTGGTTCTTGGAACCAACGATCTTCTGAAGAATCCACTTGATCATGGGAAAGCAGGATCGGGGCGGCCGGACATCCGACCGCCGCGGCGGAGGCCATACACCCCGAGGGGACGAGGTGCAAGCGGCGGGGTGGGGATTCCCTGCCGAGGAAAACCGGCTGCCGGCTCCGTGCGGCGGCGAGGGGCCGGGCTCAGATCTTCATCGCGTTGAAGCCGCCGTCGATGACCAGTTCGGAACCGGTGATGAAGCTCCCGGCCCTGTTCGAGGCCAGCAGCAGCGTGGCGCCGATCAGGTCCTCGGGGTTGCCGAAGCGGCTCATCGGCGTCTGGCGGAGGATGTCGAGCACCCGGCTCTCGTCGAGCACCTTGCGGTTCTGCTCGGCGGGGAAGAAGCCGGGCACCAGGGTGTTGACCCGGATCGAGTGCTCCGCCCACTCGCGGGCGAGGTTTCTTGAAAGGTTGTGAACCGCGGCCTTGGTCGCGGAGTAGGTGAAGACCCGCGACAGCGGCACGAGGCCGGACATCGATCCGAGGTTGATGATCGAGGCGGGAATCGCCTCGTCGATGAAGTAGCGACCGAAGACCTGGCAGGTGCGGAAAACCGCGGTGAGGTTGGTGTCGATGATGCGCTTGAACTCCTCTTCGGTGATCTCGAGGAAGGGGGTTGGCGCGTTGATGCCGGCTCCGTTGACGAGGATGTCCACCTTGCCGGAGGTCCTCACCACCTCGTCGAGCAGGCTCTGGAGCGAGTCGCGCTTGGTGACGTCGGCGGCGACGAAGTAGCCCTTGCCGCCGTGATCGGCGATCTGCTTGAGCTTGAGTTCACCCTTTTCCCGGATGCGGCCGACGAGGACCACCTCGCAACCCGCGCGGGCGAGCCCCTCGGCCATCATGCCGCAGAGTTCGCCGGTGCCGCCGATCACGACCGCCGTCTTGCCTTCCAGTCCGAATTGTTCCTTGAGAAATGCGCTGCTTGGCATGGCCCGAGGTTCGACACGCACCGCGACGGAGGCAAGGGGAATGCGTGGCTTTCGGCCTAGCCGAATCGGCGGAGGATGGTGCCCGCCTGGTCGATGTAGCCGCCGCCGAAGAGCAGGGCGTGGTTGAGCAGGTGGTAGAGGCGGTAGAGTTCGTGGCGGTTGTGCTCATCCTCAGGGGCGGGACGGACGGCGCGGTAGGCGTCGTGGAAGCGGCGGGAGAATCCACCGAAGAGCCCGGTCATGGCGAGGTCGCATTCGGGGTCGGCGTGGTGCACGGCGGGATCGAACAGGACCGGCGTTCCATCGGCGAGGAAGGCCTTGTTGCCCGCCCACAGGTCGCCGTGGATCAGCGAGGCCGGAGGATCCGCGGGAAGGAGGTCCGGGAGACGGTCGAGAAAGCGGTCCGCGGCGGAGTAGCGGATTCCTTTCGCCGCCAGCAGCCGCAGCAGATGCCCGATGCGGTGCTCGGTGAAGAACTCGATCCAGGACCCGGTCCATGGATTCGGCTGCGGGGTCGCGCCGATGAAGTTGTCGGCGTCGAAGCCGAAGTCATCCGCGATGTGCGCGTGAAGGGCGGCGAGTTGCCCGCCGAGAAGGGCTTCGTCGCCGGATGAGCGAAGATCCAGCCGCTCCAGCACCAGGAATGCCATGGCACCTTCGGAGCCCTGAAGGATGACCTCCGGAACGCGAATCGTTCCGGTGGCGGCGATGGCTCTCAAGCCGGCCGCCTCGGCGGCGAAGTTGTCGGCCTGCGAGGAGTCGTTGGTCTTGATGAAATACCGTTCCCAGACGTAGCTCGAATGAATGCAGCCTCCCGAGACGGATTGAGGGGAGCCGGATGGCACGGAGGGTAGCTTGCGGGAGATGGAGGAGAGGTCGGACATCTGATCCATCTAGAGCATGTCCGGCGTCACCAGATATCTTGCGGCGCAGCGGGGGCACTGGACGATGACCTGGTCCTCGCCCTGGAAGAGGTCTTCGGGTCGATCGCGCCAGCTACCGAGGACCGGCAGGATCTTTTCGAGATTGCAGCCACAGGTGAACCGGAACTTCCGGGTTTCCAGCAACTTGGTTTCCTCGGCGGATTCCAATCTCCCGACCCGCTCGTGGTCCAGGCCCTCGAACCACTCCTCGTCGAAGTCCGGCTGGGCGGCGACCAGGACGAAGGTTTCGTCGGGAAGACGGAAGGCCTTGGCGGGGCGCTGCTCGGACTGGGTGTAGTACTGCTCGATCCAGAAGAGCGGATCATTGCCATCGACCTGCAGCGTCGAGGTCCGGGGCTCGGTGCCGGGAGTGGTGAGGGTCTGCGAGTAGAAGAAATTGCGGTCGGGCTCGCGGACGTCCTCGGTGAACAGCCGGCCGGTGATGGTTTCCTCGAGCGAGCTGCCGGTGGCGAAGAGATTCACGCGCGGGGCGCGGAGGTTGGCCGTCCATGCGATGGTCTCGGCCCACGGGCGGGCCACGCAGTGCAGGGTGAGCGCGGCGAGCAGGTCCTTGAGCATGCCGTCGAGCTCGGGAGGCTGCTTCAGCCCGTGCTGCATCAGGTGCAGGTAGTAGTCGGTGTAGATCGGGGTCAACTGGGCGCGCAGCGCGAGCACGTTGCGGTGGCGCACGAAGATGGACTCGACGCGGGTGAATTCCTCGACCGGCAGGGACTCTGGCACGACGCGGAGCTACGCGCTGAGCCCCGGGATGTCCAAGAGGGAATTTGAGGCCGGGCTTGTCGGCCGCGCGAATGGCGACGAATCTCGCGGCGGTGGAGATGATGATCGAGGTCCTGCGGCAGGTGATGCCGGTGTATCTGCTGATGCTGCTCGGCGCGCTGCTGCGGCGGTTCGGCCTGACCCGTCGGGAGAACGACGACGGCATCCTGCACCTCGTCTTCCACGTCCTGTACCCCTGCTTCATCATCGACAAGATCCTGGGCAGCGACAGCGTGCGCGACGTGTCGGCGGTGGCCTGGGGGATCGGCACGGGATTCACCCTGACCGCCTCGGGCTTCGGCATCGCCTGGCTGATCGCCGGTCTCCTTCGATTCCAGAGGGGCACGGGCAAGCGCACCTTCGCGCTGTCGGCCGGCGTGCAGAACTTCGGCTACACGGCCATCCCGGTCGTCGAGCAGATCTGGGTCGGCACCGGGGCGATCGCGATGCTCTTCGTCCACAATCTCGGCGTGGAACTGGCGATCTGGTCGGTGGGGGTGATGCTCATTTCCGGCCAGCGGGAGATTCCCTGGCGGCGTCTGATCAACGGCCCGGTGGTGGCGGTGGTGCTGGGCCTGGTGCTGGTTGCGACCGGGTGGGAAGGCATGCGGGTGCCGGCCGGAGGAGGGCCTGCCGAGCCGGGGGTGTTGCGGACGACGATGCGGTGGCTGGGAAGCGGGGCGTTTCCCGTGGCCATTTTTACCACCGGGGCGGTCGTCATGGATCTGATCGGGCGCGAGCGTCCGACCCTGAGGGCGAGCCTCGGGGGCATCGCCGTTCGCCTGGCGATTTTGCCCTGCGTAATTCTCGCGGCGGCCCGTTTCCTGCCCTCTCCCGAGCCGCTGAAGCAGGTGCTCATCGTGCAGGCCTCGATGCCGGCGGCGATCACGCCGATCCTGCTCGCCAAGCTCTACGGGGGGCGGCCTGCCGTCGCCGTCGAGATCGTGGTCGCGACCACCGTCGTGAGCCTGCTTACGATGCCGCTGATCCTCCTGCTCGGACGTCAGTGGCTCGGGTTCCTGCCCTAGCAGGTCCTGCGGCGGCGGGTGAGCAGCAGGATACCGGCGGCCCCGAACATCGACATGACGCTCGGCTCCGGGATCTGCATGAGTCGGGGGTCCGCCGCGAGACCGATGTAGTCCTGGTAGCCCGCCCGGGTGTCGTTGATCGCGAGGATCCGGTTCCGGGGATCGTAGTCGAGGGTGACGTTCGCGTCCTTCACGGCGTCGAGCATCGCATTCATCTCGCTCCAGAGTTCGGGCGATGATTTCGGTCCGTATTCGCTGAACTTGGAGCGGTCGATGTTTCCGTTGTTGAAGCTGAGCCCGTTCGCCGTGCCGGCGTCCCCGAAGATCTCCCACACCACGTTCTGGAAGGCGTAGCGGCTGGTGTCGTCTCCATTCAGGAAGGCGTCCTCGTAGTAGTTGTCGACAAACCAGTGGAGCGTGGAAATCGCCAGCTCCTCGTCCTGGGTTTTTGAATAGCGGTCCCAGATGTCGAACTCCTCCAGGGTCCCGAGTTCGAAGGGGGAATTGTAGGCATTGAGCTGGTAGGGATAGTTCCGGATGTCCTCGTCGAGCGACGTGCCATCGAGGTCCGCGCAGAAGATCAGCAGATCCCCGTCGTAGATGAGTGTGCCGTCGGCCTCCGCGTTGCTGATCTGGAAGCTCGACGCGATCCCGGCATACGACGGGTGGTCGATCGCTTCCACCGTTCCCGTGATCGTCTGGGCGCACAGGGAAGCGCAACTCAGACCGAGGACGGTGAACAGAACGGGAGTGAGGGGGCGGGGACGCGTGAGCATCCCGCGTCGTGTGGGGGCACGCATCGGGGAGCGGGGATGGGGTGAACGTCCGGATAATCAACGAATATTGATTATCAGTATATAACGCGATCACGGAGACCTCTTTCGAGGTCTTCGGAATCAACCGCCATCCCGGCGGGCCACGCCTTGGGGGGGCTACGGATCTGCTTTTTCCTCCGTGTCCTTGAGCAGCTTGAAGAGTTCGCTGTCGGTGGAAAGGATCAGCGTGGTCTTGTCGTCGAGCACCTCTTCGTAGACCTGCAGGGTGCGGGTAAAATCGTAGAGTTCGGCCGCGTCGGGCGTCTGATTGTAGGCCTGGGCGTAGATGGCGGTCGCCTTGGCGTCGGCCTCGCCGCGGATCGTCTCGACCTCGCGGTAGGCGCCCGATTCGATTTCGCGCAGGTCGCGCTCCATGTTGCCGAGGATCTTCGCGGCTTCTCCCTGACCTTCCGAGCGGAAGCGCTCGGCGATCTGCTGGCGCTCGGAGATCATCCGGTCGAAGATGCGGGCCTGGACCGAGGCGTTGTAGTTGATCCGCTTGAAGCGGATGTCGAGAAGCTCGATGCCGAACTCGGCGAGCTTCGGCACCGCCTTGCTGAGGATCTCCTGCTCGAGCTTGGTCCGGCCATGCTTGATCGGCTTGAGGACGCCGACCTTGCCGGTGATGTCGGCGTCGGCGATCTCGGTTGCCTGTGTCGGCTTCCGGCCCTGGGTCGTCCGCACGACCTCGATCAACTCGTGCTTGGCGATGGTGTTCCGGGTTTCCGAGCCAAGGATGTCGTTGAGGCGCGACTGGGCGCTGCGTTCGTCGCGCAGGCGCTCGAAATACTTGAGCGGGTCGGAGATGCGCCACCGACCGAAGGTGTCGACCAGGATGTAGGTCTTGTCCTTGGTCGGCATCTCGTTGGAGGTGCCGTCCCATTCGAGGATCCGCTTTTCGATCATGTTGACCTTCTGGATGAAGGGCATCTTGAACTGGAGGCCGGCCTCCCTGATGGGCTCGCCGATCGGCTTGCCGAACTGGGTGATGATGGCCTGCTGGGTCTCGTTGACCCGGTAGATCGAGGAGGCGAGCAGCAGGATGACCGCGAACGCGATGATCGCGACCAGGCAGCCACCGGCGGTTTTCTTGGCGGAAGGATTCTCGCTCATGTTACTTGGCGGTTTCCGGGTTCAGGTTCAGGAGCGGCAGGAGTTGGTCGGCCTCCTCGTCGAGAATGATCTTCCTGCCCATGGCCGGGACCACCTTGGTCATGGTCTCGAGATAGAGGCGCCGTTTGGTGATTTCGGGGGCCTTGCGGTATTCGGCGTAGAGCGCGTTGAACTTGGCCGCGTCGCCCTCGGCCTCGTTGACGCGCTGGATCGCGTATCCGCGGGCGTCGCTGATCTTGCGCTCCGCTTCGCCCCGGGCCTTCGGGACCGCGCGGTTGTACTCGCCGCTAGCCTGGTTGATCGACTTCTCGCGCTCCTGCTGGGCCTGGTTGACCTCGTTGAACGATGCCTGCACCGGCCGGGGAGGATTCACGTTCTTCAACTGCACCTGGTCGATGCGCAGCCCCATCGCGTACTTGTTCGTGAGCTCCTGCATCTTGGCCAGCGTCTCGGCCTCGATCTCCTGGCGGCCTATCGTCAGGACCTCGTCCACCGTCCGGTCGCCGACCGCCTCGCGCATCACCGATTCGGAGACGTGGCGGAGCGTCTCGTCGGGATTGCGGACATTGAAAAGATACTCGCGCGGGTCGCTGATCCGGTACTGCACGACCCATTCGACGAGCGCGGCGTTGAGGTCGCCGGTGACCATCTCCTTCTCGCTTTCCTGTTCGGGAGCGCGCTTGAACTGGTAGCGGTTGGTCGCGCCCTCGGTGCCGAAGCCGAACTCCTGCTTCATCTGGCGCCGGACGGGCACCTTGTACACGCGATCGACGCCGAAGGGGATCTTGAAACGAAGGCCGGGCTCCTGCGTCGACTGATAGCGCCCGAAGCGGAGCACGACGCCCACCTCCTCGGCCTCGACGGTGTAGAAGGAACTCCAGCCGCCGATGAGCAGGACGAGGACGACCGGAAGGTAGAGCAGCACCTTCGGTGAGAAGGGGAGCTTGGGCAGCTTCGGGAGCTTGGGGAGCTGCGGGCGCTCGGCGCGCCGGTAGGGAGGGAGATCGGGAGGTCCGGATGGTTGGGCCATGGGATGGGAGAAGCGGTTCGCGGCGACCATGGTTCAGCCCACCGGGGCACGCCAGTAGAAACGAAGCGGGCATTTGGAGGCGATCTGCGGAGCGTTCTCGCTTTCCCGATCCGGCCAACCGAGGCAGACTCCGCGCGTGGCGACGTTCCGGCCGTGTTGGCATGCTTTTACCGCGATGACGCTCGCGACCATCGTGTCGAGGGCGGATGTGACCGATCCTGTTGGCTATGCGATGCTTGAGGTGTCGGCCGGCGAGACGGGGCTGCTGCCACTTCTCCTCGTTCCCGATTCGATTCTTCGTGCGGAGGTCATCTCGGTCAGCGGCAATGAAGTCACGTGCGACCAGAACATTTCACCGAGGGTGGTCGGCGGTGGTCGGATCGCCCTCAGAGTCCGCCATGGTGATTTCAACGGACTGGCATCGGCGGTGGTCGATGCGTCTGGCCCGGTGGTGACGCTCGATGACGCGGTCGATGGGTATGTTCAAGTCGGCGATACGGTGGAGTTCCATACGCAGTGGGCTCTGGGTGACTTGTTGGAACCGGCGACTGTCGGTGTGATGCGGGCAAGCAACGGTCAGGATGGTGATCTGGTGACGATCTGGCAAGGCGAGTCCCAGCAGGGAAGATCGTTCTACCTGACGGTCTCCGACGAGTGGATCGAGGTCGGTAACGAGGCTGCCGGCGATCGTTCGGATGCCGTGATTCCCTTCACGGCCGGCCTGATCTATCGTCGACGGGCGGAGACCAAGCTTGAATTCATCAACGTCGGACTGGTGCCGTGGCCAAGCTTTTCAAGATATGCATACGTCTATCCGGGGCGCAACGTGATCACGAGCCCGGCCACCAGCGGGCTGCGTCTGGATGTCTGGCATGCTGGACTGTCCAACACCTTTCTTCCTGGTGACTCGGCGGCGCGGGCCGACACCATCCAGTTGTCCTATGTCGATGGGAGCAAGTCTCCCGTCCTCTACTTGGATCCGTCGCTTACGTGGCGGGCGGTGGGCAGCGAGGGCGATGCTGGCGCGACTGCCGTCAATCTGGTCATGGCCGTCGATCTTCAGCGAAAGGGGGAAGCGGGATTCATTGGGTTGAAGGGTCTCTCCGAGGATTTCGGGCCGTCCAGCCGCGAGGCTCCGGTCGTGGAGGTGTCGGATTTCGAAGTGCTGCCCGAGGCCGATGCGCTTGTGGTGAGCTGGAAGGGTGCCGAGGGAAAAAACTACCGGGTGCAAGTCCGCCCGCTGGGTCAGCGAGAATGGCTTGATCAGGCCGGGGTGGTGGAGGGCCGGGGGCCGACGTGCTCCGTGCGGTGTCTGTCACTGGAGGGCTCGGGGACGGTCCGGGTGATCGAGTTGCCATGACAACCGGGATCCTTAGGTTGCTCGCCACATTCTCGGCGGGGATCTTCACCGCCGGCTGCCTGTCGGCCGCCAATCTTGTCGTCTCCGGGATCGGCGAGCAGTCATCGGACAGGACGGTTCTCGCGGGTTCCGGCGGCAGTCCGCTTGCGGAAGGTTGTCTCGTAGAGGTAATCGACTTCCAAGGTCTGACGGATTCGGAGATCGCCGCGCTGGCGGCTTCCGGAGAGTTGGAAGGGGTGGGGACCCGCTTTGGTGATGCCGCATCCATGGGCGACGGCCAGACCGATGTGCCCGGTACGCTTGAGTTCCTTGCCAGCACCCCGCAAGAAAGTGCTTCAGGAGCCCTTCACCTTGTTGCTTGGAATGCCTCCGTGGCGGCGGATGCGACGGAGGTGCTGGTCCTGCGGTTGCCGGGCGAGGTGCCCGCCGATGATCTGAGTGGTCTGCCGGGTTATCACGCCGTGGATCTCAAGGAAGCGACGGTGGTGTATGGAAGCCCGACCGCGACGGGGTTCTCGACCGCGTCTTTCGGAGGTGCGAATGGCTTTGCCAGTTGGATCGGCGGGCAGTTTCCGGTGGATCAACCTCCATCCGACCTGGAGGCGGAAGCCGATCCCGATCGGGATGGCTGGAGCAACTTTCTCGAGTATGCCCTCGGATCCGCTCCGGCCGCCCCGGGTTCGCTCGCGCGGATCGAGATTGATCTGCGCGAAGGCAGTGCCTTTGTGCGGTATCTCCGGCGCTCCGACGATCCCGGCCTTTCCTATGAGCCCGAATGCGCCGGGACCCTCATCGATCCGGAGGCGTGGTCTCCGGTCACCGCGGCCGAGCAGGCGGTGGCGGCACCCCCGGCGCCGGCTCCGACCGGGTATCAGTGGTGCGAACGCCAGCTTCCGCACGGGGGCACGCGGCTGTTTGTCAGGCTCAAGGTGGAGTAGCGGCCAGGGCCGGAGCGTGCCGGTCGGCAAAATCCTTTCCCTTGTCCGGAGGGGCTGGTAGGCACTCCCTCAACCCATGGAGAATCCAGACCTACCCACCGAAGAAGAGAAGCTGCGATACTGGAAGAAGAACCTGACCTGGCTGGGCGCGCTGCTGGTCGTCTGGTTCGTCGTCTCGTACGGCTGCGGGATCCTCGTGGCCGCCCGGCTCGACCGGGTGCGAGACCGGACCGATTCCGATCGGATGCTCCACGCCCAACTCGCGATGGCCCGGGGCCGCCAGGACGAGGCGATCGCCCTGCTGGACCGCATCGGAGGCGAGGGACACCTGGCCGCCCAGGCTCGGTTCGCCGCCGGCAAGCTCGAGCTGAGGCGATTCCGATTCCGGGACGCGGAGAGTCAA
>ERZ869936.552-NODE-552-length-34380-cov-5.500393_pt1 | contig 34380 bp, 27 predicted proteins | sample MGYA00520876_ERZ869936 | MGnify/ENA primary metagenome ERZ869936 (study PRJEB32218, sample SAMN09650985) | biofilter metagenome | isolation source: enrty point of leading RO module | place: Saudi Arabia: Thuwal, RO plant located on Red Sea | collected 2016-02-17 ... | reverse complement strand
GGCGGCGAACGGCACCTGCAGCTGCACCGCGATCGCCGCCGTCGCGGCGTCGATCACGTCGGGTACGCTTTCCGCCTGCACCCGATCGAGTTTGCCGTTCAGAAAAGCCCGTTGGGTGAATTCCCCCGGGGCCGCCGGACGCGCGCCCAATTCCATGCAGCGCTGTACCAGCAGTTGCAGCACGGCAGGACCGCCATGTCCCTGCAACTCAACGACATCTTCCCCGGTGTAGGAGCCCGGCGCCGCGAAGTACAGCGCGATACCCTGATCGAGCGGGACAGCATCGGCCGCGAGAAACGAGGCGAGCGTCGCTCGGCGCGGGCTTAGCTCGCGCGCGCAGATCTCGTGGCCGATCTGACGCGCGCGCGGCCCGGACAGGCGCACGACACCGATGCCGGCGCGACCGCTGGCGGTCGCCACAGCGACAATCGTGTCAGCGTGCTCCATTGGCGGGCTTCGATCGTTCGATCACCCGCGTGATCTGCCACTGCTGCGCGATGGACAGAAGGTTGTTGACCAGCCAGTACAGCACCAGACCGGCCGGAAAGAAGAAGAAGAAAATGCTGAACACGACCGGCATGATCTTCATCACTTTGGCCTGCACCGGGTCCGGCGGGGTCGGATTCAGCCACGTTTGCACGATCATCGACAGTCCCATCAGGACCGGCAGCACGTAATACGGGTCTTTGGCCGACAGGTCGTCGATCCACAACATGAAGGGCGCATGCCGCAGTTCTACGCTTGCCAGCAGCACCCAGTACAAGGCGATGAATACCGGAATCTGCACCAGAATCGGCAGACAGCCGCCGAGCGGATTAATCTTCTCCGTCTTGTACATTTCGAGCATCGCCTGCTGCATCCGCTGGCGGTCGTCTCCGTACAGCTCCTTGAGTTTCTGGAGCTTGGGCGCTACCACGCGCATTTTCGCCATGGACTTGTAGCTGGCGGCCGAGAGCGGATAGAAGATCAGCTTGATCAGCACCGTCAGCAGAACAATCGCGATACCCCAGTTATCGACATAACGGTAAATCCACTGCAGAACCCAGAACAGGGGCGCGGCGATGATGGTCAGCCAGCCATAGTCCACCGTCAGCTCGAGTCCGGGCGCGAGCCGGGAGAGCTTGTCCTGTTCCTGCGGACCCGCGTAGAGGTCGGTAGCGACGGTCGCTGATGCGCCGGGCGCGATCTCGGCCACCGGCACTATGACGCCGACCGCGTACAGGTTTTGCCCGACTGCGCGCGTGTAGAACTCGCGCGCCGTTCCGCTGCCTGGCAACCATGCAGCCAGGAAGTAGTGCTGCACCATGGCGACCCAGCCGTTGTCCGCCTGCTTCGGATAGTCCGTTTTGCCTTTGGCGATATCCTCGAACGAGACCTTCTTGAATTTCGACGCGTCGGTGTAGACCGCCGCACCGGTATAAGTGGGCAGCATGCTCGAATCGCCCTCCGGGGCCTCGCCATCGCGCAGCAGCTGGAAATAGGCGTGCGACGCGATCGGCTGCGCCCCGGTATTGCGCACTTCGTAGCCCGCCTGGATTACGTAGGAGGAGCGCTCGAATACCAGCCGTTTCACCACCTGCGCACCCTCTACCCCGGTTGCCTGCAGCGCGACCACCAGCCGGTCCTGTCCGTCCTCGAGCAAGTACTGCTCACGCTCGGCCGTGTACAGGGTGGTATGGTTCGGCAGACCGGCCCCGATTAACCCGCTTTGCGCGAGGTAGGTGTGCTGGCGACCATCGTCGAAGAGCTGGAAGGTTTGCGACTTGTCGATCGTCGCGCGATGCTGCAGCAACTCCAGACGCTTGATCACGCCGCCGCGGGTATCGATATCCGCTTCCAGGTAATCAGTCCGTACCCGAATAATGCGCCCGGCTGCCGCGCGCGCTTCGGCCGGCGCAGAGGCCTCGGGTCGCGCGGTGCCCGCGACCGGCAACTCCAGGTTGGGCGCGGCAGGCACCGCACCCTCTTCCGACGTGACGGCAGGCGCCGGCGGCCGGCTATCCTTCACCCATGCATCAAACAGGAGAAATATGGAAACCGCGAAGATGATTGCGGCAAATACCCGCAGGCTGTCCATCAGAGCTTCTCTACTGGGCGCGACCGATCATGGCACCGGATCCTCGCCACCGGAGTGCCACGGATGGCACTTCCCAATGCGGCGCAGGGAAAGCAACATGCCGCTGATGAGTCCGTGACGTTCGATCGCTTGGCGCGCATATTCGGAGCAGGTTGGATGAAACCGGCACTGCCCCCCGAACCAGGGCGACAGCGCCACTTGATAGAAGCGGATAAGCGCGAGCGCGCAACGGGTCACCGGACGCATCTCCGCAGCAATTGCTCGATTTCACGGGCCGCCGTGCCGCGGTCAATTGCGCCGATATCGGCCCGCAGCCGCACCACGATGTCGAACCGGCCCAGTCTGTCGCGCTGACTGCGGAACGCCTCGCGCACGATACGACGCGCCCGCGCGCGGTGGACGGCTTTGGCTGACACCCGTTTCCCGGCCACTATGCCGAGCCGGGCGCCCCCGCCGCCACGGTTCGGGCGCGCCAGGACCTGGAAAAACCGACCCGAGAATCGTTGCTCGAATGCACCGGTGAACTGCGCCCCCCCGCGCAGACGAGCGGTCTGCGGCAAGGTGGCGCGGCGAGCGCTCACACGCTCAGACGTGCCCGCCCCTTCGCCCGTCGGCTGTTGATGACGGCCCTGCCGCCACGGGTACGCATGCGCACGAGAAATCCATGACGCCGCGCCCGGCGTGTCTTCGACGGCTGATAGGTGCGCTTCATCGCTGTTCTCCAGATTCCGTTCGCGGAAAAAGCCCGCTATTACACTGATTTACTGTTTCACTGTCAATGCAAATCCGGAACAGTGCCTGTGGATAACTTCGTACTCCACTGTTAGAATCGCGGCTTCCCGACCGCAACACCCTGGTTGCGGCTTCCCCGCCGGCCGACGATTCGTTCAAATGGACAGTTTCTGGAACCATTGCCTCCGCCATTTCGAGAAAGCAATCCCGGCGCAGCAGTACAAGACCTGGATCCAGCCGCTCAACGTGCGACTCGATGGCAAAACGGTCAAGGTCGCCGCGCCCAACCGCTTTGTCCTCGAGTGGGTAAAGGACAAGTATCTGGAGGACATCCGCCGGCTGTCTTCGGAATTCCTGCGCAAGGATGTCGAGGTCGCGCTGAGCTTGTCGGCATCGCCGCCGGCAGCCCCGGTGGCCGATGAACCGGCCCTCAAGCCGCCAACCGGCAAACCTCGAATCCGGGAGCAAAGTCGACTCAACCCGCTGTTCACGTTCGATTCGTTTGTGACCGGCAAAGCAAATCAGCTGGCCCGTGCCGCCGCGCTCCAGGTTGCCGAGCACCCGGGTGTTGCCTACAACCCGCTGTTCATTTACGGCGGGGTCGGCCTGGGAAAGACCCACTTGATTCAGGCTATCGGCAACTTCGTTCTCGAACATCAGCCAACTGCCAAGGTGCGCTATATCCATGCGGAGCAATACGTATCCGACGTCGTGCGCGCCTACCAGCACAAGGCGTTTGACGGCTTTAAGAAGTACTACCACTCGCTAGACCTGCTGCTCATCGACGATGTTCAGTTCTTCGGCGGAAAGGTGCGCACGCAAGAAGAGTTCTTCTATGCGTTCAATGCACTGATCGAGGAACACAAGCAAGTCATCATCACCTGTGATACCTACCCCAAGGAGATCTCCGGCATGGAAGACCGGCTGATTTCCCGGTTCGGATGGGGGCTGACGGTAGCCATCGAGCCACCGGAGCTGGAAATGCGCGTGGCCATTCTCTTGAAGAAAGCCGAAATCGAACAGATCCGGCTGCCGGAAGACGTCGCTTTTTTCATCGCTAATCACATCCAGTCGAACGTACGGGAACTGGAGGGCGCATTGAAGCGGGTGCTGGCTTACGCAAAATTCGCAAACAGCCACGTCACCGTCGAACTGGCGCGCGAGGCACTGAAAGATCTGCTGGCCGTACAGACCCGCCAGATCTCAATCGAGAATATCCAGAAGACGGTGGCCGATTACTTCAAGATCAAGGTCTCGGACATGTACTCCAAAAAGCGCTCGCGCACTGTCGCGCGCCCGCGCCAAATGGCGATGGCGCTGGCCAAGGAGCTGACGTCACTCAGCCTGCCCGACATCGGCGATGCCTTCGGTGGCCGAGATCACACCACGGTCCTGCACGCCTGCCGCAAGATCGGCGAGTTGCGGGGCAACAGCAGCGACGTCGCCCGTGACTTCGACGCGCTGTTGCAGGCACTCAGAGGCTGAACAAGTTGTGGGCAGTCTGTGAACGCCGGGCATCGAGAAACCGCCTTGGAAAACTGTAAACAATCTATCCACCGCTTATACATGCCTGCGCTGCCCCGCCGATCGCGGGAAAAACACTGTTGCCACAGGCAGTAAAGCACGTCATCAACAGATCTGGCAGCCTCTTATTTAGTCTTCTTACTTTAAAAAATGAAAATACTAGAGATTGATCGAGACACACTGCTCAGGCCCTTGCAGGCGGTCTCCGGTATCGTCGAGCGTCGCCACACTCTGCCGATTCTGTCTAACGTCCTGATAGAAACCGAGGGCTCTCAACTGAGATTGCTCGCGACCGACCTGGAGATCCAGGTTGCGACCCAGGCGTCGCTCGATGGTGCAGCCAACCAGCAGTCGGTGACCGTCTCGGCCAGAAAGCTGCAGGACATCCTGCGTTCGCTGCCGGAGAAGACAGCAGTCACGCTCGATCTCCAGGACAGCAAGCTGGCGCTCAAAGCGGGCAAGAGCCGCTTCAACCTGCAGACTCTGCCGGCGCAGGACTTCCCGCGTCTGTCGCCGGGCCCTGAGGATGGCGTTACTTCGATCAGCCTTCCGCAGAAGCAGCTCAAGAGCATGCTTCAGTTGGTCCAATACTCGATGGCTCAGCAGGACATTCGCTACTACCTGAACGGGCTGCTGCTCGTGATCGAGAAGAATGCGCTGCTGATGGTCGCCACCGACGGTCACCGTCTGGCTTATGCCGAATCTGCGCTGGCTGACGGACATGCTCGCAGCGAACTGATCGTCCCGCGCAAAGCGATCCTGGAACTGGTCAAATTGCTGTCCGACAGCGAAGCGCCGGTCGAGATACAGCTTCAGCAGAACCAGGTTCGTTTCCGGTTCGGCGACATAGATCTCGTCTCAAAGGTCGTGGACGGCAAGTTTCCCGACTACACCCGGGTGATTCCGACCAACTATAAGAAGCACTTCAAGACCTCCCGTCTGGCGTTGCTGCAGGCGTTGCAACGGGCGGCGATCCTGTCCAACGAGAAGTTCCGTGGGGTGCGCTGGGTGCTTGGCAGCAAGAGCCTGCACATTGTCTGCACTAACGCCGAGCAGGAGGAGGCGGAAGAGGTGATGGAAATCGATTATGCCGCAGACGCTATGGACATCGGCTTCAACATCACCTATCTCCTGGATGTGCTCAACAGCCTTTCGGTCGAGGAAGTCGATTGCGCGCTGGGCGATGCGAACAGCAGCATGCTCATCACCGTGCCGGGCGACCGCCATTTCAAGTACGTAGTGATGCCGATGCGCATCTGAGCGCGACAGGAAAGCACAGGAAAAATGTCAGAAAGCGATTACAACTCGGGCAGCATCAAGGTACTGAAGGGACTTGAGGCGGTGCGCAAGCGCCCCGGCATGTACATCGGGGATACCAGCGACGGTACCGGGCTGCACCACATGGTCTTCGAAGTCGTCGACAACGCGATCGACGAGGCGTTGGCCGGATACTGCGACGAAATCAAGGTCGTCATTCATACGGATAACTCGATCAGCGTGCTGGACAACGGGCGTGGCATTCCTACCGGCAACCACCCGGACGACGAACACGGGCGGTCGACCCCGGAGATCGTCATGACCGTGCTGCATGCCGGGGGCAAGTTCGACAGCAATTCGTACAAGATTTCCGGCGGATTGCACGGCGTGGGAGTGTCGGTCGTCAACGCCCTGTCGGAGTGGCTCAAGCTTACGATTCGCCGAGACGGCCAGGTGCACGTCATCGAGTTTAAGGACGGCGACCCGGTAACGTCGCTCAAGGCGGTCGGGCCGACCGAGCGCCGCGGCACGGAGGTGCACTTCCTGCCGAGCAGGGAGGTGTTCGGCAACATCGAGTTCCACTACGACATTCTGGCGCGACGGCTGCGCGAGCTTTCGTTTCTGAACAATGGCGTGCGCATCGAGCTGCACGACCAGCGTGCAGGCAAGGAAGAAGTCTTTGCCTTCGCCGGAGGCGTGCGCGGTTTTGTGGAATACATCAACCGTTCGAAGAACGTGCTTCATCCCAACATCTTTTACACCCTGTACGAACGCGACAGGATGACTGTCGAGGTCGCGATGCAGTGGAACGATGCCTATCAGGAGCAGGTGCTCTGCTTTACCAACAATATCCCGCAGCGGGATGGCGGCACCCATCTCACCGCGCTGCGCAGTGCGATGACCCGCACCCTCAATCAGTACATCGAGTCGAACGAGCTCGCCAAGAAGGCCAAGGTTGAAACCACCGGAGACGACATGCGCGAAGGCCTGACTTGCGTGCTGTCGGTCAAGCTGCCGGATCCGAAGTTCTCTTCGCAGACCAAGGACAAACTCGTGTCCTCCGAGATTCGCCCGATCGTGGAAGACGCGGTTTCCGAGGCGCTGAACGCCTGGCTGCTGGAGCGCCCCGCCGACGCGAGGATCATCGTGGGCAAGATCATTGAGGCAGCGCGCGCGCGTGAAGCCGCCCGGAAGGCACGCGAAATGACTCGCCGTAAGGGCGTGCTGGACGGTTTCGGCTTGCCGGGCAAGCTTGCCGATTGCCAGGAGAAAGATCCGACGAAGTGCGAGCTGTACCTGGTGGAAGGCGATTCCGCCGGCGGCTCCGCCAAGCAGGGGCGCGACCGCAAGTTCCAGGCGGTTTTGCCGCTAAAAGGCAAGATCCTTAACGTGGAAAAGGCCCGCTTCGAAAAGCTGGTGTCTTCCCAGGAGATCGCCGCGCTGATTACGGCGCTGGGCACCGGCATCGGCAAGGAAGAATACCGGCCGGAAAAGCTGCGCTATCACCGGATCATCGTAATGACCGACGCCGATGTGGACGGCTCGCATATCCGCACGCTGCTGCTCACGTTCTTCTACCGTCAGATGCCCGACCTCATTGAGCGCGGCCATGTTTATATCGCGCAGCCGCCGCTGTACAAGGTCAAGCACGGCAAGGAAGAGCGCTACCTCAAGGACGATCACGAACTCAAGGAATATCTGCTGCGCCTGGCGCTCAAGGACGCCGAACTGGTGCCGGGCGAGGGCCGGGCGCCGCTCGCTCGCGAAGCGCTGGAAGAAGTCGCGCGATCCTACATCCTGGCCGAAGCGGTGATCGAGCGCGTTGGGCGGCGTATCGACCCCGCGGTTCTGGCGGCGCTGTTGAAGCAACCCGAGGTCGACGTCTCCGGCGCCGAAGGCACGGCGGAGTCGGCGCGGCGGTTGCAGGCGCTCTGCGGTACCGAGAACCTGGTCATCGAGCCGGGTTTTGATCCTAAGAACGAATCTCACTTCCTTTCGATAAGCCGCATGCAGCACGGCAACTTGCGGCAGACGTTCCTGGACGGCGATTTCCTGGAAAGCGGCGACTATGCCCAGATCAGACAGACGGCGCAGGTGCTGCACGGTCTGCTCGGCGCCGGCGCCGTGGTGCGTAAAGGCGACAACGAACGCGCGGTAGGCGAATTCAAGGAAGCGCTGGACTGGTTGCTGGAGGAGGTCAAGAAGGGAGTGACCATCCAGCGCTACAAGGGACTGGGCGAGATGAACCCCGGGCAGCTGTGGGAGACGACGATGGACCCGCAGTCCCGGCGGTTACTGAGAACGCAGATCGAGGATGCGATTGCCGCCGACGAGATCTTCACGACGTTGATGGGCGATCTGGTCGAGCCGCGGCGCGCGTTCATCGAGAGCAACGCGCTCGGCGTGCGCAATCTCGACGTCTAGCGCTTCTTGCTTTTCGCGCGCGGACGCGCGGCGGGGCCGCCGGCCGCTTTGCGCGTGCGGCCGGTTTTCGCGGCGACGGCACGCCCGCTGCTCCGCGCGGCGCCTTTCGCGCTGCCGCCCTTCGCCGCCTTGGCTGCCAGCAGCTCCAGCGCGTCGTCGAGAGTGATCTTTTCCGGGTTCAGGGACGCGGGAATGGTGGCATTAGTGCTGCCATGGCGAACATACGGCCCGAAGCGGCCTTCGCGCACTGTCACGCTACGCTTGTCCTCCGGATGTTCGCCCAGCGCCCGGCCGCCCCCGCTCTTGCCCTTTTGCTCGGCCAGCAGTTCCACTGCCCGATCGAGGGTGATGTCGTAGACGCTGTCGCTCTTGGGAATCGATTTGAAGCTGCCGTCGTGCTTGATATACGGGCCGAAGCGGCCGACGTTCGCCTCGACCGGTTTGCCCGAACCCGGGTGCATGCCCAGCTGTCGCGGCAGCGATAAGGCTTTGAGCGCCAGTTTCAAAGCCTCGTCCGAAGCATCGCCGGGCAGCGGCACGCCCTTTGGCCAGGCCGCACGCTTCGGCTTCTGCTTCGCGTCGGGCATGGTTTCGCCGAGCTGCACGTACGGCCCATACGGCCCGACCATCAGGAGCACATCCAGCCCGGAACCCGGATCGGCACCAAGGACCAGCGGCTCCTTGCGTACCGGTCCTGAACCGAAGGGCTCGGTGTAGTCGCATTTCGGGTAGCCGCTGCAACCGACGAAAAGGCCGCGTTTGCTGTTTTGCAGCAGCACCGGCTTGCTGCACTTCGGGCACAGCTCCGCCGGCTGGCCCTTCTTCTGCCAGGCCGGATTCATCAGCCCCTGCGAATATGCGGCCCAGCTCCTCACCCGCGGCTCGGCGGATGGCAACGGGATTCCACGGCTGACCGTCCCCTTGTTCTCCAGGTCGGAAGACAAGGTGGACCAGAAATAGCGCATGACGGCGATTCATTCGTGCGCGCCGTTGGAAATTTCGTCGAGTTCCTCTTCGAGGTTGGCGGTGAATCCGTAATCGACGTAATGATTGAAGTGCGATGTCAGAAAGCCATTCACCAGGCGGCCGACATCGGTGGGCAAAAAACGCTTCTTGTCGAGCAACGCATAGCCGCGATCCTGCAGCGTCGAGATGATGCTCGCGTAAGTCGAAGGTCTGCCGATCCCGAATTCCTCCAGCGTCTTGACCAGGCTTGCCTCGGTGTATCTCGGCGGCGGCTGGGTGAAGTGCTGTTCGCCGAAGAAGCGATCAACCGGCACGGATTCCTTTTCCGCCAGCGGCGGCAGCTTGGCCTCTTCCTCCTGCTCGACGTCATCGCTGTCTTCGGAATAGACCGCGATGAAACCCGGAAAAGTCAGAACCTGCCCGGTCGCACGGAACACGGTGGTGGGCTCGCCGGCCGCCAGGTCGACCGTCGTGGTGTCGAACCGTGCCGGCGTCATCTGGCAGGCAAGCGTGCGCTTCCAGATCATCTCGTAAAGAGCTGCCTGGTCGCGGCTCAGATAGGCCCTCACCGAATCGGGGGTCCGCAGCACCGAGGTGGGCCGGATTGCCTCGTGCGCTTCCTGCGCGTTCTTTGACCGGCTGCGGTACTGCACCGGCGCCTTGGGCAGATAGTCTGCGCTGAACTGCTTGGCGATGTAGCCGCGAATCTCGGCCAATGCGTCGTTGGCGAGCGTGAGCGAATCGGTGCGCATGTAGGTGATCAGGCCGACCGTCGATCCTCCGATGTCCACGCCTTCGTAAAGCTGCTGGGCGATGCTCATCGTGGTCTTGGACGTCAGTCCCAGCTTGCGCACCGCTTCCTGCTGCAATGTCGAGGTGGTGAACGGCGGCGCCGGCTGGCGGGACTTGGGCTTGCGCTCGACCCGCTGTACGGTGATCTTGCCCTTCGCCGACTTCTCGATCGCGCCGATGGCTTTTGCCTGGGCCGCCTCGTTCTCGAAGGTGAACTGCTCTACCTTGTTGCCCTTCAGCTGGTAGAGGCGGGCGCTGAACTTCTGCTTGCCCTTGTGGGCATCCAGGTGAATCGTCCAGTACTCGCGGCTCTTGAAGTTCTCGATCTCCTGCTCGCGCTCCACGATGAGACGCAGCGCTGGACTTTGCACTCGTCCGGCCGACAGGCTGGGCCCGATCTTCTTCCACAGAATCGGCGATAGATTGAAACCCACCAGGTGATCGAGTGCGCGCCGCGCCTGCTGCGCGTTGACCAGCGGCATGGAGATATCGCGCGGATTCTTCACTGCATCCTTGACCGCCGACTCCGTGATCTCGTAAAAGACGACGCGGTGCAGCTTCTTGTTCTTGAGGAGCTTCCTGCTCTTCAGGATCTCTGCAAGATGCCAGGCGATAGCCTCGCCTTCGCGGTCAGGGTCGGTTGCGAGGTAGATGTTCTCGGCCTTGCCCACCGCCTTGGCGATGGCGTCCACATGCTTCTTGTTGCGCTCGACCAGCTGGTAACGCATGGTGAACTCGTTACCCGGATCGACAGCCCCCTCCTTGGCCTCGAGGTCGCGCACATGCCCGTAGGACGCAACGATCTCGAAACCTCGGCCCAGGTACTTCTTGAGGGTCTTCGCCTTGGACGGCGACTCTACGATGAGCAGGCTTTGCGACATCCGCGCAAAAGGTCCGGACAAAAAGAGGCCGAGATGATAAGAACTTGCCGCATGCGCGGCAAGCCAAAACGCATCAGGCAGCGATGCTAGTGGAGATAACGATCCTGCTGGCCGGTAAGAAGTTCCTCGAGCACCAGCGCATCCACCGGATGCCGCTGGTTCCAGAGCACCATCAGCACGATCAGCTTGACCAGGTCAAGCCCTACGCCCGGCTCGGACAGCGCGCCAATACGTTCGATTATGAGTTCGCGCTGCGTGGGATCGATGACGTCGGAGTCTTCGAGAAAGCGCAGGAAGCCGCGAGCCTCCGGCGTAATTCTGCTGAGTTCTTCGTCGGTGAAAACGCGAAAACCGCCGCCCGCGCCGAGAGCCTGCCGGTCGGTCGACTCGCCTAGTTTTTCAAGGCCGCTGAGCCAGGTGAGCGCCTGCGAGATTTCATCGTCCTCGAATCCGGCCGCAGACAGCCGCTTCGAGAGTGTTTCGGGGTCGGGGTAGTTTCCGCTGTTGAAGTAATTCTCGACGAGGTACACCAGTATGTCGAACATGAGCCCCCGTAAGTGATTCAGTGGCGCCGCCTGCGCTAGCGCAGGCGCTGGAACTTTCCGCCGGGTGTCTTTGACACTACGCCTTCCAACTCCAGTTCCAACAGCATCGCCGAAGCCCCCTCCGGCGTCAAGCCGCTGCGCGCGCAGATGGCATCGAGGTCGGCCGGATCATAGCCGAGCGCGTCGAGCACAATCTGCTGTTGCGGCGACACGATCGCGGTAGTTGCCGCTTCCGCGCGAGCCGCGCCGTGATCGAGTTCTTCGAGAATATCGCCGGTGCTTTCGACGAGCTTGGCTCCCTGGCGAATGAGCAGATGGCAGCCCTTCGACACCGGCGAATGAATCGAGCCGGGAATTGCGAAGACTTCGCGCCCCTGCTCGAGCGCGTGCCGTGCGGTTGTCAGCGATCCGCTGTGCACCGCCGCTTCCACCACCAGCACGCCACGCGACAGTCCGCTGAGCAGCCGGTTGCGCCGTGGGAAGTTCGCCACCAGCGGCTTGGTGCCGATGGCGAACTCGGACACCAGCAGCCCCTCGCTTGCCAGCATGTGCGCCAGCTCGCGATTGCGGGCGGGGTAGACGATGTCCAGCCCGGTCCCCGCCACCGCCAGCGACCGGCCCCGGCCGGCGAGTCCGCCACGATGTGCCGCCGCGTCGATGCCGGCGGCGAGCCCGCTGACGATTACAAAACCGCGATCCGAGAGTTCGCGGGCGAAGGCCTCGGCGTTCTCCTCGCCCTGGCGTGTCGCGCTGCGGCTGCCGACGATGGCGATGGCGTCCCGAGCCAGCAGCCGGGTATCGCCGTTCACATACAGTGCCGGTGGCGGATCGCCGATCTGCAGCAATCGGGCAGGATAGTCATCGTCCGCCAGAGTCAGCAGTCGATGGTTCGGCTGGCCCAGCCAATCGAGCGAGGCCTTGAGCCGTGCCGGGTCGGGCCCGCGCACGATGGCCGCGGCCAACGCCTCGCCCACTACCGGCGCAAGTGCAGAGACGCTGGCGCCGATCGCCTCCTCGGGCGCGCTGAACGTCGCCAGCAGTTTGCGGAAAGTGGCCGGTCCGAGCTGCGGAATCAGGCTCAGCCTGAGCCAGGCCTCCTGCTCCGACCCGCTCGCCACACGGGTCAGGGCGTCTTGACGACGTCCAACACTCTGACTGGCCGTGTCGTGTTCATCACCAGCGCGTAGGAGACCCGGTCGAAGACGCGGAACACGAACACCACGCCGTAGCGCTCATCCGGCAAACGCACACGGGCATTGGCGTCTGCCGACCCCGGCGGCCTGACGACGTTGCCGGCGCGCGAAATTGCCAAAACATGGCCGCGCTCCAGTCCGTCGCGCGCACCGCGATTAAGCACGACCGCGGTCTGCGGCGCGATTTCGGTCACCGAGTCGTTGGGCCCGGCGATGATCTTGCCTTGCACCTGGGTGGCGGGCGCATGCGGCATGTACGGCGACGAGGTTTCCGCCGGCGCACTTACCAGCTTGTCGCCCGGGGCGATTTCCTGCACTGCTTTTGCGATGTTGATGGTGCTGATCTCGCCGTACTCGGTGACTACCGCGTCACCCAGATAGATTGCCTCGCGCGCCAGGATCTCGCCGCTGTCAGGGTCCTTGAACACCCTGCCCGGCCGCACGACCTGGAAGCGCTGTCCGTCGGCCACTACTACGCCCTCGACGAAGGCGATATCGTTGTGGCCCATCACCACGCGGCCATCGCGCGAGGCGATGATGGTCGGCGCCAGGGCAAGCTCGTGTTCCTCGATCACCAGGGGCCGGGTGAGAAAGGCCTGCAGATTCGCCGAAGGGATGCTCGGGATAGCACCAGGCGGCAGCCCCTGAGTACGGATCTTGGGATTGAGACGGGCGATCAGCAACTGCCAAGCGCCGTCGTCATCACCTTCGAAGCGGAGCCGGGGTACGCCGCCGGCGTAATCCAGCACGATGACATCGCCCGGATAGATCCAGTGGGGATTGCGGATCTGGTCCCGGTTCAGGCCCCAAATATCCGGCCAGCGCCATGGGTCACGCAGGAAGCGGGCAGAAATGCCCCACAGCGTATCGCCCTTCACCACGACGTAGCGCGATGGCGGGTTGTCGACCAGCGCCGGCACTTCGGCCTGCGCGTTCTCCTGCGCCGGCGCCACCGCGGGAACCGCCAGGCCGATCAGCGCACCCAACGCCATATATATAATTGCCTTGCCCATCGATGGCCCCCATGAATTGCGTTGCACTGGCGCCGAATGCGGCGTCGACCTGTGGCCGCGCAAGGCCGCAAACCCCATAGATTGGTTTAAATTCTGCATATACTGCTTTAAATTAGCAAGCAATTATGGCTTTGCTCCCGATATTGCGCTACCCCGATCCGCGGCTCCATAAGATCGCTTCGCCGGTGACAAAGGTCGATGACGAGGTGCGGCGGATCGTCCAGAACATGGCCGAGACCATGTACGCCGCACCGGGCATCGGCCTGGCCGCGACCCAGGTCGATGTTCACAAGCAGATCATCGTGATCGACGTCTCCGAAACCAAGGATCAGCTGCTGACACTGATCAACCCCGAAATCCTCGAACGTCGCGGCGAAAGCGAATTCGAGGAAGGCTGCCTTAGCGTGCCCGGCGTGTTCGAAAAGGTCGAGCGTTCCGAATGGATCCGGGTGCGAGCCCTGGATGCGGACGGGCAGCCTTTCGAATTCGAGGCCGAGGGCCTCCTGGCGGTGTGTGTGCAGCATGAAATGGACCATCTCAAGGGCCGGGTCTTCGTCGAGTATCTGTCGCGGCTGAAGCAGGACCGCATCGTCAAGAAGCTGAAGAAAGCGGAAAGAATCGCGCTTTGAGCGCGCCCGCCCGCCAGCGCAAGCGGCTGGTATTTGCCGGGACCCCGGCGTTCGCCGCCGCCGCCCTGGCGGCCCTGATGGCGGCCGGCCACGAAATTGTGTTGGTACTTACTCAGCCGGATCGGCCCGCAGGGCGAGGCCTAAAGCTGATCGAAAGCGACGTCAAACGGCTTGCCGCGGCGCATGCGCTGCCGGTCTTTCAGCCGGCCACACTGCGCGACGATCAGTCGCTGAAGCGGCTACAGGCAACCTCGGCGGATGCCATGGTGGTAGCCGCCTACGGACTGATCCTGCCGCAGGCGGTGCTGGATCTGTTTCCCCTCGGCTGCATCAACATCCATGCGTCTCTGTTGCCGCGCTGGCGCGGCGCCGCGCCCATCCAGCGCGCCCTGCTTGCTGGCGACTGCCGGACCGGCATCAGCATCATGCGCATGGAGGCCGGGCTCGACACCGGCCCTGTCTATCTTGCGCAAGACCTGCCGATCGGCCCGCGCGACACCGCGGGAGCCCTGCATGTCGCGCTGGCGGATCTGGGAGGGCGCTTGATTGTCGCCGCGCTGGACGGGATCAGTGACGGCTTGCTCAACCCGGTCGCGCAGCCCGAAACCGGCGTGACTTACGCGGCCAAGATTACCCGCGAGGAAGCGCTGCTCGATTGGCGGCGCAGCGCAGCCGACCTCGATCGCAGCGTTCGAGCGTTCAATCCGGTGCCCGGCGCCTACACGTTCATGGGAGCTGACACGGTCAAGGTCTGGTCGGCAGAGCCGGTGTCTGCCACCGGTCTCGCGCCAGGCGAGCTCGCTGCCGATGCTGGGCACGGTATCGTTGCCGGTTGCGGCGCTGGCGCCCTGCGCCTGATCGAGCTGCAGAAAGCCGGCGGCCGGCGCATGAGCGCCGCGGCGTTCTTTCGCGGTCGGGCGCTCGGCAGCGGCCTGCGCTTCGGCGCGTAGCGATTCACTTGCGCGAGGTTCTTCAAAGCGCCGCTCGCGTGGTTGCCGCCGTGCTGGCCGGGCGCAGCCTGGATGCGGTCCTGCGCGAGGCTGCAGCGATTGCTGCCGGTCAGTCCGCGCAACGCCCGATGATCCAGGCGCTGGCGTACGGCACGTTGCGGCAATTGGGCTACCTGCAGTTTGTCCAGCGCCAACTGGCACCCCGCACGCCAAAGAATACGCAGCTGTCGGCACTGCTATGGGTCGCACTGCATCAGCTTGCCCGCGGCGAGGCGGCGTACGCCGTGGTCGACGGCGCAGTCGACGCAGCCGCCGCGCTCGCCGGCAACCGGCACAAGGCGTTCGTCAATGCCGTGCTGCGAAACTATCTGCGGCAGCGCGCAGAGATCGATCGCGCAGCATCGGCCGACGATGAAGCGCGGTTTTCCTATCCCCGCTGGTGGATCGACAAGCTGCGCAGCCAGCTTGGTGCTGCGGCCGAGGCGGTGCTCGATGCGGGCAATCTGCATCCCCCGATGACCCTTCGAATCAATCTGCGGCGTATTGACCCTGAGCACTATCGCGCCAAGCTGGCGGAGCATGCGATCGCCTGCCGATCCCTTGGGGCTACCGCGTTGCTCGTCGAACCGCCATGCCCGGTAGAGGCGCTGCCGGGCTTCAGCGACGGCCTGGTCTCGGTACAGGATGCCGGCGCGCAACTCGCCGCGCCCATGCTCGATGCGAGGGCGGGGCAGCGGGTGCTGGACGCCTGTGCCGCGCCAGGCGGCAAGAGCGCGCACCTGCTCGAGCAGGCCGACATCGCGCTGACCGCGGTCGACATCGATCCGGAGCGGCTGCAGCGGGTGGCCGACAACCTGCGTCGCCTGGGGCTGTCGGCGACCCTGCTGCGCGGCGATGCCGGTGAGCCCGCGCAGTGGTGGGACGGGCGGCCATACGACCGAATCCTGTTGGATGCGCCGTGCAGCGCCTCGGGGGTAGTGCGCCGGCATCCCGACGTAAAGTGGCTGCGGCGCCAGGCGGACATCGGGGGCTTCGCGGGCCAGCAGCGCAGGCTCCTGGATGCCGTGTGGAAGCTGCTGTCGCCCGGTGGTAAATTGCTTTACGTGACCTGCTCGATCTTCTGTGAGGAGAATCAACACCAGGTCGAGGCATTCCTCTCGCGCCATGGCGACGCCCGTCTTCTGCAGCCGCCCGCCTCCGGGCTGCTGCTGCCCAACCCTGATCATGACGGCTTCTATCACGCGCTCATTGCCAAGGGCTGACCTTCGGCGCTGGTGGCTGGCTCTGTGGCTGCTGCTCGCGTCGCTGCACGCGCAGGCACAGGGTATCCACATCCGGTCAGCTGAGCTGGAACTACGCCAGGACGAGTACCACCTCGCGGCGACTTTCGACGTGCAGCTCACCCCCATCCTGGAAGAGGCGCTGAACAAGGGCGTGGCCCTGTTCTTCAGTGTCGACTTTGAACTGATTCAGCCGCGCTGGTGGACCCTGTATCTGTGGAATCGGCAGGTCGCCGGGTTCGTGCAGGAGCACCGCCTGAGCTACAACGCGCTGACCCGCCAGTACCGGCTCAGCTACGGCGGCCTGCACCAGAGCTTCGATACGCTCGACGAAGCGCTTTCGGTGCTTGGGCGGGTGCGCCGGCCGCGGGTCTTCGGCGTCGACGACCTTGCGCCGGATCGTGTCTACGAAGCGCAGATCCGCATGCGCCTCGACACCACCCAGTTGCCCAAGCCTTTCCAGATCGATGCCCTTGCGTCGCGGGACTGGACGCTTGCCTCCGGCTGGTACCGGTGGACGGTCACGCGATGAGCGAACTGCGAAGGGCGCTGCGCCGCTCTTTCCTGCTGCGCGGGATGCGCGCCCTGGTGGCGGCGTCGCTCGCGCTGGGTGCGCTGATGCTATACCTGCTGTCGACCGCCAGCGCCAACACCACCCTGTTCGCCAAGGATCTTCCGCTACTGCTCGCCCTTGGCGTGGCGACCGTGGTGGCGCTGCTGCTGCTAGTGGGCTACCAGCTGCTCACGCTGCGCCGCCGCCTGCGTGCGCGGGTATTCGGTTCGAAACTGACCTTCCGGCTGGTGCTGCTGTTTTCGCTGGTGGCGGTTTTGCCCGGCGCACTGGTCTACGCCGTATCGGTGCAGTTTCTGGCGCGGTCCATCGAGTCCTGGTTTGACGTGCGCGTGGACAAGGCGCTGGAGGGTGGCCTCAGCCTTGGCCGCCTGAACCTGGAATCGCGGCTGAACGATCTGCAGCGCAAGGGCGACACCATGGCGCTCGCCCTGTCCGAGCGCAGCACGGCACGGCAGGTGGCCACGCTCAACCTGCTGCGAGAGCAGGCGGCGGTGCACGAAGTCGCCTTGCTGTCCACCGAGGGGGCAATCATCGCCTTCTCCAGCGTCGATCCCACCAGCCTCATGCCCAGCCTGCCGGCGGCGTCCGTGCTGCGCCATGTCCGCATGCAGCAGGACTACACCGCCATCGAGGAAGCGGGCGAGCAGGGCTTGCAGCTGCGGGTGGCGGTACCGGTCAACGCCGCGGGCGGGCGTACCGAGGTGCTGCAGCTGATCGAGCAGGTGCCGAAGCAGCTTGCCCGCGATGCCGCGATGGTGCAGGAAGCCTACAGCGATTATCAGGAGCTATCCCTGTCGCGGGCGGGGCTCAAGCGCCTCTATGCGCTAACGCTCACCGTCTCGCTCGCCCTGGCGTTGCTGTCGGCGTTGCTGCTGGCGATACTGTTCAGCGAGCGCCTGTCGGCGCCGCTGGGGTTCCTGGCGGCGGGCACGCGCGCGGTGGCGCAGGGCGATTTCAGCCAGCGCCATCCGGTGCGCAGCGACGATGAACTCGGCCTGCTGACCGAATCGTTCAATACCATGACCGGCCAGCTGGCGGACGCCCAGGCGGCGGCCGAGCGGCACCAGGCAGCCCTTGCCGGCGCCAAGGCATATCTGGAAAGCGTGCTTGCCAACCTATCGGCGGGCGTTCTCGCGTTCGACGGCGAGTTCCGGCTGCGCTCTGCCAATCGCAGCGCGGAACAGATCCTGGGCGCATCGCTGGCGGCGCAAACCGAATTCACCGCCACCGACTGGCAAGGGCATGCGCCGCGACTTGCCAGCATCATCACTGCGGCGCGCGAGCGTTTCGCGGAAACTGGCGGCGCGCCGTGGGAGCGCCAGATCGAAGTCGACACACCTGGCGGCAAGCAGGTGCTGCTGCTGCGTGGCTCGAGCTTGGCGGCAGCGGGAGAAACGGGCTACGTGCTGGTATTCGACGACATTACCCATCTGCTGCAGGCGCAGCGTTACGCGGCATGGGGAGAAGTGGCGCGGCGGCTCGCGCATGAGATCAAGAATCCGCTCACGCCGATCCAGCTTTCCGCCGAGCGGCTGCAGCGGCGGCTCGCCGACCGGCTCGACCCGCAGGACTCGGACATGCTCGCGCGGTCCACGCAAACCATCGTCAACCAGGTGGCCGCGCTGAAAAGCATGGTCGATGCGTTCAGCCAGTATGCGCGCTCGCCCGAGCCCGAGCTGCGGCCGCTCGATCTGAATGCCCTGGTGCGCGAAGTGCTGGACCTGTATTCAGGCCTCCGGCCGATGCTGCGCACCGACCTGGCGGAGGGCGTGGTGCCGGTATCGGGCGATTCGGCGAAGCTGCGCCAGGTGATTCACAATCTGCTGCAGAATGCCGAGCAGGCGGTTGCGGAAGTATCCGCCCCGAACATCGTGGTGCGCACCGATATGAGCCCGACCCAGACGAAGCTGTCGATCAGCGACAACGGGCCCGGGTTTCCGGAGCAGATGATGGCGCGCGTCTTCGAGCCGTACATGACGACCAAGAGCAAAGGCACCGGCCTTGGGCTTGCCATCGTCAAGAAAATCGTTGAGGAACACAGCGGCAGCATCTCGGTGGCCAACCTGCCCGGCGGCGGGGCCGCGGTCGAGGTCGTGCTGCCGCGCGCGGTGCTGGCGCCGGTGGCGCAGCCGAAGGCGGCCAATCGGTGAGCCAGATCCTGGTGGTCGACGACGAGGCCGGCATCCGCGAGCTGCTGTCGGAGATTCTGCGTGACGAGGGTCACCAGGTCCGGCTGGCGCAGAACGCGTCGGAAGCACGCCAGCTGCGCACCCGGCTGCGGCCCGACCTGGTGCTGCTCGACATCTGGATGCCGGATACCGACGGCATCACCCTGCTGAAGGAGTGGGCGGCAACCGGGCAGCTGACCATGCCGGTGGTGATGATGTCGGGGCACGGCACCATCGATACCGCGGTGGAAGCCACCCGCATCGGCGCTTACGCTTACCTTGAAAAACCCATCGCGCTGCAGAAGCTGCTCGGCACGGTGGGCACCGCCCTGCGCAGCGGCATGCCGCGCACCCCGCATGCGCAGGCGCTGGCCACAGTGGGAAAGTCCCCGGCGGTCGAACACCTGCGCGCGCACATCGAGCGGCTGAAGAACGTCCGTACTTCGGTGCTGTTCGTGGCCGAGCCCGGCGCCGGCGCCGAAGAGTGCGCCCGCCAGCTGCACGCGCAGAGCATGCCGTGGGTGGTATTGGATGCCGGCGAAGCGCTGACCGGTGCACTGGCTGACCTCGCGGGGCGGGCGGCCGAGGGCAGCCTGTTCCTGCGCGAGGTGTCGCGCCTCGATGCGCAGCAGCAGGATGCCCTGCTGTCGCAGCTCGGCGCGCTGGAGCGCTCCGGCGTGCGGCTGCTGTCCTTCGCTTCGCGGGCGCTGCCGGAACTCATCGCCCGGGGCGAATTCGACCCCCGGCTGTACGCGGTCCTTGCCGGCGTGATCGTGCGCGTGCCCAGTTTGCGCGAGCGTGCGGAGGATGTGCCCGAGCTCGCCAATCTCATTCTCAACCGCGCCATCGAAGCGCGCGAAGCGCCATCGCGCACCTTCAGCACCGCCGCGTTGAATGCCTTGCGTCACTATCAGTGGCCCGGCAACCTCGTTCAGCTCGAATCGGTGGTCAAGACCTGCGTGCAGCTCGCGGTCGGCGAGGAAATCGGCGTGGCCGACGTCACCAATGCGCTCGCTGAACTGGATGCGCCGCTGCCCAGCACCAGCCAGTCGCTGCCGCTCGACCGGGAACTGCGCGAGGCGCGCGATGCCTTCGAGCGCATCTACTTCGAGTATCACCTCGCGCGGGAGGGGGGCAACATGAGCCGCGTGGCCCTGCGCGTCGGCCTCGAGCGCACCCACCTTTACCGCAAGCTCAAGCAGCTCGGCGTAAAACTGCCCCGGCGAGCGGAAGACTAGCCTCGCGGTCGTCCCGCGGCGGTGGGCTAGAATACGCGCGCTCCGCAACTGCCGACGATCCCGGCGCCCACCGCGGCCCCGGGATTTTTTGTTTCGAAGAGGACATCAATGGCAACCCGAACCGAACTGGCCAACGCAGTGCGCGCGCTCGCTATGGACGCGGTGCAGAAGGCCAATTCAGGCCACCCCGGCATGCCGATGGGCATGGCCGATATTGCCGAAGTGCTGTGGCGGCACCACCTGCGCCACAACCCGGCCGACCCGGCATGGGTCAACCGCGATCGCTTCGTGGTCTCAAACGGTCATGGATCGATGCTGCTTTACGCATTGCTGCATCTGACCGGCTATGACCTGCCGATGGACGAGCTCAAGCGCTTTCGCCAACTCCACTCCAAAACCCCGGGGCATCCGGAATACGAGTGCGCGCCGGGGGTGGAAACCACCACCGGTCCGCTGGGTCAGGGCCTCGCCAACGCGGTCGGCATGGCGGTCGCGGAGCGTGCGCTGGCGGCCGAATTCAACCGGCCGGGCTTCGACATCGTCGATCACTGCACCTACGTCTTTCTCGGCGACGGCTGTCTGATGGAAGGCATTTCGCACGAGGCCTGCTCGATTGCCGGCGTGCTCGGCCTGGGCAAGCTGATCGCGTTGTACGACGACAACGGCATTTCCATCGATTCCGAGAAAGGCCGCATGCCGCAGTGGTTTGCCGACGACACGGCGAAGCGGTTCGAAGCCTACGGCTGGCATGTCATCCCGGACGTCGACGGCCACGATCCTGACGCGGTTGACGCCGCAATCCGCGCGGCGCAGTCGGTCGCTGATCGACCGTCACTCATCTGCTGCAAGACGGTGATCGCCAGGGGCGCGCCGAACAAGCAGAATACCGGCGCGGCGCACGGTGCGCCGCTGGGCGATGCCGAGGTGGCGGCGGCGCGCAAGGCGCTGGGCTGGAATCATGCGCCGTTCGAGATTCCCGACGCGGTCTATCAGGGCTGGAATGCGCGCGAGCGCGGCACGCGTCTGCAAGAAGACTGGCGGCAGAAGTTCGCCGCCTATGCGAAGCAGTTCCCGGCCGAGGCGGCTGAATTCGAGCGGCGCATGCGTGGCGACCTGCCGTCCGCCTGGCAGGAGAAGTTGCGCGAACTCGTCGCGGGCATCGACCGCAAGGCCGAGACGATCGCCACCCGCAAAGCCTCGCAGAACGCGATCGAAGCCCTAGGCCCGCTGCTGCCCGAACTGATCGGCGGCTCGGCGGACCTCGCCGCGTCAAATCTCACCTTGTGGTCGGGCTCCAAACCGATCGGGCGCGAAAGCGGCGGCAATTACGTCTTCTACGGCGTGCGCGAGTTCGGCATGTGCGCCATGATGAACGGCATGGCGCTGCACGGCGGAATCATTCCCTACGGCGGCACCTTCCTGGTGTTCTCGGACTATGCGCGCAACGCGCTGCGCATGGCCGCGCTCATGAAATTGCGCACCGTCTTCGTGTTCACCCACGACTCCATCGGGCTGGGCGAGGACGGCCCGACTCACCAGCCGGTCGAGCATGCCGCGAGTCTGCGCTACATACCCAACATGGATGTCTGGCGGCCGTGCGATGCGGTGGAGACCGCGGTGGCGTGGTCGGCTGCGGTGCAGCGGCGGGAGGGACCGACCAGCCTGCTGTTGTCGCGACAGAACCTGCCGCATCAGGCGCGCAGTGCTGCGCAGATCGATGCGATCGCGCGCGGCGGCTATGTGCTGGCCGATACCGAACAGCCACGCGCCGTGATCATCGCCACCGGATCGGAAGTCGCCCTCGCAATGGGCGCGCACAAGGCGCTGAAGGATGCCGGCATCGCGGTGCGCGTGGTCTCGATGCCGTCGTCCACGGTATTCGATCGGCAGGACACGGCCTATCGCGCTTCGGTGCTCCCGTCGGGGCTGCCCCGGCTGGCCGTGGAAGCCGGCGTGCCGGATTTCTGGCGCAAGTACGTGGGACTGGAAGGCGGCGTGATCGGCCTGGACCGGTTTGGCGAGTCCGCGCCGGCGGGCGAGCTGTACACGCACTTCGGCTTTACCGTCGAACGCGTTGCCGCCGCGGTCAAGGACCTGGTGTAGGATTCATCGGCCCATTCCGCGGACGCTGCCTTGGCTCGATCGGACGAAGTGCGCCTGGTTGCCGACATCGGCGGCACCAATGCGCGCTTTGCCCTGGTAGCCTCCGGCACGCTGACACCGCAGCTCGAACAAACGGTGCGCTGCGCGGACTTCGACAGCCTGGAGGGTGCCGTGCGCGCCTACCTTCGCGGCTGCGGCGATCCGGTGGTGCGCGAGGCCGCCTTTGATGTGGCCACCGGCATTACCGGCGACTACGTCCATCTCACCAACGGTCCCTGGGGCTTTTCCGTCGAGCAGACGCGCCGCGCGCTCGGCCTGTCGCGGCTTACGGTAATCAATGACTTCACTGCGCTGGCGCTGTCGGTGCCGGCGCTGCGCCCCGAAGAAAAGCGCAAGATCGGCGGCGGTGCGGCCGTGGCCGATACCGCGATCGCGGTGATCGGGCCGGGGACCGGGCTGGGCGTTTCCGGGCTGGTCCCGGTCGCTGGCGGCTGGGCCGTGCTGCAGGGCGAAGGCGGCCACGTCAGTTACAGCCCCGGCACGCCCCGCGAACTCGACGTCTTGCGCTGGCTGCTGGGCCGTTTCGATCACGTCTCGACCGAGCGGGTGGTTAGCGGCATGGGCCTGCAGAACCTGTACCAGGCGATTTGCGCGCTCGACGATGTCGAGGCGAAGCCACTGGCTCCCGATGCAATTACCGCAGCCGCTCTCGCGGGCGACCATCCGCAATGCCGGGAAGCGCTGGATCTGTTCTGCGCGGTGCTCGGCGGCGCCGCTGCCAACCTGGTGCTGACCCTGGGCGCGCGCGGCGGCTGCTACATCGGCGGGGGCATCGTGCCGCGGCTCGGCGCGTATTTCGACCGTTCGCCGTTTCGCGCCCGCTTCGAGCACAAGGGCCGCTTCTCCAACTACGTCGCCGCCGTGCCGACGTATGTCATCGATGCCGTCAACCCGGCCTTGCGCGGGCTTGCCACGCTGTTTTCGGGCGCGGGAGGCGCCGATGCCCACGCCGTTTGACTTGCTCGGGTTGACCGCTGGGGCGCTGACCACGATCGCGTTCGTGCCGCAACTGCTCAAGCTCCACGCGACGAAATCCGGGCGCGACATCTCGCTCGGGATGATGCTGATCTTCTCGCTCGGCGTGCTGTTGTGGCTGGTGTACGGGCTGCTGATCGGCTCGCTGCCGCTGATCCTGGCCAACGTGGTCACCCTGGCGCTGGCACTCATCATCCTGATCCTGAAGCTCCGCTACGCCCGCCGGCGCATCCGCCTCGACGACATCAACCTGCCCTGAAGCGGATCAGGGGGCGCGAAGCCGCTTCTCGCTCTGCGGGTCGAAGAACACCGCCTTCGAAAGATCGAACGCGAGGGCCATCGTCTCGCCCGCGCGGCAGGCATGCTCGGGGCGCACCCGCGCGCACACCGTGGCGTCGCTAATCTGGGTAAACAGCAGGGTGTCCGGCCCGGTGGGCTCCACCAGATCGATGGTCAGGCGCTGCTCCTGAACCTTGCTCCCTGCCGTCTGCCCGTTTCCGCCGGCGCTGATCTGTTCAGGGCGCAGCCCGAGAATGACCGACTTGCCGATCCAGGGGCGCAATGCGGCCTGCTGTCCCGGCACCGACAGCGCGAACGCGCCGCTTGCCGTCTTCAGTTGCACCGCGATATCACCGCCGCGCTCGACGACTTCGGTACGGATGAAGTTCATCGACGGCGAGCCGATGAAGCCGGCCACGAACAGATCGGCGGGCTCGTCGTAGATCTCCTGCGGCGGGCCGAACTGGCGGATCTCGCCGCCGTGCATGACGGCGATGCGGCTGCCCAAAGTCATTGCCTCGATCTGGTCGTGGGTCACATAGACGATGGTGGCCTTGAGCCGCTCGTGCAGCAGCTTGATCTCCATGCGCATCTCGACCCGCAGCTTGGCGTCCAGGTTGGACAGCGGTTCGTCGAACAGGAAGAGCGCGGGGTCGCGGGCGATGGCGCGGCCCATCGCCACCCGCTGGCGCTGGCCGCCGGAGAGCTGCGAGGGCTTGCGGTCGAGCAGATGCTCGATCTGCAGGATCTTCGCCACCCGATTCACGGTCTTCGCGCGTTCTTCCTTGGGCACTCCGCGCATCTCCAGTCCGAAGGAAATGTTCTTGCGCACACTCATGGTCGGATACAACGCGTAGGACTGGAACACCATCGCGATATCGCGATCTTTCGGGCTCAGGTGATTGACGACCTGGTCGCCGATCAGCACGTCGCCGGAGGTTGGCGTGTCGAGTCCCGCGATGATGTTGAGCAGCGTCGACTTGCCGCAGCCCGAGGGCCCGACCAGGATCAGAAAGTCTCCGGAGTCGATCGACAGATTGATATCCTTGAGCACCTCGGTGCTGCCGAAGACCCTGCGCACGTTGCGAACTTCGAGCGATGCCACCGATCCCTCCCTCAGCCCTTGACCGATCCGGCGGTCAGGCCGCGAACGAAGTACTTACCGGCCACCACGTACACCAGCAGCGTTGGCAGCGCGGCGATGATGGCGGCGGCCATGTCGACGTTGTATTCCTTCACCCCGGTCGAAGTATTGACCAGGTTGTTGAGCGCGACGGTGATCGGCTGCCGCTCGCCAGATGAGAACACCACGCCGAACAGGAAGTCGTTCCAGATCTGGGTGAATTGCCAGATCACCGTAACCGTGATGATCGGCGGCGACAGCGGCAGGATGATGCGCCAGAAGATGCGAAAGAACCCTGCGCCGTCGATGCGCGCGGCCTTGGTCATTTCCTGCGGCACGCTGACGTAGAAGTTGCGAAAGAACAGCGTGGTGAAGGCCAGCCCGTAGACCACGTGCACGAACACCAGCCCGGTCGTGGAATTGGCAATGCCCAGCCAGCCCAGGGTCTGCGCCATCGGCAGGAGCACCACCTGAAACGGGATGAAGCAGCCGATCATCAGCAGGGTGAACAGCAGGTCGCTGCCGCGAAAACGCCACATGGTCAGCACGTAGCCGTTGAACGCGCCGATCAGCGTCGAGATCAGCACCGCCGGCACTACGAAGCTGACCGAGTTCCAGAAGTTGCCGCGCAGTCCGCTGCAATCCACGCCGGTGCAGGCGCTGGACCAGGCCTTGGCCCAGGCCGACAGCGTGATTTCGGCCGGCAGCGCAATCAGATTGCCGGCGCGGATCTCGTCCAGCGTCTTGACCGAGGTGCTGACCATCACGAACAGCGGCGCCAGGTAGTACATTGCCAGCAGGATCAGCAATGCGTAGATGACGGCGCGACCGAGCAGTCGCGGTCCGGCGGTGCGTACTTCGGCGTGCTCAGCCATGGCGCTGCCTCCGCAGCTCGGAATACATCAGCGGCACCACCACCGCCGCCACGGTGAACAGCATCATCATGGCGCTGGCGGCACCCAGGCCGATCTGGTTCCGGGTAAAGCCAAATGCGTACATGAAGGTGGCGGGCAGATCGGAGGAAAAACCCGGCCCGCCGCCGGTCAGGGCCATCACCAGGTCGAAGCTCTTGATCGCGATATGCGCAAGAATGATGATCGCGCTCAGAAATACCGGGCGCAGGCTGGGAATCACGATCGACAGGTAGATACGCGGCATCGATGCGCCGTCGACCTGCGCCGCCTTGATGATGGATTCGTCGATGCCGCGCAGCCCGGCCAGAAACAGCGCCATCACGAACCCGGAGGATTGCCAGGCGCCGGCAATCACCACCGTGTAGATCGACATGTCCGGGTTGACCAGCCAATCGAAGGTGAAGTCAGTGAATCCCATCTGCTGGACCAGGCGCTCCAGCCCCAGGCTGGGGTTCAGAATCCATTTCCACGCGGTGCCGGTCACGATGAACGACAGCGCCATCGGATACAGATAGATCGAGCGCAGGGCCCCTTCGGCACGAATCCGCTGGTCGAGCAGCACCGCCATCAGCAAACCGACGGCGAGGCACACAAGAATGAACAGGCTGCCGAACACCGCCAGATTGGTGAGCGCTACCCACCAGCGGTCGTTCTGGAACAGCGAAATGTACTGGACGAGGCCCGCCAGCTCGTAGCGCGGCAGCATGCGCGACTCGGTAAACGACAGCCATCCGGTCCACAGAATGAAGCCGTAGACGAACACCAGGCTGGCGAGCAGGGTGGGGCCAAGCACCAGCTTGGGCAGCGCCTGCTCGACGACGTCGCCCAGCCGCTTGAACGCCGGGCTTGCGGCAGAACTCACGGGAAACCCAGAGTCAGTACGCGGCCACCGGGCGGGGCGGTCAGTCGCCCCGCCGGCGTCACGTTATCGCGACCGGGCTGCCGAGGCCATCTTGGCTGCGGCGTCCTTGGGCGTCATGTTCGAATTCATGAACTGGGTTACCACGTCGAACATCGCGCCTTGTGCTGCGGCCGACATCGCCATGCCGTGCGCCCAACTCGGCACCAGCTGGTTCGACTTGGCGCTGGACTGGAATTCCGCCGATGAGTCCTTGGCGCAGCTGTCGAACTTGGCCAGATCCATGCCGCTGCGTGCCGGGATCGAGCCCTTGTTGAGGTTGAACACCTCCTGGAACTGTGGCTCCATGATGGCGGCCGCCAGGTCGCGCTGCGCCTTCTTTGCCGCCGCGGCCTTCTGCTCGAACATGATGAAGCTGTCGATATTGAAGGTGAACGCGCCAGAGGTGCCGGGCGCGGGCATGCAGATGTAGTCCTTGCCGGGCACCTTGCCGGCGGCGGTGAACTCGCCCTTGGCCCAGTCGCCCATGAACTGCATGGCCGCCTTGCCGTTGATGACCATGGCGGTCGCCAGGTTCCAGTCGCGATTGGCGGCATCCTTGTCGATGTACTGCTGCACGGTGCGCAGTGTGGCAAACGCCTTTTCCATGGTCGAGCTGTTCAGCGCCATCTGGTCGAGATCGACGAACGCCTTGCGGTACCAGTCCGCGCCACCGACCCCGAGGGCCACCGATTCGAACACCGTCGCGTCCTGCCAGGGCTGGCCGCCGTGCGCTACCGCAATGAAGCCTGCCTTCTTGATCTTTTCGGCAGCCACCGCGAACTCGTCCCAGTTGGTCGGAATCTTGGCGCCAGCCTTCTTGAACACCGCCGGGTTTGCCCACATCCAGTTCACCCGGTGCACGTTGACCGGCACCGCGACGTAATGACCCCGGTATTTCATGGCATTGCTGACCACGCCGGGCAGCAGGCCGTCCCAGTTGCCGGCCTTGGCCACATCGTCCAGGTTGGTCAGGACGCCTTCGCGGCCCCATTCCTGAATCGACGGGCCCTTGACCTGGGCAGCGGTCGGGGGCTGACCGGATACCACCCGCGACTTGAGCACCGTCATCGCGTTCTCGCCGCCGCCGCCGGCAACGGCGAAATCCTTCCATTGATGGCCACGCTTTTCCAGGATCTTTTTCAGTTCCGCGACCGATTTCGCCTCGCCGCCGGAGGTCCACCAGTGCAGCACCTCCACCTCGCCGGCGTTAACCGCGGAAGACGCGCCCAGTCCGAGCGCCAAGCAGAATGCGGCGACGCCTGCCGCAGGCTTAAGAGACCTCATCGCACGTGCTCCTCCAGAGTCGTTATAAGTGTCGTCGCGCAGCAGGCGCGCCCGCCATGTGGCTTCAACTGCAGCCTGACTGCGGGCAAGCGACCTGCAGCCAATATAGGAGACCCGGGCGCGCCGCGCAATCGACGCGTTGAGTCCGGCAAAAAGGTCCGGATTCGCCCGCGGCAAGTGCAGTAGAATTCCGTTTTTTCGCACGAGGTCCGACATGACCATACGCGTAGCAATCAACGGCTACGGCCGCATCGGCCGCAATGTCCTGCGTGCTTTCTACGAAGCCGGGCGCAAGCACGACCTGCAGATCGTCGCCATCAACGATCTCGGCGATGCTGCGACCAACGCGCACCTGACCCTGTACGACACTGCGCATGGCCGATTTCCCGGTACCGTGGCGGTGGACGGCGATCACCTGGTGGTGAACAACGACAAGATCCGCGTCTGCGCGCAGAAGAACCCCGCCGACCTGCGCTGGAAGGAACTGGGCGTAGACGTGGTGATGGAGTGCACCGGCCGGTGTACGAGCAATGCGAAGGCCGGCGCGCATCTGACGGCCGGCGCGAAGAAGGTGATCATTTCTGCGCCCGGCGAAAAGGACGTCGATGCCACCGTTGTCTACGGCGTCAACCATTCGGTGCTGAAAAGCGCGCACACGGTGATCTCCAACGCCTCGTGCACCACCAACTGCCTGGCGCCCCTGGTTAAGGCGTTGCACGACCGCATCGGCGTGGTCAACGGTCTGATGACAACGATTCACGCCTACACCAACGATCAGGTGCTGACCGACGTCTATCACAAGGATCTGCGGCGTGCGCGTTCGGCGACCATGTCGATGATTCCGACCAAGACTGGCGCCGCCGCGGCGGTAGGCCTCGTGCTGCCGGAGCTGAACGGAAAGCTGGATGGATTTGCGATCCGCGTGCCCACCATCAATGTCTCGGTCGTGGACCTGAGCTTCGTGGCCAAACGGTCCACCAGTGTCGACGAGGTAAACGACGCGGTGCGCAAGGCGGCGGAGGGTGAACTCAAGGGCGTACTGGAGGTGAACAAGGCGCCGCTGGTCTCGATCGACTTCAACCATAACCCGGCGTCTTCGATTTTCGACGCGACGCTGACCAAGGTCTCGGAAGGCACGCTGGTCAAGGTATGCGCCTGGTACGACAACGAATGGGGCTTCTCCAACCGGATGCTCGACGTCGCCGTCGCCCTGGCCAAAGCCAAGTAGACTGAAACCGCGGCGCGCCAGCGGCGGGTCGCCGGACCGCCGGCCCGTTTGAGCAGGAAAGCACTCGACCCATGTCCATTCTTCGACTGACCGATCTCGACCTGCGCGGCAAGCGCGTTTTCATCCGCGCGGATCTCAACGTGCCGCAGGCCGACGACGGCAGCATCACCGACGACACCCGCATCCGCGCCTCTCTGCCCGGCATTCGCCATGCTCTCGATGCCGGCGCGGCGGTCATGGTGACCTCCCACCTCGGACGGCCGACCGAGGGCGAGCTCAAGCGCGCCGACTCGCTGGCGCCGGTGGCAAAGCGGCTGTCGGAACTGCTCGGGCGGCCAGTGCCGCTCAAGACCGACTGGGTGGGCGGGGTGAGCGTGAAGCCCGGCGAAATCGTGCTGCTGGAAAACTGCCGGGTCAACAAAGGCGAGAAGAAGAACGACGAGACGCTGGCCCGCAAGATGGCGAAGCTCTGCGACGTGTATGTGAACGACGCATTCGGCACCGCACACCGCGCCGAGGCGACCACCCATGGCATCGCGCGCTTCGCCCCGATGGCCTGCGCCGGTCCCCTGATGGCGGCCGAAGTCGAGGCGCTAACCAAGGCGCTGCGCGAGCCGAAGCGCCCGCTGGTTGCCATCGTGGCCGGCTCCAAGGTCTCCACCAAGCTCACCATCCTCGGCGAACTTGCCCGCAAGGTCGACCAGCTGGTGGTGGGCGGCGGCATCGCCAACACATTCCTGCTTGCGCGCGGCTGGAAGATCGGCAAGTCGCTGGCAGAAACCGATCTGGTGGGCGAAGCGCGCAAGATCATGGATGCCATCGAGTCGAATGGTGGCAACATCCCCCTGCCGTCCGATGTGGTCTGCGGCAAGGCGCTTTCGGCGGAGGCGGCCGCTACCACCAAGGAAGTGAAGGACGTCGCCGACGACGACCTCATTCTTGACATCGGGCCGCGCAGCGCGAAGCAGCTGGGCGACATCATGGCCAAGGCCGGCACCATCGTGTGGAACGGTCCGGTCGGCGTGTTCGAGCACGAGCAGTTCAGCGCCGGCACGCGAGTGCTGGCGCAGGCGATCGCCGATTCTCCGGCGTTCTCGATTGCCGGCGGCGGCGACACGGTCGCGGCGATCGCGAAGTTCGGCATTGCTGACCGCATCGGCTACATCTCCACCGCGGGGGGCGCTTTCCTCGAATTTCTCGAGGGCAAGACGCTGCCGGCGATCGAAGTGCTGGAAGCACGCGTAAAGGGCTGATCGGCGCAACATGCAGCGAAGCACCAAGATCGTCGCTACCCTCGGCCCGGCGTCCACCGACCGGGAAGTCCTCACCCGCATGATCGCGGCCGGCGTCGATGTCGTGAGGATGAATTTCTCGCACGGCACGGCAGAGGAGCACATGGCCCGCGCCGAAACGGTGCGGGAGGTGGCGCGCGCGATGGAGCGCACCGTCGGCGTCATGTGCGACCTGCAGGGCCCGAAGATCCGGGTCGGCAAGTTCGAGAATGGCCGGATCACGCTGGCGAAGGGTGATGAATTCACGCTGGATGCCGAATGCACGCTCGGCAACCAGGAGCGCGTCGGCCTCGACTATCGCGAATTGCCGCGCGACGTGCGGCCGGGCGACGTGCTGCTGCTCGATGACGGGCGGTTGGTGCTCGATGTGCAGAGTTCGTCCGGCGGCAAGATCGTGACCCGGGTGCGGGTCGGCGGCGAGCTCTCCAACAACAAGGGAATCAACCGTCAGGGCGGCGGCCTGACCGCGCCGGCGCTGACTTCAAAGGACATGGAGGACATCCGCACGTCGGCAAAGCTCAATGCGGATTTTCTCGCCGTGTCTTTTCCGAAAAGCGGCGCAGACATGTACATGGCGCGCGAGCTGATGCGCGCCGCCGGCGGCCACGCCATGCTGATCGCCAAGATGGAGCGTGCCGAGGCGATGAACGCGATCGACGATCTGCTGCGCTCGAGCGACGGCATCATGGTGGCCCGCGGCGATCTCGCAGTCGAGGTCGGCGACGCCGCAGTGCCGGCACTGCAGAAGAAACTGATCCGCGCCGCGCGCGAACAGAACAAGCTCACCATCACCGCTACCCAGATGATGGAGTCGATGATCGCCAGCCCGGTGCCCACGCGCGCCGAGGTCTCCGACGTCGCCAACGCCGTGCTCGACGGCACCGATGCGGTGATGCTTTCCGGAGAAACCGCAACCGGCCGCTACCCGGTGGAAACGGTGGAGGCGATGTCCCGCATCTGCCTGGAGGCAGAAAAATCCACCGAAGTCACGCTCGACCGTGAATTTCTCAATCGGGTTTTCACCCGGGTCGACCAGTCGATCGCGATGGCGGCGTTGTTCACCGCCTATCATCTGAAGGTAAAGGCGATCGCGGCGCTTACCCAGTCCGGTTCGACCGCGCTGTGGATTTCGCGGCTCAATTCCGGCGTGCCGATCTACGCGTTGACGCCGGAGATCACCACGCGCTATCGCATGAGCCTGTTCCGCGACGTATTTCCGTTCATGATCAGCTATCACGGGCACGACCGCGATCAGCTGCTGCTGGAGGCGGAGGAACAACTCGTCAAGAGCGGCGTCGTGCAGAAGGGGGACCTGATCGTGCTCACCTTCGGCGAGCCGATTGGCAGCGCCGGCGGTACCAACACGATGAAAATCCTGAAGGTGGGTGAACGCCGCCGGCCGTAACTGCCGGCCAGCTCTTTTCTACGCTTTCCACTGCATCAACAACAAACAGGCATCAGAAAATCGAAATGGCACTGGTATCGATGAGACAGCTGCTGGACCACGCTGCGGAGAACGGCTACGGCGAGCCCGTGGAGGGGCGGAGCGGTGCCTGCGCGCGGTGCGCGCAGGTGCGACCCCCGCAGCGGGCGTGGGCGCGCATCGAGCGCCGGTAGTACAGGCACTGCGTGGGCTGAAGGTTCGAAACGAGAGGCACCGGGGAAGAGATATGGCACTGGTATCGATGAGACAGCTGCTGGACCACGCTGCGGAGAACGGCTACGGCGTGCCCGCTTTCAACGTCAACAACCTGGAGCAGATCCAGGCGATCATGCAGGCGGCGGACGAAACCGACAGTCCGGTGATCATGCAGGCCTCCGCCGGCGCGCGGAAATACGCCGGCGAGCCTTTTCTGCGCCATCTTATTCTCGCGGCGGTGGAGATGTATCCGCACATCCCGGTGGTAATGCACCAGGATCACGGCGCCAGTCCGGCGGTGTGCCAGCGCTCGATTCGTTCCGGGTTTACCAGCGTGATGATGGACGGCTCGCTCAAGGAGGACATGAAGACCCCGGCCTCGTACGAGTACAACGTCGAGGTCACCCGCCGGGTAGTGGAAATGGCGCATCCGGTGGGCGTATCGGTCGAGGGCGAGCTCGGCTGCCTCGGTTCGCTGGAGACGATGAGCGCCGGCAAGGAGGACGGCTCCGGCGCCGAAGGCGCGCTCACTCACGACATGCTGCTGACCGACCCCGACCAGGCCGCGGACTTCGTGCGCCAGACCGGCGTGGATGCGCTGGCGATCGCCATCGGTACGTCGCACGGCGCCTACAAGTTCACCCGCAAGCCGACCGGCGACATCCTGGCGATCGGTCGCATCAAGAAAATTCACAAGCGAATTCCCAACACCCACCTGGTCATGCACGGCTCGTCCAGCGTGCCTCAGGACTGGCTGAAGGTGATACGCGACAACGGCGGCGAGATCAAGGAAACCTACGGCGTGCCGGTGGAAGAAATCCAGGAAGGCATCCGTCATGGCGTGCGCAAGATCAATATCGACACCGATATCCGGCTGGCGATGACCGGGGCTATCCGGCGGGCGTTCAACAAGGACCGCGGCGAATTCGATCCGCGCAAGTATTTGAAGGAGTCGATGCAGGCGGCAAAAGCGATCTGCAAGCAGCGCTTCGAGGCGTTCGGCACCGCCGGCAACGCGGCCAGGCTCCGGCCGATGCCTCTTGAGGCGGTCGCCGACGGTTATGCCAAGGGCGCCTACCGTGCGGTCGTGCAGTGAGGCGCGCAGACCTGGCGGTCGGACGCCGACGGCGCCCGGCAAACGCACGCCAAGCGGCGCATAGGGTCTGAGACGAGATGGCTGCCAGAAACGCGTCCCGCCGCCAGCCGCTGAAGCCGCTGGTCGGCGTCGTCATGGGCAGCGACAGCGACTGGCAGGTGATGCAGCATGCCTGCCAGATGCTCGCCGAGTTTGGCATTCCTTTCGAGGCGCGGGTAGTCTCCGCGCATCGCACGCCGGACGAGATGTATGCCTACGCGGAAAAGGCGCAGAGCCGGGGCCTGCGGCTGATCATCGCCGGCGCCGGCGGCTCGGCGCACCTGCCCGGAATGATCGCGGCGAAGACCACGCTGCCGGTGCTCGGCGTCCCGGTAACCTCACGGGCCCTGGCTGGACTGGATTCGCTGCTGTCGATCGTGCAGATGCCGAAAGGCATTCCGGTGGCGAGCTTCGCCATCGGCGAGGCGGGTGCGGCCAATGCCGCCCTGTTTGCCGCGGCCCTGCTGGCCCATGACAGCCCGCGTCTGTCGAACAAGCTGTCCGCGTTTCGTCGCCGGCAGCGCGCAAAGGTGCGTGCGATGAAGCTGCCGGCGGTCATGCGCACGGGCCGGCGCAAGTGATCCCGCCCGGCAGTTGGCTCGGACTGCTCGGCGGCGGCCAGTTGGGCCGCATGTTCACCATGGCCGCCCAGAGCATGGGCTACAAAGTGCTGGTGCTCGATCCCGGCACTGACAGCCCGGCCGGCAGCGTCGCCGACGCCCATCTTGCGGCCGATTATCTGGACGAGGGTGCGCTGTCGGAGATGGCCGCGCGCTGCGCGGCCGCCACTACGGAGTTCGAGAATGTGCCGGCCGACAGTCTGCGCGCGTTGTCGCGCAACTGCATCGTAAGCCCGTCGGCCGACAGCGTATCGATCGCGCAGGATCGCATCCGCGAAAAGACCTTTCTGCGGGACAGCGGTCTTGGTGTCGCGCCGTTCGCCGTAGTGCGCGCCGAGCCCGATCTCGACGGCCCGGACATTGCCGCGCTGCTGCCTGGCGTGCTCAAGGTGAGCCGCTTCGGCTACGACGGCAAGGGACAGGCGCGCGTCGCGGATGTGCAGGCCTTGCGCCAGGCATTCGCGCAGCTTCGGCGAGAGCCCTGCGTGCTGGAGCGCTTTCTTCCGCTCGAACGCGAAATATCGGTGGTCGTGGTCCGTGCTTCCGACGGTGTGGTGCTGACTTACCCGCCGTCCGAGAACCAG
>ERZ869936.551-NODE-551-length-34391-cov-6.201421_pt1 | contig 34391 bp, 24 predicted proteins | sample MGYA00520876_ERZ869936 | MGnify/ENA primary metagenome ERZ869936 (study PRJEB32218, sample SAMN09650985) | biofilter metagenome | isolation source: enrty point of leading RO module | place: Saudi Arabia: Thuwal, RO plant located on Red Sea | collected 2016-02-17 ... | reverse complement strand
TTGTAAAACTGCCCGTAGGTAGAAATTACGCCTAATGAGAATAATATGGTAACTAAATGCTTCAATTTTAACACCTCCCAAGCCCTCCTCAAGGAGGGAAAATATAAATGTATAAACCGTAAAAGTAACTATTTTATTACTATTGTAGAAGAATTTTTTGAATGTATTTGGTATGGAAATAAAGAAGTTTGTATTTAGTCCTTTTATGGAAAACACTTATATCATTAGCAATGAAAAAAAGGAGTGTTTGATTATTGACCCGGGTTGTTACGATGCTAATGAGCAACAAACACTTGAAAATTATATTGCTGAAAATGACCTTACCCCAACACTTCTTTTAAATACGCACTGTCATTTAGACCATGTTTTTGGAAATGCATTTGTAATGGAGAAATATAAAATTCCTTTTGCCATGCATCGCCTTGATTTGCCTACTTTGACTATGGGAGAGCGCTCTGCCATGATGTACGGTTTAAACTTAACGCCTTCACCTGAACCCACTCAATTTTTAGAAGAAGGAGATATAGTAGAGTTAAGAGAAATTAAGCTAGAAGTAATTTTTGTTCCCGGTCATGCTCCCGGCCACATAGTTTTTTACAATAAAGAAGAAGGATATGTAGTTAACGGAGATGTTTTGTTTCAAGAAAGTATAGGCAGAACTGATTTACCTGGCGGTGACCATGCAACGCTATTAAAAAACATTAAAGAAAAAATGTACCAATTACCTGATGAAACACTTGTTTATTGTGGGCACGGAGAGGAAACCACTATTGGACATGAAAAGAAATATAATCCTTTTGTGAGGGGTTAAAATGTCCGTATAAATACGGATATATTTTTCGATATCCGTATAAATACCTAATTTACAGCAAGTTGTTGTTTCGTATTATTTTTTGATATATGTTTGTTTTTTAAAAACAACATTTATGAAACAACTTTTATTTACAATTTGCTTTTTTACAGCAGTATTTTCCTACGCACAGTGGGGTAATGGTACACTAAATACAACGCTTCAAACAACAGGTGGAAATGTTGGTATTGGAACAGCAGCACCGGGAGGCAGACTCCAAGTCGTTGAAAATAATAGTTTAAGTTTTGGTTCTCATTTTAAGTTTGATGCCACAAATAGTGGCGGCTCAAACAATGCGAATGTTTTTGAAGTTTATTCCGGTAGAGGAAATGGATTTTCGGGAAACATATTTAAGGTATATAGTGCAGGAGGAGATAAATTTATAGTTAAGGGCAATGGTAATTCAGGATTTGGAACAAACTCACCGGAAGCTAAATTAGAAGTATATAGTGGAGATGTAGTTATAGGTGGACAATATAAGAAGTTTATGTTGACGGCTGACTGGCAAAATAGCGGTGCAAATTCATTAAAAATTGTTCCTAAAAACAGTGGAGTTTTTGATTATGGTAAGGCCATTACTTTTCGTGATAACGGAGACATGGAGGTTGTAGCAAATGTAGTATTAGGAAGTTCTTATCAACAGTTTATTATTTCAAATCAATTTTGGAATCCTAGTTCCGATGCACTTTTCTTTGCTCCTAAGATTAACGGTAGCTGGGATTTTTCTAAGCAAATGGTATATAGAAATACAGGTAATTTAGAAGTAAACGGTACCATTTACGCAAAAGAGGTACAGGTAATGTTACCTCCCTTTCCTGATTATGTGTTTTCAAAAACATACAATTTAATGTCCTTAAATGCATTGGAGAGTTATATTGACCAAAATGGACATTTACCTAATTTACCTTCTGCAGAAGAAATTGATGAAAATGGAATAGGGCTGGGAGATTTAGTGCATAAGCAAATGGAAAAGATTGAGGAGTTAACATTATATGTTATAGAGTTAAATAAAAAACTGGAAAAACTGGAGAAGGAAAACAAGAAGCTGAAAAACAAGAAGCTGAAAAACAAGAGTGTTACTAAAAAATAAAAGAGGATGACAATGTTTTTTAATAAAAGCTTTGTTGCTCTTTTATTGGCAACAGGACTTAGCGTTCAGATTTTTGCACAAGTATTTCAAGAAAAAAATCTTGAACGAAGTTATAATGACCCATATGCTTCTCCGACATATATTGGTCAACAAACTGTAAAACTAAAACCCGGCTATCATTATCAAGCACAAGGCACCAATAAAATGCATGCTTATATTGATAAAAGTATTATTGTTCCGGCTGACTATCAGGCGCTTTATAATAGTACTACGTTTGACGGAAGACAAATTGATCAAAACTTAGCAGTTGGATATATCCCTGCCAGTTATGATGTTTCACCAACCGGAGCGGCTACCTATACTATTCCTATTCAAGTGCCTATGGGAACAAACGGAATGCAGCCTAGTTTGTCGGTTAATTATAATAGTCAAGGAGGAAGTGGATTACTTGGAGTGGGTTGGGACTTAGCAGGGCTTTCTGTTATTACAAGAGTGGGGAAAACTATTTATCATGATGGAAAAGTGGAACCCATTAAATTTGATGCAACCGATAATTTTGCTTTAGATGGAAACAGATTAATTGGCACTAGTGGTACTTATGGTGCAAATGGAGCAACCTATGCTACAGAAGCCGAAACTTTTTCTAGAGTTACCTCTTTTGGACAGACAGGAAATGGGCCACAATGGTTTCAGGTAGAAAACAAATCAGGGATGATATTAGAATATGGTAAAGCAAATAATTCTCAGTTTTTAGAAGAGGCAACGGTTGGTAACTCTGTAATTGTGTGGCGGATTAATAAAATGACTGACCAATACGGAAACTATTGTGAATATTTTTATGATAACACAGACAGAGAGTCAAGAATTACCAAAATACTTTATACTAAAAATGATAACGCAGGATTAAACCACTATAATGAAGTAAATTTTTATTACGATAGAAAGACTGATGTAACGGAAGCATATTTATCAAGTTCTAAGGTAAATGGTTCTCTCTTACTAAGACAAATAGAGGTTTTAAACGAAGGACAAATCATCAAAAAATATGATTTTACTTATGGCTACTCTTTATACAGTTATTTAAATGAAGTTATAGAGTCTGGGAATTCTAGTGATAAATATAATTCAACAATTTTTAAGTATCTAGAACAAACCCCTACAACTACTTCACTAAATACTATTGATAGAACTGGATTACCACTTACAAGTACTGGAGGGAAAGATATTCTTTATTATTCAGGAGACTTTAATGGAGATGGCTTAACAGATTTATTAGGAATAAATTATGTATTTAATCCTTCTAATTCTTCTGAAGCTGTGTTTACTTTAGCAAGTGTATTTATTAAAAATAAGGGAAGTGGATTCACTCAATATACAATGCCTCAAAGTTTTATAACGCAAATAAACAGAGGAGGTAATTTTTCTCAATTCAATAAGGGAAACTCTTTTCCTATAGGTGAAATAAAAATATTAATTACAGATTTGGATGGTGATAGCCATTCAGATATTATTGTTGGGAATTTAGGGTATTCAACTACTAGCGGAAATGATAAAGACTATTTCTACTATAGAGGATATCTCTCTACGATAGACATAAGCTCAGGAGCTACTGTATTTATCCAACAGCCTACAGTAGTGAAAATGGATAATTTTTCCGGTGGAACACCAATAGTAAACAACTTCCATGCGGCAACAACAGGAGACTTTGATGGTGATGGAAGATTTGAGTTTTTTGGAATTAATGCAAGAACATCAGATTATTTTATTGTGTCATTTGACGGAAGATTAAATATTTGGAGGCAGATTAACAATAATATTACAAATATTGTTAGCCCAACAGTCAGTGCTACAGATTATGATGGTGATGGAACTACAGAAATTGAATATAGATACACTCAATCAGTAGCTAATGTTAGACAATATATCGATGTTAATCTCTCAGGAGCCACTGTTACTGATGTTTGGACTCAAAGTATTTCGTATAATAATTTAAACGTTCTTACTGGCGAAAAAGATTTTGCTTATGATTTTTATGTTGATTTTAATGGAGATGGTTTACAAGATCTCTTGGGTATTAATGGTGGTTCTGTTAATCACCTTTGGATAAGTAAAGGATATTCTCCTAATTCTAACTATTCTGATAATTCCTATTTAAAAATTACAAATGCTGATCCAGCATTATTTAGTAATAATGTATATTATAGAGATGTTAATGGTGATGGTAGAACGGATGTTGTTAAGTTATTTGCAACCAACCTGATTATTTACGAAAATCTAGGAGGGAGTTCAGGTCAGTTTAATCCCATAGTTAAAAACCATTCATTGGGATGGGATTCAAAAACTGTATTTGATTTCGCAGACTTTGACGGTGATGGAGCACTAGAGTTAATAGCTAAAAATACCGAGTATTGTTGTCTAGATATTTTATCATTGTACCCGAAAACCTCTCCTAAGTCAAGGTTACTGGAAGCGGTTAAAAATGGATTTAATTCAAAAACCAAATTTAACTATGATTTCTTAACAACTTCTCCAACGTATCAAAAAGAGAACGGAAATATCTATCCACTTGCCCATATGCAAGCTGCATTTCCTATTGTAGCCTCAGTTGAAGGAAATGATGGAATAGGTGGACAAGCTATTACCTCATATGTTTATGAAAAAGCAAAAGTTCATAAGCAAGGGAAAGGCTTTTTAGGATTCGATAAAGTTATTGCAATAAACCAAACTACAGGATATACTATAGAAACAGAATTTAATGAGCCAACATTAATAGAGTTTTACGCTCGGCAAATAAAAAAGCAAACCATTAAGCTTACCTCTAATCAAAGCTTAGTTTCAGAAACCAACAATACAAACTCCTTTAACTCATTGGGGAATAAAAGATATTGGGCTAGAACTGATGCTTCCACTACCACAGATCATATTAATACTATGTCCGTAACTACTACCTCTGTTTACGATGTTAATGGAAACTTAACCCAACAAACCACTAATAATGGAGTAGAAACATCAACTATTGTAAATAGCAATTATACTTCACAAGGTTCTTGGTTACCAACTTCTCCTCAGACAATTGTTGCTACTAATACAAGACAAGGAAAACCTGCTTACAGTCGAACGACCAATTTTACTTATAACAATCAGGGAAGTGTAGTAACAGAAATTCAAGATCCGTCCCTATCTAAACAAGTAACCACTACGTTTGCCTATAACCAATTAGGAAATAATACATTGGTGAAAGTTAGTGCTGCTGGTTTACAAGATAGGCAAACCACTAGTGTTTTTGATAGTAAAGGCAGATTACCGGAGCAAACTACAAATTCCCTTAATCAGACAGAGTATAGAACGTATGATTATCGTTGGGGAAAGCCATTGTCAGTCACAGGCATAGATGGCTTAATCACTTCATTTACTTATGATGGGCTCGGAAAGCTGAAAACAGAAACTGACCCTAAAGGGGTTACTACTGCTTATAACTATTTATGGGATATAGGTCAGGGTGGTTCAGCAACAGGAACAACCAATAATAACCATATCTATTATGTAGAAGTTAGTAACCCGGGAAATCCCGATGTAAAAACTTGGTTTGATGTTCACGATAGAGAAATTATAACCCAAACAGACGGTTTTTCTCAACCCATTTTTACAGTAACCTCTTATGACCAAAGAGGAAATGTAGCTACCAGTACCACCCCTTTTTATCAAAACAGTCCAATTCCTGCGGTAGTTACTACCAATACTTATGATGTTTACAGTAGGCTAATTCAAACTCAAAACTCAGCCGGAACGAGCACTCGCTCCTATTCGGCTTCAGCAGGTCAATTAACAGTTACTTCTACTGATATGGATGGCAAAACTTCAAAAACTATTACAGATGCCTCCGGAAAAGTGATTAGTTCAGAAGATCCTGATGGTTCTATTTTAACTTATGAATATCATAGCAATGGGAATCAAGATAAAATAAAGTTAAATGGAGTAGAAATTACTTCTATGGAATATGACGATTATGCTCGTCAAATCAAATTAACCGAAAAAAATTCAGGAATTACCATTTATGAATACGATGCTTTTGGTCAGCTTGTTGATCAGAAAGATGCCAATGGGAATAATTATGTCATGATTTATGATGTGATGGGTAGGTTAATACAAAAGACAGGTACACCTGACGGTCCGTATAATTATTTATATCAATCAAGCGGCAATGGTATAAATCTTTTAGTTCGTTCATCTTCTGGAAATGGTTATTTAAAAGAATATACCTATGACGCATATAACCGAGTAACTGAAGCTAAAGAAACCATAGGAACAGAAGTGTTTACCACCAATTATACTTATGATAATTTTGATAACCTTACTTCTATTACTTACCCTTCCGGTTTTGTTTTAAACAAAACATATGATGCCAATAGTTATTTAACTACCGTTAAAGATGGAAACAATACGACCATTTTTACAGCCAATGCTAAAAATGCTTTTAACCAATATACTTCTTACACATTGGGTAATGGAAAAACTACCATTAACCAAATAGATAAATACGGGTTTTTAGGAAAATCAGAAGCAGTGGGAATTTATTCTATGCGATACAATTGGAATGTAAAAAATGCCAATTTAAATTACAGAGAAGATTTAATTAATGGTTGGAAAGAAGATTTTACTTACGATAATCTATATCGATTAACCAAGGTAGAATACACCTTACCGTTAAACCCTAAACAAACCTTACAGGATTTAACCTATGCAAACAACGGTAATATTTTAACCAAAACCGATGCAGGAAATTATAACTACGACCCTAACAAAATAAATGCCCTTACCGAAATACAAAATGCCAATGTGGGTAATGGTGGAATAAGTATGGACCAACAGGACATTACTTACACCCCTTTCCTAAAAGCTGCTACCATTACTGAGGGCAGTAGTAGTAATATGCTTACTTTTTCTTACGGAGCAGACTTTGACAGAAAAAAAGTAGTTCTTACAAATAATACTCATACTTTTTACACTCGTTACTTTTTACCCGGTTATGAAAAAAATATTGACGGACAAACAGGAGACGTTACCGAAGTACATTACATCAATTGTGGAGATGGCTTAAATGCTATGTATGTAGCTATAAATGGTGTAGGTACTATGTACTATACCTATACTGACCATTTGGGTTCTATAGTAAGAGTAACAGACAACCAAGCACAATTAGTAGCCGAGCAAAGCTTTGATGCCTGGGGAAGAAGACGTAATCCTACTTTTTTAACCTATTTTGGAGTTGGCCCGCTAGCAGTTCCTGTCGTGCCTAATTGGTTATGGAGAGGTTATACCGGACATGAGCATTTAAGACATGATGCCATCAACTTAGACTTTGGATTAATTAATATGAATGGGCGAATGTACGACCCCATTAACGGCCGTATGCTAAGCCCTGACAACTTTGTACAAAGCCCATACAACACCCAAAACTACAACCGCTACAGCTATGTAATGAATAATCCATTAAAGTATACGGATCCAACGGGTGAATTACCACATTTAGTTGTAGCGGCAATAGTAGGTGTAGTTACTGGAGGTATTAATGTAGCAGCAAACTGGAGTAGTATTGATGGTTTCTGGGAAGGTGCTGCATCTTTTGGTCTTGGATTTGGTTCTGGTTTTGCAGCGGTTGCAACTGGTGGGGCTAGTTTAGGTGTTCAGCTTGCTGTTGCAACTGGAACCTCAGCAGTTGTTGCTGGTGGTAATGATATTATTTCTCAAACCAATAATTTTCAGGGAAGAGTTGATTGGGGGCAAGTTGGCTATAATAGTGCGATTGGGGGATTTACTGGGGCTGCTAGTTTTGGAGCTTCTAGATATGTTGGAAATTCTGTTCTGAAAGGAGATGTTTTATTAGGCACTTCGTTAAGAATAAGTGGAAGAAGTATTCCAGGTGCTGCTATAAAAAATGGATTAGGAGGTTTTGCTGGCGGTTATACGAGTGGATTCCTACTAGGTCTGAGTGCTTCTGGAGGAGATTTTTCTGAAGCAAATAGAATTGGATTAAGAAGTGGTGGTTTAGGAACAGTTACGGGCATTGGTTTTGGAGCTGGAAGTGCATACTTTTCTGCTAAGCATTATGGATATGATCCTTGGTCAGGTAATTATAAACAACCTATCACCCCTTATGATTTAAAGAATATTACTGACAAAACTTCTATTATGAAAAATGGGAGAGAGTATGAAGTTAAACCAAGAGTTGATGCTAATAGTGGAGATGGATCAAGTTCATACCACATCTTTGAAATAATAGATGGAAATAAGGTTTCTGTGACGCATATGGTGGTAAGCCCTAATGGCTATATTCTTCACCAACATCAATTTTATATTGGTAACTCTGGAGCTAGGTATATTCCTAATTCAAACTCTGAATTCCCAATGATAAATATAGATATAAAAAGATAATTTATGAATAAATTTGAAAATGAAGTATTGTTGTTTGCCAACTCATTTTTAAAAAAGAAAACGGCTGAATTTTTGAAATATGAAATAGAAGTTAAAGAGCTCCCTAAAATTGATTCTTTTAATAATGGATATACCGAATTTTCCCTTACTTTATGGAGTAAAAAGAAAGCGGACATTCTTGTTGTAGAGTTTCCTCTTTATCTTTCTAATAAACCTTTTTGTTCAATTGACACTGCAAAAGATTGGATAATTAATGATATTGAGGAGTTTTTAAAATATTAATATTGTTCCCTTCCTTTTGTAAGATAGGCAAAACTGTGCTTGTGAGAAAAACCAAATAATATTGTAGTAAAATGAAAAACCAAATAATAGATAAACTTAAAATAGCTAAGCCAACTTTTGGTTTGTCCTTACTATTTTATCTTTTTTATGGTTTTAGCTATGGGCAAATAAATGTATCGCCTTTTGTATCACTGGCACCCAATTTGTCCACTCTTAAAACATATACCTCCGCTCCTAGTATTGCCAAAGAAAGAGGTTTTGGTTTTGGTTCATGTATTGGAGGAGAGTTAATTTTCCCTAAAAATCATTCTGTTTCAATAGGTATTCAATATCTCAATAAAAGTATTAATAGTGATATAACCATTACCAACTCTAATGGAAAACAAGTTAAGAATATTAAAACTAAAGAAACATTTAACTATATTAATTTCCCGGTGCTCTTATCTATTAGAAGCAAAATTGGGTTAGGGTTAAAACTGGGGTGTTATTATTCACAGCTTTTATCTCAAACTTATAAACTTTCTCCTGATACCACTTTTGAGGGGACTAGACCTACCATTATCAATTACGATTATGGAGTAATGGCTGGAATAGGTTATTATAAATCTATTTCTGATAAAATTTCCATTGAAATTCAATCAATTTACAATATTGGAATTCCTAAGTTAAGGGAATATATTGCTAATGTTGGTACTTCCTATTTTGACTACTATCAAAAAATCACCTCATTAAGCATAGATTTTAAACTTATTTACCATCTTAAAAAATCTAAAAAAGAATAATTATGAAAACACTTTTAATAATCATTATGGCAACTTTAAGTTTTGCCTGCTACTCACAAAGGGTAGTATATACGTATGACAATGCGGGTAATCGTATTCAGCGCAAGTATTTCGTAATTCGTATGGCAGATACTACTCAAACTTCTGTGCAGGAGCAAAAGGCTGCGGTAAAAACCAATGTGTTTCCTAACCCTGCCGAAAACTATTTAGATGTTACCATTGAAGAAAATGACAAAGAGCTTATGGTAAATGTGTACGATCTTCAAGGCAAACTGGTTATTCAAGAAAAACTAATTGGTTTAAAAACAAGAATAGATGTTTCGGCATTAAAGCCAAGTACTTACTTTCTCAAAATTTTTGATGAAGGTAAAATTATTGCAGGCTGGGAAGTGCTAAAGGTGTATTAGGTTTTTAATACCCATCAGGCTTAAACCCGGCTGGGTTTCTTACCGGTGGACAATCGTTTTTACCTTTTTGGCTAATAAACATAAATCTCACACTCAATAAAAGTGGTCTTGCTCTGGTGTTAAAATAACTTAAGGTAGAACTTCCGTTTTGGAAAGGGACAATATTTAAAATTGGTGTTTCAAGGCTAGGAACTATCCATAATCGGTCATTCCATTTTATACCATATCCCATTTTGTAATGTAACTGAAAAGTAAATCCGGGAACTTGTTGAGATGTATTTGGTAAAGCAGGAGTAGGGCTTTGTGAAGAAATAATAGGGTAGTCAGCATTTAAACCAAACGTATTCACCCAAAAACCACTTTCATTGTAAAAATCATATTTGTGGCTAAAGTTTAAGTTTCCGGAAATAAAGTGGTCGCTATATTTTCCTTGTGATTCAATATCATAAATGTTTTGCTCGGAAACGGTTAGCGTTTGGTTAAATGTTTCTTTTCCTCTTAGCCATTTATAACTTAAATCTGCATCTCAAAAATCAAAAATTAGATTTCTTTTTGTAAAAAATCTAAAGTAGCCTGCCTCTAAATAAAGTCCGATTTTTCCACCGGGTTTGGCTGTGTAAGATAAAACGGTGTCAGCAATTTCTAATTTATCTTGTTCTTTTAAGTACGGAAACATATATGAAATGCCCGGCCCAACATACCAACCTTTTACTCTATTGGCTTTGTCTCTTGTGTATATTCCGTTTCCTCCTTTTAACTCTTGAGAGTAGAGCGGAGCAGAAAGGGCAATTATTAATATGGCAACTAAAGTTTTTTTCACTACACCAAACTTAAGATTTTTTGTTCAACTTCATCCGAATCCCAAATGGTTTCTATATTAGGTAACGTCATTATCTCATTCATTATTTTCTCTTGTTTTTTTCCGTTGGCAAGTGCCAATGAATAAGGAATATCGGTAAATGTAACTTGGCTATACAGCGGAATCCATTTTTCAGGGTATTTGGTATAAAATTTTTTCTCTATTTTTTTTCGTAACAAAAACATTGGGTCAGCCACCAAATCTCTCATTTCAATGAAATTTTGAATAGCTAAATCTGCAATGGCATCTCCATCCGGCTTTCTGGATTTTGCAAACTCCGGAATGATTTTGCTCCAATCATTATTTAAATCTCCAATCATTTTATCTAAGAGAAAAACATCTTCAAAACCAGAATTCATTCCTTGTCCGTAAAATGGAACAATGGCATGTGCCGCATCACCAATTACTAAAACTTTGTCTTCATAATTCCAGGGAGAGCATTTAACAGTTACAAGAGAAGAGGTAGGATTTTCAAAATAATCATCTGTTAGATTAGTCATAATTGGAACGGCATCGGGAAATGTTTCCTTGAAAAATGCCAATACATCTTCTTTTGTTTTAATAGAGTTGAAAGAAGTTTTTCCTTCAAAAGGGAAGAAAAGTGTAACGGTAAAACTACCATCTAAATTTGCTAATGCAATGAGCATAAAGTTTCCTCTAGGCCATATATGCAAAGCATTTTTATCAATTTTGTGAGAGCCGCCTTCATTTGCCGGAATTACTAATTCTTTATATCCATGCTCTAAATAAAACTGTGAATAATTAAATCTATCTGTTTTTTGTAATCGGCTTCTAACGGCTGAAAAGGCTCCATCAGTTCCAAAAATTCTACTGGCGTTAACCTTTGATTTTTCTTTTGTTTTTTGATGGGTAAAATGAGCAATATTTTCTTTTAAATTGATATCAGTACATTTCATGTCAAAGAAAAACTTTACTCCAAAATTTTTCTCTGCAAAATTGATTAGCCTTAAGTTTAGGTCGCCTCTTGAAACTGAATAAATAGCTTGATTATCTACTCCATAAGGTTGGTAAGATAAATTACCTTCCAAATCATGCATTTTTCTTCCGTACATAGGTATAGAGATGCTCTTAATTTCATCTTCAATACCTATTAATTTTAATGCTTTCCAGCCTCTGTCAGACAGCGCTAAATTAATTGAACGTCCGGCAATTAGTTCAGCTTTTCTGATGTCTGGTCTTCTTTCATACACTTCTACTTCAAAGCCTCTTTTTGCAAGAACAGAAGCTAATAATGAGCCAACTAAACCTGCACCAACAATTACAATTTTTTCTTTTTCCATACTAATTTTCTAATGCTTGTTTTAATATCTGCCCGAATTGATATACATCTTCAAAACTATTATACAATGGAGCCGGAGCAATTCTAATTACATTTGGCTCTCTCCAATCTGCCACCACTCCTTTTTTTGTAATAAAGTCATACAATTCTTTCCCTGTTCCATGTGTTAAAATAGAAAGCTGAGCACCTCTCCAGTACTTGGGTGTGATGATTTCAAACGAACAGTTTTCATGATGTTTAGTAACATCATCAATAATAAACTCCAAGTAAGAAGTTAGGAGTTTAGATTTTTGAATTAAGTTTTGAATACCTGCTTTTTCAAAAATATCTAATGAAGCTTTATGAGCTGCCATTGCCAATACAGGCGCATTGCTTAGTTGCCAGCCGTCAGCGCCCTCTGCAGGAATAAAATCAGGCAACATTTGAAATCTTGTTTTTGCCGGATATCCCCACCAACCTGCTAATCTTGGTAATTCAGGGCTGTTTGCCCATTTTTCGTTAACGTAAATACCACCAACACTTCCCGGGCCTGAGTTTAAATATTTGTAGCTACACCATGCGGCAAAATCTACTTTCCATTCGTTTAATTTTAGTTCCACATTTCCAATTGCGTGCGCCAAATCAAAACCAACTATTGCGCCTTTTTTATGTCCTTCTTCTGTGATTGACTTCATATCAAAAACCTGACCTGTATAGTAATTTACGCCTCCAATCATTATAACAGCTAACGAATCAGAATGTTCTTGAATTGTTTGAATAACATCTTCATGTCTAATGGTATGCTCTCCTTCTCTTGGAGAAATTTCAATAATTGCATCTTTTGGATTAAAACCATGTAACTTAGCATGACTCTGTAATATGTAGTGGTCAGAAGGAAAAGCTTTTGCTTCGCAAATAATTTTATATCTTTCTTTAGTGGGTCGATACATCGAAATCAACAAAAAATGAAGATTGGCAGATAAGCCGTTCATCGCATTTACCTCTAAAGGTTTTGCACCAACCAAGTTAGCTAACGGTTGTTTAAACATTTCATGGTATGAAAACCATGGGTGTGTAGAGTTAAAATGCCCTTCAACACCGTATTTACCCCAATCTTCAAGTTCAAGCAGTACGGCATCTTTTGCTGATTTTGGCATTAGGCCAAGAGAATTGCCTGTAAAATAAATACAATTTTTTCCTTCATGTTGTGGAAAAACAAATTCGCTTCTATAGTTGTTTAAAGGGTCTGCTTGGTCTTGCTTGGCGGCAAATTCTGGTGAATTTTCAAAGGATTGCATGATAAAAAATAAAAGTTTGCCGAAAGTAACAAAAAAGCAATTAAATATTAGAATTGAGATTTATCATGAATTTATAAAACATTAAAGAAGTAGGCTTTTTGCAGTCATTAATTGTAGTTATATTTGCCCCCTAAAATTTTATAGAATGAGTTTAAGCGATTTTGCTTCACGCCACATTGGACCAAGAGAAGAAGAAGTGGCAGAGATGTTGAAAACAGTTGGTGTTAGCTCAGTAGATGAGTTAATTAATCAAACAATTCCTCCAAGAATTAGACTTAAGAAGTCATTGGAGTTACCGGCTCCTATGGATGAACAAGAGTATTTAAAACACATTTGGGATGTTGCTCAAAAAAACAAAGTTTTTAAATCATACCTTGGATTGGGTTATTACGGAACGATAACTCCATCTGTTATTTTAAGAAATATTTTTGAGAATCCGGGTTGGTACACGGCTTATACTCCTTATCAAGCTGAAATTGCTCAGGGTAGGCTAGAGGCATTGTTAAATTTTCAGACAATGGTTGCAGACCTAACCGGTATGGAATTAGCAAATGCGTCATTACTTGATGAAGGAACGGCAGCAGCTGAGGCAATGCTAATGTTTTTTGGAGATAGGACAAAAGATCAAAAAAACAATGGGGCTAATCAGTTTTTAGTTTCAGAAGATTGTTTTCCTCAAACCATTTCAATTCTGAAAACAAGAGCTGAGGCATTAGCAATAGAGTTGATTATCCAAAAGCATTCATCATTTGAGTTAACGGATAAAGTATTTGGATGTGTGTTACAATATCCTGCTCAATATGGTGATGTTTATGATTATTCAGGTTTAGTGAAAGAATGTAATGGAAAAGGAATTAAAGTTGTAGTTGCTGCCGATATTATGAGCTTAGCAGTTTTAACTCCTCCCGGAGAATGGGGAGCAGATGCTGTAGTAGGAACGACTCAACGATTTGGAATTCCAATGGGTTTTGGAGGACCTCATGCTGCTTATTTTGCTACTAAAGAAGAATATAAAAGAAGTATTCCGGGTAGAATAATTGGGGTTACTCAAAGCAGAACGGGCGAACAGTCATTAAGAATGGCTTTACAAACAAGAGAACAACACATCAAAAGAGATAAAGCAACTTCAAATATCTGTACAGCTCAGGTTTTATTGGCTGTAATGGCAGGAATGTATGCGGTATATCATGGCCCGGATGGAATTAAGAAAATTGCAACAAAAATTCACCAAAAAACTATTGCACTTAAAAAAGGATTAGTTGGTTTAGGTTACAATGTTACTACCGAAAACTTTTTTGATACAGTAAAAGTTGAATTGTCTGAAGAGCAAATAGAAAGAGTTCAGGATTTGGCACAAGCTGCCGAAATTAACCTAAGATATTTAGATAATGCAATATGTGTTAGCTTTGATGAAACGGTAGGACTAAAGGACGTTAATTTATTGTTGGCTCTTTTTGCTTCAGCACAGTCTAAATCACTTGCTCAGTTAGAAGAAATTAAAGATGATAGCGTATTGCCAAAATCTTTAATTAGAAATTCATCTTACCTAACTCACCCTATTTTTAATACCTATCGTTCAGAGACGGAAATGATGAGGTATATAAAAAAGCTTGAAAACAAAGATATTTCTTTAGTACATTCCATGATTGCCTTGGGTTCATGTACAATGAAACTAAATGCTGCTTCAGAGTTAATGCCACTTAGCTGGCCGGAATTTGGCGCTATTCACCCTTATGCTCCTTCTTCCCAAACAAAAGGATATTTAGAGATGATTAAAAATCTTGAGAAATATCTTTGTGAGATAACCGGTTTTGCAGCAATGTCATTGCAGCCAAACTCAGGTGCTCAAGGTGAATATGCCGGACTTATGGTAATTAGAGCATATCATCATGACCATGGAAATAAAAACAGAACAAAAATTTTAATTCCTTCTTCTGCTCATGGTACAAACCCTGCAAGTGCCGTTATGGCGGGAATGGAAGTGGTGGTTGTTAAATGTGATGACAATGGGAATATAGATGTCCTTGACTTAAAACAAAAAGCAGAACTACATTCAAGTAACCTAGCAGGCTTAATGGTTACTTATCCTTCAACACATGGTGTTTTTGAAGAGTCTATTATGGAGGTGACGGATATTATTCATCAAAATGGCGGATTAGTATATATGGATGGAGCAAATATGAACGCTCAAGTTGGATTAACAAATCCTGCAAATATTGGTGCTGATGTATGTCACTTAAACCTTCATAAAACTTTTGCTATACCTCATGGTGGTGGTGGACCTGGAATGGGGCCGATTGGTGTTACTGAAGCCCTGATGCCTTACTTACCTGGAAACCCATTAGTGCAAGTTGGAGGAGAAAAAGCTATTGATGCTGTTTCTGCAGCTCCTTGGGGCAGCTCATTAATTCTTTTAATTTCATACGGATATATAAAAATGCTAGGGGAAGGGGGGTTAACAAAGTCTACACAAATGGCTATTTTAAATGCAAATTATCTAAAAGCTTTATTGAATACAAGATATGACACTTTATATTCAAACGAAAACAATAGAGTTGCTCATGAAATGATATTAGAGTGTAGAAACTTTAAGCAAGAGTCAGGTGTTGAGGTAGTTGATATAGCAAAAAGGCTTATGGATTATGGTTTTCATGCTCCAACAGTGTCTTTTCCTGTTGCAGGCACATTAATGATAGAGCCTACCGAAAGTGAAAGTAAAGCTGAGCTTGATAGGTTTGCAGAAGCATTATTGAGCATTAGAGCTGAGATTCAGTCAATAGTTGACGGAAAGTTAGATAAAGAAGACAACCCTCTTAAAAAGGCACCACATACCGTAGTAGAAGTAGTTTCAAATAACTGGGAGCACAAATATGATAGAGAAACTGCGGCATTTCCTTTACCATGGGTTAAAGACGCTAAAATTTGGCCCGGAAGCTCTAGGGTTGACGATGCTTATGGCGATAGAAACTTAATATGCACATGCCCTGCAATTGAGGAATATGAGTCAATAGCTTAAGATTAAAACAAAAAAAAATATTTATTTAAAAAAAAATTCTTAAATTTGGGGTCTTGTTAAACTTAAAAATAAATAATATGAAAAAAATCTACTCGTTAGCAATTGCTGCTTCTGTTGCGATTGGTTTGAATGCTCAAACAATCCCTTCTGCTAGTCAGGGTGAAATACCTGATAGTTACATAAAGAAAAGCCATTCTACTGTAAAGGCCTTTAACCAACTATATATTGACTATGATTTTGCAGAAGATCAAAATTATGGTGGAACAAACCAATATCAAAGGTTTATATGGAGAATGAATACTACTGATTCTACTTCTAGAATTAATGCTGTTGTTGCTTTTGATAGTATTTATGACGCTGGAACGTTTACAACTTATGTACCTGGTGTTGACTATACAACCATCAGAATAGATTCAATTTTTGCGGTTATTGGACATGAGAATAATTCAGGGATTGACGATACTATTAGATTTAAAGTTATAGCACTAAACGGATCAGGTTATCCTCAACCCACAAATGTTCTTTACTCTAAGGAAATTTATACTAATGTGAGTCTTTCCTCTTCTGGTAACTATTTAACTTCTGCTCTTATTTCTGATGCTCCTGGACTTTCTATGGCAAGCACACAGAGATTTGGTATTTTAATGGAATATGATGGAGCAAAAGTAGATACCTTTGGTCTATTGGCTGGTTTTCACCATGCTGGAAGCCCTAGTGGTAACTGTTCTTATGTGGCTTACGCTTCTGATTTTTTTGGAAATAGAAGTAATAGTTATGGCGCGACTCATCAGTTTGCTTCTTATGGATTATTACCTACTTCAACAGGTGCAGATATTTATTATGACTGTGACCAAAGTGGTAGTTTTAATGCTGGAGATAGCCGATCGTATACTCAAAACTGGAATATATGGCTTCATGTTACTTTAGATCCTAACGTTGGTATTAATGAATTAGCCAAAGAATCAAGAGTGTCGGCTTTTCCTAATCCTTCAAAAGATGTGGTTACTTTTAAGTTTAGTAATGTTGAACCTAATACTGTTTTAAATTTGATTGATGTTTCTGGAAAAGTAGTGAGAACAGAAGTTGTTAATGGAAGCAGTCATTTGATGAATATTTCTGAATTAGTAGCAGGAACTTATTATTACACTTTAATAGGTGAAAATACAATATCCAATACTGGCAAACTAATTATTTCAAAGTAAAAAACAATCTTTATTTCCATTAAAAAGGGATTCATCTGAATCCCTTTTTTAATGTGTATAAGTTGAGGTTGGTAATTTAACTTAATGTATCTCTTAATTGCTTAGCTAAATGGTTAAAGAAGTTAGATAAAGGCTTTTCAATCATCATTTTCATAAAAGGGTTTACATCCCCATCAAACTTTAAAAAACCCTCTGTAGAGCTTTCTGTAATTGATTTTAAATGAACATCTAACTTAAATTCAAAAGGATTTTTTCCATTTGAAATAATATTAATTAATGTATTTGGAGTTGAATTAACCTTCTTCATTCCAATTTGAGCCATTCCCTGAATAGTAAAGCTACAAGTATTTTCGTCAGATTTCCAGTCGCTTATTTTGTCTTTAGGCATTAAGCTTTCCAGATTATTTAAATCAGATAAAAAGCTAAATACTTCAACTATCGGCTTTTCTACTATTACTTTTTCAGACTCAATTATCATGCTTATAAAATTATTTCTTCCATTCAGCAGGATTAATTCTCCAAGCCGATAAAGATTCTATTTCTGATTTTTGAATGTATTTTTCTTTTAATGCTTTTTCAATTAAATGGTCATAATCGGAAAGACTGATTAGTTTACATTTTGCCTTTGAAAAATTTTCTTTGGCCAGCTCAAAACCATAATCAAAAATAGAAACCATTCCTAAAACAGTCACATTTTTCTCTTTTAATGCTTCAACTGCTTTTAAGCTACTTTGTCCGGTTGAAACTAAATCTTCTACAACCACCACTTTTTGACCTTCAGTAATTTCACCTTCAATCATATTTTGCATACCATGCTCTTTTGCTGAGCTTCTAACATAAGCAAAAGGTAGCCCTAACTCTTGAGCTATTAACACACCATGAGCAATCCCTCCGGTAGCAACACCTACAATAATGTTAACATTTTCAAATTCTTCTCGTACAATGCCTGTGAGGTTTTGCCTAATGAAGTTTCTTACGGCAGGATACGATAAAGTTTTTCTGTTATCACAGTATATAGGAGACTTCCATCCAGATGCCCAAACAAATGGGTTGTTTGGTTGTAGTTTTATTGCTTTAATTTGCAAAAGATGAGAAGCTAGTTGATGAGCAGTTTCTTTATTACGAATCATTACGCAAATATATTATTTAAGTGAGAATAAAATGAAAATATATTACGAAGAAAAAAGGATAATACTTAATAATTTTAACTTTTCTGATGCAATAAAGATTAAGGGAGACTTTCTTCAAATCAGATGTAATAATATGGATGAGTTAAAACAGACATTAGATGATTTTTTTTCAGACCAATTAACTTCTGTTTTGTATTTAGATGCTGATAAGAATTTATTTAAAAGCTATTTTAAGCTGATTAAAGCTGCAGGAGGTGTTGTCAAAAAGCAGAATGATATATTGTTTATTTTTAGAAAAGAAAAGTGGGATTTACCAAAAGGAAAAGTTGATGCCGGAGAAACTACAGAGCAAGCTGCATTAAGGGAAGTTGAAGAGGAGTGTGGTATAACTGATTTAAAGCTTGTTTCAGATGGTTGTATCACTTACCATATTTATTTTCAAAGCGGCATTCCGATTTTAAAAGAAACGTATTGGTATAATATGAGTTCTAAGCAAGAAGACAACCTAAAGCCTCAAGTAGAAGAAGATATAACAAAAATAAAGTGGGTTAATAGTGAAAGTTTAGAAGATATTTTAGAAAACACATATCCGTTAATTAAAGATGTTATTTCTGCCCAATCTTAAATTTTTTCTTTGGATATAAAACACTCATTATGTTGTATATCTGTCTTTCGACATCACCGGATGGTCTTTCAGCTGGGGAATACATTATCTTTCCATTTGGATCCAGAAAAACATAGGTAGGCATTATTTTAGCCCGATAACTTTCAAGGACTTCATAATTTTCGCCTAGATGTAAGAAGTCCCAATCATAATTATACTTTCTTTGAACTTCAATCATATTTTTTATATCAGCATCACAGTTGATACTCACAAAAGCAATATCTTCACCATAATTCTTATGTAGCTTTTGCATTAACTTCAATTCTTTTAAGCTTGGTATACTCCAGCTAGCCCAAAAATTGAGGTAAACATATTTTCCGGAGTAAGCTTCTAAACTTTTTTTCTCTCCATTTTTGTCAATTAGTGTAAAGTTAGGTGCAGCTGAATTTTCAGCAACATTGGTATACTTTGAAATAATGTTATATGCTATTATTCTATGGTAGTTAATAGAGGTGTTTTCAAATATTTTATTGGTAATATTTAATAGATTTTGCTTGTCAAAATAAGCATCAGGAATAACTTCGTTTAAGCTAAAAAGCAAGTATAATTCAAGTAAACTATCTCTTTTAAATTTTTGATTTCCCTCTTTTATAAGGTTTTTTATTTTGGGTACGTCCAAAGAAGTATTTATTGTTTTTCTGAGTTCTGTCGATTTTTTTTGAAGGCAAAGTTCTTTAAATGAATGATGAAAGTATTGATTAAAGAAATTCATGTACTCATAGTTATTATAAAAAATTTTACTGTTAGCTAAAAACTCATCGTACAAGTCTTTTTTGCCGGCATTGGCTGCATCTTTAAGGTTAGCCAAGCTGTATGTCAAAAATGTTTTAAAGAACTCATTTTGTAAAAATGGTTTATACTTTTCTATCATTTCCTTTTCAAAGTCTTTAATATGACTTTTGATTTGTTGCTTTAAAAAGTAAATGCTTTTTTCCTCAATAAAAGTTAGGTAATCAATATTAAACGCAATCATTAATTCATTTAAGTCTGTTGGTTGAGCATACTTAAATTTTACATCGAGTTCTTTATTGTAAACTTTTGATGAGTTATTGTCTTCACTATAGCTTAAGTCTAATTGATATACCTTTCCGGGCTCAGAGTAAAAGGTAGTTGTTTTATCTTCTATTTTAAGTTTTATTAATAAAATATCATCTGTATCAAATTCAATTTCAAATATTTCGTTTTGTGAAACAGGCTTAGATATTAGCTTTTTTTCTCTAAAAGTTACAAAATCTGTATAGTGGTAAACTCCAATAGTTTTATTGGCAAAGTTTTTAGCTTGTCCTTTTAACACCACTTTTCCGGCATATAGATGACAAGAAAAAAATGCAAGTAATACAAGAAAGATATTTTTCATGTATATAAAAACTGTTAAAACTTAGGTAAAATTGTATTGGGAGGTAAAAATTGTTTTACATCACCATTATTTTTAATTATTTCTCTAACGATTGAAGAGTTAATGGCAATATACTTTGGCTCGCAAAGCATAAATATTGTCTGCACGCTATTATTCATGGCGCTATTCATGTGAGCTATATCTTGCTCATATTTAAAGTCATGAAAATTTCTAAGGCCTCTTAAAATAAAGTGTGCATTAAGCTTTTTACATAAATCTATTGTCAAGCCTTCATAGCTGAGACACTCAATTTTTGGGTGATTAAAAGCTTCTTTAATCATTTTTAGGCGTTGACTTTCAGAGAAAAGATATTTTTTTTGACTATTAGAGCCAAGTGCTACATAAACTTTGTCAAATAAATCAAGTGAATTCATCACTATTGAATGATGACCAATGGTAACTGGGTCAAAAGAACCTGGGAATATGGCTATTTTTTCACTCATTTGGTTTGTTTAAAAAGAAACTAAAATTTACGTTTCCATACTTTCTGTGTGAGTCAAAGTTAGCAATTTGGCTCAAATCAGTATCTTTTCCATGCTCAACAATCAAAAGTCCGTTTGTGTTTAGTAAATGATTATCAAAAATAAGCTTAGGAATGGCATCTATATTTTTGAGCGCATACGGTGGGTCAGCAAAAATAATATCAAATTTTGTTTTTGCTTTTTTTATAAAGTTGAGTGAATCATCTCTTATAACTTTGTGATTAGAGAGATTAAGTTTCTTTGAGACATCAATCACAAACTTTACACAATTTTGATTAATATCAACTGAAATCACTTCTCTAGCTTCTCTGGATAAAAACTCAAAACTAATGTTTCCGGTGCCACAAAAAAGATCAAGAACAGTTGAGTTTTCTATTTCAAACTGATGCTGAAGAATATTAAATAGCCCTTCTTTTGCATAATCTGTAGTTGGACGAGTAGGTAAATTTTTTGGTGCTGAAATGACTCTACCTTTAAATTTTCCGGAGATTATGCGCATAAGTGATGAGTCAATAGTAAATATTCGCTATGAATGATTTCTTGAGGAATAACTTTAGAAAAGTTAAGTTTTAACGGGTTAGGATTATTTCCTATTTTTTTCACAAATGGGTCGATAATGGTTACTAGTTTTTTTGCATTTTGCCCGTTTTTATAAATATTTATTTCACATTCATTTGCATTAAGCCCCAGTTTTTCAAGCGAAAAGAAAAAGTGATAGGCTATATCTTCTTCATTTTTATACTCAAAACTATTGCTTAACAAAAGTTCATTTTCTTTTGAGAAAATTACTAAAGTAAAGAACTCTTTATCCAATGAGATAAAGATGCTAGTTGATTTGTGAAGCTTTGAAGTTAGATGACAAAAATTAAGAAAAAAGCTATTTTGATGCATTGTCGTGATATTGTTTAGAGAAATTGTATTAAGCAATGCAAATCTATTTTCATATACGTTAAAAGCATTTATTGTGGGAATATAGTCGTTACTTATAGTTGTTGTTTCTTTTCTTGAATTATTAAACTCTAAATAGGTGTTTTGATTTTCTTGACTAAAAAACTGTTTAGGTACAAGTGTATGCTTTGAACTGCTGAGCGAAAGGTAAGTTTGTAAGAATTTTGACTGATAAAGCTTTTCGGAGTTTATAATTGATGTAAAGTCAGTGGAGTTAAAATTATTATACTCTTGATAAAATATTACTCTGTTATTCTTTTTTTCAATAATAGCTGCTTTAAGAGAATGGTTAGTTAAGGCAAACACCAAAAAAGAATGCTGCATGTTGTTTTCATGCAGCGAAGAATCTTTATATGAAATTGCCAAGTCAGGCAAATGAATGAAATTTAATATTATTCCCAGTTACCACTGGTGGTCGGTTCAGTCATTGAACCTACTCTAAGGCCTTCTTCTAAGTTTATGTTGTAGTTTTTAGTTTCCAGTCCATTATAGATATATTCAAATTTAGCAAATGCCTCAAAAACAGGAACTTGAACTGTGTTTCGTTCAACCTGTCCGGCATCTAACTTAAACTTCTGGTTATCACTAAAAGGAATAAACTGTATTTCTTTAATGTCAATTCCGTTTGGAAACACTTTTTGCATTGCCGGCACTCTAGACGTATCTCTCACAAAACCAGGAAGATTAAGTGCAATTGCTTCTGCTTCTGTGGCAATTGTGTCAGGCAATGTTCCTTCTGCCCTAATAACAGTAACAGAATCAGTTTCGTAAAACTTAATTAACTCATCAAAATTTGCAGCGTATCTACCTTTTTCATCTTTAAAGCCTATCTCTGCAGCTCTGATAAGCTTAAGCCTTTCTACTACAACTGCCTGTCTTCTTTTTACCTCTTTTTCAAAATTTATTTTCTCATCAATAACCATGTAATTCATAACGGCTACACCGCCAGCTACAAATAGCGTAAATACAAATAGAATTTTTTGAAGAAGCATAGAAATAACTTCTAAACTATAAAGAAGGCTTATTACGCCTGCTATAATTAATGTTGCACTTCCAATATAGACACCTGTATCTTGTCCTGTTGATGCGGCAGCAATCAATATTCCTATACCTATTACCAATAATATAGTGGGGAAAATAAACTTACTTAGTGTCTCTTTATTCATGTCAGTACAATTTAATTAGGGTGTGAATTTAATAGTTAATCATGAATTTTCACAAAAAAATGTAGTATAGGTATCAACAAAGGCTTAAGTGGGTGGTTTTTTTTGAGAAAAGGCTATATTTGGTAAAACATCATTAAAGTAAGCTTTTGGGGAAGACCATATCAAATAACTTGTTTGAATTAGTACATTCTTTATCCAGTTCTGAAAAAAGGTATTTTAAATATTTTGTCTCAAAACATATTGGAAAAGAAAATCAACTTTCGTTGAAGTTGTTTGACTTAATTGCTAAAAACCCTCATAAATCCGGTCCGGAACTTGAAAAAAAAATAAAGTTTACAAAACACCCCTCCCGATTAAAAAACTATTTATATCAAATAATACTAGACGCTTTAGAGAATTACAGGGCTTCCAATTCTTTTAATATAATGATTAGAAAAAATATTAATAGGGTTGAGCTTCTTTATGAAAAAGCGTTATACAAACAATGTGTACAAGAAGCCGCCAAGTGTTTAAAACAAGCAGAAGAAATAGATAGTCAACAATTTAAGATAGAAATTATTAACTGGTACATCAATGCCCTTAAGATTTTTGAAGATAAAAAGAGCAAAAAGAGAATAAGCGAATTGTACGCTTTAAGGGAAACAGCTATTAATAAACTTAAACTTGAAGCAGAGTATAGTAAAATAGGGAACAAGGTATTTGAAATTATTAAACAAGTAGGTAGTACAGGAACTAAAAAAACTGAAAAATTACTTAATGAAATTATGGATAATCCCCTTATGAGTGATTATTCTTTTGCAACTTCATTTATGTCGAAAAAGGATTTTAATAGTATTTCGGCAAATTTTTATCAGTATATGAGTGATGCAAAAAAAATGCAAAGGTATATCTACCAAAATGTAGAGCTTTATGAAGCCTATCCTAAGCGGAAGGAGACTGATCAATATAATTATATTACGTTATTAAATAATTATGCGTTAAGCTGCGCCCGGCTTCAGCAATTTGACAAAGCAAATGATTACTTTAAAAAATTAAAAGAAGTAATACCTAATTCAGAGCAAATTAAAATTAAAATATTTGAATATGTTTCTTGTAACTATCTTGATGTTTTGATGAATACAGGAAAGTTAAATGAAGCTTCAAAAATGATTCCTGAAATTGAAGCAGGATTCAAAAACTATGGAAATAAAATAACGCCACTATTTAAGCGGGTAATATCCTCAAATGTTTGTTCTCTTGCCTTCTATATTAAGGAGTATAAATTAGCATTGAAATATAATAACATAGTTCTTGAAGGTGGTGATAAATTATTTCGTTCAGATGTATACAGATTTGGAAGACTAATGAATCTGATGATTCTTTTCAAACTTGATAAAACCGGAAATTTAGATGGTTTTTTGAGGTCGTATAAACATTATTTATCTATAAATAATAAAATTTACAATTTAGAGAAGTGGTTTTTGAATTTTTATAGTAAATTACTTATCGAAGAAAATAAGGCTTTTACTATTGAAGAACTTAACTCTTTGGCAGGAGTTTTAAAAAAGTCATCAGAATACTATTTCCTAGATAACTTCAATATATTAGCTTGGATAAAGAGTGAAACTTCTTCATTGAAAATAGGTGAATTGTTAAACGAATATTCATTGCTTGGGTTTGAAAAATTTACATCAAAATACATTTCTTCATAAATTACGTTTTAAACAAGCTTTATTTCTTAAAAAAAGGAATAAAATACCCTCTATAAAAGTAATTATAATGTAAATTTTGCTTTTATCAGAGTGTTTCTCTGAATAAGTTTGCTCATAACATCTTTATAATATAAGATACTATGAGAACACTTCTTTCTTTAACATTTATTGCTTTAACTTTATTTGGTTCTGCTCAAATTAATGAGAAGAAACGGGCAAATCACTGGCTTTTTGCAAATAGAGCTTATGTAGATTTTACTACATGCAGCCCTCAGTCATTAAGCGGTAGTCAAATGAATAGCTTTGAAGGTTCAGCATCTATTTCTGATATAAATGGAAATTTATTAATGTACACAGATGGTGTAAGTGTTTGGGACAGAAATCATACTGTAATGCCAAATGGAACTGGTTTAATGGGAAGTCAATCAACGGTTCAATCGGCTGTTATTATTCCAAATCCAGCTAATGCAAACAAATACTACATTTTTACGGCAGGAACATCAATTGAGAGTAACGGTACGGTTGGAGTTAGATATAGTGAAGTGGATATGACATTAAACAGTGGTCTAGGTGACGTATTACCGGCTACAAAAAACACATTACTATTTGTTCCAAATGAAGAAAAGTTAACTGCCGTTAGAAATGCAGCCGGAAATGGATATTGGGTTGTAGCTCAAGAAAAGTCAAGCAGTAAATGGTATGCCTACGAAGTTACCGCAAATGGAGTTAGCGCTCCTGTAATTTCAGTTACTGGTCCGGGAGCCAGACCTAACAATTCGTTGGGCGCAAAATTATCACCTGACGGTACAATGCTAGTTTCTCAGGCAGGTTGTTCCGGTGGTTCTCCTCCACAGCCTAACTGGAATGCAAACCTTACAATGTATGGCTTTAATAATGCAACAGGAGTAATTACATACAGATGGAGTGACTGCGGAACTCCCGGATTTAATTTAGAATTTTCACCTGACTGTTCCAAACTTTATGCAGCCGGCTCACACATGTTTCAATACGATTTAAAAGCAGGGACAGGAAGTGGTGTTGGAGCGGATACAATTCCAATTAAAGCTTCGAAAACGCAGTTAACTTCTTCCACATGGCAAGTTGATGCTTTACAGTTAGCGCCAGACTGTAAAATTTATGTAGCTATTGGTGGTACTCAAGTTGGTATAATTCAAAATCCAAATTTAGCAGGAACCGCTTGTGGTTATAATACTAATGCTTTTAACTTAACTAGCGGTAATCTTGGTCAAAGATTTCCAAACTTTGTTCAATCATTTTTTGAATTTCCATGTGAGGTATTTTATACATTTAAAGACACTTGTTTAAACGACACTACTTTTTTTACTCTTGAATATTGTGGAACTGTTGACTCTGTAAAATGGAATTTTAACGACCCTCTTGGTCTGCCCGGAAATACTTCAACATTGTTTAATCCTTATCACATTTTTAGTGCTGCAGGAAATTATAATGTTCAGGTAATTTCTTATGTAGGCGGAGTGGCAGATACATTTGTTACCGTTGTTCCTATTTCACCGTGTAATACTAGTTTAACTGTTTCTTTAAATCAAGATACAACAATCTGTGACGGAAACTGTGTAAATCTCTTGGCATCTTCTTCAGGTGCGGTGGGTCCGGTTACATATGCCTGGACTCCAAATATAGGCTCAGGTGCCGGGCCTCATAATGTTTGTCCTAATGTTACTACCACTTATAAAGTTGTTGCCAATGATGGAACAAATGCTGATTCTACAACAGTAACCGTCACGGTAAATCCAAATAGTTCAGACAGTTCTCAGACGTCAATTTGCTCAGGTGATTCTATTTTAATTCATGGAGTATATCAAAAATTAGCAGGCACTTATTCTCAAACTTTTGCTGCTGCAAATGGTTGTGATAGTATATCAAAAGTAACCTTATCGGTAATTCCAACTATTAATACTGCCGATAGCATTTATATATGTACAGGTCAGTCGGTAATAATACATGGAGTTAGTCAAAATACAACAGGCGTGTATTCAGCTACTTTTAATGGTTCAAATGGTTGTGATAGTATTTCTAGCATTTCATTGTTTGTTGGTAATGCGGTTGTAAATAATACTAGTACATCTATTTGTCAGGGTGATAGTCTTTTTGTTGGAGGGGCATACCAATCTAATCAAGGGACATATTCTGACACAATAGTTGGAGGAGCAGTTTCAGGTTGCGATAGTGTAATAATTACAAACTTGAGTGTTATACAACCTGTTTATTCATCTACCAACGTAAGTGCCTGCAAAGGAGATAGTATATTAGTTTCGGGCACATATTATTACCAATCGGATAGTGTTGCCCAATATTTGAGTGCATCAAATGGCTGTGATAGTATAGCTCTTACCATTATTAATTTTAATGATACATTTAATATACAATCTAATCGGGTTATTTGTGAAGGCGATAGTTTGTTTGTTGGTGGAGGTTATCAAACTTCTTCAGGCACATATTATGATAGTTATCAAACATCAAATGGCTGTGATAGTATTGTTCAAACAAGTTTAACGGTTGCACCTAAACCTACTGCCTTTGCAGGAAATGATACTACTGTTGGAATAAACGTACCGGTTCAATTAAACGGTTCTGGAGGAACTACATATGTGTGGTATCCATCAACGGGATTAAATTGTCAGTCTTGTCAATCGCCAACAGCAACAAATAATAACTCTATTATTTACACATTGGTTGTTACCGATGCTAATGGCTGTAGTGATTCAGACCAAGTTTCAATCACAATAGATGAAACCGTTAACCTATTTATTCCAAATGTGTTTTCACCAAACGGAGACGGAAACAATGACATTTTCTTTATAAGAGGTAACGGCATACAAGAAATTAACTTAGCTGTTTTCAGTAGGTGGGGCGAAAAGGTTTTTGAATCAACTGATTTAAAGAGCGGATGGGATGGATTTTATAAAGGTGAAAAAATGAATCCAGGAGTTTTTGTGTATTACCTAACTGCAACTATGGTTACCGGTGAAGTAATTAATAAGCACGGAAACATAACATTAATTAAATAAAACTAATGAATATGAAAAGAGTTAAAATACTAATGGTTCTTATGGTAATTTCATGTATTACCATACAGGCTCAAGATGCTCACTTTTCAAGATTTGATCATATTCCTACATATATAAATCCTGCGTTAACAGGAGTTTTTAATGGAGATCAAAGGGGAATAGTTAATTACAGAAATCAGTGGGCAAGTGTTGCCAGTCCTTTTAAAACGTACTCACTATCTTTTGACACTCGTATTAGAAACAAAAACAGTAAAAACTTTCAATTTGGGGTAGGTGCTTTTATCTACAAAGATGTAGCCGGAGATTTAGACTTTGGAATTACAAGTGCTTCAGGATTAGTAAGCGGAATTTTGAAAATAAATAATAATCAAAAACTAATAGTAGGAGTTAGAGGAGCATTTGAACAAAGAAGCCTAGACAATTCTAAAATGATTTGGGATGCACAATACGATGGTACCGGATATAATTCATCTCTTTCTTCAGGCGAGTTAACAAATTATGGTTCTCCTTTTAATTTCTTTGATATGGGAACAGGAGTTTCTTGGGTGTACGGAAAATCTCAGTCAACCATTAGCTCAAATGATGAGTTTTATGCTATTGTTGGTGCAAGCTTAAACCATATTTTAAAGCCTGATTTAAAATATTTCCAACAAGAGAACTTATACAGAAACTTAAATATATATTCTAAAGTTAATATAGGTATTTCTAATTCTCATTATTCAGTTGTTCCAAGTTTATTGGTTCAATTTCAAGGACCTAATACCGAAATTATGGCTGGAGGTATGTTCAGATATCGTATCAAAGAAGAGTCTAAATACACCGGGTTTTTTAAAGAATCGGCTGTTTCGGTAGGAGCTTATTTAAGATATAAAGATGCAATTATTCCATCTCTTAGTTATGAAATTGCTAATTGGCAATTGGTATTTAGCTACGACTATAATATTTCTGATTTACAAAATGTATCAAGAGGAAATGGGGGATTTGAAGTTTCATTAATTTTTATCAATCCTAATCCATTTAAGTATGGAAAAGGTTCAGCAAAATTTATTTAAACCTAAGATTATGCAAAGATTTCTACTACTACTTCTTTTCGGTTTAATATACAATATTGCTCAATCACAATGTTGTGGCAATGGTATTTGTGAACCCGGTGAAAATGCTATAAATTGTCCTTACGATTGTGGAGCAGGTCAGACATGGAAATGCCCAAATACCATAGGAAGTTTTTTTAACGACCCTAATTTGCCAATTACTTATGATACGGCTCAGGCAAGAGGTTATTGCTATGCGATAAGTGTCGGTCCTTCAATGCCGACAACAGTTTGTTTTGAATATGTATATCCACCTAGTGGAACAATTAATGTGAATTTTTTCATTTCAGATAGTTGTTCTGTGGGAGCTACAAAAGTTTCTGTAGGAACTAATGCTACAAGTTGTAGTGGAACGGCTACAGGTCATCCGGCAGTAACAGGTTTTTCAACTTATAATATGAGCTGTACCCAATTATCAGGAACTGCTATGCTTTATGGTGGAGGCTGTGCTTCAGATTCTATTATTACCATTTGTGTAAACCTTAATACATCTCATACTTGCGGAGAAATATACATCTGCCCGGTTATTGACTGTAATTCTAATAACTGCGGTTCTACACCGCCAGTAAATTGCCCGCCATTTAATTTTAGAGATACAAGTGATATAGATGTTTGTAATAATGGAATTAATTCAGGAATTGCAGGCGTAATTCCTGATTGCGGAACTCATTTCACCTATTTATGGAATGATCCTTTTGCTCAAACAACACCTATAGCAACAGGCTTGTCTCCGGGAACTTATACCGTAAAAGTTACCAATACAGCTTTTGGATGTGATACAAACATTAATGTGAGAATAGATTCTCTTGGTCAACCAATTAATGTAAACGCTACAGCTAATCTTTGTCAGGGAGACAGTATTTTATTAGGAGGCTCCTACCAAACATCAGCAGGAGTTTATGTAGACTCATTAGTGGGAAGGTATGGTTGCGATAGCATAGTATCTACGAGTCTAAGTATTTTACCTATAATGTCTAGCAGCGCTTCCGCAAATATATGTCAGGGTGATAGCTTGTTTGTTGGAGGTGCATATCAAACAAGTGCCGGAAATTATACCGATACCATTCAAGCCTCAAATGGTTGCGACAGTGTTATTACAACATCACTTTCAATTAAACCAATTCCTCAAAGTAGTTTTTCAAGTAATATATGTCAAGGAGATAGCTTACTGTTTGGAAGTATTTACTTAAACTCGTCAGGCTTGTATACTGATACTGTTTTAGCTTCAAATGGTTGTGATAGTATAATATCACTTACTCTAAATGTTCAACCAAACAAATCAATTACTGCAAATGCTAGTATTTGCCAGGGAGATAGTATATTTTTAGGAGGTGCATATCAAACAAACTCAGGAAGTTATTCAGATACCTTACAGGCTGCGAATGGTTGTGATAGCGTAATAACAACTTCTTTAAAAGTTGATAATATTATACTAAACTCAACTTCAGTTTCTATATGTCAAGGAGATAGCGTCTTTCTTAGTGGAAGTTACCAGTCAAGTCCTGGAGCATACGCTGATACTCTTCAAGCTTTTACCGGTTGCGATAGTATTCTTACAACTAATTTATCAGTACTTCCTGTTTACAACGACAGTTCAGTTGCATCTATTTGCCAAGGAGATAGTATTTTGTTTAGTAATAACTATTACAGTAATTCAGGATTGTATTATGATACTTTACAAAACTCAATGGGTTGCGATAGTGTTTTGGTTTTTAATCTTTCTGTATTACCTCAAGCATCTGTTTCAAATAATTATAGTATTTGTAGTGGTGATAGTTTGTTTTTAGAAGGAAGTTATCAAAACAACTCAGGAACGTATTATGACACCTTGCAAGCTATGAATGGTTGTGATAGTATTGTTATCAGTAATTTGTTAGTTAAACCGGTTCCTTCAATTTCTATATCGGCAGATTTATGTGAAGGAGACAGTATTTTTGCTCAGGGAAATTATCAAACGAATTCAGGAATTTACTATGATACACTCCAGACTTCCGGTGGATGTGATAGTTTAATTATAACAGATTTAACTTTCAAAACAACACCTAACGCTGCATTTGAATTTGGACTAAGAAACTCAGATTGTGAAGGAGAAACGGTTAACTTAATTAACCTAACAACAGATGCCTTAACTTATAAGTGGGTGATTAATGGAGATACATTATTTGACGCATCTCCTAGTAATTATTTTGCTTATAACAAGCAGTACGAAATTTTACTATTTGCCTATGCCAGTGATTATTGTTTTGATACGGCTTTTCAGGAAGTTAACTTAAAGGGATTACCTGATGTGGTTATTCCAAATGTAATTACTCCAAATAATGATGGAATGAATGATGTATTTGAGTTGCCAATACCTGACCATATGAAACAATGTGCCACTATCTATGTCTATAATAGATGGGGACAGCTTTTATATGAGGGGATTTCGGGAAATGATTGGGATGGCAGAACTACAGCCGGAGATAAAGTGTCTGATGGAGTTTATATGTATGTAATTGAAGTTGGAACGGAAGCCTACAAAGGAACTTTAACAATATTAAATAATTAGGCTAATTCCTTCTCTTTTGCTTTTACGGTAGCTTTTACAAAGCTTACAAAAATAGGGTGAGGGTTTTCTACCGTGCTTTTATATTCGGGATGAAACTGAACGCCTACAAACCAAGGATGGTTAGGTATTTCTACAATTTCAACTAAATTATTGGTGGGGTTTATGCCTGAGGCAATCATTCCATTTTTCTCAAACTCTGCTTTATAAGAATTATTAAATTCATAACGATGACGGTGCCTTTCCTGAATTTCTTTTCTGTTGTAAATTTCACTTGCTAAGGTGTCTTTTTTAATCTCACAAGCATAAGCTCCTAACCGCATTGTGCCTCCTTTGTTGCTTACGTTTTTTTGTTCTTCCATCAAATAAATCACCGGATTTTTAGTCTCGGGCTTCATTTCAGATGAGTGGGCATCTTTATGATGTAAAACATTTCTTGCAAATTCAATAACCGCACATTGCATACCCAAGCATATTCCTAAAAATGGAATTTGATTTTCTCTTACGAATTTAATTGCAGCAATTTTGCCTTCAATTCCTCTTTCTCCGAAACCAGGAGCAACCAATACGCCATCTAGCCCTCCTAATATTTCACCTACTGTTTCACTATTAAGTTGCTCAGAGTGAATCCACTTAATGTTAACCTTACACTCATTTGCTGCACCGGCATGTACAAAAGCTTCAGCAATTGATTTGTATGAATCAGTTAATTCTACATATTTCCCTACGATACCAATAGTACATTCAAAAGGTGGTTTTTTTAGTTTAGTTAAAAAGTTTCTCCAATTACTTAGTTCTGCTTTTTCGTATGAAGTAATATTAAGTTTATTGAGCGTAACAATATCTAACTTCTCTTTTTTCATTAACACCGGAACCTCATAGATAGAAGAAGCATCTCTAGCCTCAATAACGGCTTCTTCGGCAATATTACAAAAGAGCGCTACTTTTCTTTTGATGTCTGAGTTTAATTTTTTTGACGTCCTTAATACCAAAATATCCGGCTGTACCCCTGACTCTAAAAGTGCTTTTACTGAATGTTGAGTAGGTTTTGTTTTAAGCTCACCGCTGGCAGCTAAAAACGGCACTAATGTTAAATGAATTGTTAAGCTATTTCCGCTTCCTAATTCCCATTTTAATTGTCTAACCGCCTCTATGTAGGGAAGTGACTCAATGTCACCAACAGTTCCGCCAATTTCGGTAATTACAAAGTCATATTTTCCTGTATTTCCAAGAAGCTGAATTCTTCTTTTAATTTCATCAGTAATATGGGGTATAACCTGAACGGTTTTTCCTAAAAAAGCGCCTTCTCTTTCTTTGTTAATTACATATTGGTAAATTCTTCCTGTTGTAACGTTATTAGCTTGAGAAGTAGGAACGTTTAAAAATCTTTCATAATGACCTAAATCCAAATCGGTTTCTGCACCATCATCGGTGACATAACATTCTCCATGTTCATATGGATTCAATGTTCCCGGGTCAACATTAATGTAAGGGTCTAGTTTTTGAATGGTTGTAGTAAAGCCTCTGGATTGTAGCAGTTTAGCTAACGAAGCAGCAATAATTCCTTTTCCTAAAGAAGAGGTAACTCCACCGGTTATAAATATATATTTTGTAGAAGACATAAATTTCTTGTAACCGGGAAGCAAAGTTAAAAGAAATTAGTCGCATTCAATTAAAAAAATGATAAAAGAGTGTAAAGTTTTAAACAAGATTTAAGAATGATGGTCAATTCTAATAACACTAATTACTCCGTTTACACTTTTTAGTTTTTGTAACAGACTTGTTAAGTGATTAGTGTCATGAACATAAACCATAATGTTACCCTCAAACACTCCATCGTTGCTGTCAAAGCTTATAGAGCGCATGTTTACGTTTAGCTCACTTGAAATGATTTGAGTGATTTTATTCACGATACCTACTCCATCTAATCCGGTAATTTTTATGCCCGCTAAGAATGCTATTTTTTGTTGTCCTGTCCATCTTGCCTTTACGATTCTGTATGCGTAATTTGACATTAATTCAACCGCATTAGGGCATGATGTTTTGTGGATTTTAATTCCATCGTGAATAGTTATAAAACCAAAAACTTCATCTCCGGGAATAGGGTTGCAGCAAGGTGAAAGTTTGTAATCAAATTGGTCCATGTCCTCACCAATGACCAACATTTCTTCTGTTTTACCTTTCTCTTTTAGAAGTTTTTCAAAATCTGTTTTTGAATGTAATACAGTTTGTGGATGTCTTAACTTTCCCTTTTCAACGGTAAATTTGTTTAGCTTATCTAAGTTTACTAAGTCAAGAGCAATGTCGTGCAATAAATCAATTTCAGAATTGTATTTGTAGTAATTCATTATCTCCCTCAAATTCTGGTGATTATTTTCTGCGCCCATGGACTCTAGTTTCTTTTCTAGTTTTTCTTTTCCATCGGCAGCAATTATTCTTTTTTCATCTTTTAAAGCTGATTTTATTTTTGATTTTGCTTTACCTGTAACAACATACTTTAACCACTCTTCTTTCGGCTTTTGTTTATTGGATGTAATTATTTCTACCTGGTCTCCGCTTTTTAATTCATGGCTAAGTGGCACAAGCTTCCCGTTTACTTTTGCGCCTATACATTGAGCACCAACTTTTGTGTGAATTTCAAACGCAAAATCTAGTGAAGTGGCTCCAGCAGGAAGTGATTTTATTTCTCCTTTTGGAGTAAAAACTACAATTTCTTCGGCAAATAAATTTA